>Ga0307377_10007275_pt1 | contig 11459 bp, 16 predicted proteins | sample TR3MG_FD_202535 | JGI IMG/M metagenome (GOLD analysis project Ga0307377, IMG submission 202535) | Soil microbial communities from Risofladan, Vaasa, Finland - TR-3 | ecosystem: Environmental > Terrestrial > Soil > Coastal area > Acid sulfate soil | place: Finland: Risofladan, Vaasa | collected...
ACAGGGGAGTCCAGTATAGAAACTCCTTTTGAATATTCAAGAAGTTCATCCACGTTTTGCCAATCAAAAATCTTTACTTCGATAACTGGCACCATAGGAATTTCTGTTTCTCTAGAAAAATCAAGCAGTTCATCAAAATCAAAATAGCGCTTGTCTTTCAAAGAATACACATTAAAAAGCCTAAATTGTATATCAGTGAGTTTATACTTGTTTCCTTGAATTCCGGGTCCTATCTGCTCTCCCTGAATATACAAATCAGACTTCCACTTTTTAGAGGCTATCTTTAGCTTCTTTTCAATCTGATACTTTGTAGCAGTAAACCAAAAGTTAGAAGATGTTTGATACTTTCCATGTATCATCTTTGGTGTAGGTTGTACTAAATTTCTAGAGCATACATAAAATCTCTTTTTACGCACAGCATATGTAGCTGATTGCCCATCCACCTTTTCAGTTACATACACTTGTACACCCTTCATATTGTCATATACATAAGATAAAACTTGTACTCGTGTTTCATCTGTTTTGCTTATCCATGTAGGCCATGAGTTTGATTTTTTCTTTGAGTAAAGAAGATTTCTGATGAACTTTATTTTGAGAAGTCTTCTCATAATTGGCCCATACTTTTTTTGTTGTGTTTGACTCTGTTCAACCAAACTTTCAGGATCGTATTTGACTGCTCCAATAAGTTCGGTTACATCATTTCCGTCTTTATAAGCATATGATGGATGAGCCGAGTTTATCAGTACTTCTGAGATGTGGAATACAATCCCCTGTGAATATACTCCTGCCATCTTCATATTGGTAATACGAAAGCCGTTCCACTTTGAATTCCAACATCTATTTCTAAGAAACTCAAATTGTGGCACAGGAGGGAGTACTGTATCATACTCGCAATACACTACTGTTTCTCCTACAGTGTAGGACTTGTCAACAATTACTTGCCAATCCACATTTTCAAATTTTGCAAGAACAATTCGGTCTTTCTCTGGAATTGGATCAAGAGACTTAATTGTCTGAATAGTTACCAAATTTCTCATTTATTTCTTTCCTTATAAGGTTCGAGATTTGCATGCTGCACGTCAGTGAGCATTGCTTCATCTACATCATATTTTAGGGATACTGTGCCCAAATCATTGCATAATCAGAAAGACCATCAACCCACCCATTTGAAGGAGTCCAATAGAACATTGCAGTAGGTGTACCTGTTGTAACAGGAAATTGAGAAGTGTCACCTACATTTACATTCCCCATTGCTGTAGCCATGTCAATAGTTATTGGTACATTTGTTGTAAACAAACCACCATTAATAAACTGTTCTATTCCAAAAAATCCATTTCTTGCTTTAGCAATAAAACTTGTATATCTCCATTGCGCATTTGCACTTGTGCTATTCATACTAGGAAGTGTGGTTTCATACCTCCATGTGTAACCTGTACCATCAAAACCTAGGTTATCACTGGTAAAAGTTCCAGTCATAGACGTATATGCAAACTCTTCTTGAAAAATAGTATTAGTACTTGCCTCCTCTTCATTCACTACAACTTCTTGAGTATATGTAAAATAAGTACTATATACCTTCAAGTCTACAGTACCTTGATTGTCGTCAAAAATACCGCTGTAGTCAGTGTAACCCGGAGTTATTACTTTCCCATTAACATCTGTTACATCAGGAACAATTGTAGTTGTAAACACAACACTGTGAGGCTGTGCATTTGTTGTAAATAGACTGTATGTAATTGTAGACGGTAAAGGTGTACCCGCTGGTAAGGTAGTCCATCCTGTAGGGCAGGATAACGCTGCAATCATTTCATCAACGGAGGACCCATTATTATTTGTGATTGCAATATTTCTTTTTGCCTCTACTGGTGAGATACCACTAATCATTGGTACTCTGACTGTTGTGCCTGTACTTGTTACAGGATTTGCACAACCCATCAAACCAAATGATAGTGCTACTATTGTTGCTGTTATCCAACTAATCATTTTTTTCATATCATGCTCCTTATTCATAATATATCACAAACATGAAATTATGTCAAGGGTTTAAATACAAAGGTGTCTAATCATCTGTGTCCTTATACAAGACTTCAGGGTCAATCATATCACTAATATCGGCGTCCATATCCTCATAGTCGTATAATTCAGCAAAGTCTTCATCAGGTATTATTTCCCATTCTACCTCAGACAGATTAATTTTATCACTCATTACAAACCCTTTCTCCTTATCTTATTAGTATATCTTTTCAATCTCAGTAACACATTGACCTTTTTTGAAAAGCACCTGTTTCTTGAGTATTATCCATTCCTTTGCTTCATATACTCTTACTATAAACTCTTTTTTCAAAAGTTCAAAATATTCTTCTTTTGAAAACCATGAAGTTAAAGACTCCATTGAAACAAACCCATAGTGAAGTGACACAAAGGTTTCAGTTACATGAAAATGACTAACAAAGTCAAAAAATACATCTTTAAGTTCACTGGTAGAAGCTTGAATAAACTCATCATCCCTGGGTCCCGGATGCCCGTTTGATACACAGTGACTTTCTTTTGTTTTCATCCACTGCCAATCTATTCTGTAAGGTCCTATCTCATCTACTTTGTGTTCTACTCGAAAAACAGTCATTTGTGTTTTTCTCCTTACTCTACAATAATAGCATCTCCTTGTTGTCTTGTCAATAAAAAATCAAAAAAGTTTTCAATTACAGAAAAATTATTTTATTGGATATATTAAAGATAATCGATAAGTACCTCTAATAGAACTAATGACATATTTGGAGAAAATTGATTTAATTGAGTAACTGGAATATAGGCAAACTCCTCCATCTCCAAAACTTTCTGTGTTCCTACAGTAAAATAAGATGTGCAATGGTACTCATCAATAGATGGTAATCTATTCATCACATACTTATACAAGTATAGGTCTTTCTTTTCATTGTACTGAAAGAGTCCAAGGTCAATTAGGTTATCACCATTAACCTTCAGTCCAGTCTCTTCAAAAGTTTCTCTGATTGCCGTTTCTCTAAAGGATTCTCCTTCCTCTCTTCTTCCTTTTGGGATATCATAAAATTTTCCATTAGTAGGTAAACAGCCTAAGACAAACTTAGTATCTGTAATTACAATTCCACAAGATAATGACTTCATACCCCACCCTCATACTTTCACGTTTATTGTTTGCCCTTCATATTCATGAAACATAATAGCATTGTCTTCAATAATAAAGTTACCTTCAGTAGATTCCCTTGCTCTTATTACCTCATGCCAATAAGCATCCTCATATCTATTTTCACGCTCTATTTCTTTTATTTCCACTATTTCATCCTTACTGAGTAGATTTTATTTTCAACAAAATACTTTACTTTATCACCTTCACTGAATAATCTTGCTCCTTTGTGTATTTGCACATCGGTAAGCACCTTTGCCGGATCAGTGTCTATATTCCTATTGTTCAAATAAATCTCGTCATTAGCTGTGAGTGTAAGAATTATGCCATTAGGTAATACAGTAAAATTAGTCTCAGTAGGCTGTATATCAGAATACCTTGCAATTTTCTCTATAGAGGAATTTCCTACTATCATTAAAAATCTGTAGTAGACACCCTTCTGCATTGCAATAATAGAAACAACATCCTTCTGACACTCGGTGTCTAGAATCACAAAATCATCAAGTTCTTTCACAGGGATAACTTTACAAGTATTCTTCGAGGGAATGTAGAAGAAAATTCTACCAAGTACATTGGATACAAGCATATTCTTGTAAACCTTAGTCGATAAGGGAAGTACATTCCATGTGTTTTTGATAGAAGAGAAAACCTTATCATTAAGATACACATTTTCAATGTAAGAAAAGGAACCTTCATTTAGTATATAGATGTCATTATTCATAACCACTGATTTTTTACTTTCTATATTCTCACTTCTAAACACATGTCCCGTTTTCACATTTGTAAGAGCCAGTCGCTCTTGAATAGTGCTTACTGCAAAAATGTCACCGTTTATTTCAAACTTGATACTACCCAAATACGGATGCTTATTAGTTTTATGAATGAAAGAAAATCCCCGTGTATACACAACATCGTTTTCTACATTGAGTACATGCTCATTGTATGAAGACTCTATTTCTATAATAAGCTTGTTATTTCCATACACAAGAATTTCTTGAGCCTTCTTAATAATTGACCCAAGTATCTGAGGAGGAAGACTTCGCTTACCTTTTTCAAAAAGATTGAAATACCATTCTCTTAGGTTATCAGGAATACTATCAATATCTCTTACTGGCTTTGGTAGTGAAACCTCTTTGTTAAATACAGAAATGTTATTTTGCATTCTTCCTTTCAGGTCATTAGCAGGATATTTTGGATGAGTACCTTTGAAAGGATGGATGCCAGTATACATCTGAAAAGAGATTACTGCAAAAGAAAACCAATCGGTTAGTTCAGTAAAAGAAGAACTCTGGTAGTCTCTTATTGACGGCATAATAACCTTAGCGGGAAAACCTGCTATCTGATAAGCATCAACGTCAATAAAGTATACTGTTTTGAAATCTGACTTAGATACTAAGTAGTTTAACTCATTACCATCTACAATGAGTACCTTTTTATCATGAATAAACTGTATTGTAGACACCATGTTTTCTATGATAGTAGATATCATGCTGTTGTCAATGTTATTTCTGTTTTGGAAAGAGGTAGTAAATAATTTTGCAAGTACTTCAGAATTGTCTGCATATTGCATGGAAAAACCTACAGGAATACTACTCTGATTATGGTACAGAATATCAAGAGGTCTAATAATGTTAGGCTTATCCAGCACAGAAAGCATCGAAAGTTTCTTAACATACTGACTATCTATTGACTGAAGATACACTTTGTATATTTCATTGTTCTTTTTATAGATAGAACCTTCTCCACCTGAAGTTAGAAAGTCCTTATCTGTAAGCTTTATTTGAACTCCGTTTTTCCAGACAGAAATACTACTCATGATATATTTCTCTCACATTCCCTTCTTTAAGAAATCTTATAAGAGCATCTAAGGAAGATGCTGCAACTACGTAACTAGGGATAGGAGTTTGGGGATATACATGAATTACCCATAGTGTATTAGTTTTGATAGCTTTTTCTTTTTCTTCCATACTTACCCATTCATCGTCTTCATATCCTATTCCAGTTCCGTACCTATTAGTTAAATAATCTTCAACTGTAACATAAGATGCCTTATGTTCATTTTTGTAGATAGCCATTCCACCTTCACAGTTGAGTAGTTCAAGAAATTCTGTATCAGACATAACTAAGTACTCCTATCCCTATATCGTCATAGTGATCAATACCACTTTTTTTGTAATCTGTCAACATTCGTATCATACGTCTTTGTAAAAAGCTACCTGCTCTGTTTTTGAAAGATGTTATCTCATCGATGATAGGGAATAGATTTGAAAATTGATAAGGTGGAAAAGAACCTACCCCGTCACTAGAAATAATTACATACTCAAGATTCTCTTTGGCAAAAGAAAGTGTATTGGTTAAATTAGGAAGCTGTTCATCTTGAATCTTATACTGGCGGTGTGCCACTGTATTATTTTTGAGAGTATTAAGACTGTATTCTGGACCATGTACTTTTAGATACTCAGAGAGAGTCTGTTCATTCATATAATAAGCCGGATAGAGAGGCATGTTATCATAGTCAATTATAAACGTAGTCGGGCTTTCCTCTTTGTACTTGCATACAACAACTCCATCACCAAAATAGCTAACTGTTACTTTATCTTCCATATCTTGTGCTATTAGTAATGTTGCATACATTTCCATGTTAGGAACACCAAATAGAGCTATCTTACTCACTTCAACAAGATAATTTAATCTCCATAGAAAGTTATCTTGTTCTTTTTTTGAGGTAATTTCTCTCTCATTTTCTTTCAATAATCTTTTTGCTGCGTGTGCATATAACCTCGCAGCAATATCTGAATGTTGTGCAGAGGAGCAACCATCCGAGACAATTACATAGTTTGCTCCTTGCAAAACATAATCTTCACATATAAAATGAGAAGAACCTTTAGCAAGAAAAATATCTGTATTCATTATAAATGATTCTCCTTATTATTTTCCAAAAACCTTGTGCACATATGCTTCATATTCAGCGTCATAACACATTGACTTACCCTCTGAATCACTAATCTTTGTAACAGGCTGTCCACTACAAGAAGTAAGTTTCATAACAATATTCAGAGGATGCCCATACCTACTATCATTTGTGAGATTTGTTCCTATTCCAAAAGTTACTGGAATTTTACCGCTAAACTCATGTGCAATAGATACTGCTTTTTGAAAGTTAAGTGAATCGCTAAACACAAGTTTCTTTGTCATAGGATCAATTCTAAGCTTCTTATAGTGATCTATCACTTTGTAACCGAAAGAAAAGGGATCACCTGAATCGTGTCTAAGACCATCATATAACTTAGCAAAGTACAAGTCAAAATCTTTTAGAAAAGCATCAATGCCAATTGTATCAGTAAGTGCTATCCCTAAATCACCTCTGTACTCATTTACCCATGTCTGAAGCATAAACTTCTGAGAATCCACAATACGAGGTCCCAGCTGTTGTGCTGCCATGAAAATCTGGTGTGACATAGTACCTATTGGAGTCATGTTAAAGTTTTTGGCAAGAAGTACATTGCTTGTTCCTACACACACGTCTTTTTGCTTACTGAGTATGTTTACAACGCTTGCTTGTCTACTAAACGAATGTCGTCTACGTGTTCCAAAATCTGAAAAAGTAAAGTTATTAATTTTAGCAATCATTAGCTTTGCCGCAGTGAAAGTTTCTGTTGTATAAGAGGAGACAGGAATTTCATTTTTCTTACTCCACAATTCATTAATGATAGCAAGAATGGGTACTTCAAAAATCACTGTCATTACCCATGGTCCTGTGACTTTTATTACAAGTTCATTATTCTCTTCATACACTTTCACATGCTTCAATTGTGGTTTGAATAATGAAAGAAAATCAATGAAATCTGATTTAAGGTAACGGATAGTTCTAAGATAGTCTAATTCTTCTTTTGTGAAAGAAAGAGAACAAAATGAAACAAGTTCTTTTTCAATTTCATCTTTCAATACTGATAGGTTTTCTATACCTCTGTTTTTCAAAGCATATTCAACAGACACACCCGGAAACTGGTGATACACCATTTGCATGACAGTAAAGGTGTAAAGATCATTGTCTAACAGACTTCTAATTACAGACATTTTTGTGTCCTTTTATTATGTATTCTTCTGAATGAGTCTTCTTACTTCCTCATAGCTTTTGAGTAGTTCACTGTATCGTTTTGATAATTTTTCATATGAATACTTTTCCCATTCTCCTTTAGGAGAAGTCCGATACATCATTTCGCCATTAATCAGCCTTTCTTCATAATACACTGCTGTCTCCTAATAACAAAAAAATACCCTACATAACACAGATTGTCAAGTAGGGTACCTAAAGTTAATCAAATTCCCTCTTAGAATACAACGTTTTGAATATCAACATTAGTACCGGTCTGCAAGGATACAGACTGACTGGATACACTCTTGCTAATAAACCCACCTAGTTTAGCTAGTTTAGAAGGTGTAACATCTCCTATGTTGATGTAGTGAGTCAATCCCGCTTCCTTCTGGAAAGCAAGATGCTTACTCTGGTATTGATCAGCATTAATGCCAATTAGTACTGTTACCATACTCTTTGCTATTTCAGAATACACTGCATCTTCAATCAATTTCTTAATCATTGCTGGTGTTACTCTACTATCATTATCATCACCATCTGTAATGATGTACACAATTGAATTAACACTATAGTCTTGATTGATTAAAGACTTAGAATAATTTAGAGTAGCTGCAATAGCTTCATATGTTGCGTCATAAAGTGCTGTACCTCCTCCACAAGAAATAGAAGGGTAAGCATCAGGGTCTACCTTTGGGAGTTCAACAAAACCATGAATTTCATTTAGTTGACTATTAAACTGAGTAAGACGCAAAAGAATATTCTCTTCTCGTGGGCTTTTCTTACATCCCTTAATTGCTGCTTTCTGCATCTCCAAAAGACTATTTGCAAAAGCATTTACACTTCCAGAGGTATCTACTGCAATACTAGTAAGAGTATACTCAGGTGACTCTAGCAAATCTGGCTTCACTGCCGAGAACTCAAAACTACTATTAGGAATACTAATGATATCCCTGTTATTGTTATCGTCAAACATATTTTTCTCCTCTATTTTCTTATAAAATTTTTTAAGAATCTATGCAAGAAAAGCAGTACTATTTGATATCTGCATCCCTCTTGTAGTCATGTCATCTACAAATTTCTTACCAAGCGCTTCAAATCCTGTTACATCAGAAGTACAGTCTTCAAGCAAAACAAACTTCTTAATGTTGTCTTCTCCAAAATTGTTGGCAACGTCAGTAATTGTATTTGCTACGCAATGACTTCGAGCCTGTCCCGCAATTGCAATAAGGTCTGCATCCTGTAGAGTTGTAATCAAGTTAGTATTCAGCTGAGTTGAAGGGTCTACCGGATCAGGAACATCCGCCTGTACTGCTGAATAGTGTTCAGTAAAAATGTTACTTCCCTTAGTTACATAGTCTACAAAGCCGGGATACTTAAGTTCCCAAGCTTCCAATTCCTTTGCAAGAGAAGGATACACATTATGGCCTACTGTGCCAATTCTACAATGAGGAGGCCAAACACACAATGGATATCTCTTATTAGATGTAAGAGCATTCAAATAAGCACGCGCTCTATCCATAAACTGAGGAACAGTAGTTCTCCATACTCCCTTATTAAGATCATCTTCTGTAATGATTGTAAAAGGTGCTGGATGATTACCGTCTGGACCAATCCAGAAAATTGGATGACCAATATCAAGATTGTGGTGAGTATCAAGAGTCACATGGATATTCTGCCTACCAAGTTTATCACCAATACGGTGAAGCATTGTCGCTAGTCGGTCAGTATCCTTATCTGCTCCTGCTACATAGAGTGATCCACTATTTGGATCACAAAAATCATTCTGTGGATCAATAATCAACAAATGCACATTCAACCTATTCATACTTTCTCCTTTTTCCTATTTCTTTATTAGAGCGCCATTTCCAGTACTTGAGTCTACATAAGGAATTATTTCAGATGGCTTGAAAATTACCCGATATCTACTATCACTGGCTTCTGCTGGAAGTAGTTGCTGTGCAAACCAAGCAGTATTATCCGAAAGACCAAAAAAGTGCTTAATATACTCATTTGGACCAACCTTTATAGTAATTGCTACTTGATGCAAAGTAGGATCAGGTTGTACAGAACAATATCCTTCTACTTCAAGAATGTACTGACCTGTTACTCCGTTGTAAAACACAACCCTCCTAAAAATCTGAAACTGGTCAGCTGCCGTTGAAATATTTGTAGAAGCTACCATTGCCGCACTATCACAAGCTACAAACAACCCAATAGTTGCAACAAGTGCCAGAATAATCAAAATTACCCTCTTCATATTTTCTCCTTCATCATAGAGTAATACTTGTTTAAGGTAGTGTCAACACTCTCTTATTGTAAAGAGCATGAAACTTTCCATTACCAAAGTCAGCATCAATATGAAAATGTCCATAGTACCAGTTATCAAAACTGACTTCTTTTGAAATTATATCAAGATAGCGTCTCAGTTCGGTTTCTTCAATTCCTATTTTATGTGATAAATCATACATAGATGCCATCTCATCAAAAATGGAAAGAGGACAACTGTGTGTAATAATAGCATCTACTTTTGAATTTACAAAAGCGAGTGAATTAAAACCTCTTTCATATTCTTCTCTTGAAGGAAGTTCTCTTGCCCACCATGAAACATTTTCTTTTCTCCACAGTTTATCAATAGAAAAGCCACCCCCAAAAGTGAAAATTGATTTTCCATCAATGTTGTAAACAATGCCTCTTTTAAGATGAAAAATCTTGTGTGAAACTTTACCTACGTAATTACCAAACATAGGAACGAGAGGTAGAACATCAAGACGATTAAAATTTTCATGATTACCATCAATAAAAAGAGTAGTGAATTTCTGACTATTATAGAATTCTTTCAATCTCAGTTCTTCACTGTTTACATCGTCACTCCAAAGAATTCCCATATCACCCGCAACAATCAGATAATCACTCTCTGTAAGAGAGTCCCTATTGTTTTCTTCAAACAACTTAATCTTTTGAAGATCATGACTTCCGTGCACATCGCCACATGTGTAAACCATTTTCTATCTCCACCATGATAACCCTAATTCCCATTCAGGGGGGTCTATAGGCCAAACATGCTCTGACCTAAGTATACCATATTTCTTAGGTACTTGTCCACACTTATATGCATGTTTTGCAGCTTTTTTTCTATCAAGAAAAATATGACCATCTGTTAAAAATCCTTGAACCCCATTTATGAATTTCCTGTCTTTTCCAAAACTCTTGAAGATGTGCCAATGACGGTTACCAATGTAAACATCCCCTTCTTTTGTCTTAATTGCAGAATAGGCTATCACAACAATTCAGTCTCTGCTTCTTTTAGTTTATCTCGAATTACCATAAGTAATTTACCAAGATGATTTTCCCCTATTCCATCACAAACACCCCAGTAAAAATCTCTCCACCAATTTCCTTCAATAAGAATTGCACCACCTGTATCAAGAAGTTTTTGAGCAAGAATAGAGCCTCTTTCAAACTTCTGCAAAAGAAGTGTTGCCATAACACCTATTCTATCATTATCCCAGTTAGGACGCAACATTAAACTATTTCCCATTCTCTTAGCTTTTCCAGCGGTAGATGCTTTTTGAATAAGTTTTCTCTTCTCTATGTCAAGTGTTTTAGCAGCTTGATAAGCGTGCTCTACAGATGGAAATTCCAACCCATCATAAAATACAACGACAGGTTCAAAATTAGACAGAAATGCATACTCATCTTTAAAAAGATCAATGGTATTACTCATGATTCACTCCTGCATACAACACCAAATTTATTGTATACTTCAGTATATAATAATGAAAGAATCACCGCTTTCCCTTTATTGTATCTTGCCTTTGCTATACTTTGTATAGACCTAATTGCCTCTTCTTCTGTATCAAAGATATAAGCTGTATGGTCTAAAAAAGTTCTTTCATCCTCAGGAAGGAGTCTACATTTTGTACAATTACAGAGTATAACTCCCATCCATGAATCATCATTTACTTTATCTGCATAATAAGTTTCAGTAGGGACTTCCAGCAAGTTCATGTCTTGGAGATTTTGCTCATACTTTTCTACAATCAAACTAACAGCCTCTTTAACTACAGAAGAAGTAGTTTCTACATCTTCCCACTCATTTCTGTTACCTACTAGATTCTCAATATACTGAACTATTGAGCTAGCTCTTTCCTTAATTCTCTCAAGTTCTTTTTCTGAAAAAATCATTTTGTAGTCCTTCTTAAG
>Ga0307377_10007276_pt1 | contig 11459 bp, 8 predicted proteins | sample TR3MG_FD_202535 | JGI IMG/M metagenome (GOLD analysis project Ga0307377, IMG submission 202535) | Soil microbial communities from Risofladan, Vaasa, Finland - TR-3 | ecosystem: Environmental > Terrestrial > Soil > Coastal area > Acid sulfate soil | place: Finland: Risofladan, Vaasa | collected...
TGCCGGTACCAAGTGCTTCACCTCTGACGGTGTAGGGCGTCCGGATTGGATCAAGGTTGCGGGATGGGACGACTTGAGCATGGCGTTCACCACCGAAGAACACGGCGTCGGAGTTCTCGATCCGAGCAGCGGTGGTCGACTTGAGATCGGTGACAAACTCATGCTCATTCCGAGTCATGTGTGTCCCGTTGTCAATCTCTTCGACACGGCATACGTTGTCCGTGGCGAGGACGTTGTGGGTGAGTGGGTGGTCAAGGGCCGTGGCAAGGTCCGTTAGTGCATCACCGCGGCAATTCCAGGGAGCACTCACTCTCGGGATCGAAGAGGTGAAGTCTCTCGGGATAGAACCTGAGACGCACCATGTCGCCCACACCCACGTTGGCGCGCGGCTCAATACGTGCAATCCCGACACCCATCGAGCCTAGGACGGCCTGCATCTCACCGGACTCGTCATCAGCCGATTGGTCGCCACTCACTCGAACGGCGTCAATGGAAAAGTGCACCAGGAGTTCCGAGCCCAACGCCTCCACCGCTTCGACTTTGGCCAGAAAGAAATTTGCGTCTTCGCCTGAGTGCACCGGTAGGTCCTCAGCGCGCAATCCCACCACGACCTTGCGCCCGCGATGGCCGGCCCACTCCGGTCGTTGTTCGAGAGCTTCCGCACCAAGCGAGAGACGCTGTGAGCCCATCTGTAGCGACATACCATCGTCGCTAAGGTAGGCCTCGAAGAGATTCATCGCGGGAGATCCGATGAATGCGGCGACGAACAGATTGGTGGGTCGCGAGTACAGCACCTGCGGCTTGTCACACTGCTGTAAGACGCCCGCGCGCATTACCGCCACTCGGTCGCCCATCGTCATTGCTTCGGTCTGATCGTGAGTGACGTACAGCGTCGCCACGCCGATACGACGTTGGATTCGATGAACCTCCGTGCGCATCTGTACACGTAACTTGGCGTCAAGGTTGGACAACGGCTCATCCATCAAGAACACTGCCGGATTTCGGACGATCGCCCGACCCATCGCGACGCGCTGGCGCTGGCCACCGGACAGCAATGCCGGACGACGAGAGAGCAGGTCGGTCAGTCCGAGGATGGATGCTGCTTCGGTGACCTTCTTCCTGACGTCTTCCTTTGGCATCTTGCGCAGTCCAAGTCCGAACGCGATGTTCTCGAAGACGGTCATATGGGGATAGAGCGCGTAGTTCTGAAAGACCATCGCTACGTCACGCTCTTTCGAGGTCAATTGATTGGCCTCGCGATCACCGATGCGCAATACGCCAGCAGAGATGTCCTCCAGTCCCGCCACCATGCGAAGTGCCGTGGTCTTGCCACACCCCGAGGGTCCGACCAGAACCATGAACTCGCCTTCGGCTACCTCCAGATTGAGCGAGTCGACGGCTTGAAAACCGTTTGGGTAGACCTTTGATATCTCTTCGATTGAAATCGACGCCATTCATTCATCCCTTCGTGATCGTGATCGCCGTCATCCACCGTGCACTACCGCGAGCACCTCGCCTAGTTGCTCACGAATCATCTCTTGCGCACGTCCGACCCTCGTCTCGAGGCGCTCGAGGGGAAACCGTTGGGCAACCGCCGCGACGGAGATTGCGCCGTCGGGCACCGACTGCGACGTCAGGAACAAAGGAATGGCGATGCAGTTGACGCCCTCCTCGTGTTCCTCACGGTCTGCGGCGTACCCCTCGCGGCGAATCTTGATGAACTCCTCGTGGATCTCTTCGGGTGTGGTCAGAGTCTGCGGCGTGTAGCGTCGGAATTCACCTTGGTGAGCACCGACGAATTCCTCGACGGCTTCGTACGTATTCAACGTGAACGCGAGCATGGCCTTGCCTACTCCAGTGCAATACGCGGGATTACGCCCCCCGATGGCTGATTTCATATGGAAGCGGGCCAGTGGCGACTGGACTTTCGCCAGATACACGACTTCATTCGCGTCGAGGATCGCGTAATGAGTCGTCTCTCCGAATTCCGCAGCCAGCGCGGCGAGAATTGGGCGCACCCGACCCACTTCGTCGAGTTCCTCGTAATAGGAGAATGCCAACTTGAGGAGTCCGTACCCCAGGCGGTAATGGCTGTTCCGGTCCTGCTCGATCAAGTCCGCTCGTCGAAGAACGCTCAGTGCACGATGGACACTCGAGCGCGGCGAGTGCACGAGTCGCGCGAGGTCATTGAGACCGATCCCTTCGGGATACGCCCCGAGGAGATTCAAGATTGCGAGCACACGATCTGCCCCGTTGGGGGCCCTGGTCTCTAGCAACGCATCGACCGACTTAGGTGGACTTTGCATTTATCGATCCCCCGAGCGTAAATGTTGACCCAACTATATCCACAAAGTCTCAATAGAGGAACACTGTTCCGATAGATGGACTTTCGTATCTCCTCTGTGTCGATTGATGCTCGCGTGACTCCTGCTCACTGACTTGAACCCGACTGAATCGGCGTCCAATTCGAATCTCGTCCTCGAGAAAGCAGACATTGATCACCAGATGACGCTCGTGAGGGTTGCGTGCACGCGACCTTAAACCTCGTGGACTTCGTGTCACTGCTGGGGCAAGATACGACTTCGATCACTCGACGAAGAACGAGTTCCTGGCACGAAGTGCGTTGAACTCGCCGCGACTTCACGCTTCGTCGCTCAGGGTGAACTTCTGTCAGGACGTCATTTCTCGCCACGGTCGTGTCGTGGTCGCGCACTTCTCATCAAAACCCCGCTCGTGTTGGTCAGGTGCCACCCTGACGAGAATCACGAGGGAGGAGAACGAGGTTCGGGTTCGCCACGGGACCTTCGTCAACCGGGACTCCTTCGAACATCGGAGGATCTCGCGGGCACCGAGATGGAATGGCACCGTCGCGGCGGAGCATCACTCGTCCATTTGCAACCGTGCGGTTAGACGGTCGCAAGGTCTGAACTAGTTGTCACACGAACCGGGCGGGATAGCGCTCTTCGTAGGTCACCTGGCTGTCCATTGGTGAAATCGGTACCGACTTCAGATCGCGTACGAGGTCATCGACAGCGACCCCATTGTGCAACCCTCCGCGAACGTGGCGGGGATGATGGCGCCCTGCGACGCGAGTCCAGCGATATAGGCCAGTGGTAGGAAGTGATCAGGGGTCGGTACCGCCAATCGGTAGTCGTCGCTCTGGGCGAGTTCGCCGAGCGTGCTCGGGTCCCGCAGCAAGATGGCTCGGGCGTCGTCGTCGAATCGTTGGGCCCAGTCAAAGCCCCGCTCCCCGATGCCCCAGTCGATCGCGCGCAGATTGTGCACGACGTTGCCGCTGGCGAGGATGAAGACGCCCTCGTCACGCAGCGCCGTGAGTCGCGCACCGAGGTCGAGGTGGTACGAAAGGGGCTTGGAGGCGTCGATGGCCAGCTGTACGACCGGTACGTCGGCATCGGGGTACATGTGCGCCAGTACCGACCAGGTGCCGTGGTCGATCCCCCACGAGTCGTCGTCGAGACCGACCCACACCGGATCGACGATCTCGCCCACATGTTGGGCGAGTTCGACGTCACCGGCCACGGGATAGTCGAAATCGAAGAGCTCTTGGGGGAATCCGTAGAAGTCGTGGATGACGCGCGGTGTCGCCATGGACGTCACCGCCGTGGCGTTGATGTACCAGTGAGCGGAGATCGCCAACACCGCCCGGGGCTTTTCGAATGAGGTCGCGAAGGTGGTCCACGCCTCGGTGAAGCGGTTGTACTCCAACGTGTTCATCGGACTCCCGTGACCGATGAACGCAGCGGGCATCGTCGACATGGACCCTCCTCGAAATAGTTGATATATCTACTAGCATAGCAATTTTAGATGAAATATCAACGAGAGAGCGACTACGCTCAGGACGTGGCGGATTCTCCTCAGTGGCTCAGCGCAGATCAACTGCGAGCGTGGCGAGGTCTGTCGTTGATGCAGCTACAACTACAGGCGCGTCTCGGTCGGCGCTTGGCGGAATTCGGCCTTTCCTATCAGGATTACCTGGTCCTGGCGACGCTCTCGGACCAGAGCGACGGTCGCCGACGGGTGGTCGAGCTCAGCGACGAGTTGGGATGGGAGAAGAGCCGACTGTCGCATCACATCACGCGCATGGGCGATCGCGGTCTGGTCGTCAAGGTCCCCTGTCCGAGCGACCAGCGCGGCATCTACGTCGTATTGACCGACCTGGGCCGTGACACGCTGCGACGCGCGGCCCCTGGTCATGTGGAGGACGTCCAGCGGCTCTTCTTTCGGCGCCTCTCGAACGAACAGGTGAGGACGTTAGCGACGATCGCCGACGAGGTGCTCGAGGGGCTCGCCAACAACTCCCCGGAGTAAGGGGCACTCCTTGCCACCTCCGTCACCACCGCGACAGGTCATTTGGCGATGATCACTTCGAGGTAGGGCCGTCCGGTCGAGGGCCCGAAACCGTACGATCCGGCGAACGTGGCGTCAAAGAGCGTCGCCCCGGTTCGAGTGGTGGCGATGGTGCAGTGCGCGTGCGACGTCGTTGGACTCACGACCTTCAATGTCGCCGTACACGAAGGAGCGTGGGGCTTCGTCCCCGCTGACAATGTGACGACGCCGTGCGGTGCCGTGGCTCCGGACACGTTCACCGCGATCACCGTACGCCCCGCGACGTTGGTGCCCCGCGAGGGTGCGTCAAAGGTGATCCTGGTCGAGACGGTAGGGACCGTCAGCGTGTAGGCCTTGGTCGAGTCCACCGCCACGCAGGTGTTCGCGCTGGCACACGATACGCCGTGCAGCACATTGAATCCCGCCACGTTGGCCGTCGCCTGCCAGCGCGACCCGTTGTAGACGAAGGCTCCCCCCAACAGGTCACTCGCCACACAGAAGTACGTCGCTCCACAACTCACGGCGTAGAGGCCGAGTTTGGACACCTTCGTCCCCGTGCTCCACTTCGTCCCATTGAAGGTGTACGCGTGTCCCTGGATGTCGACCGCGACGCAGAAGTCCATCCTGGCGCACGAGAGGGACCACAGTTGCAGAGCAGGATTCGACTCCACTCGAGGACCGAGGATCCACTTGCCCTTCTGGGACACGTACGACTGGCCCGCGTTGTTGATCGCCACGCAATTCGTGGTGAATGCGGGACACGACACGTCAGTGGCGATCTCACCGATTGGCAACTGGGGAAGATAGCCCCCCACCAGACCCGAGGATCGACCGGCGGGTGAGAGGTATTCACACCGACTCGTGCAGCTCACGGCGTAGGTCTGAACCGTGGATGGCAACACCGGCGTCCACGCCGACCGGTAGGAACGTAGTGAGAGGACGTGGAAATCTCCGATGATCGCCGCGCACGCCAACGATACGTAGGGACGTGCAGATTGCCCGCAACGCACCTCGCGGATGCCCAGTGGCAAAGTGGTGATCACCTTGGCCGGGCTCCACGCACCATTGCGCCAGGTGAAGGTCTCGCCCGCCGCATCGCTCGCGATGCAGTACGAGGCACTGGCGCAGGAGACCGAGGTCAGGGTGTGGGGCGGATCGAAGAACGTGGCGGCGGGCGTGTACGTGGGCACGCCGCTGGCGTCGAGCGCGATCGCGATCGAGAAGCCGTCGTTGTCCACCGCCTGGCACCCCGCACTCGCGGCGACCGCGAAGCACGAGAGGCCCTCGATCTGCGAGAGCATGTTGAGCTGACCAGTGCGCGACCACGAGGTGAACGGTGCGACGGCGGATATTCCCTGACCCAACGAGTCGTTCGCCACGCAGGTGGTCTGGGCGCACGACACCTGCACGCCATTGGCACCCGTCATGAAGTCGGTGCTCGTGGACCAGCTCGTGCCGTTGAAGACGCTGATCTGGTTGGTCTTCGAGCCGACCACGCAACTGGTCGCGGCGACACAGGCGATGGACTGGCCGACGAATCCCTTCACCGAGGGGTTGATAGGTGTGGGAGAGGGCGAATGCGACAGCGTCGGCGTGGGACTGGCGCTGAAGGTGAACGTCATCACACCACCGCCGAGATCCGTCGCGAGACAGACCAGGGTCGACGTGCACGAGACCGAGTTGAACGGACTGGTGTCGCTCGGAGAGAAGACCACCGTGTCGGCGGACCACACGCCGTTGTAGAAGTAGTAATCGATCGGCGAGAAGTTGGCGGTCTCGCCCACGGCGAGACAGAAACTCGACGAGGCACACGACACGCTCTGCATGACCGGCGAATTCAGTCCCGCGAAGGACGTGGGCTGACCCCACGTTTCTCCATTCATCATCACGTAGTTCCCGAGTGCGTCGGTCGCCACGCAGAACGTCGCGGTGGGACACGACACGGCCGTGAGCGACGTGGTCGCGTCAATCGTCTGGGGGGTCGACCACGTCGACCCATTGAACCGACTCACGGCGCCGCTGCGATCGACCGCGACGCAGAACGTCGAGGTGGGACACGACACGGCGTTGACGCCGCCATTCGCACTCGTCAGCGCGGTGCCACTCGTCCACTTGAGGACCGGCGCGCTCGGCGACGTCGCGTCCGCCGCAGAGCCTTCGAACACGCTCCATAGACCGGTGAGGGAGATTCCCGCCAGCACCATCCGTGCGGCTCGGGCACCCCATCCGTGACGTCGAACCGCGAACCGCATGAATACTCCCCGTAGTTGTGCTTCTTCGTCGGAGCCTAACTGGCCCACCGACGACCGAATTCTTAGTGGGAGTCAGAATCTCGGCGTCGTCGGTCGCGCAGTGGTCAAGGGGGAGCGGACCCGTCGACACTAGGGGCGAAGGTAGGCTGATTTGATGAATTGGCGAGAGCGAGGTGCAATTCTTCCGCGGGTCCTCGTCTCTTCGAGAAGCGTCTTCGTGATCGTCCTCTGCCTGACGTTCGTCTCGCTGGCGTGCTGGTCCTTCGCCAATCCGCTGGTGGCGGCACCCGACGAGCAGGCTCACATCTTGAGGGCCTACGCCCTGGATCACGGTCAGATGGGCTCTGCGACGACGCCACCGAGCAAGGTCAACGCCAACGTCACCGTACCAATGTCGATCTACTACTCGGCGATCTATCCCATCTGCTGGCACCAGCACGCGAACGTCTCCGCCTCGTGTTCGGCGCCGTGGCCCACCAGTTCTCAACCCGAGACGGTCGCGACCTACGTCGACCACTACCCACCCTTGTACTACCTGTTCGTCGGCACCGCCACCTACGTGTCGCACCAACGAAGCGGTATCTACTTGATGCGCCTGATCAGCGCCCTCATGAGCTCGGTGATGTTGGCTGTGGCCGCCTACGCGATCTCTCGCTGGAGTCGGCGCCGGTCACTCTACGTGGGTCTGTACATCGCACTCACCCCCGAGGTCTACTTCTTGTCATCATCGGTGAATCCCAGTGGTTTTGAGATCATGACCGCGATCTGCCTGTGGACCCTCGTCGGCATCCTGGGCCTGGAGCATTCCGACGATCCCCCCCGACCACTCGTGGCCCTGGTGGGCGTGACCGCCTCGATCTTCATACTGATCCGTGGCCTCTCACCACTGTGGGTGGCGCTCGCCGCGCTGACCCTGCTCGTCCTGTGGGGCCCCCGTGATCTCTACGAGAAGGTGAAGCTTCGTCGCGACATCCAACTCGCCGGAGGTGGCGTCGTCGCGGCCGGCATCCTCGCGGCCTCGTGGATCTTCACCCAGGGAACCCTCAATGTGCTGCCCGTCGGCTCAGCCGTTCCCAAGAACGCCTCCATGTTCGCCGTCCTGCGCCTCGTCGCCAGCTTCGCCCAAGGCTGGTTGCGCGAGTCCGTGGGCATCCTGGGTTGGCTCGACACCGAATTGAACGGTTTCGTCTACCGGTCCTGGTACGCGGTCGTCATCGGACTGATCGTCGTTGCGCTGATGCGCGGCAACGCTCGTGAGCGGGTCGCCGTGGGTGGACTGGCCGCCGCTTCTGTTCTGATCCCCATCGCCATCGTGACCCGCCAAGCCAAGGTTCTGGGAGTCGTGTGGCAGGGTCGAGATTCACTGCCGCTGGCCGTCGGCGCGGTGATGATCGCCGCCGCCGTCGCGGGTGGACCCCTACGCCGCCGAGCGCGGCGCTCCGTCGAACGATTCGATCCGGTCCTTCGCCAACGAGTGGCTCGATTCAGCCTCGTCGGCGTCGTCGCGGTCCTCGCACTCGCCAATATGATGGCCTTCTACATCAACCTGCGCCGCTACGCGGTCGGCCGTTATGGTCCGAAGTTCTTCTTCCTCCACCACCAAGGCTGGTCACCGCCCACGGGTCAGTTCCTCACCCTCGCGCTCTACGGCGTCACCACCGCCGCATTCGCGGGGGCCCTCATGTGGTGGCTGTGGAACTCCTCGCCCCCCAGCGAACCAATTCCACCACCGCGTCGGAATCTCTAATCAATGTGTTTCGGTAAGATGAGCCAGGCACTTCTTGCCCACCGATCGCTACAAATCAAGGAATGAGAGGCGAAGACGATGTCTGATGCATACTCGTCGGAACCCGTCTCGACGACTCACCAGGCGCACACGCTCCGCAGCAACGAAGTCACAGTTCTTCGAGAAATCGTCAAGATCTACGAGCTCGAGGCTGCGAACAACGAGATCGTGGCCGCCCAGTTCCGTGAGATCACCGATTCTCGCCTCTACCCGCTGGCCATCTTGACGCTGAAGGTGACCAACACCATCGAACGCTGGGTACGTCGCATCCTGCACCGCCCGCCCATGGCCTCTCAATACGCCGGTCCGCCGCCGCCGCCGGCTCCCGAGGCGCCGCCCGCGCCGCCCATCGACACGCGCCTGATACTCGTCGGCCTCGAAGAGGAGCCCGACGAAGCCAACCTGCCCATCGTTGGATCCGAAGAGGTCGAAGTCGTCGTCACCAAGCACCAGAACCCCCGCGTGATCAAGTTCAAGCGCGGGGTGTTCATCTTGAAGCACTCGCTCAAAGTGGCGATCGTGGGCAATGGCAAGGGCCGAACCAGCCCGCGTCTCGAGGCCAATCCCTATTTCGCGTGGACGCTCGCTTATCGCCTCGAGAACGAACACGTGCGCAATCACCTCAAGCGCCGCATCGAATTGATCAATCCGCGACCGCTACTCAGCATCGTGATGGCGTCGTACAACCCCGATCACCGCTTCTTCAAGGAGGCCATCGACTCCGTCCTCGACCAGTACTACGAGAACTTCGAGTTGCTCATCGCCGACGACTGCTCACCCGACGCGGAGGTCCGCGCGATCGTCGAGTCCTACGCCAAGAAGGACTCCCGGGTCCGTCTGGTCCGCCGTGAGACCAACGGCGGCATCTCCGCCGCCACCAACTCGGCGATCGCTGAGGCGTCGGGAGACTGGCTGGTCTTCATGGATCACGACGACACCCTCGTTCCCCACGCGCTCTTGCACGTCGTCCTGGCCATCCAAGAGCATCCCCAGGCGACCCTGATCTACTCCGATGAGGACAAGATCAACGAGGCCAACGAGCCGTTCACGCCCTATTTCAAGAGCGACTTCGATCCGCTCCTGCTGCTGGGCCAGAACTACGTCAGCCACTTGACGACCGTTCGCCGTGAGCTCGTCGCCGAGGTCGGTGGCCTGCGCTCGGAGTTCGACGGTTCCCAGGACTGGGACCTGGTGCTGCGCGTCACCGAACAAGTCCATCGTGGTTCGATCGTCCATATCCCCCACGTCCTCTACCACTGGCGCAGTCACGCCGGATCGACCTCACTCGCCACCGAGGCGAAGCCCTGGGCCGTCGACGCCGGACGTCGCGCGGTCGCCGACGCCCTCGAGCGTCGCGGCATCAAGGGAGAGGTGCGCCGCGTGCCTGGCTCGGGCTTCAACCGAGTGGTCTTCGCGCTGCCGGAGAATCCACCGTTGGTGTCGGTATTGATCCCCACCCGCGACGGTAAGTACTTGGCCGACTGCCTGCAGTCACTGCTCGACAAGACGACGTACCCGAACTTCGAGGTGGTCGTCATCGACAACGGCTCGGTCAAGCCCTTCACCCAGGCGATGTTCCACGTCTTGAGCGACAAGATCACCGTGGTGCGCGACGACAGCCCCTTCAACTACTCAGCCCTGCACAATCGCGCGGTCCCGTCGTGTCGAGGCGACGTCTTGTTGTTGCTCAACGACGACACCGAGATCATCGATGGCGACTGGATGACGCACATGGTCGCCCAGCTGCTCCAACCGGGTGTCGGCGCAGTGGGTGCGAAGCTGCTCTACCCGGACGGACGGATCCAACACGCCGGAGTCTTGCTCGGACCCCAGGGTCTCGCCTCGCACGTGGGTCAATTCCGGCCCGCCAACGACATGGGTTACTTCGGACGCACCGCTCTGGCGTCGGAGTACCAAGCGGTCACCGCGGCCTGCCTCGCGGTGCACCGTCACATCTGGGAAGCCGTGGGTGGACTTGACGAGAACCTGAAGGTCGCCTTCAACGATATCGACTTCTGCCTGCGTGTTCAGGCGTCGGGTCACAAGGTGACCTACACTCCCCTCGCGCAACTGCTGCACTACGAGTCCGTGTCGCGAGGTAGTGACCAGCATGGTGAGAAGTACGTGCGATTCATCAACGAGGTTCTGATGGTGCGCGACCGCTGGGGACTCGAGATCGCGCGCGATCCGTACTACAACCCGAATCTTTCCCTCAACCACGGTTTGTTCCAGTTGGCGTATCCTCCGCGAACCTCGCCCTGGTACACCGGCATCGAATAACGTCCGGGGTGCTCGCCGATGTCGAACGTCATCGACGCGGGTGAGCACGTACGATTCATAGATTCTCGATCGAAGGGGGACTCGTGATCGACGTCTCGTGGCCTCGGACCCAGCCGGAGTTAAACAACGGGTCGATCGCGCTTCGACCGTGGCGGACGACTGACGCGACATTCGTCCACGACTCCTGTCAGGACGAGGTCGTGCAGCGCTGGACCCGGATATCGGTCCCCTACCTGCTCAAGGACGCCACCGGTTTCGTGACCCGACTCGCTCCCCATCAATGGGACCACGGAGCTGGCGCAGCCTTCGCCATCGTCGAGACCACGACGCAGAAGGTGGTGGGTTCCATGGGACTCGTGCGGGTCGACCGCTCAAATCACCTGGCCGAGGCCGGGTACTGGATCAACGCTCACGAGCGCGGACGCGGGTTCGCTTCGCGGGCCCTTGACCTGCTGAGCGCCTGGGCACTGAACGATATCGGCTTCGCGCGCGTCGAGTTGCGCGTCGAAGTGGAGAACGCCGCGTCACGCAAGGTCGCCACCAATGCGGGTTTCGCGCTCGAGGGCGTGATGAGGAGAGCGGCCTGGCATCGAGGCGCTCAGCGCGACGTGGCCCTCTACGCCAGAATCGGCTGAAGCTCACGACGTGGAGCGTCGACAACCCGCCGCACACGTCGGTTCGCTCAGCGTGCGTCAGCCGCCCAATATCCTTCGTCCGCAACCGTGGCCGCCGCCGTGGTGGCGGTCTCGAAGCCCGGTGCCATGGCCACCGGGGTGCCCGCCATGACCTGGTGG
>Ga0307377_10007278_pt1 | contig 11458 bp, 10 predicted proteins | sample TR3MG_FD_202535 | JGI IMG/M metagenome (GOLD analysis project Ga0307377, IMG submission 202535) | Soil microbial communities from Risofladan, Vaasa, Finland - TR-3 | ecosystem: Environmental > Terrestrial > Soil > Coastal area > Acid sulfate soil | place: Finland: Risofladan, Vaasa | collected...
CTCCTGATGAGGTTGTTGCCTCAGTACAAAAATATATGGATCAGGGCTTTAGGCACATCAGGATTCAGCAGGGAGCTTATGGTGGTGTTGGTACATTAGGTAATAATCCGGATTTTAAAGAGGCTGGCTTTGGTGGAGCTACTGATCAGTTTATGGATCAACGAGCCTATCTGAACTCAGTACCAAAAATGTTTGAAGCAGTACGTAAAGCCTGTGGAGATGAAGTAGAGCTGTTACATGATATTCATGAACGGGTTCCTCCATTGGATGCAATAAACATGATTAAGAGACTGGAGGATTTTAATCCATTTTTTATTGAAGATCCCTTTTCACCTGAGAATATGGAATGGTTCAATCAGCTGCGGACAATGACCTCGGTTCCTATAGCAATGGGCGAGTTGTTCAATAATATTAATGAGTTTAAAATGCCGATGGTTAATCAGCTGTTCGATTTTATACGTGTTCATGTCTCTCAGATAGGTGGTATAACACCAGCTATGAAAATTGCCCGGCTCGGAGAGTGGTTTAATGTCAGGACAGCATGGCACGGGCCTGGCGATGTTTCACCAGTAGGACATGCTGCTAATTGTCATATGGATCTTGCAGTAAGAAATTTTGGTATCCAGGAGGCAGTAAGGTTCTCTGAAAAACTACAGTCTGTTTTTTCGGGTTGCCCAACAATGGATAAAGGATATATGTCAGTAAATGAAGTGCCGGGTCTCGGTGTTGATGTAAATGAAAAGGAAGCTGCCAAATATCCGATCGGTACAAAATCAAACTGGCAGGTGAGAAAAAATGACGGAACGATTATAACACCTTGATATATATGAAAATACCACAAACACAGATAAGCAACGGCATAATTAGCGCAAAACTATATCTGCCGAATTCTCATAAGGGTTATTATCAGGGCACAAGGTTCGATTGGTCGGGAAATATGCCAAGTCTGGTTTTTAAGGGACATGAATTTTTTGGACAGTGGTTCAAGAAATATAGTCCGGAAATTCATGATGCAATTATGGGACCGGTGGAGGAATTCACAGCCCTTGATTACTTTGAAGCAAAACCCGGTGGAAGGTTTCTGAAAATTGGCGTCGGAGTCCTTGGCAAACCTGACGATAAGCCTTTTACCTTTAGTAGATTATATCCTAAATTAGATCTTGGTAAGTGGACAATTGACAAGCAGGATGACCAGGTTAAGTTTGTTCATGAGCTTAATGATCAGGACTATTCGTACAATTATGAAAAGATAGTTAAGCTCACGAAGGATAAACCAGAATTGGTTCTTTCACATACCTTTAAAAACACCGGGAAGAATGTTATTGAAACCAGTGTATATGACCATAATTTCTTTGTTATTGATAAACAGCCTGTTGGCCCTGGATATAGTATTAAGTTTCCGTTTAATCTTATAGGAGAAGGTCATGGAATTGGTGAGCTGGCAGAAATTGAAGGTGATAAGATAATTTTTTTGAGAGAGCTGGTTAATGGAGAAACTGTTTTTTGTAGTAACCTGGAGGGGTTTAGTGCCAGCTCAAAAGATTATGATATTAGAATTGAAAATAAAACCACTGGGGCCGGAGTTAGAATAACATGTGATCAATCCTTGTTGAAACTGGTCTTTTGGTGCTGCTCAACAACTTTATGTCCTGAACCATATATCAAGATAAAAGTTAAACCGGTGGAGGAATTTAGCTGGGAGATTAAATATGAGTTCTATGTGCTAAACGACTGATTGTTATGTGATTGTATATTGGGGTTTTACAACAAATTCTTCTTTGAAACTCACTCTTATTCCAGATTAGTTTGATAATTAGTTAACAGTTTATAGCGTAACGAATTGCCTTAAATAGTTACGACTTTGGATAAGTGATATTTTTCTGGTTTCCAGTGATCCTTCAAAAGATTTATCTTCTACTTCAATACATGCATCTCCATCATAACCGACCTCATATAGTGCAGAAAAGAATTTTCCCCAGTTAATATCGCCAAGTCCTGGAAGCTTTGGTGTATGGTACTGAAGCGGGGTTGTAAGTATGCCAACTTCATTTATCTTATCCCATAAAACCCGGGCATCTTTAATATGTACGTGAAAGATACGGTCTCTGAACTCATAAATGGGTTTAACATAATCCATCATCTGCCATATGAGGTGAGAGGGGTCGTAATTCAATCCAAAATTTTCAGATGGGATCGCTTCAAACATTTTTCTCCACAATGCTGGTGAATGGGCAAGATTGTTACCTGCCGGCCATTCATCTTTTGTAAAGAACATAGGGCAGTTTTCAATACCTATCTTAACATTTTTTTCTTCTGCATATCTAATAATCTGAGGCCATAACTCTTTAAACTTTTCAAAGTTTTCATCGTCATGTTTTGAGGCGTCAGCACCAATGAATGTATTCACGATTCCTATTTCGAGCCTGCTTGCGGCATCTATTATTTTCTTAATATGATTGAAATAGAAATCTGACTTCTCTTTATCCGGATCAAGTGGATTTGGATAATAGCCAAGTCCGGAAATGGAGACATTCTTTTCCTTAAGCTTATTATTGATCCTGATTATCTCTTTATCGTCAAGCGCTACAACATCGATATGGGTTACTCCTGCGTATTTCCTGTTTGCCTTGCCCTTGGGCCAGCACATCATTTCAACACATGAAAACCCATTTTCAGAAGCAAATGTAATTACCTCATCAAATGTTAAGTCACCTAAAATTGCACTTTGAAATCCTAGTCTAAACATATTTAATAGCTTAAGTAATTATCATTCGAATTATTTCAGTTGCAATTTATATAAAATTGAGCATTAAGATCTCCCATTAACATATGATTAACTCTACATTAACAAAAAACACTAAAGAAATTGGTAACATTTACATTTTTATAACGTCTTTATATCATAGCTAACCTAAAACTAAATGAGCATGGATCATGTTGTCTTTCTAGATTTTAAATCTAAAGAATTAGAAAATCTGATTAAAGGTTTAAAGTCGATGATTATCCGTGGAACAGCTGCAATACAACTTCCCCGGGGTGGGGTTAATGAAGGAGATGTTTTGTATTTCATTAATAATAATGGAGAAAGAGAAGTCAGAACCTTTGAGTTGAATTTCGTTTTACGGTCAGATTCTAGTACAAAATATGGCTAATCACTAACCACAAGTCGAAGCCCCGCTATGCGGGATAAACACCGCGGAGATCCCGCTTTGGCGGGAACGCAAGACGATAACTAGCAGTTAGTTAGTAAGTTAACAACTTGTAGCCTCTTTTAAGATACTTTGTCAGAGGCACTCCCATTCCCTTCACGTCAATAGAACATGCCTTAAGGTCGTTTGTAACACCATACATATTAGAACAGGCGATACAAGCCTCTACAATTACTCCGTCTTTCTGCATAGCGGCTATTTTTTCTTTAAGCATTTCATTTCCGGCAAGCAACTTAGCGGAGGGGCCCCATATAATAATAATCACCTCATTGAACCAAAGGTTATTTTTTGCAGCATGGGCATACATCAAAAAATTCTTTTCAGCTACATCGGGATCACCAGTTGACCATACAACAACCAGGGTGTCAGATGGCCCAACAATATCAGTCTGCTGTCCATTAATATTTTCCATCAATCCTGTCAGCAAAAGGAAAGCGATGATAATTGGCAATGATTTCATAATTGTCTGATTTTATTTAAATTAATTGAGATTTCAATAGTAGTAACAAAAGAAAATGTTTAAAGTTGATAACATAGAATGATTATCCCATATCCAGGAGATGATAACAAACATCGACAAAGATATGTGTGGGGCCCTGCAAGATCATAAAATATTAAAACACTTGTATAATGTTATTGTATTTTTAAGCAAATTTAATTGTAAATTTATAACGATAAAGAATTCAAAACTTAAAGGAAGATACTATGAAAAATCTGTTTGTGTTTTATGGTCTTATTTTTGCCACAATGTTCTCAGTAACCCTAGCCCAGGGACCTGATAGAGCAACTCTGGCAAAGGGACTCAACTTTCTTGAAACAAAAACGTATACTTCTGCGGAAGATGCGAGTATTCTTGAGCTTTATAAGAATCTGCGGGTAGCAGACGTTTCAGACGGTTTGGATATGGTGGGATTACCAGGCACAGGTCTGGTTGATCCGGCAATTCATTCCGACTGGGTTGATTTACAAGATCTTACTCATATATTCAGGGGTATAGCTATTACGGTTAGGTATGTGCCAACTCAAAGACCCTCTCTGCCGGCACCAGGTGAAGTATTTTCGGAATGGGAGGGGAATTTTTACAGCAAGTATTCAACAGAAATATTTACCAAGTTGATAAGAACTGGTTCAGCTATTATTATTGATGATGTGGAAGAAATGGATATCGGTTCGATTGGCTCAAACAATATTTTGAATTGGTATCATCTGGGCGCTGTTGGAGTAGTTACTGATGCAGGTGCAAGAGATACTGATGAAGTTGGACTTGAAAAAGTACCTCTTTATGTGAGAAAAAAAGGACGTGGAATAAGACCGGGAAGAAATGAAATTGAATCAGTTAACAGGCCTGTTTCTATCGGAGGAGTACTAGTTTGTCCGGGAGATGTTGTTGTTGGTGATGGAGACGGAGTGGTGGTTGTTCCTCGTTTAGTTGCTGTCCAGGTGGCTAAATATGCTAACGACATACTCATAAATGATAAAGCAGGGAGAAAGAATCTTTATGAACTTTTGGGCCGACCATTGGATAAGACCGTGAAGTAATATCAAAGTACCAAAGGCAGCTTTTCCCATTACATAAATGACTCATTTGGTACAATGACTATTTAGAAAGTTTAATTAGATATTTGTATTCATAATATTCATTACTTTAATAGTATACAAAGGTTAATTTTGATATAATTGTGTATTGTATTCAATCTGTTCTAATAAGTTTAAGTTAGATATGAAGAAGGTCAGGCTTAATTTACGATTATTATTCTTGCTATTTATTCTTCCGGTATACGGATTCGTATTCTCACGATCACGAGGAGTGAAGACCATTACTGAAAATGAACTCAGATACCATATGGAGTTTCTTGGAGCAAAGGAATTCAGAGGAAGAGAGACGCCTTCGTCAGAGCTTGAAATTGCCACTCTGTATCTGGGTAATTGGGCAAAGAATATTGGTTTGAAACCAATAATGAAAGATGGTTCGTTTTATCAGACAGTTCCCATTACTGTTACATCAGTGTTTCAGCCAAACACCAGAATTAAAATATCGAGGGGTAGTGGTGAACAGATATATTATTATGGGAAAGCATTCGGAGGTAACTTTACCGGTAGTGGAACTTATTCAGGGCGTGTTGTATTTGCAGGGTTAGGGATCAGTGATCCTGAAAATGGTTGGGATGATTTAAAAGATATTAATCTGACCGGGAAAGTTGTAATTATTATGGATGAACAAGCTCCCGGTTATAAATATGATTTAGGTTTTTCTATTTCCCGAAGACTAAGATCGAGAGTTAATGAAATCCGTACAAGGGGTGCCGCTGCTGTTTTTTCCATAGTAAGTAATGAGAGGGCCGAATTGATGGCAAGTGGCATTAAAATTTTTGATGATATTCCTTCTGGTAGCATGGGAACTTTATATGATTCTCAGAGAACAAGTTTTACAACAGCAACAAAACCATCCGATAACAAACCTCCCTCTTATCCATTCGGGCAAGCTGAAATTAGTCATGAACTGGCTGCTGAAATACTTGGGCTGTCACAGAATGAAATTGGTGATATGTTCAGGATGATAAAAGATGGGGAACAGGTGCCTGCAAAAGAAATTGAAGATGTACGTGTTCAATTAGATGTTGAACTTGAATTTTATGAATCGACATCCCGTAATGTAGTAGCGGTTGTTGAAGGTTCTGATCCTGTATTGAAGAATGAATATATTGTTATCTCTGGTCATCATGATCATCTTGGACTGTCCGATAGAGAGGTTATGCCCGGAGCTGATGACAATTGTTCTGCCACCGTTGCACTGATGGAGATTGCCGGAGCATTATTAACTGAACGACCAAAAAGGTCAGTTATTTTAGCATGGTTTACTGCTGAGGAGAAGGGAATGAATGGCTCGCATTATTTCATAAATAACTGTCCGGTTGATGTCGTTAATATTAGTACTTGTCTCAATATGGATATGATAGCACGTAATCATCCGGATAGCCTGTTTCTGATTGGTTCTGATTTACTCAGTTCCGAATTGGATGTATCGATTAACAAGGTCAATAAAAGTTCTGGTCTCAAATTTGCATTTGATTACCGGTATTCTAATTTAATTCATCCTCAGCGGGTTTACTTCAGAAGTGATCATTATCCGTTTATACGTTTTGGTATCCCCTCAGTGTGGTTCTTTAGTGGTTTTACCCCGGATTATCATACCCCGAGGGATGTAAAAGAATCTATTGTTTATGCCAAATTTTTAAAAATTACTAAGCTGGTTTATCTGACAGCCTTTGATATTGGTAATATGAAAGATATTCTGAGTCTTGATGTTAATCCTATGGTCACTTCAAGGGGTGAGCATAATCTGAAAGAGAGCAGTATCTTTCGGGGTGTTGAGAGATAGAATTGCTTCAAAAGTGATTATCGCAGATTATAACTATCCTATGTCCAGAGGGTTTTCCCGGTCTGTTGATTATGGAATTGAACGTTTTGCCGGGGGTGATCATTATCGTAATTTCAGGATATATATTGGCAATAAGGGAATCCATTGGTTTACTGACTGGTCGGAGTTGTGTATACAGTCAGAGGTTGTAAGGGGCAATGGGGTCTTTGTAGTTGTAGTGAGCGGATAATAGTATTCATGAAAAATATCGTATCTTTGCAGGCAAATCAGATCTGAAACAAGAGGCAATCAACGAACTGACAGCACATACCGGGGATATCGGGTAGTAACTAATTAAGAAAATATTAATTTATGGGTAGATCACAAGAGACATTTAACAAGAAAGAAGTTAGAAATAAAAAAGAGAAAAAGAGAAAAGAAAAATCAAAGAAGCGACTGATAAAGAAAGAGAGTGATAAGAAAAACAGCTTCGAAGATATGATTGCCTATGTTGATGAATATGGAGTGATAACCTCCACTCCTCCTGATCCTAACAAAAAAAAGACTGTAATTGAAGTAGAAGATATTGAGCTTGGTGCAGCCAAATTAGACCCGTCAGATAAACCAGATTATATAAGAAAAGGAGTAGTATCTTTCTTTAACGATTCAAAAGGCTTTGGCTTTATTCGGGATATGGAGACCAAGCAAAGTGTTTTTGTTCATGTAAATAATACTCTGGAAGCAATTAAAGAGAATAATGTTGTCACCTTTGAAATAGGAAAAGGACCTAAGGGATCGACTGCACTAAATGTAAAATTATTTAAGGATTAAAAGCGCCAATACGATTGACGGTTATGCGAAAATACCTCCTGGTTCTAAACCCGTTAGAAAATACTATCCACATATCCTTTTTCCCAACAAGTTTTTTTAGTTAATGGCAATCTGTTTTTAAGATATTGTCTTAATTTGTAATAAAAGTGATGGATATTGAATTAAAACTACAATGAAAAATCCTGTTATTAAAAACACTGTTTTAACAGTTGCGTTAGCCAGCTCATTTACCGGAATAGCACAAACAAATCAACATCCTAATGTACTTCTTATTATTACCGATGACCAGGGATATGGCGACCTTAGTATTACCGGGAATCCACATCTTAATACACCTGTAATTGACAACCTGGCAAAAGAGAGTATCAGACTGGATAATTTTTATGTCTGTCCGGTATCTGCACCTACCCGTTCTGCATTGATGACTGGCCGGTATTCATTGCGTACCGGTGTACATGATACATATAATGGTGGAGCTATTATGGCTTCCAGTGAAGTTACTATTGCCGAAATGCTTAAAGATGCAGGTTATAAAACAGGGATTTTTGGAAAATGGCATCTTGGAGATAATTACCCATCACGTCCTATGGACCAGGGGTTTGATGAATCATTGATTCATCTCGGTGGCGGGATGGGTCAGGTAGGAGATATTACAACCTGGTTTAAAGGTGACAGGAGCTATTTTGATCCTGTGTTATGGCATAACGGTAAACAACAACCATACATCGGTTATTGCTCAGATATCTTTGCCGAACAGGCAATAAACTTCATTAGCAAGAACAGTAAAGAACCATTTTTCTGCTATCTGGCGTTTAATGCCCCACACACTCCACTCCAGGTGCCTGATAAATATTACCAGATGTTCAAGGATATTGATCCGGCCTCAGGATTTGAAAATGACAACAGACCTTTCCCCAAAATGAACGAAAATAATAAGGAGGATGCAAGAAAGGTTTATGCCATGGTAAAGAATATTGATGACAATGTGGGGAAATTGATGAAAAGACTTGATGAACTGGACCTTTCAGAGAATACGATTGTTATCTTCATGACAGATAACGGTCCCCAGCAAACGCGTTATAATGCCGGTATGCGTGGCTTAAAGGCCTCCGTTTACCGTGGTGGGGTAAGGGTCCCATTTTATATTAAATACTCCTCCCTTCTAAAAGGAAACCGGAATATTTCCACCACAGCGGCAAATATTGACATATTGCCTACTATTGCAGATATATGTAACGCCAGTATTCCATCTGACAGAATTATAGATGGCAAAAGCCTCCTGCCATTATTAAAGGGATCAGATGTTGAGTGGGGTGACAGATCCCTGTTCTTTTACTGGACAAGGAAATACCCCGAACTTTATAATAATGTTGCTCTGCAAAAAGGAAAATTCAAGTTGGTTGGTCATACTGACTATAGTGCTGAAATATCTGATTTTGAAATGTTTGATATTGTAAGGGACCCTTTTGAACAAAATAATATTCTAAATAGCAATGCAGTATATGCAACTGAGATGAAGGGGGAGCTGGAAAAATATTTTTATGAGTTGGTAAATTCTCCCAATCTCACAAATCAACCACACTGCATTATTGGTAGTGATAAAGAAAATCCTACTTATCTTAGCAGGAATGATGCCGAGGGAGAACGTGGAATATGGGATCAGGAGGAGATTTATGGTAAATGGAGGGTCACGATTTTGAAAGGGACTTATAATTTCAGATTCAAATTTCTCTCTCCATTGAAAGAGGGAGGCCAGATGATAGTTGAAACAGGTACTTTTATTAATCAGAAAAGAATTAGTCAGGGAGGTATTACGGAACTGGAGATGTCAAATATTACTTTCCCGGATATGACTTGTGACCTTATACCATTCTATATTATCAATTCTAAGCGAATTCTTCCTTTCTGGGTTGAGATTGATAGAGTGAAGTAGTTAAGCTATTTCTTTTCTATTCAGGAGATAATTTCATTTTTTTTATTAAGTTACTAACATTGCGTGCTTTGTGTATATATCACATATTCAGGGTATTACGCAGCACGCTAATTTTCAAATGATTGATTATTGTTAATAACAGATAAACAATACAGGAAATATGTTGTTAACATCAAATAACTTTGCAATTGAATATTAATCTATCATGCCACTAATTCAGAGATACATTTAAACCAAGAATCTCAACTGTCGACGTTAATTGAAAAGTTTGACGGAATGAATTTCACAATCAATTATTATAATTTTATTATGTCACTTTATATAAAAAAGATAGTTTCCATTACCTTTCTATTCCTGTTAGCGTTTAAAGTATTTGCGCCAAGCAGCGAATCTATGGTAATTTTTGATACTGCGCCAATTGAACCATTCAAAAAACTAATACATGCTATTGGAATGGTTGAAACCAGCTTCGATACCCTTGCTTACAATCCTGAAGAAAAGGCCGCCGGATATTTTCAGATTCGTCCAATTCGAATTGAAGATTATAATAAAAGAACAGGAAGCAATTATACAACTAAGGATATGTTCGATTATAAGAACTCTGAAAAGATCTTTTTGTATTATGCTTCACAGATTGGACCATATAAATTTGAACAGATAGCCAAAAACTGGAATGGTTCAGGTCCAAAAACAATCCACTACTGGAGGCGGGTAAAAAAATACCTGTAGTCAGATACTGCGGGAATCATTCTTATGCGGGTTAAAGTTCAACCTTTCAACAACATTATGTAAAGGCTGTTTTTACTATGGTTAGAGCCTTTATAATCAAAACACTGATTTTTCATGTTGTTTGTTAGATCAAACATACCATTCGTTAAGTTATTCTTTTCTGGTATTTAAGAATAGCATAATTTCGGTATGAAGTTTAAATTAATGACTTCATATAAAGGAAAAATGATTTGGACAAACAGACAGAAAAAATTATTTTTTTAAAAAAACTTAAAGTAGTAATAATTAAATTTTATAGCCATGAAAAGAATGTTTTTAGCAGTTATACTAATAGTAGCTTTTAGTACTGCATCGTTTACAAAAGAAATTGTTGCCGAAGGAAAAACTCATACAGCATTAGGAGACTACATGATTGAGTTGGCGGAAAAATCTGTTATCATTAATGGGGAAGAGTTTACTCCGTTTGTAATTAGTTATCAAAACTCCCCATTACAGGTCAGAGTAGTAGTCAGGAAAGATTCTGACTGTATGAAGTATTTCGTACTATCTGATAACCTTTCCGTTCAATATGTATGCAGAGGGGATTATTTTGGAGTGGAGAGACTTGACAAATCTTTCTCAAAGGAGGGTTATTCCACATCTGATTCTGCTTTAGACAGGAGTGAATATTTTCATCAGAAGGTTCTGACATCAGGTCAGGGTTGTGAGCTCGACAACACAATGCTTATTGCAGCATACTTTCCGAGACTTATTAGTAATAACGTAAATTCAGTTGCTGCAAAGTAAAGATCTCTATATGGTCATTCGGCCAATCCTGGTTTTAGGAATTAATTTAACGCAGAGAAGACATCACCCGATGTCTTCTCTGCATTTTAGTGGCTAGCTGGAGTATAGTGGGCTGTTAATTTTAATAATGGATTTCACCAGGGTCAACGCACGAAGAAATAAAAAACAGACAGGCTATTAACAAATTGACATGGGTTATTAACAGCCTTCATATATAAAAATAGTTTTTGGATGGTTGTTAACAGTTTGGTGCTATAATATTGTAAATCTGTTAATTAATACTTGGTCGTCATTAATTATTGTTTCAATAATTAGTTGAAATTTATTGGAATCAATAATTTCAACACTATGATAAGATCAAGTTTATATGACTACTTTTCAAAACTCTCTGATCCTCGGCTCAACAGGAATAAGATACTTCATCTACCCAATGGCATTCCCTCACATGATACAATTAACAGGGTCTTTTCAATGCTTAGGCCCGATAAGTTCGAGGTTGTATTTATTAGTTGGGTTAATTCTTTAAGGGATAACAATATTGACAAAGAAGTTATCGCGATCGATGGAAAAACAATTTGCGGTTCAAAAGATAGCTTCCACAAGAAGTCAGCC
>Ga0307377_10007282_pt1 | contig 11455 bp, 11 predicted proteins | sample TR3MG_FD_202535 | JGI IMG/M metagenome (GOLD analysis project Ga0307377, IMG submission 202535) | Soil microbial communities from Risofladan, Vaasa, Finland - TR-3 | ecosystem: Environmental > Terrestrial > Soil > Coastal area > Acid sulfate soil | place: Finland: Risofladan, Vaasa | collected...
GTGCCCGTTATAAGTTCTTCTATCTTGTCGGCCAATAATTTATGTTTCTCCCTGGGTAATTCTTCCAGGCTACCCAAATTCAGTAAAACCTGCTGGCGGGTTTTATCCCCGACTCTGTAAGAATGGACCAACCGGTAATACCTATAAGCTTTACCTTCTTTTTTGTTCTTTTTATCAACTGCACGTATAAACATGGTGCAAATATACAAAACGGAAATCAAATAAACAAATCTATGGGTCACTACAAAAAGGTGTTGAAAATGCTATATGTCTGATTATTAGATTATAAAAAATTTGAAAAAGTGAAAAAACCTAAAAAAAGGCGTTTTTTATAGATTTTTGACCAAAAATTTTCAACTTGGGTTAAATGGTATTTATCAGTTCTGATATGCACAAAATTAGACAACACAGGTAACTGGCTGTAAGGATTCTACTTAAAATCCTTTCCGCAATTTGAATTAAATCTTTCCGCAACTATTTATAACCGTGCGAGTTCTGAATAGCTTATTGTATTGATTTTCAATACAAGAGGAAGTTTATTACCGTGTTAAAAGGTTCATTATTTATTAATAAGTAGAAAACAAGAGGACCATTAAGTTCCCTTTAATTTTAGCTATTTACCTTATTTAAGAAGAAAAAATAACAGTGGTAGCGACAACTTTCTTGCTTGGATTATGAACTTGTGACAGTTATAGAAAAGGCATATGGGATTCAAAAGGACAGGCTTTAACCGGTGAAGATACTTTTAGGGTCCTCCACTCCTATTTAAGTATAAAATTAGTAGTGCCTCTTTTCAATGGGTTCCTTCTGAAATGACCAATCTGCAGTCATATTTCTTCTAAATAATCTTTATAGATAAATAGTTTTTGCTTTAAGTATTATTTCAATGATAATATAGAGAATAAGATAAGGTCTTACTCTATAAACAGAAATCTTATAGCCTATTTCACTATGTATAAGACATAACATATAGGGATGTATATATGTAATTGAAGTGATAAGTATTTGAATACACAGTGATATTAACTTAAAGATTTCGCTTATTACAGAAATTGATAAGGTTTTATGTATTACGTTGACATTGATTTCTGCATTGCGGAAAATCTAAGGGATACCCTAATCTTTCAATTGTTAGTACCATTGACTTTATAATACATTTAAGTTTGGATGGTTTATTTAATTGATTTTTTTACAAAATGGATTTTATTACCGTGTCTAAAACTTATCATTAAACTAAATCTGGCAGGTGAACTAAACGGTGTTTTATTATTGGCAGGGCTTGTAAAGGATTGATTGGGGGGTCTTTGCAAGACAGGTTCTGGAGCTGACAGCTCAGGTGGTTCAACTCACTTGCATGGGGTGCAAGTGGTCGTCCGTTCGAGTCGGATCACCCCGACTTGATTTCAGAAGTTCTGAAAATTATAAGTACATAGTTTAGTATATAACTCAAATACAAACTATGTACTTTTTTTATGTCTGGTTTTAGCATTTTACATTGTGGAGTAGAAAAGCCAATGCCCTTGACCATAATCTGCCGGAGCAAATTGACCATCTCGGGCCGGTGTTAACTGCTTATTTTTAAATTATTTATGTTATTGCCTTATTCTCCGGTCAAATGTGGTAAAGACGTCCGGCTTTTGCATTGTTAGTACAATGCGTTTTTCCAAGAAATTTGTTTTATATGAGAACCTTTTGGCGTTTTATTTCAAATTTGATTTTTTTCTTTTTTGCTTGATAAACAGGGATACCCTTTTCTTTGCAGATCAAAATGATTTCATCCCTATATTCATTTGGAATCGCAACACCCAGTATAACTTCAGCAAAGAAATTATTTGGTACTTTAATTGTACGCTTCGATTCAGGTATTCCTTCCGGATTGTTATGCATAAATCTATACTCTTCCTCATACTCCCATTCTTTAGCTTTTGTATGAGTCTGTATAAAAGCTCTTTTCATAACCTCATTATCAAGTCGTGCTATGCGAGGTTTTATTTTGGGAAAGTTAGTTGCATAGGAAACATCACCACACTTGCCAATGATATTTTTATCTATTAAAGTCATCATTTTCTCCCACCAGAATCCAATACATATGCCAGTATGATTTGCTGAATAATGTGACCACATGAGAATACTATTCCACCTCCTACTACAGGAGAAGATTCCATAGCAATGATCCTGTATATCAAAAAGTTGGGAATCAGCTTTAGCTTGAAATTCAGTCTTGTTTGCAAACCTTCTTTCAAAATTTCTTATAACAACCGCTAAATCACTTCCTTGTTTTTCGACTTCTGCATACTTGCTAATAGCAAGATTTGTAACATATTCATCTGCTTCTTTCTGAGATAGCAAAGAGAAATTCTGACCTATCCTGCAATCAAAAGGATCATTAAACTTCTTAGGCGAGGTTAAGTATAATTCATTCATGGTCAGCATCCTCTTGTGATGATCATCTATCCAGTTCCGATATTTGTAAATAATTTTTGGAGGCTCTTTCATGCTATGTTCATTTTTGTAACATATTATTGACCAAATCCGAAGGATCAGAATCAGGATTGGTCCAATCTGCTCTGCTTGGATGAGTAGCTACAATAACAAATTGTCCTTTTTCGTTACAATATGCTAATGATTTCCATTTTCGCTTGTTTATCTCAATTGACTCGCCTCTTGGATTGAATGCTGCTAATTTGTTTCGAACAAAATTTCCAGCATTTTTCCCAAAGCAAAGGATTACCTTGATCCCTAATTCTTTAATGACTTTCTCGTGAAATGTCCAGCATAATTCTAAGTATAAATTACGTTGTTCTAATGATAAGTCTTTTATAAGTTTTGATCGGACAAAGCAAACATTACTGGATGGTACTTCATATGGAGAAAGGTTTGTTTTCTCCAATAAGTGAAGTATTCTTGGTTGCAATCCATGACTGCCAGGTGGTCTATTATCTCCCCAACTAACATCCTTATATTCTGACCAGTTTTGGTTTGTAATTGATAAAACCTGATCAGTATGACTTTTAATGGTATTTCGTTTGTTAATATCAGAACCTCCTGGATTAAACCCTAAAATGTAAAGCTCTTTTTTACCTTTGAATGCATTCCTTCCTGAGTAAAATACTGCACCAGATAAATCCTGTAATGAGGTTGGTATTAACTTTGCAAATTCTTCGATCATTTTCTTAGGTTATTATTAAATTTAACCATGAGCATATTTTGTTAATATAATTAATGAGTTGAAACAGAAGGACCTTTTTAGTTAATTGTTCTCTTCTTCAACCTTTCAGGAATTGAAACCAACTCTGAAATTACATCATTTGATGGACTCTTCAACTTGAAATATATGTCTGAAATATCTATTTCATCGAATTTTGAACAAATTAGTCTTCTTATTTCTGTGATTTCCTCTGGCGAACTTACATCATAAAATCCATCACCAAACTTTAAATGTTTTGCCATACTCCACGGAGTAAGATATTTTGCATTCTTTAAAAATAATTGAATACATACGGTATCATCAATTGTGGTTCCTTTATAATCATCTTCAAGGATTACCAATATCAAATCATTTAATTTATATACAGGTAGAATTTTATCTATAGCAGCTTTAATAACAGGTCTTGAAACATTCCAAGTACAACAGTTTAATACTCCACCGTCCCAGGCAATCGAATCGCAATTGATTGTTTCAATGACATATTCTTTGTCAGAATAAAGCTCTTTAATCCGTTTTAGTGCAGTTTCGTCAGTCTCTGAAAATTCTCCTCCGAACTGGGGGAATATTATTAGCTTACCAATCTGAGCAAAGTTGATATAACATCCGTGGGCTGTGTATTCTCCCCTGTTTTTATGAGGTGATTTTTTGAACGGAAATGGAAGTGATTTCAATCTGGTTTTGAGTAGAGCGAGATTAAGTCTATTCATCCATGAAGAACTTTCAAAGAATTCGTTTACAAGAAGAGTTGAATCATTATAAAATCTAACCATCCCATCGGAATGTCCACTTAGGTCATACGGTTGTACTGGGATAAAGAATAAATCATTGATTCGAAGAGCTTTCTTTATCATATCTATCACTGTCTTCTTATCCCTATTTTTATTAGCGAGAAAAACCTTTTCCGTCATTATTGCTTTATTCTTAGACCTTACAACATTGCCCCCATCTACAACAAGATTAATGAATTTGTCATATCCCATCTGGTTATACTCAATCTCATACTGCAACGTCAATAAACTTATATAACTATAATCAAGATAGTAATCCGGGAAAAACTTAAACTGTACATATTCGTTCTCGGTAATCTGGATGGGCATATAATCTCGACACCATATGTCATTTGTATGATGAATCCAGTCATACTTAATTGAATGTTTTTTAAGAATGACCTCCAAATCGTTCCAAAAATTTGAATACTGTGACTTCAGGAGAGAGCTGAAATATACGGCGTTAGTTTGAGCATCAGTTATCATAATTTGACATGATTAGCTTGAATTCTATCTTTTATTTGTTGTTCTATTTTAAGGTTATCAAGATCGATTAAATACCTGTATTTTGATTCATGAAATTCTGAGTATTGTATTTTGTTGGGGAGATGCCGAAATGTTTTTATGATTTCTTTCTCCTTAACCGAAGTTTTAACTAATTCAATTGTTGCACGAAAACTTGCAGATCCCATAAGTTCAAATATTCTACTCAAAGATTTCAATGGACCATTAATAAATTCACTGCCTAACTTAATCCCCCTTATTAATATCCCTCCGTCTTGATCCTTTGTACCTTGAAGAGTTATATCAATTCCCTGATTATGTAGTCTCCATTCTCCTGCATTTCTTTCATGTGGGTGAGTATATTTATCCGCATGTGAACCCTCTTTAAAAAAATAGAACTCAATTTCAGTAATTTCAACAATTTGATTGTTTATCTGAATTGCACGTGACAATAGTAATTGTTTAGCAATGAGATCAAATGATCCATCAATATTTTTTAAGTCAATTTGGAAATCCATCCTTGAAAATTATATTAGTTATGCTAATCCAATAATCGAACAATTACCTTAGTGTAAGGTATAAAAATTCAATAAGAAATCAAATTGTATCATCGAAAAGCCAGTGACCTTGACCATTCCACACCGGAGTAAATTGACCATCTCAGGCCGGCATTAAGTGCCTGTTTTTAAACTATTTATGTTATTGCATTATTCTCCGGCGAAATGTGGTCAATATGCCCTGCTTTTGCAATACTATAGAACCATTAAATTTTGTAAATTAGATTTGTTTTTCAAATATGAAATGAATGAAAATTTGTAAAAACCTGAAATTATCGGATGAAATTTCAACTATTGAAGAATGGTTCGAAAAGTGTCCCCCACAAAGGGGTAGACTGCAATGGCAAGATGGCCGAAGTGCAAAGGAGACTGCAAAACATTGGATAAATGGTATCCCACAACCATTTAAAGATTTACTTAAAGGATATAAATTTGAGTTTCAATTATGTTCACCTGAGTATGTTTCAGAATTTGATAATTTGAGAGGGAATGGAAGAAATCATGACTTATTAATTCTCGCTCTTGATCCTGATGAAAATCGAATCGTAATCTCCGTTGAATCAAAAGTTGATGAATCTTTTGGGCAAACTGTTGGTGATTACCAGAATGATATCAAGAAAAAGAAGGATAAAAATGTTCCAACCCAAGCTGACATTAGAATTTCTAATCTGAAAACTGCGATGATGTCGAGTATAACAGATTCCGAATTTATTAAAGTCAGATATCAACTACTTACAGTTGTTGCAGGAACTTTATCCGAAGCGAAAAAACAAAAAGCCAATTCAGCCATCTTTGTTGTACAAACTTTTATTACCAATGGCTTAGACCAGAACAAACATCAAATAAATCAGGCGGATCTAGATTTATTTGTTAATTTAATCAGTAATGGCAGGTTCAAGACTATTAAAGATGGAACATTGGTAGGTCCTCTGAGGGTGCAAGGGAATAAATTCATTCCTGATTTTATAGACCTTTGGATTGGAAAATATTCTGTATGAGTCAGGTAGTTTAAGCTTAAACGAAATAAAAAGAGCAAATTCATTATGATTGAAATACAAAAAATCTTTACCAAATTAACCAGAATTAATTGACACCCAAAAAGGAGTTAAATACTTGCTATTTAGCTATGTATGTAAATTGCAACCTTCCCGGCGAAATGTGGTCAATATGCTTGGCTTTTACATGAAACCCAAGGTAAAAATTTTACAACAATTACCAACAAGCAAATAATAGATATAATCTCCCTTAAAATGCTTTTACGATTATTTGAACATTGTTGAACAATTTTCGACAGAGAATTACTAATTTAGTCATAAATAACCTCTCTTTTAATCTAATCAAAAATGAACCAGATGAACGAAAATTTCAAGTATGACGGTATAATTGATGAGTCAAAATTTGGGGCTTATGAAGATTCCAAATTAAAGATTCTATGGATATTGAAAGAGCCTAATCTAAAAGACATGAGCAAAGACTGGAGCCTTGTAGAATTTCTCTCAGATCGCGAAAACAGGTTGTTTAAATACAAATATTGGTATATGACATGGGGTTTTGTTGTTAAGACCTCCTGGGGAATTTTAAATAATATTGCGGACTGGAATAAAATTCCACGAGCCAAAGGAATAGCCAATATATTGGATTATATAGCTGTAATCAACATTAATAAAAAAGGAGGTGGGAAAAGCACTGATATGTTAAATTTGTATATTGCTTTTCGTAAACCGGAAGTTCATAACACTATTGTACAGGAGATTAATGATATTAATCCTGATATTGTAATAGGAGGAAGTACTCTTTCCTTATTTTATCATAATGGGATATTATTTAACACTGAACACGGGAAAATAGATTTTGATGGAGACAAAATATGGGGATGCAGAAAAGAAGACAGACTTTGGATCGATGGCTATCATCCTAATCAGAAAAAGATAACCCAAATCACATATTATGAGCATATAATAAAGGAGATAAAACATTAGCAAAACGAGTTCTGGAGTAGACAGGAATGTTTCTAATCATAAATTCTGTCAACAATATTGAACATTAGTTGTCTGGAAGATTGATTACTAATGTCCTACGATAAGAGGTTCAGGTTCGAGACCTGGTGGGTCAACTTAGTAATTTAAATAAAGCCTTGATATACAATGATATCGAGGTTTTTTCATTTTTTGTTACTGAAACTATACTGAAACATTTCTTAAGTAAAAGCTGTTATGTTTATATATCCCAAGTTAGCATAGAGTGTGAAATAAGGGATTTTGGGGTGGGTAATGACTAGATCTGTTTTCTCAGGGCCTTGCTTAGGTTCTTTTTCATTATAGGATTTGCAAAAGATGTCTCACCATTGGAAAGTTCACCTGAATAATGACAATATTTTTCTTTATAATTCTTGTCTTTATATTTACTCCATGAATTATAAGCAATATCAGAAAGTGGTCTGTCAGGATTAAAAGGAATCTTTACTCCTGTCCTTATGCAATAGCCGCTATGGTTGTCCTTCTGTGTTTGTATTGTTTTATTAGTTTGTAGATAAGTTGATTTTGTTGCAAATTCCTTAGTTAATTCGTCGATCTCAATTTCAGAATGAGTATATTTTTCCTTAAAGCCAATGAGCTTTTCTTCATAACATGGATTCCTACTATACAGGGTTTTACCATTATTAATTACTTTGTCGAAGTAATTAAAGGCTTCACTGTCAATCTTCTCTCCCAACCCGGTTAGCCCTCCCAGAAATGAAACTTTTGTTAAGATTCCAAATTCAATATTGTTATTTTGAGAGAATTCGTAGAGATTCATTGAGCTCAACAAAGCGGCAGATTCGTTAGCATAATATTTTGCATGCAGTCTCGATTCATATTTGATTTCTATGTTAGGGAACTCCCTAAAGAAGTCAAATTCTTCTCTACTAAAACTCTTGGTTAGATTGTCTTTATTTTCCCCAAATACAATTGTGATTTCTAGTTTATGTTCATCCTTCTTAGATTTTAAAATATCTCTTAATCTTGAATGAAGCTTTATGTAAGGAGAAACTATAACGAGTTGTTTTCTTGCATCCTCAAATATATTTTCAAGTGCTGCATTAAGTTTACTATCTTTTAAAAATTCTGCCATTGACTACTATTTTAAATTCTAATTGTGTAAAAATATAATTGAAAATTAAAAAAGGACAATAAATAAAATTATGAAATATAAATCACTTTGCATAAATTTGATATGCGGCATTTCCTTCCATTCAGACATTGACTTCTCATGCAGCGAGACATTACAGGGGAATGCCGCTTTTTAATAGTTTAATCTATTTTTTGGCAATATAATTTCTATAAATAGTTTTATAATGAAAAATAATATTCTTTTGGTACTATTATTCTTCCTTATCCCTATTATAATTAATGGGCAAACTCAGGAAGCCACAACCTCAGATGGTAAGAAAGTAATTTTAAATGCTGATGGTACATGGAAATATGCTGAGGGAAATGGTCTTGGTGACAATGGCATATCTTATTATCTTCAGGGTAGAGGTTTTCAGACGCTACCTTCACCTAAGTACGATTCCCAGGGAGAAGGCAGGGTGGTTGTGGACGTTAGTGTAGACAGATCAGGGAAGGTGACACAGGCTATCCCCGGTACTAAAGGATCAACCACGCTTGACGAATATTTACTAAAGGTGGCAAAAGATGCAGCTTTGCAGGCAAAATTTGAGTCAAAACCAGATGCACCTATTGTTCAGAAAGGAACAATTACTTACAATTTTATTGTGAAATAGCTCAAAATCCAGTTCAGGAGATGCCGCTTTTTAATGTTCTTAGATTGTTAAGGACAATTGACCTTTTAGGCGGTACATCAATCACTCCTTTTTAGCACAAGGAATTCCCTACCCCACTTTCAGATGCTGGGATGTCTATTCCGGACCTTGACCACCCTACTCCGGAAAACATTGACCATCGCTTGCCGGAGTTAAAACACTGATATATAAATAAATATAATTAAGACAATCTTCCCGGCTGAATGTGGTCAAGAGAACTGTCTTTTACAGCCTGAGTAGATGGTTTTCTTCTATTTAATAGGTTATTGGACTCAGGTTGATCATTAATTCATCCAACTTTTCAATATCTTCTTGACTAAAACCAAAATCATTCAGAGATTCAACAAGTTCTTCCTGGCGTGGTTGACCGAAGGTTAATCTGTAGAAAGAAAGTATCTTGATTAAATTATTGAATTTTTCTATATCTCTGCTATAAGGATATAAAGGTACAAACCGCTCAATTTTTATATCATTCAATGTTTCAGTATGCCAGAATGGTACTAAGTCACATGGAAATTTAGCATTTTCCTTTTCCTTTTCAGCATATCTAAATAATTCTTTCCAGGTATCGTTTAAATCATCATTATAAGTTATTTCACTAGAATATTTATTTGCTAAATTAAGCCTGATTACTAACCCCTGGTAGCGGTGTATCCTTCCTTCTCTTTGTTCAAAGTCTATAGGATTTGATGGAAGGTTCCAGTGAAATATTTTTTTACAATAAAAATGAAAATCTAAACCTTCCTGGCCTATAGATGTACTGGCCAATACAAAAGGTCTAAAAGGGGAATTAAATGCCTGCCGGATATTTATTTGCCTTCCAGCCCCTTTTGCAGTATTTATTTTTTGGATTCCAAAGTCAACTGCATAATGGGATCGTATTGAATTTCGCTTTTTCTTTTCGCTTGTAAGGTTATCAATAAATGTCTGGTAATCGTCAGTATCTGAAGTTGCAGTCCTAATAGAAAGTATATCTGAAATAAAGTCACTAAGGACTGAAGTCGAAAGTATGTTTTCACCCTTAATTAGTAAATATACAAATTCATCAATCATGGCTTGAATATTGCCATCAATCATGTACTTTAAGGCTCTCTGCCAGTAATCACCTTCATTTGAATGTAACCTTACCAAAGCAATACTTTCCGGCTTATTAAACATAGAAAGAAATGCTGATGAAACATTATAAGAAGCATCAAATAAATCTAATGATAATTGTTTGTGCCGCTTTTGAGACCTTAAATAGCAAATAGCAGGAGATCCTAATGTAAGATCAACCAAGTTTTCACAGATTAATTCTAACTGGTTCTCATTTAATTTCCCAATTTCTAGTATTTCATCGCTTAGAAAAACTGACTTCGCATTTTCAAAATGCTTATTCTTTCCAGAGTTTTCTTCCTTATCTATGTTAACATTTTCTGTATCAATAGATAACTCTGATGGTGGCATGCCTTTTTCAAACCAATCAAAAACAATTTGATTATTATTCATTGCCTTGTCAAGAAGCAGTGGTGCCAACCAATACCATTTTTGCCAATCACCTTTGCCTGAAACATATTGGTTCAAATCATTCTTTTTAAACTCAAAAATAAGGTTGCTTTTTAGTTCATCCTTTATTTGTTGAAAAGATTTTTTCTCTATTACATTAATTGCCGGATCATATAATTCAGAAAGAAACAAGCAAGGGTATAACAGACTAAAATTATTCATTTGCTGCGGCTCTTGTTCCTCTTTTAAAACTTTAAAAGTGAATTGAGGCCTTGGGGATCGTCTCTTCTGGAAATAATATGGCTTATAATTTATTTTTTCTTTTTTCTCTCTTTCTGAAATCGACTTTGGATTTCCAATTGATAATCTCTCCGCTTCGTAAGAGACCAATGAAGCCACCATACGGGGAACTAATTTCCATGAAGAAAATAATATAGTCTTTGAAAACCCCCAGCTGTTTTCATATGCACCCCTGAATTCATAATAAGGTATAGATGGAGGTATCCATAAATATTTCCATCCGTTATTATGTACGGTTTCGTCTAATAGAAGTCGTAGTTTACCATTGGGAAGGGATTTCCCTCTTGAAGGTATCAAAGGCTTGTACTCATTTATTTCCTTCAGGTTAACCCAAGCATGCTTCGTTCTTTTTAGCAATTGCTTTAAGTTATCATCATTCAATACTAATTTTCTTATCTTTTCTTTATGTTGATAATTATCTAAAAAGGACAATGCAAAAGGGCTCGATTTTACGTATTCCAATGGTACCGGCAATGATGCTTTATGATCTTTATTTAACAATAAAGGGCTAAGTTCTAATTATAACAGCATTTTCTTTAAATGACCAGAATAAGTCATAGGCTAACGGCGAAGCTAAGATTGCCAGGAACCATTGTTTGATTGTAGTCTTAGTCCCCTTTAGCTTATCAGAATAAGCAAACCAATTAAGATAGTTTTGTAGATACTTTGAACTGACTCCATTAAAGGGCAGTAAGAATGTCCTCAACTGTGCATGGGTACTGTTCACGTGTTGTAAATGAACACTCTTGTCGTCTTTATCCACATGTTCTTTGGCTAATACTGACCGATGTTTTATTGTCAGGTTTTCCTTTGCAAATAGCTTGTACGATGG
>Ga0307377_10007283_pt1 | contig 11454 bp, 18 predicted proteins | sample TR3MG_FD_202535 | JGI IMG/M metagenome (GOLD analysis project Ga0307377, IMG submission 202535) | Soil microbial communities from Risofladan, Vaasa, Finland - TR-3 | ecosystem: Environmental > Terrestrial > Soil > Coastal area > Acid sulfate soil | place: Finland: Risofladan, Vaasa | collected...
GGATTATCTTCTTCAATTTATGAGTTAAAGGATCATAAGAAGATTTGGGGACATGTAAGAATGGTTAATACAATAAAGCTTAAATCCACGACCTTACCTACAATGCTTAAAAATAATGGATTGGATATTAAAAATTATGATGCGTTGGTTATGGATACACAAGGTTCAGAAATATTAATTTTAAAAGGGGCGGAATCTCTCATATCAAATTTTAAATATATTATGACAGAGGTTGCAGATTTTGAAGCATATGAAGGATGTGGGCAATTATTAGATATTGAAAGTTTTATGTCTTTGAATGGATTTGCAGAACATTATAGAGAATTAATGGTGAAAAAAGAAGGTATTGGAAGTTATTACGACATTGTTTATAAGAAAGTTTGATTATTCTATTTATTCGCCGATAATTATTCTGAATTACAATAAAAACATTTTCTTTTTATTCCTAATTCTTTTTGTATAATATAGAAAAAGGTGAATCTATGTCATCGGATTACAATCAATTTTATATAAAGAAAAACGGCAAGTATGTTAAATATAATGATACCCATGCTTATGAAGGATTGGGTCCGGGTGCTTGGTTAGTAGTGGTGAATGAAGGATGTACAAGTATTAGAAGTGTTATAGATCCGAAACTTATTGAACTAGATGCTGCCTTATATTATCTTAGAGAAGGATTATGTGTGGCGTTATCTGAAGCATCTAAAATGAAACCGCAATCAACACCATTAACCGAAAAAGAAAAGAAGGCATGGGCTCAATATGAAAAAATTATGGGTGATGATATGCCAAAAATGTTTAGTATGAGTTCGTTTGATGAAATTGCTTGTGCTGGAACCGAATATGTTAAAAAAGAGTTATTGAAGCATAAATTGGATGTTAATGGAATAAAGAAAGAATATAATGATAAAAAGAAAGAGAATGAAAAAAAATTAGAAGTGTATAAGAATCCAATTTCTTCTTTGGAACTATGAACGATGAATCTAAAAAATATAGGGAATGGCAATACTTGGAGCGGTTATTCATTCTTCAAAACAAATCCCCATTAGAAATTGAAACTATAAGGGATAATTTTTTAAAAGGAGTAAAAAATGAAAAGAAAAAAGCTAAAAATTGAGTTAGCGAAACAAGATAAGATTAATGAATTGGATTATTGGGTTCAGGTTGTATTAAAAGCATTAGGACATTCTGAGGCTTTGGTTACTGATGAATCTATGGTGGGTGATTTTTTGGATATATTTGATAAGAATGAGAGTAAAAAAGAACTTAAAAAAGCAATAAAGAAATTAAAAATAGATATGGATAGTCATGATTATATTTATGAAGTGGCTAAAAAACTAAAGGGAGTAAAAAAATGAAACTAAGATATGGATTTGTTAGTAATAGTTCAACGACATCTTTTTGTATTTATGGTGCTCTTATTCAAAACCCAAAAGATATAATTAGAAACATAACAGCGGAAAACGAATTATTCACTTATCATTATAGTCAGGATGGAGATGGAATTTATGTTGGGCGGAATTGGTCTGGAATAGGCGGGGAAGAAACGGGAAATCAATTCAAGAAAAACGTTGAAGAAATACTGAATAAATATTTTCCAGATTTAAAAGAATTTGGAACATTTGAAGACGCTTGGTATGATGGATAAAAAATGAAAATAACTGTTAAAAAAATAACCGATATAGGATTAATGCGTAAGGCGTGTTCTTTTACAATAGGACATGAATCTAAGGCGGGATTGGCTAAAATGTATCGTTCTGAACATTCGCCGATACGTACTCAGCTTTTTTGGATTGAAATGGAGAATATTCCTTCTTTTGTTTCAACTCATTTCGTAAGGCATAAAATTGGGGTAGAGCATTTTGTATTGTCTAAAAGGGATGATAGGGGTGGGGAAGGTGATGAAAAGGTTAATAGAAATACATTAATAAATCACGCCATGTTAATAAATGCTCAGGCTTTGATTAATATGGCTAGGAAAAGGCTTTGTAATTTGTCCCATAAGAAGACTCAAAAGGTGATGAATGAAATAAGGAAGAAAATAAAAGAAGTAGATCAAGATATGTCCGATTATATGGTACGGGAATGTGATTATAGAAATGGATATTGTCCTGAAATTAAATCTTGTAGAGCCTTGAAATAATTCTAAAATGTCTAATCTGTATAAAGTATTAATTTCTGTTGAATTATGTGTTTGTGCTGAAGATGAAGATGATGCTATAAAAACCGGATTGAATAATTGTGTGGAAGAAATTGGAATGTTTGGAAAAGGAACTGCAAAACTCATTAATAGTAAAGCCGATATTTCAGACACATGGTTAGATTCTATTCCTTATTCTTCTTCTAAAATTGAAACCGAAGCAAGAAATTGTAGGCAGATTATAAAAGAAATTAAAGTTGAAAAAGTAGAAGAAGTTGTTAAAATAGAAGAAAAAATAGAAGTAAGGATAGATCAAGAAGAAAAACCAAAAATGCCGAAAATAAAGTTCGTAAAATGAAAAAACATACTGTTAAAGAAATGTCATCGAAGTTCACAAATGATAAGATATTTTCAACTTTCACTTATTTTTTATTTGTATATCTTATTGTTTTAGTTTCTATATCTTATCCAGACACAATTCATTTTTGGGGCGGATGGAAACTTGCCTTGATTATGAGGACAATTGGATCTGTTTTTCCAATGTATTTTATTTCTTATTATTTTCTAGATAAATATAATAAATACTGTATTACAAGGGATAAGGTTAATAACCCGGTTTATATAACGAATAATGGAAATTCATTTTTTCATCTAAATAATCTTGATAGACTGACCCGACAACAGCAATTTGTAGAAAATGGTCTAAGGGCTAATGCTAGAATTAATAATCAAACAAATTGGCAAAACACAATGCCCAATCCCAATACCGAAGAACTTGGAGCACTTTATAACCAAATGTCTTTAAGTAATGGTCCACTTTCGTTTATGGACCAAAATGGAAATATTTCTAGAGTAGATGCAAAAGATGTAGATATTTCCAATCTAAAGAAAGAAAAGAAAACACTTGAAGAATTATGTGTGGCATTACGAAAAGAACTTGATGATGTGAAAAAAGTAAAAAAGAAAATAGAAACTGAGTATAATATAGAAAAAGAAAGTAAAGACGCAATAGGATGGTTGGATATATGAAAAGACTTCCAGATTATGTGAAAAGTAAAAAAGTATTAACCGGCAAAAAACTAGATGATGAATTGAAATATAGGGAAAAAGTTATAGAATTAAGAAGATCAAAACGAATTAGTGTTCATAAAAAGGCAAAAGAATTGGGAATTTCTGTCTCTGATGTTCTTGATTATGAATATGGATATGATATTTGTCCACATAAAAAATACAAAAAAATCATTGCTGGAGTACATCCGCCATTTTTTATTGTAAAGAGATGTGAAAAATGCGGAAAAATAGAAACTGCAGAAAAATTTGAAAAGGCTAGCGAAAAAGACCAAGATGAAGTGTTTTATAATACGTTTAAAAAAGAAGTAATTTCAAAAAAATAAAAGAATAATATAATATGGGGGTGAAATTGGTTTCGACATAGTTATAAGACTGTTATGCGGCAGGTGCTAGAATGGTAAGGTCGGCTAGCTAAAAAACCTTCTAAAATCAATAGGTGCCAACGGCAACTATGCTCTCGCTGCTTAAGGCGGCGATAGGAAATGCGAGAAGTTATCTATAATATCGCAAAGTACGACTAATAATATAGAGACCGGAGATGACAACTGCTCCTGATTAGTTGTTATGGGAACCGTCAAGATACCAAGGTGTTCTCTGTGATGAAATCTTGATGCGGCTGGTCAAGGCAAAAGAAAATGTTGGCTAAACTTGTAGAAGCATAATTGGCTTGATTATGGACCGGAGTTCGTCCTCCGCACCTCCACCAATTTAAATTATAACGAAGAATAAAAATGATAAAAAACATAAAAATAAATAATCGTTTTTCAATGGACAATATCATAAGAATGCATGGATCTGATTTTCCATATAAGCATTGGTATTTAATTTCTATTTATGGCGACGATGGTGAATATTGTACCGATGTTAATCTTAAATTCTTAAAAAATGTTGGCTTACAGGGATATTTGTCTTTAAAATTCTATGATGTTACCGAAGAAGATTATAAAGATTTGCATAAACGATATCCTCAAATTATATTATTTAATGATGGCATGGCGAAACAAGTAATTAAATTTTTGGATAAGGTGCAAAAAGACGAAGCTGATTCTAATTTATTGGTTCATTGTAGCGCAGGAATATCAAGGTCAGGTGCGGTAGGAACTTTTGCTTGTGATTATTGTGGATTAGAGTATAATAAATTCATAAAAGAAAATAAATTTATTATGGCGAATCAATTTGTATTGTCTATGTTGAGGAAGAATGCTGGTATGTTTAATTTTGATGAAGAACATGATGGAATAGATAAGGTTGATGCTGGAAGTATTTTGATATAATATTAATGACGAAATAAAATGAAGGAAAATTGCGATGAAAGTATTTTATTCTGATGAAAATGATTATCCAAGAAAAATAAATTTTGTTGATGAAAATAATGTTGTGCTTGGGTATAATGTAGAAGCTATATGCTGTGAAAATGCTGGATGGTTTATATCTGATACAATGTTAAATGAAGTCCCTGAAAAACTATATTATAAAGATAGACTAGATATACAAGATTATGATGAGGCGAATAAGGAGCTTGATGGTTTTGTTTTTGATCCTTCATTTATTAAAGAAATAAATCTTGGTTATGATAAAGGAAATATCGCTATATTTATGGTGGTAAAAAACGAACACAAAAAGTACCTACATTTATTTAACCTTCAAAATGGATATTATTCTCATGATTTTGATTTTTCTCCACCATTGAAAGAATTTAAAAGAGAGGGAAGTTTATAACCGGAAAATAAAATGAAAGACGGCGAACTATACAGCGAACTATATGATTCTAAAAATAATCCTATGACATTGGTGGAGCTTAAAACCCAGATTGATAAAATTCTTGCATACGATCCTCAGTTTATTAATGCCGATGTATACGCAGAAGGGGATGGAGTGAGACATAGAATGGTGGGTATTGTTCATGATAGAGATAGAGAAAGAGAAAGCGGTAAAAAAGTATATTTTTTGACGTTGTTAGATGAAGGTGGAGTGGATTATGAAAAGGGAAAGTAATATATGAGAGAAAATAGTCATCGTTTAGCAAGTGATTTATATCCCAAAGAAGAACAAGTCAAGGATATGGAATTACTTAAAAAATTAGAAAAAGATTATATTGATGAATCCGATCCAGAGAAAAAATCCGTAAAATTTATTTATTATCATTATTTTTATGAGGCATTTAAATCAAAACATAGGGCATTAACATTTGAGCTAAATTATGTTTTTGATCCAAATGTTTGCTTGGAAGATTATGAACAGCTTTACTTGAAAAAAGAAAGAAATGAATCAGATCCAGAAATAAAATGGATAAATATTGTGAGGGAAAAAAATGGAAAAGATGATATCGAAGACAAATCAAAAAGAAGCTACTAATTCAAAGCTCGTAAAAATTATATATAAGGATGAATATGATTCTGCAAAAGAAGTATTGATTCCTTTTGGTTCTTTATATAATGAAAAATTTACATATCGTGGCAATGTTGATGAAATTGCAGAATCTATTTATGAGAGTGGTGGAACATGGATTAATGAAACCACGATTATTCCCTTACATAGAATTTGCAGTATAAAATGTCATTATGTAAAAGAAGAAGAGAAGAAAGAGGTTAACGTTATAAAAGAATCTGCTGTGTTGGATAAATATATTAAAGAAAGTCCAAATAATGACGTAAGGTTCAATGTTAGAAGAAATTTTAAAAGGCAATAAAAGGCAATAATGGATACTGTCATATATAAAAAAGACACCTTATTCAACAAAATTAAAGTAGTTGAAGAAGGTAATATATTGAAATTATTGTCGGGTTCTGGTCCTGCAAAAGAACAATCCGCCATAGATGTTACGGATTTAGATTTACATGTATTTGATTATTCTTTGATTGAAATGCATTCTTTTTTGTTTGTAAATGAGCCTAAAAATATTCTTGTTATTGGATTTGGCGGAGGTATTGTGGTCAGGGAAATGATAAAATACTTTCCAAATGTAAATATTGATGTTATGGAAATCGACCAAGAAATGATAGATGTTGCTGAAAAATACTTCTACTTTAAAAATAATGGTAGGGTTAGATTTATAGTGGGAGATGCCTTTGATACTATAGATAAAGAAGATGAAAAATATGATATTGTTATATTGGATGCATTTAACAGCAATTATACGCCATTTCATTTGATGTCCATTGAGTTCTTGAATAAAATACGGGCTAGATTGAATAATAAATATGTTTTGGCTATTAATGTTTGCAAGGAGTATGTTGGGTATAAATCGCAATTAAACACAATAATAAGTGCTTTGGGCGATAACATATATGAAATTAATGGAACAAGGAATAAATTATCTTGTGTTTTGTTTGTTACTAATGAAGATTTGGTTCCATTAAATGCCGATAATATTTTGTCTCATTTCTTGATATTTAACCCGGAAAAGAGTATAATAACAGACGAGATAAGGGATGCTAAGATTTATTCAATGGCAAACATGATGGAGCATAAAAATGTTAATTGATCTTACAAACAAAAAAGTGGTTGGAAATATATTTATGATTCTGTTCTTTTATTTGATTATAATGCCTATGGTTGCAATATCGAATTTTATAGCTCGGGTTTTTGATTCGATTGTTTTTCTATTATTGGTCGATTTTCATTCTTCAAAAATCCATATTATTAGGTCTGTGAAACCTTGGAAAATTAAACATGAAATTTAAGATTAAAAATAAAGAATATTCTGTTAAAAATAAAAGCATTCCAAAATTTATTCTTGGTTTGATATTGGTTCCTTTTCTGATCATAATTATAGTTACATTTAGGTCCTTGGCAAGAATTTTTGATATATTAGCTTCTTTATTTGAGTTTAATTTTTATGGGGTCAAAAGGAATTGGGATGACTTGGTTTGGTTATGGACAAAGGAGAAAATATGCTGATTGGAATTTGTGGGCGTGCATCTTCTGGCAAGGATACTATAGGCGATTATTTAGTTAAGGAGCATTTGTTTAATAAAATATCCTTAGCAGACCCTATAAAAAGACTGGTAAAAGATGTTTTTGTTTTAGATGATTTTCAGGTTTATGATCGAATTGAAAGAGAAAAGAATCTTGAAAAATGGAACGGCTGGAGTGTAAGAAAATTATTGCAGATTATTGCTACGGAATTATTTAGGGAAAAAATAGATGAACAGATATGGGTGAAATCTTTATATTATCGTATGGAACAGCTAAAAAATAATAGTGTTTGTGTTTCTAATTATTGTATTTGTGATATAAGATTTCCAGATGAGGTTAAATATCTTAAGGAGAAAATGGGAAATGATTTTGTATTGATAAAAGTAATAAGACCGGGATGTGACGGAAATGTAGGTATAAAAGGGCATATTAGCGAAAGTTTTGATTTAAATGCAGATATCGTAATAAATAATGATGGAGACAAAGAAAAGTTGTATAATAATGTAAGAAAGATAATGGAGAAAAAATGAGCAATATTAACATTCTCGAAATTAAAAAAGAAATAACCAATCGGCATAATGAATTTTTAAAGGAATTTAGCTCTCAAATAGACAAGGTGGTTTCCGATCATAGGCTTTTATCTGAAATTACTATAACAAAGCTAAAGTATATTCTTAATGCGTTTGTAGAAGCTGGTATTATTGATGGTATAGAAGATATAGATTACAAGCCCTATAAAAAACTAAGATTGTTCAAGAAGGATTCAGACAATTCAATATATATAATAACCAACGGAAAATCAATCACTTTAGAAGGACATAATTATGCTGTTTTGTCTGGAGAATTTAAAAACATAAGGGTTGGCTTTAATGACGTACAAGATGAAGACTATGAATGGAAAAACTTTTATTTGCAATTGTTAGACTATATTCATGCGGTTATTTATGAAAGAAAAGAAGCCTGTGAAGCAAAAATAGATGGTATGTTTAATCGAAAAAAGAAGTAAGAAATGCCCGACGAAAAATTTATACAGATTCATAACCATTCCTATTACTCTATATTGGATGGATTATCTACTATTGAGGATATGGTGGATACTGCAAAAGAATTAGGGTATAAATCCATCGCCTTAACTGACCATGGAACCTGCGCCGGATTATATGCCTTTCAAAATGAGTGTGAAAAGAAAGAAATTAAGCCGATATTAGGAATGGAAGCCTATATTACCGACGATCATACCATAAAAGAAAAAGGAACAAAAACCTACCATCTCGTTTTATTGGCGAAAAATGAAACCGGATATAAAAATCTCATTTATTTAAGTAGTTTTGGATATATTCACGGATTTTATAGTAAGCCAAGAATCGATTTTAATGTACTGGAAAAACATAAGGAAGGCTTGATTATTAGTTCCGCTTGTTGTGTTGGAGAAATTCCTGATTTATTATGGGCTGGAAATGAACAAAAAGCCAAGGAAATAATAGGAAAATATAAAGAAACATTTAAAGATGATTTTTATATAGAAATAATGTCTCATGTTTATAATGCTCAAAATAAAGAACAAGAAGAACGAGAAAAGAAATTAGCGTCACAACTATATAAAATAGCAAGGTCTTTTGGAATAAAATCTGTTTGTACCAATGATTCCCACTATGCAAAAAGAAGTGATGCAGAAGCTCAAGACGTATTACTTTCCATACAAACACTGGATAATATTAAAAATCCAGATCGTTTTAGTTTTGGAAGCAATGACTTTTATATTAAGAGTTATGATGAAATGGCTCTCTTATACAGAAAGGCACCTGAATTATTGCTAAATACCGTTGAAATATCAGAAAAAATAGGAACAGGACTAATTAAAAAAGGTGTTGATTTATTACCTGATTTTGTATTGCCAGAAGGATTTAACTCTCCAGAAGATTATTTGAAGAAATTGGTGACTGCAGGTATGGAACAAAGAGGATTGATTAAAAAAACAGCATATCGGGAACGGGTTAGATATGAAATGGAAGTTATTATAAAATGTAATTATACCCGGTATTTTTTGATTTTATGGGATATCATTAATTTTGCAAGGAGTAATAAGATTAGGTTGGGTGTTGGGAGAGGGTCGGCTGTGGGATGTTTAACCTTGTATTGTCTTGGAGTAACTGGATTAGACCCATTAAAATACGGATTGTTATTTGAACGCTTCCTAAATCCAGAACGAGTAAGCCCTCCCGATGTTGACGTAGACTTTGATTATAACCGAAGAGATGAGGTTTATAATTATGTAATAAGAAAATATGGGACAGAATATTGCTCTCAAATTGGAACCTATGGAACTTATAAAGCAAAAGCAGTTATTCGATCCACGGTAAAAGCATTAGATCTTGGAAATGACTGGGATATTTATCAAGAGAATTTAAAGAAGAATTCAAGTAAAAAACCGGAAATGACTAAGAAAAGCCTTGATCTTGCGGATAGAATTTCAAAGATGATTCCTTTTGGTCCTGAAGTAGATATAGAAAGCACCATGAAAGAATCTGATGAATTTAAGGCGACCATGCAGAAATATCCAATGCTTTTACGTAATGCAAAAATATTGGAAGGAACAATTTCTAATGCAGGGGTACATCCGGCCGGTATTCTTGTTAGTAAATACCCAATTATTGATCTTATTCCGATGAGAAATTCAAAAGGTGTTATATGCAGCCAATATGAAGGTCCAGAAGTAGAAGAATTGGGGCTGTTAAAATATGATTTATTGGCAATTAAAAACTTGACCCTGCTTGAAACCTGTACGAAGATGATAAAAGAAAGACATGGAAAAGACGTAGATGTAGATACAATTGAGCCCGATGATAAAAAAGTATTTGAAATGTATAATGGAATCAAGGGTAAGAATACAATGGGTCTTTTCCAGTTTGAGTCTCCGGGTATGCAAAAATTATTAAGGGATATTCATGTTGATACGTTTGAAGACTTAGTTGTTGCGGTTTCATTGTATAGACCTGGACCATTAAAGGCTGGTGTAAATGGTTTATATTGTAATTATAAACACAAGCGACAGAAGATAGAATATGTACATCCAAGAATGGGAGAGATATTAAAAGACACTTACGGAATTTTGATATTTCAAGAATCTATAATGAAAGTTGCAAGAGAGTTAGCGGGATTTACAATGGGACAAGCAGACGTATTAAGAAAGGCTATTGGTAAGAAAAAGAAAGAGTTAATGAAGGAGCAGGGAGAGAAATTTATTAACGGATGTATTAAAAACGGAATCGATAAGTCAATAGCAAAAAAACTATTTGAGCAAATTGACTATTTCGGAGGATATGGATTTAATAAGTGTTTAAGTGGTTCTACAAAAATAATAAATCAGAAAGATGGTAAGATTTATACCTTAGAGGATATTTATGAAAAAGGTATAAAAGACATAGTTGTAAGTTCTTATTGTAAAGGAAAATTAATCTATGATGAATTGGTAGAGGTATTCGAAACAGGAGAAAAAGAGATATTTTCTGTCAAATTATTAAATGGGTTTGTTATAGAATGTACAGAAAATCACAAGTTTTTATGTTCGGATGATAGATTTTATACAGTGGATCAAATATGGAATAATAAAAACAATCCTCAGATTTTGGTATTTGAAGGTGATAAAACCGAAGTGTGTAAAATAGATTCTGTTGTTAGTATGAGTATTGAGATGACTTATAACGTTACCATGAAGTCAAAACAACATAATTATGCTATTTTTGACCCATTTGTAAATAAATCGATTATAAGCCGGAATTCCCACGCGGCGGCTTATGGCTTCATTTCATACCAAGACGCCTATCTAAAAACCTACTATCCGTTAGAGTTTATGTGCGCATTATTATCCAGTGAAATAGAAAATAATGATCAAAATGAGAGGCTGGATGAATATATAAGAACTGCCAAAGATATGGGAATTGTTTGTAAGAAAATAGACATTAATAAAAGTGGACTCATATTTAAGATAGAAAAAGGCGTGAATTCAAAAGGTGAAGATTTTGAGTATTTAAGATCTCCATTTTCTGTTCTGAATGGGGTTGGAGGAAAAGCAACTCAAAGTATGGTAAATAATCAGCCATTTAAAGACCTGGAAGATTTTTTAAGAAAGACAGATGGAAGGGTGGTTAATACTCGGGTTTTTAGTGCGCTGGTTGAATCTGGGTGTATGGAGGATGCGTGGGGAGTTAGTAAGGACTATTTATTGAAAAATTTTGATGAAATAAAGAAAAGTTTGGAAAAAGAAAAGAAAGCTAAGAAAAAGCAGGAGAAAGACAAAGAGAAACAGAAGGAAAGTGGATCTTTGT
>Ga0307377_10007285_pt1 | contig 11451 bp, 25 predicted proteins | sample TR3MG_FD_202535 | JGI IMG/M metagenome (GOLD analysis project Ga0307377, IMG submission 202535) | Soil microbial communities from Risofladan, Vaasa, Finland - TR-3 | ecosystem: Environmental > Terrestrial > Soil > Coastal area > Acid sulfate soil | place: Finland: Risofladan, Vaasa | collected...
TTGACACTATCAACGAGATTGCCCAAGACAAAGGTAACATCGTATTGCCCCTGTACCTGTACGATCATTCCGGCCTGACCATATCCACCGGTAGCTTCTCCTGCCCGTGGGATTCAGGACAGGTAGGTATCATCTACGTATCCAAAGAGAAGGTGCGTAAAGAGTGGGGAGTGAAACGGATTTCCCCCAAGCTGCACAAGCAGATCGTTGCCTGTCTGGAAGGGCAGGTAGAAACCTATGACGATTACCTCACTGGTAACGTCTGGGGTTACACGGTAGAGGACGAAGACGGGGAAGTACTGGAATCGTGCGCGGGGTTCTACGGTGACTGGGAGCGTGCCAGTGGTTGTCTGGACGAAGCCCGCTTCACCGCCGACAGTGTTGTACGTGACCGTATCTATACGCACGTAGCAACCCTTAAGCAGTGGATCAAGAGCAAGGTACCTTTCCAGTATCGCAACCCCTGTCCGGTAGTAGGCGGTAGTAACTAGTAAACTATTGTAAAAAAGGACTTGCTTTTTTAAGCTGTCCGTGCTAAGATAAAGCATACACAATGGGAATTGACTATTCCCGTAACAAAAGGAAAAGCCATGACAACTGCAAAGAAAATCGAATCATCTTGGGAGCGCAACCGTAGACTGACTGAAACAGTCCTGCTACGCATGTTCAAAGAGAATACCGGACGCCATATCTGTGATAGTGGTGGCTACGGTGGCCGTATGTGGGAGCGTAACCAGAAAAAAGATCTGGACGCGGAGCCTTACTGCAAGGTAGAGTTTAGCGTATGGCCTAGCAGGAATGCTATATGGGAGGGTGCAAAGGACAAGACACCTGAACTGGAAATCATGCCCACTATCAGTGCCTACCATTTCTGTTGTGAGCACTTGATCTATGAAGAAGCCCTCGACAAGTCATTCCAGACGTGGGCAAATCAACCGCACCGCCTTGACGTGGGATGGTTGGCACTCATGCAGGAATGGGTTGAATGGAAGTTCAAAGGGGAAGCTACCTCGCCGTGGGATAGCAATGATTCTGATCCAGCTATCATCAATACCTACAACGAAGAGTGTATGTTATCCCAATCACTACAGTACGCCATGTTTGAGGTGGACGGTGAGCAGTACTACTTGCTACAAATTCACGGTGGCTGTGACATTCGTGGTGGCTACACAGCACCCCGCGTATTCTCATGCGCTGGTAACTCCGAGTGGGGGTTGGATAGCCGTAAGAACGATGCCGCCCTGTACTGCGACAACTGTGACGCCCGCTGGTACTCCGAGTATAACGGGTGGGATAGCGATGGTACTGGTGTTGACTTTGACGACTGCGAAGTGGTTGAAGACGAAACAGAAGACCAGTGGAACGCCCGCCCGATGCTGGACGAAAACCAACTGGCAATATCAGAAGATACCAAGCCCCAGGCCGTGAATGAAATTCACGTATTCAATGGTAAAGCCTCCTGCCCCTGTTGTGGGAAAGGGGTGCTGTCTTGAGCCACGTTAAGAAGCTGGTAGAGAGCCTTGTGTACCGTGGTATCAATGGGTACTACTGCAACAACTGTAGCTCCTCTTCCGATCTGGAAGATCTGGTATGGGATATTGACGACAAACCCAAGTGTCAATATTGCGGAGCCGAAGGTCACGTTGATCTGCACACGTACAGCACACACGATGGTACCAAGCCAGTAGTGGTAGGTGACTCTGTGTACTGGCACGATCCGGACGATGATACCTGCTCGCGTATCGTAAAGGTAGAGATGATTTACGGACAGGCGGACTACCTGACTATCGTGGGAACAGATGGTAGCGAGCTACACTGCCCGCACTCTGAACTGGAACCGCTAATCGAATGCCCCGAATGCCACCAGACATTCTCCTGTAACGATGAGCTAGAGGGTATCTGTATTTCGTATCATGGGTACTGTAGAGACTGTAAAGTAAAAACCCTTTACGGACAGGCAAAACACGTAAGCATTACCATGGGGGAGGTTAGCGATGACTAGCTGGTGGGTAGCAATCATTGACGAAAGAAAACTTATCGCCCTGTTAAGAGGTGGCGATAGTAAACAGGCTGCAATGGAATCCTGTGTAGGTAACTACGGTTGCCCCGGTACCGTTGTATTCGAGGGATCAAAAGATAGCAAAGAGGCGCTCATAAAAGCACAAGACATTGCGAGTACCTATACGCTGCTATCAAGAGGTATAGCTTAAAAAACTTGTAAAAAAGGACTTGCTTTTTTAAGCTATCCGTGCTAAGATAAAGCATACACAATGGGAACTGACTATTCCCTGTAACAAAAGGAAAAGCCATGAAAATAGACAAGACAGAATTGAAACAGGCGCTATCGATCCTTAAAAAGGGTGCGTCAATGACTTCTGGAATCCAGATCCTTTCCAATGCGAACATGACCGCTACTGGCATGACAGTGACAAACCTCACTGAATATGTTGAATACCGCGTGGAAACCGGCCTCACCTCGCCCTGTACAGTCGCTATCCCTGATCTGGATGGTCTGACCCCCATCGATTCCAAAGACAAGGGAGCGTGGAATCTGGAGCTTCTGGAAGGTGCACCGGATGAAGACGGGAAAACCTGTAATACGTTGGTAGCTTCTGATGGTGAAGAGACTGTCAAGTTGGACGCCAGTCTGCCCGTATCGGAATTCCCTGAAACACCTGTACTGGAAAACGCCTCCATGTACCCTTTGAACGTTGCCGACCTGTACGAAGCATTGGAGTACGTGATACCTGCGATTTCCAGTGACGAAACCCGCCCGCACCTCAATGGGGTATGCTTCAAAGATGATCTGATGGTAGCTACCAATGGCCACATACTGCATTGGGCACCTTCCGGTTTTATCATCCCGCAAGAGATGTTAGCCAACCGTACTACGGTAGCTCTGATCTTCCAGATACTTAAGAAGATCCCTGCTGCACAGCGCAAGTCGGCCACCTGCCATGTTACAAGCGCATCCAATGGTGTGTTCCGTTTCACATGCGGTAACTGGACGGTAACGGGTGTACTCATTGACTCCAAGTTCCCGCCCTACGAACAGATCATACCTACTCATAACGAGATCACCACCACCCTCAAGCACCGGACGTTTGAAAAGGCTATCAAGCGGGTTAAGAAGTTGTCCAAAGCGGGAAGCACTTTGGGTGTGAAAATCACCACCACCGCAACGAGCCTGACACTGGAAAGTGACAACCCTGAACGGAACAAATCCTGCGAGTTGACCATACCTGCCAAGTCAACGGTAGGAGCTGGTATTGAAAACGAAGCGGGGTTCTGCGTGGACTACCTGATCACTTCGATTGGATGGAAGGGTGCTGAACAGATTGTTATTAAGCATTCTGAGTGTAACCTTGATCCAATACTGGTACACGTAGGTACCCAATACCCTGAGAACAAAGTGGGCGCGATTGTAATGCCCATGAGAATTTGACCCACCGAGGGCTCCTGCCCTCACCAAAAGGTACCGCCCAGGCTGTGCCTTTTGTTGGAAGCAGGAACTAATTAGGAGGTATCGATGGATAACACCGAAAAACATTGGGGATGTTACAACTGTAACATAGGTGACACTACGCATGATAGTTTGGTACCAGATAATGACGGTATCAAGTGCTGCCCTCAATGCCATGAGAATGTGACAGTGTATTACTGTGGGAACTTCTCTATCGAAGACTGTAACGTGAAACTGTTATCTGATGCTACCAAGAAGGAAAAAATTAGTCCAAAAGGACTTGACAGGCAGGACAAAATCTGATAACATAAGGGTATAAACAATGGGAACTGACTATTCCCTGAACAAAAGGAAAAGCCATGAAACGAATTGAACTAATCAGGGAGCAAATTAAGTGGAATCAGGACGACTATGTGATCGCACTTATCTGGACTATCGATGACCTGTGTCCCGCACTGGCCGCGCAACAGATCCTTGTGGAAGGTCTGGAAGACTACGCCTCTGATGACGAAGACGAAGACCTGAGCGAGTACGAAACAATCACCAAAGAGGAAGCTAACGACTGCTTGGAGTACATCGCCCACGCCCATGACGCATCCATTGGTATCAACTGGGATGTTATCGCAGAACTGGTACACTGGTGGGTATCCAACCGCAAAGAGGAAGGTGCCAAATGAGCAAGCAAGACCTTACCAAACAATTCAAGCACGCGTGTACGGTATCGTTTGAAGTGACCAGTGACGAACCGTATGTACCTCACGACATTGAGGTATTTCAAGGTCTGTTTAAGAAAGCCGCTCAATTGGTTTCTGGATTGACTGAAAATGTATCACCTTATGACACTGGCGTTGAGATTGTAAGCACCTGTGACATGGAGGGCAAGTAGCTATGAAACAGGAACTCACCAAACAATTCATGGGACAGGATGATACCTTCTGGGGTGTGGAAGTTCACGAGGACTACAGCGAGTTTACTGACCTCGGATTCAGTGGTTGCCAGTGTACTGGCTTTGCCATCCGCATTCAGGAAAAACTGGGAGCCGACAGGGTTAAGGTTATGGGATTCTACGTTGAGGACAATCCCGAAGCAGGGGTAGGTAGCATCTGTGACGGTCACGACTTCGCAGTAGTGGATGGACGCTACATCGTAGACCCTTGGCTGGTAGAAGTGGAGACTGGTAGTATCACCACACACAAAGGTACCAAGCTGGAACTGGATGGGCAGGGAGTGTTCGACATGGAACTGGAGCCTGAGCGTGTGCTGAACATCTACGGGTGGGCTAAGAACTGGACTGAACTGGGTAGCGGTATTCCCTTCTCCACATGGAAAAGGGAGGTAGCTACTCGTTACGAAAACGACTATGGACTTGGTGCCGAAGAATTGCCAGAAGACAAAACGCTGTGGGAGTGGAAGCAAGCCGGTGAAACCCCTGACGAGGTAGTATCGTATCTGGCAGAGAAGTACGGCCTCGTAAGGGTAGGTACCTCATGGTAATCGTACTCGGAATAATTATCAGTATGTACGCAGGTGTCTGCTACATGCAGTGGAAAGTAGGATTCTGAGTAAATAGTCCTTTTGGACTTGACTTGGCCGCGAGGCTGTGCTATAGTAAGAGAGTAATCAGGGTTGACTACCCTACAACAAAAGGAAAAGCCATGAACAAAACTCACATGAACATTGACGTGCGGGTAAACGTACCGATGGAATCCGTAAAGAAAATCATGGAGCGCACTGGTATGACAGAGGAGCAGGTACTAGCTGAACTGGAACACCGCTTCACGATCCTGATTGGAGAGCATAAGTTCGTAGACCTTGAGCCACACAGTGGTTTCGCTCCCAACTTTAACATGTACCCGATAACCGAAGGGGAAGTTACCGAAGACTGGGACACTGCAATCCAGATTCAGGAGGATTGATATGACTATCGAATTTACAACACAAGAATTGGACAAGGTTACTGAGTGGGTAGCATCCCAAGAGTTGAGCATCATCGAATTGGACGCGAGTAACCTGTCCTGTGACGACAACCAAGCTGTAGTGGTAGGTGAAGTTACCAACGACGACGGTATGTGTTTTGAACTGCGCGTTGCCAAAGATTCAATCGACCTGTCAGCAGTCGTTCTTCAAAATGACAAAGACGGTAACTGGAAGATAGTTGCTGAGAAGGAATGGGTGTAAGCTGATATGGAAAAATCATTATTCAAACACATCTCCGCAAGAGACGAAGATCACGCCCGTAACATCGTATGCGCCTACGTACTTCAGTGCGGAGCTGCTACCATCGAAGAGGGCGATAACTGCTTGGTACTGTCCAGCGGTTTCACTGTAAAATCTGATAGCATTGTAGCTGTCATTACGTGGGAGGCATAATATGATAACTTGTCCTAAATGTGGATCGGAAAAATTCTTCTACCGTCAAGAGTGCGCTGAGTACAGCTACATCGAGGAAATCCACGAAGAAGGCTGGTGCGAACTGGGTGAGGTGGTAGATACCTATCATCACGACGACCAAGTAACCCTCCAGTGTGACGAATGCGGAGTAGAGCTTACTATCGATGAGTACCTTGCCATGAAAGAAGTAGTGGAAGAGGAAACCAAAGCCCAGGCTGAGGAGGTAGCAAATGATTAAATGCCTCGCCTGTAAATCTCAAAGATTCTACTACGAAAAGACTGCTACCCTCGCTTACGGTGTAGCAAGTATCGACAAGGACGGTGGAGTGGATATTACCAACGAAGTAGATCGGCACCACCATGATGATGATTCACTGGTCTGTTACGACTGTGGGCTGGAGATTTCCGTTCAGGGGTACTTGGACGCACAGGATAGGAAGGTAGCAAATGATTTATAACGACAAACTGAGAATGAAAGCTATGTCCGTATCCAATATTCTGGGAAGGTATTGTAACGACCTCCAGAACACTGCCGCCAGTGTAAAAGAGTGCGCTGAGATGCCCTTCGGTTCCTTTGAAGTGCCGCAAGATGCCCTGCTCAATGCGGAAGAAGATCTGCGTAACATGAGACAAGATCTGTCCGCACTGGAGCGTAGACTGGCAGAAGTCAGGAACGCCTTAGAGGAGGGTAGCGAAGAGTAAAATAAAGTCCTTTTGGACTTGACTTCCCCGTGAGGCTGTGGTATATTAAGAGAGTAATCAGGGTTGACTACCCTACAACAAAAGGAAAAGCCATGAACAAAGAACAATCAGCAGCGAAAATCCAGAAGCGTATCCTCAACAGCCTGTCGCCATTGCGCGGAGTAATGACCGCAGGGGATTGGATCATAAACGGGGGTGCAGCATGACTATCAGTAGAATTGAAAACGCTGATTTCGAGAAACAACAGCTTCATGCTAAAGGTCGCAACGGTTTTATGAAGTGCCGTGGGGTAGAGGTTGCTACCTTGTTCTTTGGCGACAACAACATAGTCCACATCAACCCGATAACTTCTCACGGTACCGCGTCTGATGCCGCCCGTATCGAGATTCCAGCAACAGCAATTCCACGCATGATTGCGGTACTCAAGTCTGCGTACTCCGAGCACCTTGCGCGGGAAGCCGAGAAGGAATCCAACCTGCTCAACAATTTCGTCTGCCCTCAGTGCCACACGAAGGGTGGTATCGAGGAGCAGGTAGAAGACTGTATCGTAACCACCAACCTCGACCTGATGGTAGGTGCCAATAGCGTAGACTTCGGTGACCAAGACGTACAAGCTGATGGCTGTGGTCACTTCTACTGCACCCGCTGTGGTCACAACCTGCAAACCGAAGAGGGGGAGGCTATCACTTCTCTGGACGAACTGGAAGAATACCTGACGAACCTGGGAGGTACCAAATGAGTATCAACGTAAAAACCCTCATGGACTTTGCCGCAGAGAACGACACCATGTACTGCGAGATCCAGATGAACGACTACATGGGTACCTTACTCAAAGTTACCTATGAGAAAGAAGAGTTTGAGGATTACGACGAGCCGTGCATAACAGCCGGTATCTACTACTCCGACTCCACCAGCTACACCGGCTGGAGGGCGATAGCGAGTGGTGACAGCATGGAAGACATCAAAGGTGAGCTTCTTCGTATCGCCCTGTTCGATGGAGAGATCACTGCGCTGGAGGTAGAAGAGATATGAAAGAAATGAATATCAACATCCTCCGCATCAAAGACGACCTCGAAGGTTTTGAAGAGAAGGGTCTTACCAGTTTGTACCAAATCTTTGCGTTCCTCACAGAGCCCAAAGAAGGGGTACTTAACCGTGACGTGGAGTGTTTCTGGATGGACTGGGAGATAGACATTGAGAAGGACGTTGACGAAAAAGACATCGAGCGCCTTAATTGCCTGATGGCAACTACTCACGACGGTTGTTACGACTGGGTAGAGGATCATGACCCGAAGCTAATCAACGAAGCCAAGCCGATAAAGGATGTTAGGTTTGACGCAAGAGACGAAGCCGTGTGCGTAATACGTAACTACGGAGTACTGGCCTTCGACCCTGATGACGACCTGCAAGACGTTATGGCCGAGTGGATCAACGAAAACAGAGGTAGCATTTGAAACGAATGGTTTACAACGGAGAGCGTATCTGGAAAGCTACCAAGCAGGAAGCTATTCAAATCGTGAAGACTCAAATGAGTGTAAAAGGTAAGCGGTACTTCAAAGACCAACCGTGGTGGTATCAAAACGACTGTGCCGTAATGTTGGATGACATTGCGAAAGCACAAGGTAGCAACTGGAAAAATACTTTCAGAGATTGGATGTAAGATGACCGAGCAATTCACTGTAAAAGTAGAGCATGGGCCGGAAGACTTGGTAGAACTTGTTATGCTGCCCATCGAGTACAAGGAGCTATCTCCTAATCTACTGGAAAGCCTACTTCGCTACCGACACTGGGGCGACAAGCGGTTTGGAAACTTCATCCGCGCCTGTCTGGAAAACAACCTGCAAAATGCGTTCGCGTCCCATGACGGTGACATGACAAACCTCAAGCTGATCGTTAAGTTCATCTATAACCGGATGCCCGCGCTATGTTGGGGTAGTAAAGAGAAGGTAGAAGCCTGGGAGGGTATTAATAATCTCAAAACTACCAAAGGTCCGTTACTCTACACAAACGTAACCAGCAGTAAAAAAACTTGTAAAAAAGAACTTGACGAATAGGACAAATTCTGATACTATAAGTATAGACAGTGAGGGAAGTGACTAGCCCTCCCAAAACAAAAGGAAAAGCCATGAAAACTAAAAAAATCACAATCAAACAGGCTAAAGAGTTCACGAAAAAAGTTAGTGAATTCCTGACTTCCATCGGAGCCACCGAAAAGGAAGATGTGCTTGGTTACGGCTGGCACGTTGAGACTACCTGCGGAGTTCTTAAGGTGATCGTACCTACTCCTGAGTCCAACGCCAAGAGTACAGTGGCCACCATCTTCACGCGCTTTGAAGACCCCAAGCGGGCATCTGCGCGGCTTCACCTGAAGACCTGTAACCCCTTCTCCGGTAAGTGGAACTTCCACGAGTACACCACTGAGAGGTGCCTGGAGTCCTTCACCGACCACGTGACCAAGATTCTCCCCCAGGAGGTAGCCAATGTTTAAATGCACCAACTGTGGAAACACCAAAGATTTCTACCTTGACACCAAACTGGTAGCAGAAGCCAGAGTGGAGTTGGACGGTCACGGCAATTTCGTATCAACAATCGATGTTGAGATCGCTAACGCCTGCGAACAGCTTGACCCTCAGAATACTGCAATGTGCAGTGCGTGCGATACGGAGGTAACTAATGTTTAAGTTTACCTGCGAAGACTGCGGTCGCTCCGACAATATCATTGGGCAGACGTGTGTTCATTCCAACATCGAGGTTAATGTAAAACCTGATGGTACTATAAAGTCTCTCCACGATGACTACGTAGTAAATCACGAAGCCCCGAAGGGTTATGTGCTGGTACCTTTAGATAACGCAGAAAGGCCGGATGACTTCCGATGTGGACACTGCGGTAGCAGGGAAATACTGGAGGAAGAAAAATGAGTAGCCGTAAATTCTACAAGTACACCATCGAAGTGGTTGTCCTGTCCGAAGAACCAATGGGATACCTATCCCTTGACGAACTGGGTAGGGAGATAGAAATCGGTAACTTGGTGGGTCACCAAGAGTCCCGTAAGGAAGAGGTACTGACTGGTAAGGAAATGGCGGAAGCCCTTGAGGACGCTGCAAGCGACCCTGAGTTCTTCATGCTCACGCCAGAGGGTGAAGACCTTGACGAAGACCTGACACCAGAAGAACTGGCAAGACTGGGGGTATCGCGATGAGAGACGACTTCAAAGTATTGGTAGTAAGCACTGCCCATCTTCGCAAGACCGACATTGAACTGTTGCTGAAACAGCACTGTGAGATCACCGACACTCACCCTGCATCGGCCAACATCGCCAACATTCACTTGAACCCTGCCACCGACTTCTACGGATTCTGGGTGTACTCGGCCTACGTAGAAGATACCAACGTAGAAGAGTTCGAGAAGTCTGGCTTCTCCAAAGAGATGCACGCTATTCTGGAATGCGCGTTCAAGGAAGACTACAAGTACGTCCGGTTTGACGAAGACGCGCAATACGACGAAAATTGGCCCGTGTTCCAATGGGAGCTTGAGGGGCTAAAACGATAGTCTGGTACCTGGGAGGTTGGTTAATGGCTTTTCCTGTCCTCCCAGGTACCCCCGCAAGGGGAGGTAACAACTACTGAATGGATACCGTAATTGACATATTTAAGTTCACCAGCGTAATACATGCCCTGAACTTATACTTAAAGGATGCTATGGCTGAAATTAAGGTGGTACCGCCTGTGAGCCATAAGCACGCCACAGTGCTCGTAAGAACGAGCGTAGAGGACTGTGGAGGAACGTCAACTCCAAACAGATACAAGCCCTGCGGAGCACCCGCCCCTGACACTTAAGACGCTACTGGCGGCTCCTCGCCGCACCCCGACAGCCGCTACGTTGGGTAGCCGCTGAGTAGGTTCGACTCCTACGCTGTCAATTTTGTATGTGAACTTTTACTAGGAGGTGTCCAATGAAAAAACAGTTTGTAGCTATTCTTTACGTGATGCTCTTTGTTCTGGCCGGTTGTTCCGACCCCAAAGAAGTCATCGTACCCCTGTCCAAAGATGCGGCCAGCGACGATTTCAAAGCCGCTGTAGAGAAGCTGACCGAGGAGGAACAGCAACTCGTGAAAGCCTACGTTGTCCGTACCGTCTTCACTCACGGTATGGCGGGTACGCAAGCACCCTCTGTAACCATCGCCAAAGCCCTTGAGGAGCAACGAGCGTTCAAGGCAGAGCAGGAGGCCAAAGAAGCCGAGGAAGCCCGCCTGGAGGCAGAGAGGGCGGCTGAAGAGGAACGTATGCAAGCGGAGGCATTAGCGAAAGTCGAGCGTATGCGAGAGATGGCTAATGTGTACCTCGTAAATAAGGAGTTTATACCAAGCAATTATCGTGCGGGAAGGTACCAAGACTACATCCAAATTACCTGTAACGTAAAGAACAAATACACCGAAGATATGTCAGGGTTGAAGGGATCACTTGTGATTAACAATTCTTTCGGTGACCATATCTTCACGATAACCATGACGGTAGAGGAGGCGATACCTTCCAATAGCACCGTAGAGTGGGTGGGTAGCATGGAGTACAACCAGTTCATGTCCGAGCACAAGGCGCTTGCCAACGCAGAGCTTGGAAAGATCAAGACCGTCTGGATTCCCGAAGCGTACATCCTTCACACAGGCGAAGTCGTAGAGTAGTCAGGGGGTTTAACCATGTCCATGTTCAAACGAGAGAACTACAAACTGCAAAGCCGCATCACTGGAAAAGTATGGCACTTCACTGCATACATCATGGGCATGGCTTTCTACTATCGCATGGACAAACCTGAGAAGTGTAAATCGATCTCTTGGTGGGCGCGTAAACTGTTCTATACGGAGGTGAGCAAATGATAAAGGGTTGGAAAAAGCTGACAA
>Ga0307377_10007286_pt1 | contig 11451 bp, 11 predicted proteins | sample TR3MG_FD_202535 | JGI IMG/M metagenome (GOLD analysis project Ga0307377, IMG submission 202535) | Soil microbial communities from Risofladan, Vaasa, Finland - TR-3 | ecosystem: Environmental > Terrestrial > Soil > Coastal area > Acid sulfate soil | place: Finland: Risofladan, Vaasa | collected...
CTTCTCTAAGAAAAGCTCGTTTTGTGTCTTGAGTTCGTCCTGCTGGGTTCGCAGGGCAGCCACAAATTCGGGCTCATCGATACCCTTCTTGGCCGCTTCCTCGACCTTCAAGGAGGTTGCGTCAACCTTATCCTTGAGTTCCCCTAAGAGCTTACCGAGTTCTTCGGGTGTTTCGATTTTGATGGTATCTCCCATTTGATACCTCCTAGTTCTAAATTTTGTTTCGTCTCACGCTTCAGCAGATGTTTGATGCCACTGGTTTCGTGGCGATCCTGCTTCAACAGCGATTCAATATATGATAATTTCTTTTGTCCCTTGAGATTCTTCATCCATGTTTCGCCGTGTAGACATAGTTCCTTTATGGATTTTTCAAATTCCTCTAGTATGTTTTCTATTTTTTCTTTATATTCCTTCATTCCTCGTGATGCGATGGCATTTACGTTGCTGGGGATATTGACGATAGAGAACTCGAAGAGCTCTTGCTTCCGATGGATCAGGGTTTCGGGCTTATCTGGATCATCAAGGATCTCTATTTTTCTTGAAAGAAATCCGACAGAGCCGGTACGGATGATATCCTCCCGGACCTTTCCCTCGATCATGGCCGCAAACGGATCTACTTCTTTCGAGCTGAATCGTACCCGCCCGACAAGTTCGCCATCTTTCACTCGCGGGGATTCTACTTTCCCGATGGCTGGACGCATGAAATCGTGAGACCAGAGAACGATGGGATTTTTCTTGAAGTTTTTGAGATCCCATCCCGCAGGGTCCATTCGCTCGAGATCTCGATCAACAGAGAAATCGGACATTACCCAGGATATCGCTCCATCGTCTGCAACCTTGCAGATAGCATCCTGGAAGATAACGATTTCCTTTTTGACATTCCCATCTTCATCTGTATTCTTTCGAAACCATTCAAGGAGATTGATCTCCGGCATTTGCTGATGTTCAAACTCTCCGGTATCGGATTTGATCATAAACTGCATGATAGGATTCCCCTTCTTCGCGGCCTCAAATTTCCCTTCTTGTTTTTTGCAGTGCGCCCTGGCAGCTGCTACTTCCCATATTTTTTTAGGATATCGGAGCGCCTGGATTTCGGATTTGCCGCTTTTGATTCCATAGATTACATCGATGCATTTACCGTTATGTTTCTGCTCGCAATTCTTCCGAGCGAATCTATCATATTTCCCGGGATCATTAAGTCTACATGCGTGTTCTTCGGGATATGGCATCTCAGTCCTCCTCCGGTAGCGTGATGCACCGGCAATTGCAAACTTCATCGGCTGCACCACCCGGATCATTCGGATAGAGCAGGCCATTTGAAAATCGCTTCCCGATTTCTACTGTCTCGCCATCAATCGTGTGTGTAGGTCGAACGCTCCCGTCCCGCGCCGAAAGCCAGGAATGCCGCTTGAATCCAACAGATGTAAATCCTTCGGTCCGGCTGTCGTTGATCACGCCACCGAGTTCAGTTCTGGCTATGGTATCGGCCCGGTTCTGCGCGATATTGTATTTATCTCGGATAGCGCCGGAGAGTTCAGCCTCAGTCCAGCCGCCTTCGATACCGTCTTTCACCGTATCCCGCATCTGCTCACGGATCGTTTCGGTGATATCACTCACCTTATCCAGACGATCATTCAACTTGGCAACGGCGCCGGTATCGTAGATAGTAAAACTTTCAGAAACCGATAAGCCTAGATCACTAAATAGTTTCAGCAGATCATCCCCCGTGAGTTCCAGACCGAGGATAAAATACTTCTGTGAAATACTCTGGATATTGCCGGCCTGTTCGCCCCAGTAATGATCGTTGAGCAGCTCTTCCTCGAGTTCATCCCAGGGAAGATCCGCCTTGACGGTAATGCTTTTGAGATGGTCAGCGATAATGGTGAGATGCCGGGATCTCTGATCGTAAAACCATTGGCGTACGGCTTTCTTGTATTCCTTCTCCACGTCATCCTCTGACTGCGCCATTTTCCACCAGTGATTAGTTTTGTATATGTCGGTGTATAGTTCTTGAGTTTTGCTTTTAGGTTTTTCAAGAACTCGAAGTCCAACTAATATTTTACTGGGCGTAGACTTCTGGGGAGGTGGAGTTACATCGCGTATCGCCAGGGGCTCTGCCGTTCCCGTCACATCAGTCAACCCCATCGGCTTATACCAGGTATCGCCCCATTCTACAGACTCTTCGAATCCGAGTGCTTCGCGGGCTTCATTCTGCGTCATCAATCCCTTGAGTATCGCCTCCCCATAGCGCTTGAATCGTTCGTCTTCGTCTTCCTGCAGTTCCGGGATATTGTCCAGATTGAATTTGGGAATTAGGCCCTTGGTCTTCAGCCGTCCAAAGAAATCCGTTGCCAGCTTGTCTTCGAAGAACTTCAGCTCCGGAATAAGCGAAAGGGTCCAGAAGGCTTTCATTTCCTCCTGCCGATCTTTACCGGATAATGGGCTTGATTTATCTTTCACACCGACAACCCCGGGCATCACACCATAGCGAGCGAAGATAGCCGCCCGGTTCCAGTTCTTCATCTCCCCGTATTCCATATCCTTGTTGGTCAGAGTGATAGCTTTATAATCCACACCGTGCCCGAGAACCGAAATAATATGTGAGCGGTCAACTCCCCCATGTTCTTTTATCCATTTCAATTTGACTCGTTCAGCCTCTTCTTCACCGATAGATTGCTCTGTAGTCAACAATCCATCCGGCACAGAACCGTTCCGCAGGATATTGAGATTTGATTTTGCTGCCAACCAATCTTGATTGACTTCGTAGGCCAGGGGAGTTGCTGGGGATACGCCGCGGAAGAAGTTCCACGGGTTCCAGAGTTTCCAGTGAATGAGCTCATCGGGCAGGAAAGGGATCTCTATTTGATTATCCTTGTATTCCCACATAGTAATTTTCCGCTTGGTCTTATCCAGCACATGTGAAAATAATTTCGGATCGAGGGGATATATCTCTGTAGGTATTCCCATCGTATAATCATCGTTATAGATCCAGATGCATTCGCCGCGGGACCAGAGAAAGGATTCAGTCGCTTCCCAAAGCTGAAACCTGCTCATGCTGGGATTAACGTTGGTAAAAAGATCATAGATAGGACCGCTTTCCAGGGGCTGGTCGCCTGAGAGGATCTGGAAATCCGCCCGGGCTATATTCTTTGCCCTGGTAGTAACGCAGATATTTACCCAGGCGTGGTTTTTCATGACATCGCCAATGTTCACATGGGTTGCCATGTCCTCATCGTTGGCCATCTTCTTGAAATTGACCCACCAGTTGACATCACCTTTTATGATGAGATTCGTAATTGTTTTCCCGGCCCAGGCTTTCATTCGGTCAAACAAGGATGAATCCTCCATGCGCGAAGCAAAGACACAGAGCATCGCCGCGGTCCGGTGAGGTGATCCCCCGTTTCTTCATATCTTCCTTGCGCTCGAGCTTGATTTTACCATCTGGCTGCAGCTTGTATTTCCGCGTTGACAATTCTGCGGTCATCTCTTCATCCGCCGGTAGCTGTATAGTGGCAAGCGCTTCCTTGAGGTCCCCCCACATTTGAGCACCACGATCGGCATATTCCGGTTTAAGCGATGCCCCTCCGAAGTTGATAGGAATCACAAAGATATTGAGCGCCTGCTCCTGTTCCTGCAGTTGATCGGTCACTCCGCCGCCGATCCCCGTATCATCAACCTTGATCTTGATCTTTCCCGTGTAGCCCGTTTTCCGGATCTCTCTTATCAGCTTGGCCGTCTCGCCTGTAAGTCGGGAAGTATTAATACCGTGGAAGGATCTAAAGGGTTGGACTTGCAGCCCACGGCGCCAGCAGATAACGCTCTTGTCATCTCCATAGCGAGCCGGATCGATCCCGAGCTCTATTGCTCCCTCTGCTTTTACTTCCCGCTTGATTGCCGCTTCAACCGCATCCAAACGGATAAAAGCATCCGATGTACCTTTCGGAAACTGTCCCAAAACACGGACCCGGTAAACATCCGAATCTTTGCCGAATAGCGCGGCCAGACGTTCGCAATATTCCGATGATACGAGTGAGGAGTTTTCTGAAGAAAAGGTGAAGGTCTGATAGAGCGCCCGGTCACGGTGGAAGGCGTTGAAAAAAGTACCGGAAAGCTGTGTAGGATTGCCGGTCATCAGGAGCTGGGCAGCCTCGCCTGGGCCTATGCCTCGATTTGTCATGGCACCTTCGACCACTTCCATGATTTCCTGCGGGACACCCGGGGCCTCATCTATCACAAATAGCAACTCATCAGCATGGAAACCCTGAAGGTTTTCCGGCCGATTGCAAGACCGCGGCACAGCAAACCAGCTTTCCTCGTGATCCCGCGCACACAATCGAGTCTTAGTCCAGATAAAATCGTCTTTTAGTGGACTTCGCCACAGCCATTTTGCAACTTCCGGCCAGAGGATATCATCGAGTTGATGCCCCGTAGGTGCAGTGCAGGGAACACGGGAGAATGGGCGGGTAGAGAGAAACCAAAGGATAGCCCAGGCCTCAGCCGCAGTCTTGCCTATACCATGTCCGGATTTAACGGCGATAGGTTTCCGATGTATCAGGGCTGCAAGAAAATCCGCCTGTTCTTTTTCCGGTTCTGCGCCCAATATATCCTGAACGAAAGCCACGGGATGATCATAATAATAGCCGATAGCCTCAACGAGACTGTCAGCCTTGGTTGCTATCGCTGTGCTCATCATTCTCCACTAGATATAAAGCCTTACGGTTTTCATAATTTTTCTGGATTGCATCGGTGAGAGTAATCGTTCCTTGATGTTCCACAACCTGCTTGAGTAGACCATGCATCTCGGCTAAAGTTTTGGCAGCCTGCATTTGTGTTGCGTTGTCTGGAAACTCGCCAAGACTTTCGTCCTGATAAAATTTCGTATTCTTTGCCTCAAGCAATTCTGCCATTTTGAAAATCAGACGTTCATATCCAAGCCCAGATTCGTTAAGTAAAGCATTGAAATTGTATTTACTCCGTATCCGCTTCATCATTTTTGTTGCGGCGGAATCAGGGTTTTTTAAATTCTTATGAGGAAAGGCTAGAATAAAGGCAGCTTTCTGATTGCCATTCGTTCTCAATAAGGAATAAAAGAATCGGCGTTCTGCAATTGTGAACTGGTCGGATTCGTTAATCTCTTTCCTCCTGGACAACAAAAAAGGCGGGGAACCGATCAGCATATCTCTATACTGATCGATTCCTCGCCTCTGTTATTCAGTCGGCGAAAAACCGACTTTCCGTGTGTAGTCTTAAATATATATCCCTTCCCTATTTTTTGTCAAGTGGTTTTTCCGTCTCTCGTTTAACTTTCTCTACCCATTCGATCTTTCCATCTCGTATATGAAAGATTAAGCCGGCATCACCATATCCAGTTGTCATAAGTATTTCATTTATTGTTAGCTCAAGCCAATCGATATGGCGTTGGAAAGACATTGTAGGCATAACTATTTATCCTTTTCGACGGAGGAACTCTCTTCCTGTTTTGTTTTCTCGACTTCCTTGATATAGGATTCTTCTGTCTGAACTATTTTATCAACATCAGGAATAGGTTTTTTCTTTAGATTTTCAAAACTCATTCCCTCTGTCAGTTCTTCAAGATATTTGTATGTCGTATCATAATCAATCCCAGCATTTCCTTGATTCGCCATGTTGACGATATCCCGAAGATCATCCCGCCAATCTCCCATGCCTACAAATTTATGACCGATTTTACATTGCAATAAAAACATGCCCTTGGTTGCCAGAAAACGAAGCGCCGAGTTCCGGATCTCTTCCGAGCTACGGTAGCAATTCGTGAATCCCAGTCCTTGTGTTTCCATGACATCCTCAAAGTTTACCCGCGGCATCTGCTCCGGAGTAATAATGCCTTGCTGCTCATTAACCATACAATAAAATATTTGGGGAACGTCCAGGGCTATGACCCGGAACATCTGATCCCGATAAAATATATGGAGTGCAACAGATAATACGCCATTTTCTGTTTCGATAATAAATTTACTCTGAACACCAATTGTATTTGGGGAAGACGATTGCCATTTTTTACCTTTCGGTTTTCGCCATGACGTGAAGCGGTCAATATTGCCAGGGAATCCGAAATCACATCCGACAAGAAAGAGTGGACTATAGCCGATTGCTGTTGCATGAGATATTGCCATAGGAGGCTGACTGCCGAAAGGAAAGCTCTGAGTCTTGATAAAACTGCCATATACCCGAGGTTGCACCTTGCCGTAGAAATCGTAATACGGCTCGTAAATCCGATAGTAATACGTCTGTCCTTTCCAGAAATTAATAAGCCGTGGATGCACTCCGGGATTGATGATCCAGGAAGTCTTTTTGTAATCCCATGGAGCTTCTAGTTCCTCCGGTGAGACTCGGCAATCAGCTATATCAACATAATCCGGATGCCGGCCATGATAAATCAAAGTGCTGGCCTGCGAGCTGTTGCAGAAAATAGCACCTTTCCAGTCCTTCAGATAAGGCAACGCACCGTCGAGAGTCGGGCCTGATCCGATAATAATTGCCGGTCCTTTCGGTTGTCCGTCGTCCAGGACTCCTAAATCCTTGGCTTTACCGCGCTGGTAAAACCTCGCCTCCCAATGAAGCCGGAACAGCCGACCGAGCGAACCCATAAGGCTCTTGATCGTCCAGTATTCCGGATGGAACTCACACCAGACATCTTTATGATTAAAGTGGCTATAAATCATTTCAAGTGTGACCACCCCGCGCTCGGTTAATTCGTTGAATTGCCCCGGGTCATACCGCCAATCACATTCCTTCGGATAATCGCTCATAGATTGCCTCCCATTCGGCTAAAAGATAGCGTTCGAAAAAGAATTCGCACAAGTCGAAATCTGCTTGCCGATCAATTTCATGAACCTGCCACCAATCAACAAGAAGATAGTAATGATCATCGGAATCCACTAGGTGTATAGTTTCTTGCCATGTTTTGGTATCATTCCAATCAATGGCATTCCCTTGGTCAACAAGCCGTTTGTCCCAATATTTTGCAGGTAGAATATTGAAACCTCCAAGTTCATATAAATAAGAATTTGTTTTGTCTCGTATTGCTTGTCGGTAGATATGATAATCGATTTTCTTATATATAAATGCATCTTTAATGAAGCATGCACAATTATGGATTTCGCCCGTCTCTTTGAAAGCCTGGATCAAACGGTCAAAATCTCCTGGTTTGCGAAGCGGGGATGTAGGGAATAACTGCAGGAATGCATCTACCGGCCGCATTTTGTCAATTTGTTGAGCCATAATGCTGAGAGGGACGCCACCGCTGGTAATATCAAATGATTCACGGGGATCTTCTCGCATCAGCACGATCGCGCCATATTCCTGTGAAATGTCGGCGATCTCCTCACTGTCAGTCGAAACATAGACTTCCGCAATCCCCTTGCAGGCCCTGGCCTGGATGATAGACCAGGCGATAAGCGGGTGGCCGCAGAAATCCATAGTGTTCTTCCCCGGCAGCCGTTTAGATCCGCCCCGGGCAACGATAGTTGCAACTGTTGTCATGTAGTCATCCCTCTAAGTTTCTGTAATTCTTTATCTAAATATATTTTATCGACAAGAAGTTGCTTGAGTTCCTTCGGGTCGCTATCTTTATTGGAGCGAACTAGGGCAGATATGTTCGCTCGCCTTAGTTTCTCTAGGCTGCGGCGTATTATCTCGCGTAGGCCTTCCGAGATCAGCCTTCCAGCATTTTTAAATGTATTTGAAGTAATACTCCCTAAAAGCAATTCCCTTAACTCCTCATCCTCTAATCGTCCCAGTAGTGCTTCTTCTGTCATTTCACCCTGCCTATAACACTCCTCAAGGGCTACGAAAAATTTTCTTGCCCGTCGATCCTCAAGATCGTCTAAACAGATTTTTTTTCTGATTTCTGAGAAAATTTCATAGTTGCATGCAACCGCGAGTAGAACATAAAGTTCAGAAGAAATGCCCATCAGATTTGCTATTTTATATGACTTCCAATCATTTGCAAAACCATGACCATTACCGCCAATTTCGGGGAGTTTGCCATGAAAGAGCATATGACAAGAATCACAAAGAACGATTACATCACTATTTTTTTCATGCCCTAAATTGTCATAATTATTATGATGGGTTTCGAGTTTTGAACGATTACCGCAAATCTGACAATGATTGCCAGCTCTTTTTCTCGCCCGTTTACGTACCTGTTTCCAGTGATCTGTTTGTAAATATTCTTGATAGTCCATGTAGTTCCCCTCCCAGAGAATTATGCTTTTATCCCTCCCGCGAGGAATTGTTGCCGGAATGTCTTCCGGAAAATAACGAATATGATTATGGCGGGCAGTAGGAGCAGCACTCCCCCAGCAAGCTCATACCCTAAAAGTTGTTGAAGTACCAATAAGCCATGTGTCGATGTGAATGTTTTCAGAAAATGCACGATACCAAGTGGTAATGTAAACAATCGTTTATCATTCAATACGAGCATCGGCCAGAAGAAATCTTGAAAGGCTATCAGATAACTTCTGAGGGCGAGATAGCCAAGAATAGGTTTGCACTGTGGCAAGATAATCTGGAACAATATCCGGATTTCTCTCGCTCCATCAATTCGAGCACTGTCAATCATCGATGTAGGGATTTTTTCAAAATAATTCCTGATGAAAACAAAACTGATTGGGGCGAACGCATTTAGGGCTATGATTGCGAACCAGGTATTGAGTAGATATAAATGCCGCATCAGTATATAACGAGAAACCAGGAGTCCCTGCCAGGGGATAATCAAACTTGCTACAAATGTCCAGTAGATCACCTGTTTCCCGACAAACTTGTACGCTGCGAATGCGTAGCCGGCCGTTACCAGGCAGAACAATTGGATGCACAGAGAAATGGTATTGAGCATTATGGCGTTGATCGTCCAGCGAAGTATCATTGTCTCTTTAATGATATATGCGAAATTAATGAACGTGATATTCCGCGGTATCCAGTTCGGCGGTAGCTTCATAACGCCTGCCGAGGGTTGAATACTACCGATGATCATCCAATAGAGCGGGAAGAGAAGAATCAGAATCAGAACAAAGATCAAGTATTTCAATTTCTCTTCTCCAGTCTGTTCTTTGCCAGGGCCAGCCCGAGCACGATCAAAACCAGTATCACGCTCCTGGCGCTTGCTACCCCATAACGGCTTTGAAGGAATCCCGTATCATAGATGTTGTAGACTACCGTAGCCGTTGTATTCGCGGGACCGCCGGAGGTCAGCAGATAGATATTCTCCCAGATTTGAAACGTTGAGATAATCTCCATTAGCATTATGAATAATACCCATGGTGATATTAACGGAATCAATATCTTTGTCTGTATCTGTCGCCAGTTGGCCCCGTCAATCCTGGCGCTGTCAATGACTTCCTTCCGGACAGTCGTCAACACAGCCAGGTATAGGATGATCCAATTGCCCATCCAAAGATTCACCACGATCAAACTGATAATCCCTATAGCTGTTACCTGGTGCCCCCACCACATCACCGGTTCTGCCCCCGCTACGCTCAATAAGTAATTTGCCAATCCTTTTCGATAATCAAAGATCCATTTCCATGCATTCGCTATTACGACACCGCTTGCCAGCGATGGTACGTAAAAAGCGAAACGAACGATATCCCGATAGGCATTTGAATACCGATAAGCGGTAAGAGCTACAGCCAACGGAACAAATGTACCGAGCGTTATAGTAAAGGCGCAGTAGAATAGGCTGTTGACGATAGACTGGCGGAAATCCGGGCTGGTTAGCGCATCGATATAGTTTCGCAGGCCAACAAACTCGCTGGTAATATAGTTTGTCTCAAAAAGGGAAATGACCCCCATCATTACGATGGGGGTCAGGGTAAATACTATGAAAAACACTCCCGCGGGTAGCAGGAAGAGATACGCTTTATTGGTCTTCACTGAGAACTTTGTTTAGTGCTTCTGCGTATAACTTCACCGCTTCCGCCGGCGATGCCTTGCCGATGAATAACTTCTGCAACTGTGGGAACATCGCTCCCCGGATCCCGTCGTAGCACCCGAGATTCCCGCCTACGTCAAGGGTTCCGTTTGCTACAAGCAGCGCCTTTATATTTCTCCACCAGGCTTGATCCACATCCGCAACTGATTTACGTGTCGGGAACTTGTTCAATTGGGTGCATAGATAGGTTTGTGTTGCTGTATTGGTAAAATACCAGGCCAGGCTGGCGGCCGCGGCTTTCTCCTCTTCGGTCCCTACGTCAAAGGCTACGGTAAGATCATAACTGGTGACCATCGGCACCTTCTCGATTATTGGCCCTTTCGGATAGGGATAGAACGCTGTTTGGTAAGGCTCTTCAATCATTCCGGAATCAACAAGCGATTGCTGATATATTGGGTTGTTGAAGTCTGCCGCTCGATCGCCCATCACGGCAAGCCGGCCGGCGTTCCGATATTCGATGGCATGATCGTCATTCATTACCGCTGCATCGTAAGGGATGAATCCGGTATTCTGCAGCGCTTTCCAAAACTCGAATACTTTCAGCCCTTCCGGAGAATCGATTATCGTTTTCGAATAGTCGCCTCCGTCAAATAGTTGCGCTCCGAAAGAAGATAACCACCCCATATACATCCAGTCCCCGCTCCGGTTCTCAGCAAACATCAACGTGGCATAGGTATCTGGTATTTGGGCGGCCTTTGTCTTTTGGGCGCATTTCACGAACTCTGCGAGCGTCCATCCCTCTACGGGTGGAGGTTTATAGCCCGCCTTGTCCATAACCGATAGATTGAGCAGCTGCCCCACTATCAAGGATGCATTAGGTACCGTATAGATTTTGCCATCCTTCCAGAAAGGATCGAGCACCCTGGGCATATAATCGTCCAGATCATCTATGTACTTCGATAGATCCAGAGCCCAGATAGCCTGATTTTCTTTTGTTTTTGGAACAGCAAACTTGCCGGCCCGCGACATATAATCATGATAGAAATGCACGGGTAGGCCTGAAGCAATCCTGGCGTCCATGCCAATCGTAGATGCATCTGCAACACTGATCGGCACCCATTCGAGTTTGACTTGCGGGTTTTCGATAAAGAAAGGTTGTGTAATGTAATCATAGTCAGGTTCCGAAGGGTCTGTCGCAAGTGCTACGAATAACGTTACTCCTTCCTTTTCTTCCTGCCCGCCGGCGAATGCGAAGGATACCAGCAGCAGGATTGCGAGAATACTAATAGCTAATTTTCGCTGTGCCATAAATCCCAAATCCTTCTACCGCCGCGGGTGCGTTCGAATAGCCGACATCATCCACGAAAGCGATATCGTCCAGATAGGTCATGCCGAATCTCAACTCCGCGGGTCCGGGATTGAAGAATATCGATACATCAACACCCCGGTAGAAATTGACCGCCTCGTTCGCGGATAGCTCGAGATAGCTGTTGATACCGAAACTATCAACCACGAAATCAGCAGATACGGTCATTGTGCCA
>Ga0307377_10007287_pt1 | contig 11450 bp, 13 predicted proteins | sample TR3MG_FD_202535 | JGI IMG/M metagenome (GOLD analysis project Ga0307377, IMG submission 202535) | Soil microbial communities from Risofladan, Vaasa, Finland - TR-3 | ecosystem: Environmental > Terrestrial > Soil > Coastal area > Acid sulfate soil | place: Finland: Risofladan, Vaasa | collected...
AATCAAAATAAAGAGGTTGTATGGAAAGGACAATTAAAAGCTCTTGTAAATAAGTTGTTTGATTTTCCAACATTTGAATATTTTTATGGAAGTGAACAAACTCAAGCTCCTTCTGTTAATGATTATTTAACGGATAATGGTTTTAAAATTAGTAGATTACTGGCAGAAATTTCTCAAGATACAGAACCTATAGAAGAAGATAATTTGTTAGATGAAGGGTGGTGGCAGTTTGAATTTATTTTAAATGATGACGATACAAGTAATTTTGTTAATTATCATTTTATTTTAGAAGTATCTAATGATGAAGATTTTGATAATATTCTTTTAACAAAAAATAGTGTTTCTATTAGAAATTGGACATATGAAGATAATAAAGAAGATTTTGTTAATTTTACTTTTTCAGGAGTTTCTTCTAGTTATATAGGTAGAAAAATAAGATATGAAAGTAGATTAGATTCTTTATTATCAATCAATGAATATCTAACTAGAGGAGAAACTTATTATTTTAGAGTTACACAATATAATTTAGAAACTTCCGTTCAATATTCTCCAAGAGAATATAGTGATATAATTTATACTTAAGGATTTACAAAGTGAGCACATATTCTGATTTTTATAAGCCAGTTGTTGATTTAATTGATTCTGCTCAAAGAAGGGGAAGTAACATAATAGATTATGTTGGTCAAATGTTAATAGATTTAGGGGAATCAGAGATAAATTCAGAAGATGTTGATAGACAGAGATTAGAGAGTCAAATTAGCACAACTTATGATATTTTAAATACAAGGCATAATGAATATACTTCTGCAATTAAAAACTTTGTTTTTAAATTACAACAATATACAGAAGATAGTTATGGTTCTGTAAATGATTTTTTAAGAGATGAAGGGGTGCAAGTAAAAACAGTTTTTGCTGACATCTCCAGAGTAGTTGGGTTTTCGATTGATTCAGACAATATAGAAGGATATAGTTCATAAAGAGGGCAAAATGGCAAAACAAAAACAAAATATAGGAGATTTAATTGATGATATTCAATTAGATTTACAAACAAAGGAAGAAAAAGAAATACCAGATATTATTACCTTTGTAGAAGAAAAAAAATGGTTAGGTTTAAAAAGTAGAGAAAACAATCCTATTGATTTGTTTCCTATGCAAAAAATAATGTTAAAAACATTTTATAGAGGTTCTTTAGGAAATGAAAATTTAGAATTAACAGATATAGAATTAGATTTAATAGAAGAAAATGGTTTAAATTGCGATGATAGAGGAAATGTTTTAGAAAAATATTATAATGGAGAATTATTTAGAGAATTGGTTTTAGTGTGGGGAAGACGCTGTTTATCAGAAGATATGACTATAATAAATCCTCAAGATGGGTCTATTAATAAAATAGGAGATTTATATGGTAAAAATGTTAAAAATATAGATTCATGGACATATGATGAAGAAAAGAATAAGATGGTTGAGATTAAAGATGCTGAAATAATTTTTCAAGGAGAAAGAGAGTGTTATAAATTAGAGACTATGAGTGGATTTGAGATAGAAGCAACAAGTAATCACCCATTTTTAACTCAAAGAGGATGGATAAATTTTAAAGATTTAGACATAAAGAATGATAAAATAGCTATAGCTGAATCTGTCCCATTTTTTGGAAATTCTAAAAAAATAAATGAAGATGAAGCCTCCATATTAGGATATATGACAGGAGATGGAAATTGTAGCCAGAGATCAACATTTTTTACTTGTAACAATAAAGACGCTTTAAAAGATTTCACAAATAGATTAAATAATATTAGCGATAATTTAAAAATATTTAATGACCCATGGACAGGAGCAAAAAGTAAAAAATATCAATATAAAATTACTTCAGATAAATATGCGAATGAAACATTTTTTAGTGAAAAAGAAGGAAGAAACAGATCTCGTAGAAAAGTTAATGATTTAATGAAGCTTATGGAAAAATGGAATTTAGCAGGAAAAACATGTCACCATAAAGAAGCTCCATTAGAACTGTTTAAATGTCCTAAGAATGTTGTTGCTTCATATTTAAAAGCGTTATTTACTTGCGATGGAAATTTAGGAATGAGGAATACTTGCACTTTTGAATTTACAACTGTAAATAGGGAGCAAGCAAAATTGATACAATTTTTATTTCAGAAATTTGGAATAATCGCAAATTTAAGAAGAAAAAAAGTAAACTCAACAATAACAGATAAGAAAGGGACTATTAAAATATATAATACTTATTGTTATGTTGTTCATTTTAGCAGAAAGAAATATATAAGAATATTTTTAGATGAAATAGGATTCATTGGTAAGGATGGATTTATAAAAAGAGCAGAGAAAAGGCTTTCAGAAATAGATGGAGATATAAAAACAAATCATTTAGATGATTGTCCGTATGGATTTTATAAAATTAAAAGTATAGAGTTTGTTGGTAAAAAAAGAACTTTTGATCTAAGTGTTTCTCATAATAAATTGTTGCAAAACTTTGTGGCACAAGGGGTTATAGTTCACAATTCTGGAAAGGATTTCGTTGTAAGTATTATAGCTTTATATGAGGCAATGAAATTATTAGAATGTGAAGGTGGAGACCCTTATGCTCTGTATGGTCTTTCTTCTGCTACTCCTATTAATATTTTAACAGTGGCAAATGCTAAAGCACAGGCTAATATCGCTTTTTCTGAAATACGAGAAAAATTATTATATAGTGAATATTTTAAAGATAAATATATTAAAGAAGGAATATCAACAGGATCTATTTATTTATTAACTCCACAAGATAAGATAGATAATAAAAATTTTAGAGAAAAAGGATTATTGCAAAAGAAGGGGTCTATTGGAATTCTTGTTGGGCATAGTAACTCTGACTCTTTGCTTGGTATGGGGTGTATTGTTCTTATTCTTGATGAGGTTGCTTCTTATAAAACAACTGGAGGGTCTTCATCAGGAGATCGTATTTATGCTGCTCTTACTCCTACTGTTCAAACTTATGTTAGAAAAATTTACGAAATAGATGAAAACGGAGAAGCTGTTTTAGATATGCATGGTCAAAAAGTTATTAAAAAAAGAATATATGATGGAAAAATAATTAGTATATCTTCTCCAAGAGCAAAAGAAGGAAAATTTTATGAGCTTTTTAATGATGCCCCTCACATTAAAACCAGATTAGCTATGAGGGTTCCAACATGGAACATAAATATACATCACTCAAGAGAATCACTAAGAAATGATAACAATACAATGTCTGAAACTGAATTCAATATGGAGTTCGGGGCCGATTTTAGTGGAACAGGTTTTGAAAACTTCTTTACAGAAGAACAAATTAAACCTTGCTTTGTTGGGCATAATTTAAAAAATGTAATTATGGGGTCTCCAGGAAAAGTTTATTTTGTTCATTTAGACCCAGCAACATCTAGTCATAATTATGCATTAGTTGTTCTTCATAAAGAATTTTATTTAAATAATAATACTCAAAAATCAGATTTTAGAATTATAGTAGATCATATAAAAGTATGGACACCTATTAATGGTCCAATTAATCCTAATGAGGTAATACAATATGTTATAGATTTAAAACGAAAATTCCATATTGGATTAATTACATATGATTCATTTGCTTCTCAGGAAAGCATTCTTAAAATGCGTAAGGCAGGAATTCCTAATAAAGAAACAAAATTTACAGGAATGTATAAATTCAAGATTTATAAAGAATTAGAAAATCTTGTAAATTCAAAAAGAGTTTTTATACCATATGATAATTTGCTATATAATGAAATGATAGAACTTCAAAGAAAATTTACACCGACAGGGTTTAAAATACTTCCTAAAAAAGATGGAGATGGAGTAAAAAGTGATGATGTTTGCGTTGTTCCTGAAACTATAGTTTATACTAATCAAGGAGCAACTTTTATTAAAGATGTATCGATAGGTGATGAAATTTTAACTCATGATGGCACTTATCAAAAAATAAATGGGTTTAGTGAGCATTCTCCTAATATTGAATTAATTAAATTACAACCTTATTACGGGTTGCCAATAATCGCTACGAAAAACCATATAGTAGAGGTGAGAGATAAAAATAATAAAAGCAATATAACATGGAAAAGATGTGACAAATTAACATTGGATAATAAATTAGTTAGAAGTTTTTGTGTGAAAAAAAAGAAATTTATTATTAATTTAGAAAAATATATTAATACAAAAGTTAGTAAATATTGTAATGTTAATTATAAAAAAGATAATTTAATAAGAAGTAAAAATGCTAATGGTAAATGGCATTATAACAAAATTAGTTCAACTCCTGAATTTGGATATATTTGCGGAATGTATATAGCAGAGGGTTCTTTAGGTAATCATGGAATCTGTTTTGCATCTAATATTGACGAAAAAAGGATTCATGAAAAATTAAAAAAATGTATTAAAAATACATTTAATATATATAGTTCTAAACCTCATAAACAAAAAGATAGTAAAGGATGCCAAATTAATGTTGATAGTCAAATTGTAAAATATCTTTTTGAAGATATTTTTAAAAAAAGAATATCAATTAATAAAAGAATTCCATTAAAAATAATGCAGGCTCCATTAAAATTTCAAAAAGAACTGCTTAAAGGCATTTTTGATGGAGATGGGTGTTTTGATAATAATAGGATTATTTATACAACAACATCTAAATTATTAGCGAATCAAGTGCAACAAATTTTATTAAGATTTAAAGTGGTTTCTAGTATTTCTATATCTAAGAGAAAGGGTAAAATAGCATTTTTTAAAAATAGAAAGTCACAACATAATGAGGATTTATATAATATTATGATAACTGATTTTTATTCTTTTAATAAGTTGGCAAAGGTATTAGATATAAATATATCTAAAAAACAATCAAAATATCATAAACCAAAATATTATTTTGAAGATAATAAATTAATTGTTAATATTTATAAAATAAAAGATTATTATAAAAACACTAACGTTGTCAATATTTCAGTAAGTAATAATAATTCTTATGTGTCGGAAAGTTTAAATTCTCATAATTGCGATTGTCTTGCTGGAGCATGTTATATTGCAATAGAACAATTAATGAGAGGGCTTCCTCATGCAAAGCTTGTTAGTATGGGGAATCCAGGAGGACAAAATGTTTTGTGGAGATCTATGGGAGGAGTTTATGGGTATGGGCCAGGGAAACAAGTCGCAGCTTCTTTGGAAAAGAGGAGTAAATCATGGGCAGAAATACAAAGAAGACGACATTAAAGAAAATAAAAGGATTTTAAAGTAAAAAATATAATATAAAAATAACTATTAATATATATATAGAGGATTTAAATAATGAAAAAATTTAATCTAAAAAAACAAGCAAGCAAAGATGTTTATACAATTGCAGATAAAACATTAGATGAAAATAGAAAAAATATGAACTTATCTAATAATCAGCAAGGAGTGGTTGGGAAAAATATAAACCTTAGTTTGTCTGTAAAAAACAAAGATAATACTATTCCTTTTAATAAACAGCTTGATGCAGAAAGAAAAAACGAAACAAAAGTTTCTATTACAGAATCTCAAATGAACGACAAAATTGTGAATTTTGGGGATAAAACTGAAGGGGTTATGCCCATTAATGTTAAAACAGAAGAATTTGTGCAAAAACATGCAGATGCATTCAAAAAAGCACAAGAAGCTTCTAAAAAAGATACAATATTTTGGGATAAATATGTGGGAGTTCAATTAGAAGGAGAAGGACAGCCTACAAAAGTTAAAAATAATATTCCTGCTTCGTCTAGTCAATTGCAGAATAGTCCAGAAAGATTTAAGGGAGAAGAAGTTAGAAAGATGGTAATGGCATCTATAAAAGATGCAGATGCAATGTTGTTTCACATTCATGCAACAGCAGCTATAGCAGGTAGAAAACTTACTAAAGATGAAGAACAACAAATTATAGATATTAATTCTAGTAAAGCAAGATTATTAGCTAAAAATATGGTTAGTCCAGTTAGGAGATCTCTTGAGAATCGGAGCAAAAATTCTGACCCTATTATCAAGGAAAAATTAGGAAAAGCTGAGGTATATGAGGCAGATGGCACTAAAATAGATGAATTTAAAAGTTGTGCCGAGGCTAAAGCAAATTACCCAGAGGGAGAAGTGACTAGTGCCTAATTGGTATAAAAGACAACTATCTGATAAGGATAAAAAACAAATTCTAAAATCTAGATATAGTTTTTCTATTGAAGGAGATATTTTTGTTGATGAAGAAGAAAATAAAGAATTAGAAAAATATAATGCAGAAGAGTCTCTTATCGGTAAATTGCCAATCCAAGATGGAGTAAGAATAAATAATTATAATATAACCCCTTACAAATCTATTTAAAAGATAAAATATGAGGAACTGGTATAAAAAAGCGAGACAACAAGGAGGAACTATTCCTCTAATGGATGATTATTCTGATGGAATAATCCCCCCTTCGTCATATCATAAAAAAGATCCTCGCAGTTTAGTTAACTCTAAACCCGAATTTGGGGGGAATGAAAGACCTGGATATCCTAAAGGAATAAGCCAAAATATGGAAAATTCTGATGATCCTACTTGGGCAAAGTTACATGGAACAATTCCAGGGGAAGCTGTTTTAATGGATGATGGAGGAGATAGTCACAATGGTCTTGGAGATAGATTTGTTTCTCAAGATGAATTTAATACTGATGATGATAAATTACCAATAGGAGAAACAGAAGAATCGGTTCGGCTTGATACGGGAAATGTTGGCCCTCACAATATGCAACAAGGAAATATATTTAATAAAATTAAAGATAAAATAAAAATAAAAGGGTTAAGATTGTAAATTTATTTTTTACTTTTAAAAACAAAAGCCACTAATGATATCAAAATTAGTGGCTTTTTTATTATAATTGGCATTTTTGTCGATAAATAATAAGAAATATTCCAATTTAGTATTAAATTAAAACAAGGAGAAATAGATGATTTTTAAAGTATCAGAAAAATTAAAAGGCAGTTGCGTTCTTACTACTTTAAATAAAGCAATAAGTGCAGGAATGACTATCTTAATTGAGGGAAATAATTTAAATGCAGGAGATATTAAAGCAGCAATTAGAGAGGGTGTCTTAATTTCTGCTGATAAAAAATACACTCAAGAAGTGTCAAAGAAAAAACATGATGTAATAATAGTAAATAAAACTGAAAAGGTTATAGTTTTAGATAATTTTGTATTAAGACCTCTTGCTTCTATGTATATAAGTAAAGATGATCAAAACTCCCCCTCTATTCAAACTGCTAAAGAAAATGGTTTGATTAACATAATTTCAGATGAAAAAGAAAAACCTAAAGTTAAAGAAGTTTCTAAAAGTCCAATAAAAGAAGAAAAAGTTGATTATGTGGTCCCTAAAAGTGGAGAAGATAGAGAAGTTAAACCAAAAACATGGGACTTCAGAGCTCAAAAGATTAAAGAAGCTCAACCAGTTCCTAAGTCAGAAGAAGTTGTAAGAATAGATGAAAATGAAGAAAATGAAGATGTTGAGTTTGTTGATGATAAAAAGAAGAAAACTACTAAAAAGAAAAGCAAGAAGAAAACTACTAAAAAGAAAATTAAGAAAAAAACTACTAAAAAAAAGGAAATAACTAAAAAAAATAAGAAAGTAAAGACTATAGAACCTGTTGGGGAACAGAAAATCCCCAAAAATGTTATGGACGCTGCAATAGAGTTAGATAGTAGAGGAAACCCTATAGTTGAAAAACCATCTGAAATTTTACAACATATGATAGATGAATTAAATGCTCCAAAAGATGTTGATTTTGCAGATAAACAACAGGCACAGGAAAGACATAATAAAAGAAATGATATAGGTTAGGATTTAAAAATGGATACTTGGGAATTATTAGAGAAAGAATTAAATTATTATGGAATTCGTCTAATAAATAACAAGAAATGTCAATTTTTAGATGACGAAGAAGAAATAGGTATTCAAGGAGTTATAAAAACAGTTCGTATATTAAATAGCAAAGTTACACAACACAAAAAAATACTTCTATCATTGTGGAAAGATGTTGTAAATATTCTTAAAGAAAAAAATAATAATCTTGAAATTATAAATGATAGAATGGTAGACCTTTTTATATTCTCCTTAAAAGATTTATTAAAATATTTGCAATGTTTTGATAAAACAGAAACACAACCATATAGTGATGCTCTCTCTATGGCACTTACTAGAGATTTTAAAACATTTAATAAAAATCAAATACATACAATCACTGATTATAAAATAGCAATTGACTGGGTTAGTAGAAAAATTAGTGGATTATTGTATATTTGTAATTTATTGTCACTTGCTTCAATGGGAAGGAATAGAGTTTCTAAATATAAGATAAAAACAGCTAAAGGTATTAGTGGGCCATGGGCTCATTTGGATCTCCCGCGCGAAGAACGAGTGTTCCCTTTTGGATTTGGACTAAGAGCTAGAGAGAAGGGAAAACAGAAGCAGAGAAGGTATAGACGGGGGTTAGAGAATTATAACAACGATGGACGGGTCGGAGAGGGTCATTATTGGAGGGAATTAAGGAACGAGCCGTTCAGTTGGGCAGATAGGGGGTCAGAAGACCCATATCCAAGTAGAAGCATGTTAAGTGGTAGAGGTTAGTATCTGAATAAAAAGTTCTTTAAAATGTTAAAAATAATTGGATAAAAATAAAGGTATTAAGAAGTTTAAGTTGAATCTTATATGTAGATTAGATAATTTATTTATAGGATTTGAAAATGGAAACAATGAATAAAAGTTGTAAAAATTGTGGTAAATCTTTTGAAACAAGAGATTTAAGAAAATTACATTGTTCAAAAGAGTGTAGCAAAGAAACAATTAGAAAGAGACAATTAGAATATTATAGAAAAAATAATGAAGAAGTTTTAAAACGTAAAAAAACTTGCAAATATTGTGAAGGAGAATTTTTGTCACAAAATTTGAAAGGGCGTTGTTGTAATAGTCAGGAATGTAAGGAAAAATATAAAAAAGAACAAAAGCAAAAAGCTCAAAAGAAATACTATAATAAAGAGTTAAAAAGAAAAACAGAGCAATATAGGAAAAAAGACAGAGAAAGAAGTAGAGCATATAGGAAAAGACATAAGGCAGAATTAAAGAAAAAAGAAATTGAATATAAAATTAAGAATTCAGGGTGGATTGATGATTATAAAAAAAATCATAGTTGTCCGAAATGCAATGAGGATAGGTATTTTTGTTTAGATTTTCATCATTTGAATCCAGAAAATAAAAAGTTTAATATAGCTCAGAGTTATAAACTAGGATATAGCAGAAAAACAATAGAAAAAGAAATTGAGAAGTGTATTCTTCTTTGTCGCAATTGTCATCAACATCTTCATTATTTAGAAAAGGTTATAGAAGGATGGCAACCATCGGAAGAATGGTTAAATAATAAAGAAATTTATAAATGAAAATAATTAAAACAGCAAAATATAGAGAGATAAGCATAGAAGAGTGGGATAGGTTAAATAATGAAAGACCTGACATTTGGTGGGACATTTCTAGATACTTGCATCAAAATACAGGAGTTTCTATTGAGAAGGCAGCTAAAGACATGGGGGTTTCTGTTGACGTTATTGAGGCTGTTGCTATGGGGGCTTCTGTAGATAATGATAATGGGATAATGAATAGCAGATAATGATAATGGGATAATGAATAGCCGCTTAGGGAATAAAATAAAATTTCCATGGGAATAAATGAAAATAATTAAAACAAAAAAATATGCTCAATTAAAAGATGCTAATACTTTAAAAAGTATTATTCAGTCTTATATTGATTTTTTACAACAAAATCCTGTTCTAAGTGAAGATGAGCCAGAAGGCTCTATTTTTAAAAATAAACAGAGTGATTTTATGATAGCGTTTTTTAATGTTTTAATAGATGGGATAAAAATAGAAGAATTATTTTTTGACAAATTAACAGAAAAAGGATTTGGGAGAAAGGATAGAGATGTAATTCAGCATTTGCAGGGCATAACTCCTATTCCAGAAGGAACAGAAGAAGATAAAGTTAATTTTATAAGAGAAATTTTTAATTTATATTATGACATTTCACATCCTGTGAGAAATAATTTATTTTACATGGATAGCATTCCTGAAGTGAATGAATGGTTAGATAAAAATAGTAAAGCAAGGAATTATTAAAGGAGATTATTATGAAATTTAAATTTTTTCCAAAAAAAGAGTTAGGCAGAGGAAGAGGAGGCCCAGGTAGAGGTTTAGGTAGAGGAATAAATAGAGGCTTAGGTCGTGGTCGAGGTTTGGGCTGTGGAAGATGGTTAGGCAGGAATGCAGGAGGATGTTCTATAGGAGGCCCTGGTTTCGGAATGGGGCAAGGTCAAGGAATGGGAAAGAATAGAGAAGGTTAAAATGAAAGAAATAAAAACAGCTAATTATAAAAAAATAGCACAAACAGATAAAGGTATTGGGGATATGTTTGGAGGTATTGGGCAGGGATATCAAGATATAAAGAATCAAAGATATATGAGTTATGCTAAACAAGTTATTGATTTAATTAATCAAGGAGTTCCTCAACAAGAAGCATTTGATAAAATAATGACTCAAAACGGTATTGGTAAAACAATGCAAGTGTTAAGACAAGGAGTTATTGATGCTGTAAAACAACTTTATAACCAACAACAGCCTCAACAACCTGCTTTTGAGAAAACTTATGATCAACAATATCCAACTCCATCAATACCTCAAAATAGGCAAATTCCAGCTCAATAAGGAGAGAAAATGAAAAAATATGGACAATCATCTATTTGGGATAGTTTAATTAGGATTATGCCTGAATTTACACAACAAGTTCAAAAGAGCCCGACTTATGTAGATCCTATTGCTGCTAAGTTATTATATAATATTTGGAGAACAGGAGCTCAAAAACAAGAAACAAAGATTTATAAAAAACCTGTAACAGTAGGACAGGAAGAAGTTAATAGAATGAAAGAAGCAGGACTTATTAAAGCAATAGGAGAGAGTTTAGAAATAACGGAAAAAGGTTCTAAAGTTATTAATGTAATGATTTTAGGAGATGATCGTTCTATATTTGAGGATGATGGTAGTAATATCGAATATAATAAAGCACTTAATAGCACAAAGGGGGTTAAGACAGCTAAAAAGTTAAGAGTAGCATCTAGTTGGTGGGATAGGTTTAAAAAATAATGGCAGAAATAACAGCTTTATTCAGATTTAAAGAAAAACCTTCAAAAGAAAGAATAAATGAAGAGCATAATTGGTATGACACAATTAAACAAGAGATGTTAGTTTTTAAGGGCGGTAAATTATCTTTTGAATATAAAGAAGATGAGTATCTTGTAAAGATGGGAGAAGTTGAAAGAGGGAAAAGGGGGATTACAAGCACTTATAGAATGATGCCTAAAATAGAAGATTTAGAAGTTGATAATCATTTTAAGA
>Ga0307377_10007290_pt1 | contig 11450 bp, 13 predicted proteins | sample TR3MG_FD_202535 | JGI IMG/M metagenome (GOLD analysis project Ga0307377, IMG submission 202535) | Soil microbial communities from Risofladan, Vaasa, Finland - TR-3 | ecosystem: Environmental > Terrestrial > Soil > Coastal area > Acid sulfate soil | place: Finland: Risofladan, Vaasa | collected...
ATGGCGGACAACAGGGCGCCGATGGTGGTGGGGATGAGACACACCAGGAGCGACACCAGCACCACCACCGAGACGGTGGTCCCGGAGAAGGCGGCGAAGGGTTGCAGGGTCACGACCACGGGAATGAAGACGATGGTCAGCACCGCGAGCAGGATGGTGAGGGCGATCTCGTTGGGCGTCTTTTGACGGTTCGCGCCCTCCACCAGGTTGATCATCCGGTCGATGAACGTGTGTCCTCGTTCGGCGGTGATCCGCACCACGATCCGGTCCGAGAGCACCTTGGTGCCGCCGGTGACCGCGGAGCGGTCCCCACCGGATTCGCGGATGACCGGCGCCGACTCCCCCGTGATCGCGGATTCGTCGACCGAAGCGATGCCTTCGACGATCTCGCCGTCGCTCGGGATGACGTCGCCCGCCTCGCAGACGACGGTGTCTCCCTTGCTCAAGTTCGCGGCCGGGACGTGCTCTTCGCGACCGTCGGCGGTGACTCGACGCGCCTCGGTCTCCGAACGCATCTTGCGCAAGGTGTCGGCTTGGGCCTTGCCGCGACCCTCGGCCATGGCTTCGGCGAAGTTGGCGAACAACACTGTCAGCACCAACCAGACGGTGATCGACCACGTGAAGGTGCCGGGGTGGGCGATCGCCTCGATGAAGGTGATGATCGAGCCCACGAGCACGACGAACATCACCGGGTTCTTCACCTGCACGCGAGGGTCAAGCTTCTTGAACGAGTCGACGAGGGCCTGGGAGAGGATCTCACGATCAAAGAGGCCGCGCGCCTGCGCGACCCCGTGTGGTGCCGCGTCAGCGGCGTGAGGGGTAAGGAGTTGAGACATTAGAAAAACCTTCCGTGGCTGAGTTGTTCAACGATGGGCCCGAGGGACACCGCCGGAAAGAACGTGAGGCCACCGATGATCAAGATGACCCCGATGGTGAGTCCGACGAACATGCCGTTGTCGGTGCGGAACGTGCCCAGGGATTCGGGTACGACGTTCTTGGCCGCGAGCGCTCCGCCCAGGGCGAGCACCGGCACCATGATCGCGAAGCGACCGAGCAACATGTCGATGGCGTCGACGATGTTGTAGAAGGGCGTGTTGCCGGTCAGTCCGCCGAAGGCCGACCCGTTGTTGTTGCCCTGGGAGGTGAGACCGTAGAGAATCTCGCTGAAACCGTGCGGCCCCGCGTTGAGCGGACCCGCGCGTCCGGCGGCCACCGAGACGGCGATGGCCGTGAACACCAGGACGATGATCGGCATCACCAGGGCCGCCAGTCCGGCGAGTTTGACCTCACGGGCTTGGATCTTCTTACCGAGATACTCCGGTGTCCGCCCAATCATCAGTCCCCCGATGAAGACCGCGATGATGGCGTAGATGAGCAGGGTGTACAGACCCGAACCGGTGCCGCCCGGCGTCACCTCGCCGAGCATCATGCCCGTCATCAGGCCCATGCCGCCGATGGGCGTGAACGAGTCGTAGGCGGCGTCGGCCGAACCCGTCGAGGTCATCGTCGAGGAGACGCCGAAGAGCGCGCTCGACGTGTCGCCGATGCGAACCTCCTTGCCCTCGGTGTTGCCGACCGTCGAGTGCACGCCCGCCGCGGCGACCGCCGGGTTGTTCTGGTGCTCGGCGAAGCTGGTGAAGCCCACCCACACGCCGAAGAGCAGCGCCATCACCGACAGCAGCGCCACGCCGTGGCGAATGCTTCCCACCATCTTGCCGAAGGTGTAGGTCAGCGCGAAGGGTATGGCGAGCAGCAGGTACATCGAGAGGAAATTGGTGAGACCCGTCGGGTTCTCGAAGGTCGTCGCGGAATTGGCGTTGAGGGGTCCTCCCCCGTTGGTGCCCAGCTGCTTGATGGCCTCCATGAAACCGATCGGCCCGCGCGCGATGGTCTGGGTCACCTGGTTCAACGCGTCGTGCACGGTCGCCGGGCCCGCGAGAGTCATCACCGCACCCTCGCCGACGAAGATGACGCCGAAGGCGAAGGCAATCGGCAACAAGACGTAGAACAGGCATCGCGTGAGATCGACCCAAAAGTTGCCCACCGTGCTCGAGCCCTTGCGCGCGAAGCCGCGCACCAGGACCACCGCCACCACGATCCCCACCGCCGGCGTCACGAACTGCTGGACCATCAACGCCCCGATCTGGCTGAAGTACGACATGGTGGTCTCGCCGCCGTAGTTCTGCCAGTTGGTGTTGGTGACGAACGACGCCGCGGTGTTGAAACTCAGCGCCGGTCCGACGTTGCCGAGGTGCTGGGGATTGAGGGGCAGCCACGTCTGCAGGCGCAGGATCGCGTAGGTCAGCACGAGAGAGACGCCCGAGAACACGATCACCGCGCCGCCGTAGCGCTTCCAGGTCTGCTCCTGCGCGGGGTCGGTCCCGAGCAGGCGGTAGATGGGCCGCTCCACGACGCCGAGGTAGTGCACACGACCGTCGAAGACCGCGGCCATGTAGGAGCCGAGGTAGCGCCAGGTGAGTCCGAGCGCGACCACGAGGGCGAGGAGGGTGAGAAAGAAGGTCATTTAGAATTTCTCCGGTTTGAACATGGCGTAGCCGATGTAGAGCAACATCAGCACCGCCACGGCGAGCAGCAGGTCGTTGGTCACGCTCATGCGCGCTCCATCGTCCACATCAGTGCGAACATGGCCGCGACGAATCCGACGATCCCCAGAAGTGCGTAGATATCTGACATGAGTCCAGTCTCGCGAGGCGGGTCTGAAGAGAATCTTCAAATGCGCTCGCCATCCTTAATAACTTCTTCACGCGTGGACCTCACCCGTCGCTGGGCGCGTCCTCCCTACACTGGGCTCAACGAGCGAGAGAGGCGTGGCAGATGAGTGGTGGTCGGCGATGACTGCTGCGGGGGTCAAGTCGACGGCCTTGCGTTCACGCGTCCGTCGCTGGCTGGGGTGGGACAACGACCGCCTTCGTCGGCGTGCCGCGGGGCTGGCCGTGGGCGCCGCGGGTGCCGTGGCCTTCGCGGCGATCATGCTGCCCTTGCGTGCTCACGTCAATGTCTCGACCGTCACGCTGATCTTCATCATCCCGGCGATCGCCGCCGAGGTCGCTGGCGGCGTCCTGGCCGGTTTCGCCACGGTCGCCGTGAGTGCGTTGATCCTCGACTTCTTTTTCATCCCGCCCTACGGCACCTTGTCCATCGGCTCCGCCCAGAACTGGGTGGGCCTCGGGGTCTACTTGGTGGTCGTGGGCCTCGTCGCCGTCGTCGTGGGACGCTTCCGGTCCGCACACGGCGAGGCCGAACGCAACGCACTCAACATGCGTCGCGTCTACGAACTCAGCGAACTCCTCGTCCAGGACCGGTCCGAGGGGGATCTATTGATCTCGATCGTCGGTGCGGTCCAGAAGGGCTTCGACATCGAGGCGGTGTCGCTCTTCGTGCTCGATGATGGTCATCTGCGCGTCGCGGCGTCGGTAGGTCCCGCGCTGACCTCGGACGAGGTCGCTCAGCTCGACCCGCGACCGGGCCGGTCGGTCAGCATGGCGACGGCACTCGGCTCATCGAGCGGGTTGCGCACCGTCTCCCTGGCGGCGTCGGGGCGTCCGGTCGGCGTCCTGGTCCTCAAGGGCGCCCACTTCTCCGATGATGATCGCGAGTTGCTTGTCACATTCGCCAACGACGCCGCCATCGCGATGGAGCGCACCCAACTGCGCGAACTGGCTCTGCGTACCGCTCTTCTCGAGGAGGTGGACAAGTTGCGCCACGCCCTGATGGGCGCCGTCTCGCACGACCTGCGCACCCCCCTCGCTACCATCAAGGTGGCGTCGTCCACCCTGGTCAAGAAGGGTCGCCAGCTCGCGGCCGAGGACGCCCACGAACTGCACGAACTCATCGAGATCGAATCGGACCGCCTCACGCGCCTGGTCACCAACCTCCTCGACATGACCCGCATCGAGGCGGGCGTGTTCACCGTGCACCAATCGCCGTGCGACGTCCGCACCTTCATCGATGAGGCGGTCAACATCGTGGGACCCGGACTGCGCGCCCGGCAACTGGTCATCGACGCCCCCGCGACGCTGTCTACCGTCGACGTCGACCAGTTGCTGATCATCCAAGTGCTCGTCAACCTCCTTGACAACGCGCTGCGCCACTCCCCCGACGACGGGCGAATCACTATCACGGCGCGCTATCGCGATGGGAACGTCGTGGTCAGCGTGGATGACCAGGGTCCCGGTGTCGCGCCGGAGGACCGCCAGAACGTCTTCGACCGATTCGTCAAGTTCGATACCGGCGGTCGCGCCGGACTCGGACTGACCATCGCCCGGACCTTCATCGAGGCCCACCACGAACGCATATGGTGCGAGGAAGCACCGGGCGGCGGTGCGCGCTTCGCGTTCTCGCTGCCCGCGAGCGACGACGACCGGAAGGTGGCGTGAGATGGCCAAGGTACTCGTGATCGACGACGACCGATCCTTACTACGCGCCCTTCGCCTGGGTCTTCAGTCCGAGGGTCATGACGTCAGCACCGCCATGAACGCGGAGAGCGGACTCACTCAAACCGCGATCACCCAACCCGACGTGGTGGTGCTCGACATCGGGCTGCCCGACATGGACGGGCTCGAGGTCTGCAAGCGAATCCGTGAGTGGAGCGATGTTCCCATCATCATCCTCTCCGCCACCGGGACCGAGAACCGCAAAGTCGCCGCCCTCGACGGCGGGGCCAACGACTACGTCACGAAGCCGTTCTCGATGGCCGAGCTCGAGGCCCGCATCCGGGTCGTCGTGCGTCATCGCCCACCCGAAGCCGACGCCGCCACCTCGTCAACGATCGATCGTGGAGAGCTGCACCTGGACCTCGTGCACCACGAAGGGCGGATCGCGGACGAGACGCTCACCCTGACCGCCAAGGAGTTCGAGGTCCTGGCCTTCCTCGCGCGCCACGTGCGGCGCACGTGCACCCACCAAATAATCCTGGGTGCGGTGTGGGGGTCGGGCTACGCGCACGAGGTCCAGTACGTCCACGCCTACGTCCACCGGCTGCGCCAGAAGCTCCACGACGACGATGGTGAACTCATCGTGTCGGTGCCTGGCGTGGGTTACGTCTTGATGCTTCCCGAGGATTGATCAGAACGGCAACTGCGGCGCGTTCGCGAGCGACTGGCCCACGACACGGCCACCCTTCTTGGCCGTTGCGGGGAAGACCAATTCAGGTCGGAACGATCGACCCTTGGCCTCGCCATTTCGCCCACCGCGCACTTCGATCCACTCCTCCCCGGAGATCGCGTTGGCGACGTGTGCCACGAACACCCACGATTGGCGCAGTTCCTTGACCCCATCGATCACCACGGGGTCGCCGGTGCTGAGACCCGCCCACTTGGTGGAGCGCACCAGGTGGCCCTGACGAGTCACCACTGCGCGCTTCTTCACGTCAACTGTTCTAGTCGACACGAGTGACGCGCAGGTGCGAACGCGACCAGGCAGTGCGACGTTCCCGCGTGGCGTTCACGTGGCGCGCCGCTAACTTGGAGTCATGCGATACACATGTGCGACCAGTCGGCTCCTCGCCGCCGCGTCACTGGGCTTTGTGGGTGCGAGTCCCTTCAACCGCGTGTCCGTGAGTTGGGCGTGCGCCGTGGCGGCGGTCGTGGGCACGCTCGCGTGGCGCCGGTGGGTATCACACAGCGCCACCGCGTGCGCACTGGCCTTGCCAGTCGCCGTTGACGAGACCGAGGACTGCTCAGACGCCGAACGGCGCGAGTCCGTCTCGTGATGCAGGACCAGGTGGCCCGGGTGGCCTTTATGATCATCAGCGATGACCCCGCGCGGGCGGTGCCGGGCCTGGTGATGGCGACACGCATGAAGATGAACCGCGGGTGCGACGTTCGTGTCCTCTTCTTCGGCCCCGGTGTGCAACTGGCCGCGAGCGGAACGATCGATGAGCAACTGCGCGACCTCCGCGATGCCGGCATCGCCACGAAGGCCTGTGCGGCGAACGTCGAGAACTACGGTGTCGCCGTCGAGATCGCCGCACGGCCAATCGAGTTGTTGTCGGCCGGCGCCGAGGTCGAGCAGTTCGCCCTTCTGGGTTATACCGTCGTCTCGTTCTGACTCAGTCCAGGTTGGTCGACGCCCCCGTCGACGACCCCGGTAGATCGCGTCGACCGATGTCACGTCGACCCCGCGTCCAATCATCGTCGGTTCAATCGTGTCGCGATCCGTGGTGACGGCGGTCTGGAGACCCCGTGACGCCGGACGGTCCGGTAACGCCGCTGACACCCGTCGCTCCGGTCGCTCCGGTCGCTCCGGTGGCTCCGGTCGGGCTCGAACTGTTGGCCGTCATGAACGACATCGGCGCACTGGTCGCCACCGTCCCCACCGAGTCGGTCACCGTCACGACCAGCGAATGTTGGCCATCCATCCATTTCGTCGTATCGGCAACGAATCGCATGTGGACGCCGTGCGTGCTCGTCCAGCAACCGGGACCCGCCGACGTGCCACGGGCGCCACTGTCGCTGTCGAGAGCCAGACTCAAGCCCGTCGTCAACGCCTGCCCACTGTCGCTCACGCACCACGTCAGCATCTGCGAGGCGCCGAAGCCCAGATGCGACAACTTGGCGCGAAGTCCGACGACGCCCGACACCGTCGACTGGAAAGACGTGTCCCATCTGACGACGGGCCCACTGGCGGGGCCGCCGAGTCCGTAGCCGTCATCACCACCTCGGTGACCTTGACCCCGTCCATCCCCCTGGTCGCCCGACCCTTGACCGGTCGGGCCGGTGACTCCCGTGACACCGGTGGCGCCGGTCCATCCCGACACTCCGGTCACTCCAGTCCAACCGGTCGGACCCGTGACTCCCGTGAAGCCAGTCGGACCGGTCGGTCCGGTGGGTCCGGTCGGACCGGTGACTCCCGAGACACCGGTGTTGTCGGTGAGGAACGGTGGACTCACGTGGAATCCGCCAGCGCGTACGGCACTCAGCGGGGTTCGATGTGAAGTCGACGCCCCCGCGGAGGTCACCGCCGGCACGATCGATGCCGAGGCCAGCACGCCCAGCGAGACGTAGATTCCCACCGCCAGCACCTTTGATCTACGCATAACGCACTCTCCTTGACATCGTGGGCGCCGTGAAGGCCGCATTCGCCATCCATTGTCACGGGGCTGGCGCGTCGCCGCAACGTCTCGAACGGCCAAAACCCCAGAGTTGTGTGAAATTTGTGCGGTTCCCAACCTTGGCTTCATGTTCACTTAACCCAACGTCATCGTCGCCGCGGTGTTCGCCATCCTTGGTCGAGGGCAAAGTCGATCGATATGTCATGGTCGTCGCGTACCCTGACGCCATGGCCTTCGATCAACCACTGCCCAAATCGCTCTCCCCCTCGCGTCTGGCCGACTTCCAGACCTGTCCGCGCCGCTACCAGCACGCGTCGGTCGAACGGATTCCCCAACCCGCGAGCTACGCCACCGCCAAGGGCCGCTTCGTGCACTACATCTTCGAGCAACTGATGAAACTCGACGCGCCGGAGCGAACCATCGACGCCGCGCATCGATTCGTCGAACCCGCTCGTAGCGAGATCCTGACCCCGCAGGTCCGCGAGGAGATCGGCCTCGATGACGCCACGGAGGCCAGACTGCTGGCGGAGACCCGGATCATCCTCGAGCGTTACTTCGTGCTCGAAGACCCTCGAACGGTCACCAGCGAGGGAATCGAGATGCGCATCGCGGTCAGTGTCGACGATACGCCGCTCTTCGGGATTCTGGATCGACTCGACCGCGACCCCGACGGCAATCTGGTGATCGTCGACTACAAGACGGGGGCGTTGCCCAATCGTGACTACGATTCACAGACCTTCGCCAACGCCGAACTGTATGCGGTGCTGTGCGAACAGAAACTCGGCGAGCGACCGGCTCGAATCCGGTTACTCTACGTCGCCCACGGCGAGGCCATCGAGCGCCCGGTGTCGGAACCGGTGATCAAGGCCCGGGCGAGCGCCGCCACGACGGCGTGGACGAAGATCAAGCGCTACTACGCCGACGGTGAGTTTCCGGCGACGCCGTCGAAGAACGCTTGCCGTTTCTGCTCGTTCACCGATCTCTGTCGCGCCCAAGGCGTGCCGGTGCCGCCGCGTTAATCCCTAGGCTGGTGACGTGACAACATTTGGCCTCAGTTACGACTACCGCTGCCCCTTCGCCAAGAACATCCATCTGCATGTCCTTGCCGCTCTCAAGGCCGGCGCCGACTTCGAAGTGGAGTTCATCCCGTGGACCATGAGTCAAGGTCATCGCGCACCCGGCGCTCCCGACGTGTGGGACGACCCCGACCACGACGCGGCGCTCCTGGCACTCGCGGCGAGTGTGTCGGTGCGCGACGAACAACCCGAACACTTTCTGGCCGCCCACGAGGCACTGTTTCGTGCCCGCCACGAACGCGCCATTCGCCTGGCGTCGCCATCCGAGATCGTTGATGTCCTCGCGCCCTTGGGCGTTGCCACCGACAAGGTGCTCGCCGACGTCGCGTCACGTCGGCCACATCGTGAGATCGCGCAGAGTTTCCTCGCGATGCAGGCGTATGAGGCCTTCGGCGTTCCCACCTTCGTCGTGGGCTCCGACGCCACGTTCGTGCGTTACATGGAACCTCCGACCGACGACGGCCTCGCCTCGGCGAAGATCATCGAATCACTGGTCACGTTGATAGCCCACCAACCTCAACTCAACGAATTCAAGCACACCCGCGTACCCAACTGAACCCCCGCGCCGTCGGCCCCCTCCTCGGTCGTGACGGGGCACCGGGTGCGACGCGACTCGGGGTTAGAGAAACGGGGCGAGCGAATCGCTGAAGGTCACAATGCCACGCGTCCACGCGGTCACGCGGTCACGCGAGGCGCAAAATCACCTCAAGGAGGCACACCGCGCCGAGCGCCATCGCGGGCGTGGCACCCTTGAGACCGTCACCACGGCGAAGATGAAGGACGGTCGCGGCCCCCATCATCACGAGTAGCCCGGTAGCGGCCGCGATGTTGAGCCACGTCAGTAGCGACCCGTGCTTCGCGGCCAGACCGATCAAGACCCCGACAGCACCCACGACCTCGGCCAGACCGACACCCTGAAAGGGCTTCTTCTTGAACCCCAGGTGCTCCGCCGACTGCGACGCCATGGTGTTGAAGATCAACTTCTGCGCGCCCGAGGTGGCGAAGGCGAGGAAGAGGATGATCGAAAGAATGCTGGCTACTGCTCTCATGTGTACTCCTTGTGGACCCGTCAACTGTACCGGACCCCCCGCGGGTCAGTTCGCCGTAGCCGACGCGTTGGTAGCGTGGACGAGTGGCGAATCCCCCGACACCCCCAGTGCGCGTGGGCGTGGTAGGCGGCGGGCAACTCGCGCGCATGATGGGTCATGAGGCCCACGATGTCGGCGTGGAGCTCACGGTACTTGCGACGTCGAGGGACGATTCAGCGGTCGAGACCGCCGACCACGTCCTCGTGGGCGCCCCCAACGACGAGGACGCGCTCGCGCAACTGCGACGCAGCACCGACGTGATCACCTTCGACCACGAACTGGTCGACCTCGACCTGCTCTCACGCCTCGAAGCTGCGGGGGCCGTCGTGCGCCCCAGCGCCGCCGCGCTGCGCTTCTCGGTCGATAAGTCGTTGCAGCGAGTGGACTTCGCGGACGCGGGCTTTCCCGTCCCCGACTTCACGGTCATTCGCGACAGCGCCCAACTGGCCCTGGTGGATCACTGGACGCACGCCCACGGATCTCCTCCCGTCCTCAAGCTCGCCCGCGGCGGCTACGACGGGCGCGGCGTCCTCTTCCCCGACGACGACGCGCAGGCGTCGACGATGGCGCGCGATCTCCTCCTCCAGGGCGTGGTCGTGGTCGAGGAGCGCGTCACGCTGCTCAGCGAGGTCGCCCAACTCGTCGTGCGCTCCGTCGACGGCGACGTGGCGAGTTACCCGCTGGTCACGACGGTGCAGTCCGAGGGAATGTGCGCGGAGGTCCGCTTCCCCGCTGCGGTGGGCGACGAGCTGGCGAGCGAGGCCCGCGAACTCAGCGCGCAGATCGCGCGCCACATCGGACTGATCGGCGTCATGGCCGTCGAATTCTTCGTCACCCCCAAGGGTCTACTGGTCAACGAGTTGGCCCTGCGTCCCCACAATTCGGGACACTGGACCATCGAGGGCGCCGTCACCAGCCAATTCGCCAACCACCTGCGCGCCGTGTCGGGTCAGTCCCTCGGCTCGACCGCGGCGAACTGCGGGGGCGCGGTGATGGTCAACGTGGTGGGCGCTGACGTCCCGGGCTCCCTCGACGCCGCGCGACACGTCCGCGGCGTGGCCGTCCACGATTACGGCAAGTCGTGGCGTCCCGGTCGCAAGCTCGGTCACGTCACCGCCGTCGCCCGCAAGGGCGACGACCTGGCGACGTTGCACGTGAGAGCATGGGACAGTGCCCGTGCCTACGGGACGACGACTCGGGAGACGTGATGAATCCAGTGGTGGGCATCGTGATGGGCAGCTCCTCGGACTTCGACGTGATGTCGGCCGCCGCCGAGATGCTGGCGCGTTTCGAGATCGACCACGAGGTGCGGGTGGTCTCGGCGCATCGTACGCCCGAGAACATGATCGACTACGGCCGCACGGCGGCCCAGCGTGGCCTGCGCCTGATCATCGCCGGCGCGGGCGGCGCCGCCCATCTGCCGGGCATGCTGGCCGCCGTCACCGACCTGCCCGTGATCGGGGTGCCCGTGGCGCTGGCGCGCCTCGACGGTCTCGACTCGCTGCTGTCGATCGTGCAGATGCCCCGGGGGGTGCCGGTGGCGACGGTCGCGGTCAACGGCGCGGCCAATGCCGCGGTGCTCGCCGCACGGATCCTGGGGCTGGGCGACGAGGCGTTGACCCAGCGACTGCGCGCCTACCGCGAGGAGATCGCCGCCGACGCACTCGCACAGGACCGTGATCTTCCCAGGTCGTGAGCCATCTTCTTACATTGTGGACCTGACGCGCGGATGCGAGAAGACTGAAATACCAATAGTCTGAGAGAACACCAAGGAGGCCCCTGTGGGTATTGTCAAGCGTTTCTCCACCATGTTCCAGGCCAAGGCGAACGCCCAGCTGGACAAGCACGAGGACCCGCGCCAGACGCTCGACCTGTCGTACGAGCAGATGCTCGAGAACGTCACCAAGGTCAAGCGTGCCGTCGCCGACGTCGCCACCGCGCGCAAGCGCATCGAGATCCAAGCCGAGCAGCTCAAGGCCCAGGGTGACAAGTTGGCCGATCAAGCCAAGCAAGCCCTCACCCAGGGCAACGAGCCCCTGGCGCGCGAGGCGTTGACACGTCGTGAAGCGATCGCCGCCCAACTCAAGGACCTCGACGCGCAGCACGCCACCATCGTCGAGCAGGAGGACAAGCTCACCGCCACGGCGCAGAAGCTCCAGTCCGAGACCGAGACATTCCGCACCCGCAAGGAGACGATCAAGGCCACCTACACCG
>Ga0307377_10007292_pt1 | contig 11448 bp, 12 predicted proteins | sample TR3MG_FD_202535 | JGI IMG/M metagenome (GOLD analysis project Ga0307377, IMG submission 202535) | Soil microbial communities from Risofladan, Vaasa, Finland - TR-3 | ecosystem: Environmental > Terrestrial > Soil > Coastal area > Acid sulfate soil | place: Finland: Risofladan, Vaasa | collected...
ATATCTAGTAAATCCATTAACTAAAGAAATAAAAAAAATAGCTATAAGAGAAGATTTCAAACAACCAATACAATGCCATTGGTTAAATGAAAATACTTTACTCATATTAACTTCACTAGAAAAAAATTGCAACCAAGAAATTTGGCTTTACAATATACAAACAAATGAATATTCAAAAGTGAAAATTCCAATAAGATTAATTGAAGAACCTTTGTGTATTAGTTCTAATGGATTTGAAATTTGTTTTAGAACAACTATTGATAATATAAAATATCTATATACTTATCATTTATTTTCAGGAAAATTAAACTTAATTGAATTTAATGATGGAATTTTTGGAGAAAGTTCCTTTTGGTCTAAGGATGGTTGGATTTATTTTTCATACAAGGAAAGTAAAGATCAAAACTATAAAATCATAGCAGTAAAAGAGGATGGATCATCTAAAAAAGAAATATTAGATCTCTCTTCAGTTTCAAATGAAATAATAGTTGATATCTCTGAAGATGGTTCATTATTAGTATTTTATAGTGATTGTTATGGAATAATCAGAACTGCAATTTTTGATACACTAACAAAACAAATTATATGGTTTGGTTCAGGTTATACAAACGAAATTCCAATAGAAATTTCAAAAGATGAACAATTCTTGCTAGCGAAAAGAAAAATAGATTTCAAAACTCAACCAATAATTTACAATATAGATACTATGAAACAACATATTCTCTCTAATGTCTTCACAATATTTGAAATGCATTTCTGTATAGATGATGAATTTCTAATTTACACTCGCGCGAATTACCATTCCACAAATGTGGTTGCTCTTTATGATTTAATCGAAGATACTGAGGAAATTATCTTCGAATTGAATCCAGCATTCTACTAGAATAGGATAGAAAAGAAGTTGGTTAAAAATATCTTATAGAATATTCTCAAATCTCGTCAATAAAAATAAATCCAACTTCTTTCTAATTTTTACTGAAAAAATTAGATTAAACAGATTATTTTCAATCCTTTTCCAATAGTAGTTTATATTTGAAAATTTGCATCCTTTATCGTTTTTGTAATAAGAGCTGATATTCTTTTCAATTCCGTAGGTTCATAATCGTAATTGATAAAACTAGGATATTCAGCAACTGCTTCAAAGATTTGTATTTTGTAATCCCAGTTTTCTTTACAAATCTTATTTCAAACCTTTCTGTTAGAAAACCTTCTTTTAGTTCACACATATTTATAGAAAATTTATTCTCAACTAGTGCTTCTGAGAGTATTTTAGCAACTCTTTGCATGAATTAGAATAGGAATTTGTGCTTTTGTATTTTTCTTAAAAATTAATAAATTCGAAATACATTGTATTATTATGACAAATAGAAGTAATAAATCCGAAAAATTGAAGGAAATTCTTTCTTATTCATGGTCAACTTTAAAGCGATTAGAATCTGGAATCGAAATCACAGGAATGACTAAAGATGATTCAGTTGTGATTAGTGATTCTGAAATTAAATTAGTTTTTGAGCTATTAAAAGCTGATAATGCTAAAATCAGAATTGGTGCTATTGAAATTCTAGCTGAATTTGAAGAATTATCAAAATCCTATATTAAAGAAATCATCAAAGATTTTCAAACATATTCAGTTAAAGAACAAATAATAATTCTAAATGCACTTCAAAGAATAGCTAGAGAAGATATCTTTGAATCTTTAGTGCAATTAATTAATGCCACTCTTGATTATGATATTCTTCTTGAAATTGCTTTTATTATCGGAATCTATTTGACAGAAAAACCAATTGAAGGCATTGATTCCCTTCTAAAACTTTCAATAAACAAACATATTTGGGGAATTATTACTAGAAATTTAAGGAGCGCAATTAATAGAGCAACTCAACCAGATAAATTCAAGAATTCAATTGCTGTAAAATTCGATGAACCACCACCCATAGGTATTAGTGAAGAAGGAGAACGGAGAAGAAATATGCTCTCGAGTATTGAAGCTAATATTGATTTAGCAATAACAAAACTGGTTGAGATGGAAAGACAAAGTAAAAATAAGAAAGAACGTTCAGAAGCGAAGAAAATAATCGAAAAAGTAAAGAAACGAATTAAATAACTCTAAACTTTCTAATTAGAATACAATCAAGAAAGTAAGAAATTCCTGAATATAATCAAGAATTTGCTGTTTATATTCATTATTCGTGAGAATTATCCTAGTCAAGAAATTTATCAAGTCGTATGATGAATTTTCCTCTTTTTTCTCTTCTCTACATTTTTTTCCTATTTCATCAATTGAATTACTTATTTCTTTATCTTTAGTCATTTCAGAAATAAGATATCTGATTTTTCTTTTCATGAAATCTTCAAAATAACTATAGTTATTTTGAATTAGAAGTCTTCTTGGTTCCTTTAGTCCCTTCTCTAGTGCGATTTTGATAAATTTCTCATTTATTTCTTGAAAAACTAATTCTCTAATATTATTCCATTGCTTAATGCTTTCTTTTGATTGTGAATTATTTTTTTGCTCATTTATATCTTCCAATAGGAATTCACCATTTGAAATATGAAATAGCATGTAAATTACACTAATTTTACACTCTACTTTAGTCTTCTTCTTAAGAAATTCAAGCTGGTTAATCCTAAAATTCCAAATAGTAAGAAGAATAGTATTGTTGTTTCACCTGTGTAAGTTGTTGAAGTGATAGAGAGATTAAATGTACCATATCCCTTTACATTTTTCACAACTAAATAGGCTGTTTTTTCTCGAGATGTACTAAAAACGAAAGTTTCATCGTCTCCATAACCTGAATTAATACTTTTGATAAGATATCCTTCATCCGTTTCTTCAAAATTTTCTTCCAAATCATATAGATAGAGATCAAAATCTGCAGTTGTTGGTATTGCTAAACTAAATTGTAAAGCAGTTTTCTTTGGAATGGTTATTTTTCTAGCCCAACATTGTATTCCCAAAGGTTCATTTGTTAATTCCCCACTTGTATTTGTGCCAATAGCTATTTCTGTTATTAAGGCATCAAATGCAGCATTAGCATGAACTTTTCCCCATCCTTCTATTTCATCTTTTGTTCCCCTGTTTTCAGTTGGAATATTAGAATAACCAATAACTGATTCTCCTTTCAATACTTCTGTAGCTGTGCCACAGATAAGATTTTTTATTTTCAAAGCATTAGTAGAAGAATAAGACCATTCTTCTCCCATTGCTTCAATAATTAAAACTGCTATACCAGCTACATGAGGACAAGACATACTTGTACCTTGCCTTGCAGAATAATCATCATAATTCTGTTCGGTATTATGATATTGCGAAACTCCATAAAGACTTTCTATTTCTTCTGCATCCACATAATCATTATCATTTGAGTCTGCACCAATGACCAAATAACTATCAGATTCTCTTAATATACTTCCACCAGGAGCAACTACATCTGGTTTTGTATGAGGACCAAAATTAAATCCATTAGAGGAATAGTAAGTAATTTGATCCACATCATTAATTGCACCAACTGATATTGCTCTTGATGCTGTTCCGGGAGAACCGATTAAAATATCATCTAGGAAGCTATTTCCAGCAGCTACTGTGCAAATTATTCCCTTACCTACCAAATTGTTTAATGCTGTATCAATTTCGGAGATTTCCTCTAAGAAACCTAATGAAAGACTACAAACAACAACTCCTAAATCTTTTCCAAAATCTGCTACCCAATTTATTCCATCAATTATTGTTTGAACATCACCCACTCCAGAATCATCTATGACCTTTATTCCAACAATATTGCAATTTGGAGCAATACCTCTGTAGTTATTATACCCATCATTTAGATTCGCTGCAGCTCGTGTGATATTTACCTGTATTATTGAAGGACCAATTTCACTATCTTCTTTTTGACCAATCAAAAATCGATGTTTTCCTGGAGGCAATATGTCACTTGTTAATTTTAAAGCACCATCTTTATAATCACCATATATGTGTAAATCCTCTGACATATTTGCTGCATCATCTCCATTGATATCAAGAGTTACAAAAAGTGTATCTTCAGGAGCATTTCCTGAAATATCATTCCAAGTAATATACATTGAAATATTTCCATATTCTTCGTTTTGAATATAATAAGGTAAGCCGTAACCTTCTGGAACATTCGCAGGGAAAGCAAAATTATATGATTCTATTATGTATTCTTTTGTTCCTCCAGCTTCTCCAGAACCACAAGCAATACTTGCACAATGTGTACCATGACCAAGTAAATCAATTGGTTCAGCATATTCATCATCTTCTGTATACAAATCTTCTCCTATGAAATCTTCCCAATGTATAACTTTTCCAGCTAAATCTGGATGACTATCGTCAATACCTGAATCTAATATAGCAATTGCATGTTCAGGATTACCTTCTAAACCCAGAGTTTCCCAAACATATGGTCTTACATTCACTTGTTGAGTAGTAGTACTTAGAAAAGAATAACCAAGGGTATTTTCTCTGATAAATTCTATATTTGCAATACATGTTAGAGAATAAACATCTTCTGAACGAATTTTAATTGAAGCGCCATAAATAATTGACCATTCTGATTGGATTTCTCCTCCCAAAAGTTCTATTTTTTTCCTTAAATCAGAATTTAAAGGAGTATTAAACGTCACTATAACTGTTGTTTCTTCTTCTGGATTTTCAATTAGTGATTTTTCTAATTTATCTTGAATTTTATTTTTATTAACATCAAACTTTGGATTAACTTTTACAATTGGATTGATAACAAAATCATCTTCTAAATAATCATTAACAATTGTTGATGAAACATCCAGAAAATTTTGAGGTAATAATGAAATAATGAAAAAAGAACTCAAAAATATACAAAAAATAATTTTCTTAGAATTTTTAATCAATTTTTTACTCTCCCATTATGAATATTTACTAGAGATACAAGAATATAAACAAAAGTAGAATAAAAATAATTTCTTTTTGAGCAATCTATTAAACAAATCAAGCAGATAGATTTAATTATGATTTTTTATTTGAGATGATATCTATTCAAATGCTTTAAGAATAAAATTTAAACAGGGATTAAAAATGTCACGAGGAAAAATAGTCAGAGTATTTGTTAGCCATTCGTGGGATCACTCTGATGATTATGTTTACCTCGTCAATTTTCTGCGAAAAATTAAGGATTTTCAATTCTATAATTATAGTGTACCAAAACATGATCCACTTAAAGCTGGTTCTGATAAAGAATTATTAGATGAATTATGTGAACAATTAAGAGGATGCCATATACTAATAATTCTTGCAACTATGAGACCAACCTACAGTGACTGGATACAAAAAGAAATTCTCATTGCTAATGTTTACAATAAACCGGTCTTAGCTATTGTTCCAAGAGGGCAAAAACGATATTCTTCTTTTATCAAAACTTATTGTGATAAAGTAGTAAAGTGGCATAGCAAATCAATTACAAAGGCAATTTATGAGTTGCTTAAAATTGAATGTGAATTATTGGAATAATTCATTTAATACTTCAGGATAGAGACCGATATAGATTGCTAATGCAATTATTGCTAAAGTATACATGATAACCAAACATAAAGGAATCCAGCTTTCTATATTAGAGAATCTTCTTTTTCTAGATTCTTTATCTTGCATTTTGAGTATTTGATATTCAGCTAAAAAACCTGCAACTGGCATTTTTGTTTCTATTTCATTAATAACTTTATATTTTGCACTATTCAAACTTCGATAATTCTGTATTAACAAATACCACCCAACGCAAAAGAAAATCCCTACTAGTAAGATTATTGGCACTAGAATGAAAAATTTGGTATTAATAAGAGCTCCCATTGCTATAAAGAGAAAACTATTTGCTGTTAAAAAGAAATTATTCGTTGTAGCTCTTCTAGCGCTTATTCTATCAGCCATCTCTACATATAATTTATACTGATCAACTAGAAGATTATTATTTTCTTTCAAATCAACATTGATATTGAACATTTGTTCTAATGGATCATCTTTAATCACTGGTTCTGATACATTAGCATCATCTTTTTTGTTCATTTTTTTCACCTATGATACAATAATCTTTACTGATGATGATAATTCACAATAGCATTTAATTTTATCGTAATTACCTACCTTTATTCAATTGAAAAAAAACTGTTAAAATAGTTGAAACGTTTAGAGAGTTTTATTAATTAGTATTTCTTCACTCATCTGGTATAAAATTCATAATGTGACTATTATGTCTGATACTTTAGAGATGATCGAACCAGAGGAATCAGATCCGAATCATGTTAAGGTTCCAGCTAGCACTAAAATATCTCTCTATTTAGTAGCAGGTTTGTCACAGTGTGCATCTTTTATTGGTCGAACATTTATTGGTTTATATGCAGTTTTTATTGAATCAACAGCATCTGCTTTGTCATTAATTACTTCCTTAAGAGAACTTATCCAACAGGTCTTTCAATTTACTTTTGGCAGGATATCAGATAGGATAGGTCGGAAAATTATGATGTTTATTGGTTTAATTGGAACAGCTGTTTCAATTGCTTTGTTTCCACTTATTCAAAATGGTTGGGTATTGGTTGGTGGAGTAGCAATCTTCTCTATCAGTTTTTCGATTTATTATCCAGCTTTTGCTGCTATTCAAGGTGATTTAACAAATCGTAAAAATCGAGCAGGATTCATAAGTTTCATTACAATTATTGGAGCATTTGCTACACTCATAGGATTACTAGTTGTAGGATTTGCTAGTGATATTGGAAATACCGAAAGAGCACAATATATCATTATTCTCGAGATAACAGCAGGGATATTTTTGGTATCTGCTATTGTAACATTATTTTTACACGATCCTCCTAGAGAAATGCTCAAAGAGAAGCAACCATTTTCATTTGACCCAATTAGAAAAAATCCCACTTTTCGAAGATTCGTAATAATTAATAGTATAATGTCTTTTGCTATGTCAATTGGTTGGCCAATATTCCCTATAGTAAGAGGAAATTTTGCTTCTGCTAAAGAAAATACTTGGATTTGGGCAGTTTTTGCAATCTTTCAAATTATTACCTTGTTTGGTACTTACAAAATTGTTAACAAGATTAAACGAAAATGGTTAGTGTATCTTGGAAGAGTTCTCATGTTTTATGTTCCATTAAACATGGCACTCACTATCCTTTATTGGCCAGCTTGGTGGCATATGGCTATTGCAGGAGCTATAAGTGGTGCATGTAATTCACTATATCTAGTTGGTCAAAATACTTACATCCTTGATTGTGCGGGAGAAAAAGAAAAGGGAACTTATACGGGTGTTCATAACCTTTTCATCGGATTATCAACTTTTATTGGTTCCTTAATTATGGGTATTATTGCTGATGCTTTAATTGCTCGTTTCGATGAATGGACTATTATAATTATTTTAAATTTGGTTATTTCAGGTGTTAGATTTATTGCTGGATTTGGATTCTTTTTAATCAAAGAACCAAAACATATGCATATAATAGAAGAATCACCAACTATAACAACAGAAGAAGAATCAGTGCTAACTGAAGGGTAGTATTGTTGCTCCTTTTCCAGATTCCATTTTATAAGGGATACCACCAGCTTCTTTTATTGCTTCAGAAACTTTATCTTCTCGTCCAGGAGCAAAAGCAAGAATTGTTCCTCCACCACCACTACCATTAATTTTACATCCTAATGCCCCAGCTTTCTTTGCAGCGGAAATAATTTTTTCAATTTTCTTTGTAGAACGCTTGAATCCATCTCTTAATAAGAGATGTTCTTCATCAATCATTTGTCCTAAAATTTTCTCTGAACTGATACCTCTCTTGAAAAATGATAATGCTTTTCTAGTTAGATCTCTGTTTCGAATAGTTGTTATAGTCATTAATTGGCAATCTTTTGGTAATTCATTGCTATGTTTCAAGATTTCTTCTAGTGAAGTTTTTCTATGACTAAAATTTGGGATAATTTCTCCAAGAATTTTGTAGCCCTTTTCAACTGTAGTTCGAATCATTCTTAAATCACCTACAGTGTCCTTTTTTTTCTGTTCCGAATCACCAATAATTATTCCTTTCAATTTAACGGGTAATTCTGTTAAGGAAATTTTTTCGCCAAAATCAACATGTATAATTCCACCAAAAGCTGATGAAAAGTGATCCATCATTCCACCACTCTCACCAAATTCAGTTACTTCAGCTTTGAAAGCATAATATACTATTTGCTCTTTTGTTAATTTTTTCCCTGCTAATTTTGCAACGACCATAATAACAGCATTAGATAAGGCTGATGAACTTGAAAGACCTGCTGCAATGGGGATTTGTCCTTCAATAGTTAAATTTGCTCCAGTATGAGGTTTTATTCCTTCCCTTTGTATAATATTAAAACAACTTCTAAGATAATCTCGTTTATTTCGATACTCAATCTTATCATCTAAATTAAAGGAATCTTCTTCATTAAAATCAGTATATTTAACAAAAATATTTCTATCTTCTCTTGGGTTTACTGTAATTTTTATTGATCTATCTAATGCCATTGAAATAACTTCTAAACCTAAATAATCACTATGCTCACCAAACAAAAAAACTCTTCCAGGTGCTTGCGCGATGAATGGTTTAAGTTCTTTCAATAATCTTCACTTGCCTTTTCATGAAAAATTTTTGATGCTGTTATTAATTGGAATCTATTAAAGTGAATGTTTCTCTATATCAAATAAATTTTACCATAAATATTTGGAGTAATTTTTAATAAGAATAAATCTACTTATGAAAAATAGTGAAGTGTGATAGAGAATGAATGAAAAAAAAGTTGAAATCGAATTTCTCGATGAAGGAGCAAAGAAAAGGGAAGAAAGATTAGAAAACCGATTTTATTCGGATATTGCTTTTTATTTTAGCCTATTTTCCTTGGTGCTTTTTTCCTGGTTATTCCAAATTATGGTCTGGGAAGTAATTAAAATCAAAACAACTACTCTTCTTTCTTTATACATGATTGTATTTATTGGATTCCCTATTATTGGATTAATCATGGGAATAATTGCACGTAAATTGAGAAAAAGTAAAATTGGGATAGTCATAAATTCATTAGTTCTTTTATCCTATCTCATAAGTTTTATTGTATGGTTATCTATTAACTAAATTATTTGATGATTAATTAATCATCAATAGTTTTATTTTTTATTTGCTTTTAATGAAAACATCATTGGGACATTAAACAGCTTATTTTGAAAATGGTAATACTGATTTTCTCCTTTTATCATATCTGGATGAATTGGAAAGAAACTATAAGGAAATTCGTGTATAAACTCAATTTCTAGACCAATATCTATTAGAGAATTTATTATTGTGCTTAGAGGATGAATCCATTCAAAAGAAATTTTATGTTTTAATTTTTTACTTTTATCAATTAGATTTGTTTCATCTTCAAATCTGATTGCTTTTCCTTCATTGAAGTAAGGATAAATGGTTTGAAATTTTTCCATATAATTCTCATCAATTAGAAAACCAAAAGGATGACTTTCAATAATATAAAAGACTCCTCCTGGTTTTAAACAATGATTTATGATTTCTCCCCATTTTTTAATATCAGGTAACCAACAAAGCACTCCATAAGATGTAAAAACAATATCATATTTTTCGTTGATGATATTTGGAATATCATAAATATTTGCTTCTATAAATTTAGCATTTAATTTAAGTTGTTCACTAAGTTCTTGAGCAAGTTTAATTGCTTCTGGTGCAAAATCAATTCCTGTAACAATAGCACCATTTCTTGCCCATGAGAGAGTATCCATTCCAAAATGACATTGTAAGTGGAGAAGTTTTTTCCCAGTTACATCTCCTAGCTCAATAATTTCTAGAGGTAGTAAACTTGTCTTACCAGCTAAAAAACTTTCAAGATCATAGAATTTAGATTGAGCATTAATATTTACTCGTTCATTCCATCTTTTTTTATTTGCTTCAAAAAATTCGCTATAATTCAAAAATCTCACAACTTTACACTAACTTGAGAATAAATCATTTTAACTATAACTCTTATTTTAAATTTTCATCGCTATTTTTGTGTATTTATATAGAAAATTTACATTATAATATTCAGAAAATGAAAGTCTGGTATAGTGGTTGGTTTTTACTGTGAAATATGAAGATGAGAAACCAATATTCAATTTAGGTTTATATCAAAAACAAAAAACTAAATTGAAAAGAGATGATCAATCACAAAAAAATATTCTTCTTTGGAGTAGAGAGAATCTTAAAGCATATCTTAGAGGTGCTTTTGATGGCAGTGGATTAATTTATTCGAATCCTAATGGGAAAACTATACTTTCAATCCAACATGATGATTTTTCTCAAGTAGAAATGTATCAGAAAGTTCTCGAAATGCTTGATATTCAATCATTTACTTATTATCCTATTGCCAATAGTGAACCAGCACAAATTTTTATTGTGGGTAAAATTAATGTTGACAAATTTAAAAATAAAATCGGAATCGATGATACTAATGAAACAAATAGATTTTTTAGCTATCTGAAAGGTTTTGATTGGGAAGATTAAAGTCTATTTAGAAATCTAACGTATTTTTCAATGATTTTCTTTAAGAAAAAAATGAAATAAAAGAATAAAATGTTTACCATGAGGCAAACATTTCCTGTTTCTTAAATTACAAAAGCTAATAGTACACCAACTATTGCAATTCCAAATGAATAAGTTTGATCTGCCATAATATAAGCATTCATTAAATGATCCACAATGATACTGACAATTGTTCTATTTTGCAATGCAGTTGCATTTTCACCAAGAGCAGTTAGCTCTATATCCAATCTTTTAGCTTCAGCTAATTCTTGCCAAATCATTGAGTAAAGATCGGAATCAAACTGAAAAATATATCTAGCAACATCACTAAAATATTCATAAGAATCTTGCTTATTATTTAATGTCTGTCATCTTCAACTTGTTCAGATAAATTATTTTGGAGTGTTCCTGGTACTAAAGCTGCTACAGAAATCAACATTACAATAATAACAGGAACATATTGAACGATATTCTTTTTGCCATTTAAAATTTCCACCGTTTAATTAAATTATAAAATATTAAATACATCTAAAACCAAAAATTTGAAACAGTTCCATTGTAGCATTTTATCAAATCTAAAATAAAATAGTTTTGAATGTGACATATGAAAACAAGAAGTTCATTTTCTCTTTCTTTTTAACCAATGATTATTATAACGTCCTATATACATATATGCTAGAGCATTTTTACCAACATGTGTGCCTATTACTGGTCCTGCCTCTTGAACTATTAAATTTCTACAATCATAATTTGATTCTTCCATGATGTTTTTTAACATTTCTGCATCACCTGCACATCGTACATGCCAAATAAAGATTGTATCTGTTATTGCATGCTTAGTTATATGAGGGGCAAGACTCTTCATTCGTTTTATTATTTCTTCTCTACCACCTC
>Ga0307377_10007293_pt1 | contig 11445 bp, 10 predicted proteins | sample TR3MG_FD_202535 | JGI IMG/M metagenome (GOLD analysis project Ga0307377, IMG submission 202535) | Soil microbial communities from Risofladan, Vaasa, Finland - TR-3 | ecosystem: Environmental > Terrestrial > Soil > Coastal area > Acid sulfate soil | place: Finland: Risofladan, Vaasa | collected...
GCCTCGGCCGCGCCGACTTCGCGCTCGAGCCAAGCGACCAGGCCGTACCGGAACCCTTGAAGAGCGCGCTGCTGCTGAGCGACGCGCAAGGCATCGTCGCGGCCTTCCATTTCGCCGAACACCCCCGCGCCGACGCACGCCGCACGCTGGATGCGCTGCGCGCGCGCGGCATCGCGCCGTGCATCGCCAGCGGCGACACGGCGGATCGCGTGGCACCGCTCGCCGCGGAACTCGGCATTGCCGACTGGCACGCGCAGCAGACGCCGGCGGACAAGCTGGCCCTGCTCCACGCGATGCGCGCCCGCGGCCGGGTCACGCTGGCGATCGGCGACGGCAGCAACGACGCGCCGGTCCTGGCCGGCGCGGATGTCTCCGCGGTGCTGGCCGGCGGCAGCGGACTGGCGCAGGCGCATGCCGACTTGCTGTTGCTGGATGGACGTCTGGACGGCCTGATCCACGCGCACACGATTGCCGTACAGGTGCAGCACGTGGTGCAGCAAGGCCGCCGCTGGTCGCTGTTCTACAACCTGTGCGCGATTCCGTTCGCCGCGTTCGGCCTGGTGCCGCCCTGGCTGGCCGGCATCGGCATGTCGCTCAGTTCGCTGGTGGTGGTACTCAACGCGCTGCGCGTCGGCCGCGATGCCGCTGCCGGCTCCGCACCGGACGGCCGGAGACTGCACGCATGAACATCCTTCTGGTACTGATCCCGGTCACGCTGCTGATCGTGCTGATCGCGGTCGGGCTGTTTTTCTGGGCCGTCAACCACCAGCAGTTCGACGACCTGGACAGCCCGGCCATCCTGCCGCTGTTGGACGACCCGGCCGTGGAGCCGGCCGACCCGAAGCCGGCTGCGCCACCCGCTGCCGACACGGCAGACATCGACGCACCTGATTAGTGTCGAAACTCCGCCGGGAAGTGAAACCCATCCCCGTTCGTGCTGAGCGTAGCTCGCGCCAGTGAGCGGAGTCGAAGCACTTCTTCGCTGGCACCCTTCGACTTCAGCCTTATGGCCTACGCCTGTCCTGAGCACGTCGAAGGGCTCAGGGCGAACGGCAGCCTCCTTCGTATCATGACGTAGAGTGGCGGGCAGTGCCCGCCCTACAAGCGGGTCGAACCCGCCCATGTTTGCCACAGATCACCACGCGGTTCCGCTCCGGGTACCGGTAGGGCAAACTGTCGTGATGACTACCCCATCGTTCGATCTGATCGTTCTGGGCGCCGGCTCGGGCGGCATTGCGGGCGCCATTCGTGCGGCACGGCATGGCGCACGCGTCGCGGTGCTCGAACCGCATGCGCTGGGCGGCACCTGCGTCAACGTCGGCTGCGTGCCGAAGAAGGCGATGTGGCTCGCGGCGGAGCTGGCCGAGGCGCAGCCGCTGGCCGCCGAGCTCGGCTTCGACCTCAGGCCCGGCGCGCTGGACTGGCCGGCCTTCGTCGCGCGCCGGCAGCACTACATCGCCAATATCCACGCCAGCTACCGCAAGCGCTTCGACGAGCTCGGCATCACCCTGATCGCCGAGCGCGGGCACTTGCTGGGCAACGGCCGGGTGCGCGCCGGGGCGCAGCAACTGTCGGCGGCGCACCTGCTGATCGCCACCGGCGGCCATGCGCACCGGCCCGATATCGACGGCCATGAACACGGCATCGATTCCGACGGCTTTTTCGACTTGCGCGCCGCGCCGCGCAAGGTCGCGGTGGTCGGCGCCAGCTACATCGCGGTCGAGCTGGCCGGGGTATTGCGGGCGCTGGGCTGCGAGGTGCACCTGATGGTGCGCGGCGAGCGCCTGCTGCGCACGTTCGATCACGACCTCGGCGATGCCCTGCTCGAGGCGATGCGCACGCGCGGCATCGCGGTGCAGTTCGGGCATCGGCTGGATCGGGTCAGCCGGAACGCCGATGGCATCCGCATCCATTGCCGCAGTGGCGATGTCGCCGAAGGTTTCGACAGCCTGCTGTGGGCCGTGGGCCGGCGGCCGAGCGTGACCGGCTTCGGCCTCGAGGCCGCCGCCGTCGATCTCGACGCCAAGGGTTTCATCGCCGTCGACGCATGGCAGAACACCTCGGCCAATGGCGTCTACGCGGTGGGTGACGTCACCGGCGCCCCCGCGCTCACCCCGGTCGCGATCGCCGCCGCGCGCCGCCTGATGGACCGCGTGTTCGACGGCCAACCCGATGCCCGCCTGGATTACCGCAACATCCCCAGCGTGGTGTTCTCGCATCCGCCGCTCGGCACCATCGGCCTCACCGAAGCGCAGGCCCGCGCCGAGCACGGCGACGCGATCAAGATCTACACCAGCCGCTTCCGCCCGATGCTCGGCGCGCTCGCCGGGCACCCGGAACGCTCGTTGATGAAGCTGATCTGCGCTGGCGACGACGAGCGCGTCATCGGCCTGCACCTGATCGGCCCGGCCAGCGACGAAATCCTGCAGGGTTTCGCGGTCGCGGTGAAGATGGGCGCGCGCAAGCGCGACTTCGACGACACCGTGGCGATCCATCCGACGGCGGGGGAGGAGTTGGTGTTGATGGGGTGAGATGCGAACGGCAGCTGGTTCACTTCCTCACGGAGGGAAGTAAACCGGGTTCCGATATCGTCCAAGACATCACTCGATGTGCTTGACTTCCTCAGCCCCAGGTCCCGGTCCCAGGCTTCGCGTGTGTAATATCAAGCCATCCTGACCAGATGCTTGATCACTATGGGTCCTATCACCCTCTTCGATAAGTCGTTCCTGCAATCCCTCACAGTAGATGAGGCAGTGTGGTTCGATCACTACTTCACTCCGAACATCTGCCCCATTTTCTTCGTTGAAACGCTCGCAGATTTGGCCAAGCGTAACCTTCGTGATGGACGGACGCCGGAACATGAAGTCGCCATCATCGCGGAGAAAACCCCTGAAGTCTCCAGTTATGTGTGCGCATATCACAGTCAACTTTGCTTTGGCAACTTGCTCGGCCATCCGGTGCCATTTACTGGCCAGATACCGATGCCTGGCGCGCAGCCCGTGCGACTAAATGGACAAACTGGACTGTCTTTCCCTTGTGCGCCCGAAATCGAGGCCATGTCACGGTGGCAAGCCGGAAAATTCCAAGAAGTCGAACACATCGTTGCCGGCGAGTGGCGAAAGACGGTTTCCGAACTCGACCTCAAAGAAATGGCAAGCGCCATGCGAGCTCTTGGGGTCAACGGCAAGACATGTAAATCGCTAGAACAGGCGGCCCAGATCGCACGCGGCATCGTGGAGTCGACCAACAAGCCGTTCGATCAAATGCAGTTGTTATTTCACTTCACGCAAATCGGCCTAGAGCACGCACCCCAAGTACTGGAACGATGGAAGATCGCCGGCTATCACCCGCTTGCGCAGCATGCGCCCTATGCAGCTTACGTTCTGACGGTTGAACTGTTCTTCCAAATCGCGCTGGCTGCGAGCTTGATCTCGTCAGACCGCCCATCCAATCGCGTCGACATTTCCTATCTGTTTTACCTCCCTTTTTGTGATGTGTTCACCTCGACGGACCGGCTGCACAAAAAATGTGCGCCACTCTTTCTTCGCGGAGATCAGGATTTCGTCTGGGGCGATGACCTCAAAACCGATCTCCGACGCACTAATGCGCATTGGGCCGCTACCCTTACCGAAGCACAACGTGAAGCGGGCCTAAACACGATTCCCCATGCTCCCGTCGGACATGAAGGATCAATGATCGCCAAGCTTTGGGACCATCATTCACCTGGGTGGCGTCAACGATTGAAGCAGCCTGCATCCCAAATGCCCCCAGAGATGGAAAAGCAGCTCCTTGACCGATTGAAGACCATGCGGGACGCAGCACCGGTAACTCTCACAGCCGAAGAACGCAACCAGACCGAGTTTGCTCATACGACGATCAAGCGCAGCATTCATCCACGCAAGGGCAGCTGGTGGCAAATTCCGAAGAATATGCCGTGTCCAGACGACTAAACTCTCTGTGTGCCTCTGTGACGAAAACCCAGACAGAGAAAGTCAAGCAACACCCATCGACACGAGCAACGTCGACGAATCACCCAGCTGGCCGACGCGGATATCCGATATCCGTTGGCCGCTCCGCACTTCTTGAAACGCTATTCTCGCAAGACCAGCGTCACAACGCGTTTCGATAAGGAGCCGGTCATGGGACAACTCGATCGCATCACCCAGCAGCCCCGAATCATGGGCGGCAAGGCGTGCATCCGCGGTTTGCGTGTCACGGTCGGCATGCTCGTGGGGCAGATCGGTACGGGGCACAGCGTCGATGAACTGCTCGCCGACTATCCCTACCTGGAGCGCGAAGACATCATGCAGGCGCTTCGCTACGCGGCATGGCGGGCGGAGGAACGCGAGGTCATGCTCGCCACCGCATGACGCTGCTCGTTGACATGAGGGCGCCTCGAACAACCCCGATTCGTGTAGGAGCGCACCCTGTGCGCGATGCTTTTGTCGACCATGCAGGAAGAGCATCGCGCACAGGGTGTGCTCCTACGCGTACCGGGCACCAGGTTATTCGAGATTCCCATGAATCTATGGTCAGCCACCGCCTGACACAACCCCGTCAGTCCAGCGTCCCGTCCGCCCCCATCGCCGGCATCTGCCCGCAGTAGTCGGCCGCTTCGGCCAGCAGCCATTCGCGGAATACCTGCAGGCCGCGGTGTTCCTGCGAGCGTTGCGGATACACCAGCCAGTACGCTTCCGGCACCGCCATGTAGCGATCGCCCAGCACCACCAGCCGGCCGGCATCGATCAGCGACTTCGAGGTCACCATCCGCCCCAGCGCAACGCCGAGACCTTCCAGGGCCGCATGGCGCAGCGCGTCGAGGCCGTCGAACTGCGCCACGTAGCGCGTGGGGCGCGTGCCGCCGTAGCGGGTGAACCAGTCGCTCCAGCGCGTCGAGGGCGCCGGTTCGCCGAGCAGCGGCCAGCGCGACAGGTCGCGCGGGTCAGCGTCGCCCAGCCGTGCGATCAGCGCGGGCGCGGCCACCGGCGCGATCCATTCGCCGAACAGGCGCTCGCTGTGCAAGCCGCTCCACTTGCCGCGGCCGTAGCGCAGCCCGACGTCCACCGCCTCGCGTTCGAAGTCCACCAGCACGGAGCTCGATTGCAGGTTGAACTCCAGTTCCGGATGCGTGGCGACCAGTCGCGGCAGCCGCGGCACCAGCCAGCTCGACATGATGCCGGGGCTGGCGCTGAGCGTCAGCTCGTTATGGTGGTGCGTGTGATAGCGCGACAACGCATGCTCGATACCATCGAAGTGCTCGCCCACCGCCTCGAGCAGGCTGCGGCCGTCGACGGTCAGCTTCACGCCGCGCGGTCCGCGCTCGAACAGCCGCCGTTCCATGCGTTCCTCCAATTGCCGCATCTGGTGGCTCAACGCACTCACGGTAAGGTTTGCCTTCGTCGCGGCGCGCGACAGATTGCCCAACCGGGCAACCAGCACGAACTGTTGCAGCAGGCCCAGCGGCACCTTTCCCATCTTGAATTTCCTTCAAGCCTGGCTTGCGAATATATCGCTTTTTGGCGGCCTCCGGCACGCGTACCTTGAGCACACCCCAAGCCCAAGCACCCCACGGAGGCTCCCCTCATGAGCTCGCTCTGGAAAGATCTGCTGTTCCTGCACGGTCACCTCACCCCCACCGATCTGGCCTGGCGGCCCGATGCGCGCAGCGATGCGGATGGACGCAAGGCCATCGTCAAGCGCAAGTCCCGCGCCAGGAAGGCCAGGCTGATCGCGTCGGCATGCTGCATGCCGGCCGCATGGCCGCGACTCGCTGGGCCACGCTGACCGGCGTCCGACCTCCCGTCATGCAACCGCGTGAGGGTGGTGCATCCCCGCCCGCATCGTCTTTGCAGGCCGGCCCAATGGCCCGACGTTGCGCCCGCCATCCGCCGCAGCGCCGCCTGCAGCATCCAGCGCAACACGCGGCGTCAATGCGTTAGCGAGCATCACCGCAGATAAAAAGCGTGCAGTCGCGACCCCCAACGTGCGATTTCGGTCCGCGTCACGGTTCGCCCTACCAAAACAGCTCCACGGGATAATGCGTAAACACGTTGTCGGTACTGACCAACGGCACCCGTTCGGTCTGTGCCTGCGCCATCAAGAGCCGGTCGAACGGATCGCCGTGATGACGCGGCAGCGCGTCCAGCGCCAACACATGCGCGGCACGGATGTCGATCAGTTCATAGCGATACGTGTCGATTTGCTCGCGCACGATCTGCTCCAGCGACACCTCCATATCCAGCTTGCCCAGCGCACGTTTGATCTGGATTTCCCATAATGAAGCGACGCTGACGATCAGCGTGGTGGACGGGTCGTTGTGGGCCTGGATCACTTTGGCGGAGAGCTTCTCCGGCGCTTCCAGCATCCAGATAAAGGCGTGGGTATCGAGCAGCAACTTCACGGTTGACCACTCAACCAGAAGTCGTCGGGGAGCGGTGCATTGAAGTCGGCACGCATGTGCAGCTTGCCGCGATAGGCACCGAGCACCCGCGCCTGGCGCACCGGCGCAACCGCCACCAGCTTCACCTGCGTGTGGTTCCCCGCCTCAATGAAGATTTCATCGCCGCGCCTGGCGGCCTCCATCAGTTCGGCCAGGTGGCGGTTGGCTTCGGCGAGCGTGACGTACTTGGCGCTCATGGTGGAACCTCGTATTTGCATCGATATTTCATCTTAGCAGCCAGCGGCCAAAGGAAGATCCCGAACAACCCGGCCAGGCGACGCGGCTCAATGGCCCGACACTGCGCCCGCCATCCGCCGCAACGCCGCCTGCAGCACCCGGCGCAACACGCGGTCGGTCAGCGTGGCCGGCGTGGTCAGCGCCATCCGCTCCAGCGCCGCAGCCTCGCCGTCGATCGGCGCACCCGGTCGCGACAACGCCTGCAGCAGCCTGAACCGGCCGCGCCAGTTGCTGGCCGACGCCTTCAGCCAGTTCAACGCCGGCAACAGTTGCTGTTCGACGTCGGTGAAGTCGCTGCCGAACGGAAACTGCGGCAACAATCCTTTTTTCTGCAGGGGCAGCAGCGCCTCGCGCAGATGATCGGGATGATGGCGCCGCCAGGCTTCGGGTATCGCGAAATCCACGGCCAGCTTGCCGTGCGATTTCGCCTCGGCGCTCAGCACATCGAGAAAGCGCGCGTCGCTGATCGACAGCATCGCCTCGACGCATTCGCTGTCGCTCTTGCCGCGCAGGTCGGCGACGCCGTATTCGGTGACAAACAGGTCGCGCAGGTGGCGCGGGATCGTGGTCTGGCCGTAGTTCCAGCGGATGTTGCTTTCGATGCCGCCGCGCACTTGCCGGGTCGAGCGCAGCAGCAACGCCGAGCGGCCGCCGGGCAGTTCGTGCGCCATCGCCACGAAGTTGTACTGGCCGCCGACGCCGCTGACCACCTCGCCATCGGCCAGCGTGTCGGACACTGCGGCGCCGAGCAGGGTCGCCATCATGCAGGTGTTGAAGAAACGCGCGCCGCGCCGCTGCAGCACCGCCAGCGCCTGATGGTCGCCGTACAGCTGGTTGACGTTGGCGACCGGGCACATGTCGATCGCATCGGGGTCGGCCGCTTCGGTGGCATCGAGCCATTCGTACAAGGCCTGCGTGCCCAGAAAGAACGCGCCGCGCAAGTAGTGCCCGCCGGGCGTTGCCGGGTCCAGCCGGCCGGCGGCGGAGGCCTGTTCCTGAGCCGGATCGTCCCAGCTGCGGCGCTTGAGAATGCCGGCCTGCTGCAGGTGCATGAAGCCGTCCATCACCATTTCGCTGGCGCCGTACAGGCCGGTCTCGAGCCGCGCCAGACCGCCCATCGAGGCGGCCAGCGCATGCGTGGCGCCGCGGCGGTCCAGCGCCACCAGCGCGCGCCGCCACTGGATGTTTTCCTGCTGGCGCAGCAGCAGCGCCTTGACCAGCGCATCGGACAGCGCGCCGATGCCGATCTGCAGGCAGCCGCCGTCCCTGACCAGCGCGCTGGCGTGCAGACCCAGCGCGTACTCGGCCACGTCGACCGGCGGGCGCGGCAGCGCAAACAGGCGCGGCGAGGCGTCGGGGCGCAGTTCGATGTCGAAATAATCTTCGGCCACCTCGGCCGTGCCGCTCATGTACGGCAGCTGCGGATGCACCACCGCCACGCACAGCGGCCGCGGCTTGCCGGCAGCCTGCACCTGGCGCAGGAAATCGAGGGTGAGATCCGGGTTGCACGACAGGCTGTAATGCACGCCGTCCGGCCCCTCGCGCCGCGCCACCAGTTGCACCAGCAGGTTGATGTCCTGCGGTACCAGGTCGCGGGCGACGTGGGTGTAGTTCTGGCTGATGTAGCTGCGCTGGGCGCTGGCCGAATGCAGCAGCGCGCCGGACTGCAGGTAGAACTCGTGTACCTCGACGTTCGCCGGCAGCGCATTGCGCGCCTGATCGAGCGCGTACTGCGGATCGACCTGGTCGGCACCGAAGTGACGTTCGAGGAACGGCCCCAGGAAGCGCGCCTCCAGCCCCGGCGCAGGCTGCGGCCGGGTCAGCGACAGCGCGGTATACAGGCGCAGCGAGCGGGTCGGGTCGTCGGCCGTGAGCCGGTACAGCGCATTGAGCAGGCCATGCGGCTTGCCCAGCCCCAGCGGTGCGGCGATGCGCAGATCCGGCGCCAGCCGGTCGGCAATGTGCTGCGCGCAATCCCTGGTGTCGGTGTAGCGGTGCTCGATCGGCATGCGCCCGATCATGCCAGAAGCCCGCCGCCGGCGGGCGGGCAGCTGGGTCGGAGTCCGACTACGTAAATCTCGTCATTCCTGCGGCTTTCAACAGCCGAATGGCTGGTCAAGCAGGAATGATGACGAGGAGGCTTCCCGCTTAAGCAAGTTCCATTCGATTCCGATGGGCTCGTGGCATGACCTACACTCATCGCATGTCCACGACGCCGCTTCCGGTAACCCCGCATCGCCTGCTGGCCGAACAGGCGTTGAGCCGCACCGCCGGTGCGCCGCTGCTGGGCGGCAACGCGGTGGAGCTGCTGATCGACGCGGCGGCGCATTACGACGCCTGGCTGGCGGCGATCCGCACCGCGCGACAGCGCGTGCTGCTGGAGAACTACATCATCCGCGACGATGCCGTCGGCCACATGTTTCGCGATGCGCTGGTGGAGCGCGCGAAGGCCGGGGTGCTGGTGGCGGTGGTGGTCGACTGGGTCGGCTGCCTGGGCCAGTCGCGCGGTGCGTTCTGGGCGCCGTTGCGCGCCGCCGGCGGGCTGGTGCGGGTGTTCAATCCACCGCAACTGGGCCAGCCGTTCGGCTGGATCAGCCGCGATCACCGCAAGCTGCTGGTGGTCGACGGCGTGCGCGGCTTCCTGTCCGGGGTCTGCATCAGCGCGAAATGGCTGGGCGACCCGGCGCGCGGCGTGCCGCCGTGGCGCGACACCGGCGTGGCGCTGCGTGGCCCGGCGGTGGCCGAGCTCGAGACGGCCTTCGTGCAAAGCTGGGACGCCACCGGCGGCACGGCGCTGCCCGTGTGGCCCCGTGCGCCGGCACCGCACGAGGCGGCCGGCTCGATCGCCCTGCGGGTGATCGCCACCCAGCCGGCCAGCGCCAGCATGTACCGGCTCGATCAGCTGATCGCCGCGATGGCGCGCAGGACGCTGTGGCTCACCGACGCCTACTTCGTGGGCATCGCGCCCTACGTGCAGGCGCTGGTGGCGGCGGCGCGCGATGGCGTCGACGTGCGCCTGCTGGTACCGGGCAGCAGCGACATTCCGGTGGTCGCCGGGCTGTCGCGCGCGGGTTATCGACCGCTGCTGAAAGCCGGCATCCGCGTGTTCGAATGGAACGGCTCGATGTTGCACGCCAAGACCGCGGTGGCCGATGGCCAATGGGCGCGGGTCGGCTCGTCCAACCTCAACATCGCCAGCTGGCTGAGCAATCGCGAAATCGACGTGGCGGTGGAGGATGCCGGCTTCGCCGGCCAGCTCGCCGCGCAGTTCGAACGCGACCTGGGCAACGCCACCGAGATCGTGCTCGCGCCGCGTCGCCATCGCCGCAGCGAACGGGTGCGCAGCAGCGAGACGCGACCGCCGCGGGTGCGCCGTGCCGGCGGCAGTTCCAGCCGCGCCGCGGTCGGCGCCCTGCGCATCGCCAACAGCGTGGGTGCCGTGCTGAGCAACCATCGCGTGCTCGGCGATGCATCGAGCGGCCCTCTGCTGACCGGCGCGCTGGCGCTGGCTGCGCTGGCCGTCATCACGATCCTGTGGCCGGCGTGGGTCGGCTGGCCGTTCGGGGTGCTGGCCGGCTGGCTCGCCTTCAACCTGGGTATCCGCGGCTGGCGCCTGCGTCAGCGGCGGCGACGCGAGCTGCGCGACGACGGCGACAACGACTGACCGGAGCCTGCCGCCTTCAATCGGGAACCCCGAATAACCTGATTCTTGGCACTTGTAGAAGCGCACCCTGTGGGAGCGGCCTTTGTAGGAGCGCGCTTGCGCGCGATGCTCTTGCTCCGACCAAGCCAAGAGCATCGCGCGCAAGCGCGCTCCAAAGGCCCCACAAAAGCCGCTCCAGATCGGGGTTATTCGGGGTGTCCAATTGATGTGGCGCCTGCGCAAGCTGCGCCAAGTGAATGTTTCTACACGACCTGGCAAGATCGCCCATGCTAGGCTCGCGCTCCCATGCCTGCCTACGACGACAACCCTCCGCGCCACGTCCTGACCCCCAGCACGCTGAACCGGCTGGTGCGCGACCTGCTGGGCGATGCGCTGCCGCTGGTGTGGATTGAGGGCGAGCTGTCGAACGTGGCGCGACCAGCCTCCGGGCACCTGTACTTCACCCTGAAGGACAGCGGCGCGCAGGTGCGCTGCGCGATGTTCAAGCCGAAGACGGCGACCTTGCGCTTCCGTCCGGTCGACGGCATGCAGGTGCTGGTGCGCGCCAAGGTCGGCCTGTACGAGCCGCGCGGCGAGTTCCAGCTGGTCGCCGAGAGCATGGAACCGGCCGGCGAGGGCGCGCTGCAACGCGAGTTCGAACAGCTCAAGGCCCGGCTCGATGCCGAAGGCCTGTTCGCGTCGGCGCGCAAGCGTGCCCTGCCCCGTTTCGCGCGACGCATCGGCGTGATCACCTCGGCCACCGGCGCGGCCGTGCGCGACGTGCTGAGCGTGCTGGCGCGGCGCTGGCCGCTGGCCGATGTCGAGATATTGCCGGTGCCGGTGCAGGGCCGCGAGGCGCCGCCGGCGATCGTGGCGATGCTGTGCAAGGCCTCGGCCAGCCAGCGCTACGACGTGCTGCTGCTGACCCGCGGCGGCGGCTCGCTGGAAGACCTGTGGGCGTTCAACGAGGAATCCGTGGCGCGGGCGATCCACGCCAGCGCGGTGCCGGTGGTCAGCGCGGTCGGCCACGAAATCGACTTCAGCATCGCCGACTTCGTGGCCGACCTGCGCGCGCCCACCCCCTCGGCCGCCGCCGAATTGCTGGTGCCCGATGCGCTGGCCATCG
>Ga0307377_10007294_pt1 | contig 11445 bp, 9 predicted proteins | sample TR3MG_FD_202535 | JGI IMG/M metagenome (GOLD analysis project Ga0307377, IMG submission 202535) | Soil microbial communities from Risofladan, Vaasa, Finland - TR-3 | ecosystem: Environmental > Terrestrial > Soil > Coastal area > Acid sulfate soil | place: Finland: Risofladan, Vaasa | collected...
GGATATCTCTTTCGGCGGGAAGAGGCTGGAGAAGAATTCCAGCAGGTAACGCAATTTCTTGCACTCTATCCGCAAAGCGTGCAGGAGCTCGTCTTCGGTATGTTTTAGAATGGTATTGCCGTCTTTCACAATGGTCCGATATTGGCGGGTAAGCTCCTTTCGGGCCAGATCGATAATGGGGATGGTAGCTTTTTCCGCGTCATTTTTTCCGGCCGGTTCATGCAAGAATTTGTTCCACTGTTTGATCAGCCGGATATAGGCCTCCGACTCGAGGCCGGCGACAACATTGGCCAGCGCCTGGAAGCGGCGGGAGCGCAGTTCATCGAAGAGAGGCGTGATATCTTCTTGCATATTCGTTGGTAGCACGGCCCGATAGTCAGCTTCGGCCAACAAATAGACGTCCAGGTCGCGCAGATCATTGGTTAGCCGGCCCAAAGTCCTGAACTCTTGCTTGAAGTTGTCGGTTCTGGCCTTTGGTAATACTTTGCGGATCTGGCTCAGAGCGGAGCGTGTGCGGCGCACAGCGATTCGGTAATCGTGCAGGAACTCGCTGTCAATGTCCGCCTTAAGACCGGCTTCGTTGGCCCGCATCATTTCCAGCAAGCGGCGCAGGATCAACCTGGTTGCCTCGCCGGCCGGCATATTGGGATGCAAATAGACATCCAGCTTCCCCGAATAAGCACTCGGACCCTGCCGTTTGGCCTGAAAGGCCGTGTGGTGGATCTCTTCTTTTGTTGGGGTGAGGTCAAGATTGCCTCGTAAATAACTGGCCAGCCGGCCGGCCTGTTTGGCGTAGCCACGGAAAGGGCACACGATCAGGTAGGTAAAGAGGGGGTTCTCCTGGTCGTTGGCTTCCGGACGTAGCTCCGTGTAAATCAGGCGGGCGACGGTTTTCTCGGCCTTATTGAGGATACGATATTGACAAGACCAGGAGTGGATGACGCTGAGCTGTAATAGCGCACGCATTTGTATGATAGGCGAGAGTTGTGCCCTGAAATCGCCTTCCGGCATGGTCACCGCGAATCGCGGCGGTGTTGATAACGGTTGTTGGTGGATTATTTCCCCATTTGGCAAGGTGAGCAGAACGAGTTCGCTACCCGACCACTGCAAAGTCAGCGATTGGGCGAACAGGCGCCGGTCAAAGGTGTCATAGATGCACCAGGCTTGGCTACTCGGTGATTCGACCGAAAAGGTGTAGCGTCTGGCCAGTACGGCCTCAATCTGCGCCTGGCCTAAACCAGCGGACATCCGGAATTGTGTTGGTGATTTCATAAGCTCTTCACAGGTGTATAAGCTATTGGATCTGGCAATTTATGACCGGGAACAGGAGTTACTTCTTCTTTTTCTTTTTATCCTTTTTTTTCTTTTTATCTTTTTTCTTAGCCATTCGATTCTCCTTTGTTTGTCATTCATTTCATCAAAAACCGGACAAAACAGCCTGTAAAACCCTCTCTGGAACCTATGTTATTGCCAGATCCAATAGCAAGAATACGCTCATATTGCCTGATATACGGATAGGTCCCTAACTCCGTATATCAACTCTATGGGCTCAAGAAAAACACAACGTATCGATCATTGCGACTAACCAACTTTCACCTAAATACCGGTTCATGTCCTACCTTTCTAACCATTCCCAGGCAGCTTCGCGATTGGCGGCCGGAAAAAATTTTGCCTCGCGGGCATAGAAAGAATCGGCCAGTGATGCTAACCACTCCTACCACTTCTTGTCGCCGACAATGGCCATTTTCGAAATCTGTTTACGATACGTACGCCCAAACTTGAGGTCAGCGTCCCAGGCTTTGAACTCTTCTCCCTCAAACGCCTCCATATCCAGCAGTAGGCAGACAACGTTCTCCTTCTGGAGCAAACCATCCAGGTCGCCTGTTATAACGGCGTAATCCTCCTTGGTGATCGTACCGACAGCCCGATAACCCAGGACATTACCAGAGCTCTGACTCAATTCTTCCAACATACCAACCTCCTGGTATTGACAAGCATGGTTTATTCTAGCCCAACCAGCCCGGCAATCATTGCGCAAAGGATTAAGGTTACCTGCGTCGGGCCGATTGTCGCCTCATCTTGTTTCATAATTACCTTTGTTGGCCGGCGGTCAGCACTAAAATAGGCAGGCCGTGCGTCGCATTCTATTCGTTCGCGACGCACGGCGCCCTGAACCTAATATTAAGCCGGATCCCGGAGCACCGGGCAGGTCATGCAGTGACCGCCGCCACGGCCGCGGCCCAGCTCGGAGCCGTCTATCTCCATGACCGTGATGCCCGCTTTACGCAGCCGGGCGTTCGTCCACTCATTGCGGTTGTAGGCTACAACCACGCCTGGTTGCAGGGCGACGACATTGTTGCCGTCATCCCACTGCTCCCGTTCCTGCTCGAACTCATCACCACCGGTGGGCACAACCCGCAGTTTATTAAGGCCCAGGGCCTCTTGCACCACCTCCAACCAACCCTTTTCCTCAACGGTCACGTCTAATGTCCCTTCCACGTCTCCGGGACGGTAGCTGATGGGCTTGATTTTGCTGACCACCGGTTCATAAATGGTGACCAGGTCGCGATCACAGAAAGTGAAGATGGTATCGAGGTGCATGCTGGCCCGGTCGGGTGGCATCTTGGCCGCAATCACCCGTTCGGCCGCACCGTGCTTGAACAACGACTGGGCCACCTGGCCTACAGCCTGGAAAGTAGTGCGTTCACCCATGCCGATGAGGACCACGCCATTACCAACCGGCATCACATCACCGCCCTCGAGGGTGGCGCTGCCATGATCCACGGCCGGGTCGCCCCACCAGATCTGGAAATCGCCCCCTTTGAACTCGGGATGATATTTGTAGATAGCCGTTAGATGCAGGGTCTCTTTACGCCGGGCCGGCCAATACATCGGGTTCACCGTCACGCCATTATAAATCCAGCATGAACTATCGCGAGTAAATAGCTGGTTGGGTAGGGCAGGCAAAACAAATTCCGTGCCTGCATAAGCCTTTTCCGCGATAGTCCGCATTGCCCCAGGCAGTTCAGCGACGGTTACGCCGCCGATCAGGTGGGCCACCAGCGTTTTTGGCTTCATTTCAGCCATCCAGGCGCGCATCTCCGCCACCCCGCCAACACCCACTTCATTAGCAACCAACTTGTGGTCAAGGATGAAGGCCCGGCCCTCGGGGTCTTTCACCACCTCTTCTAACAGCTCGTGGACCCGCATCACCTGGACGTCAAACTCCGCCTGCATCAGATCTACAAAGGCATCATGATCCTGGCGGGCTTTGCGAGCCCAGATCACATCATCAAACAGTAACTCGGCCGCGTTGGTGGGTGTTAATCGCCGCATCTCCAATCCCGGCCGGTGCACGATTACCTTGCGCAACTTGCCAACTTCGGAATAAACACCAAATTCGCTCACTTCTTTACTCCTTGAATTCACGCAGATTTTCAGCGCCGGTCGCCTGACCAGGCTCCTGAAGCCTGCTCCATTTACCCGGCAACCACATTTGTGCCGGCTTTACCTTCGACAATTTGTCCAATCTCTTCCAAAGATCCAATAGCCGCGCGTTTGCCTGTATGCTCAACGAACTGGATCGCGGCGCTCACTTTGGGTCCCATCGAACCGGCGGCAAAGGGATGGGTTTTTAATTCGGCCGCCGATATTTGTTCCACCTTTCGTTGGCTGGGTTTACCCCAATCCAGGTAGACGCCATCCACATCAGTCGCCATGACAAAGAGGTCCGCCTCCAATTCGCGGGCTAAGAGTTCGCTAACCAGATCCTTGTCAATCACCGCTTCCACACCAACGAGCTTTCTTTCCTCGCCGGGAGCGTACATAGTGGGGATACCGCCTCCGCCGCCGCAAATGACCACGGTGTTATGTTCCAGCAGCCACTTCACCGGCCGTAGTTCAAAGATACGTTTAGGCAGGGGGGACGGGACGACCCGGCGCCACTTGTCGCCATCTTTTTTAAAGACCCAACTTTTTTCTTCGGCCAATTTGTCCGCTTCGCTCTTGTCATAGACCGGGCCGACAAACTTGGTTGGGTTCTGAAAAGCAGGGTCGTCGATATCGACTTCGACCATGGTCAGTAGGGAGGCGAAGGGCACATCGAAGGGCAGCAGGTTGCCTAATTCCTGCTCGATCATATAACCGATCATACCTTCTGTCTGCGCCCCTAACACATCCAGCGGATAGGCCTCGACTTCTTTGTAGGCAGAAGCCTGTAAGGCCAGCAACCCAACCTGGGGCCCATTGCCATGGGACAGAACAAGCTGGTGCTCCTGGGCTACCGGCGCCAGGGAATGGGCAGCACTTCTTATATTGACCCGTTGGACATCATGGGTCATCGGTTCGCCGCGTTTGAGCAAAGCGTTCCCACCTAAAGCCACAACGATTCTCATCAGCTACTCCTTTCTCGGCCGGCCGTTATTCTCTGTCGGCCGATATTCTCGGCCAGCACTCATCATCTGCTCGCACTCATCATCTGCTCGTAGTCATCTCTCGTGTGCCCCAAACTTGCATAAGTTGAGCATAAAATTTAACCATTTTAGCCATCCCTTCAATCGGAATGCGTTCATCGATGCCGTGTTCCAGGCCGCGGAAGCTCTCGTCCATCACCAGCGAGGTAAAACGATAGATGTGATCGCACACCGGCACAAAGTGCTGGCAGTCCGTGCCGCCCAGCATAACGAACGGGGCAACCGGGGGATTGTCAAATACCTGCCGGACCACATTGCTGAGACCCACATAGGCGGGCACATTTATTGGTGATACAGGCAAGGCTTCATTGAACTTGCCCTCTACCGGGTGGAACTTAACGCGGTCGTCTTTGATCACCTTTTTTATATGCCTGAGCACGTCGGCAATCGAATCGCCCGGTAACGGCCGAAAATTGACGATGGCCTTCGCTTCGGCCGGGATGGTGTTATCTTCCACGCCGCCATGGATGATGGTCAGCGCGGTCGTAGTTCGGATGCTGGCGTTCATCTCCGGGTTGGGCACCAGCCAACGTTTTAATAAGGGACCGAACAACCAGACATTGGCAAAGGCGATTTGTATGTAGAGCGGGGCTGCCCGACCAATCCCATGATACAGTGGGCGAAGCCGGCGCAGGTGGGTCGGCATCGGGTGGGCCTCCAGGCGGGCCAGCGCCCGCGCCAGGATGCCGATCGAAGTCTGGGGTGGTGGCGTAGAGGAATGGCCGGGTTGGCTGACGACGCTGAATTCTGTAGTCAGGTACCCCTTTTCACTCACCGCGATCAAGGCCACTTCGTTTCGTACACCGGGCGCCAGGCCAGCGCTGATGCCACCGCCTTCGTCGACGATCCCAGCCAGGTGGACGCCGCGTTCTTTGAGCAATTGCCCCATCACTTTGGCGCCATGCACACCGCCGGTTTCTTCGTCGTGCCCCAGGCCAAACAGAATCGTGCGTTCCGGCTGATAGCCTTGTTGCAACAGACTTTCAGCCGCATCCAGGATGCCGACCAACTGGTTCTTGATATCCAGCGTGCCGCGCCCCCAGATGAAGCCATCGGCGATCACTCCCTCAAAGGGTAGGTGAGTCCAGCCGCCGGGATCGGCGGAAACGACATCTTGATGGGCCATGAGCATCACCGGCTCTAGATCGGGTTGGCTTCCCTGCCAGGTGTAGAGCAGGCTGTAACCATTCACCACCTCGCAGCTAAGCTTCTGGTGGACTTGCGGGTAAGTTTTTTCCATCATCTGGTGCAGTTGTCGGAACGCCTCTGGGTCCGGCCTGCCGCTATCATCCAGAGGTACAGTCTGGCAACGCACAGAAGCCGCCAGGTGTTCTGCCACCTGTTGGTTATCCACCGGGATGCCCGAAATCGTCTCCACTGATCCTTGGGACCGTTGAAACATGATCGTCTTGATCACAATATAGAGCGTGGTGAGGATCAGAACGACCAGGACAATGTCTAGCAGTATGGCCAACATCACTATTTACGTCCCTTGGCGATCATAACCTGGACTGAGTTAGGTGCGGCGCCCCTTTACAGCGCGCCGCACCCGGACAGCTTCAGTCACCCAATGTGGCGACCATAATCGCCTTGATAGTATGCATGCGGTTCTCGGCTTCATCGAAGACGATAGAAGCCGGCGACTCAAAGACCTCTTCCGTTACCTCCATGCCTTGCTCCAGTCCAAACTTTTCTTCCATCTCTTTACCAACTTCGGTGTCGGTGTTGTGGAAGGCAGGTAGGCAGTGCATGAATTTTACAGCAGGGTTGCCGGTCAAGGCCATCGCCTGGGCATTCACTTGATAAGGTTTCAATAAGCGGACCCGTTCTTCCCAGACCGAATCGGGTTCGCCCATAGAGACCCAGACATCGGTGTAAAGGTAATCAGCGCCTTTGACGCCTTCGGCCACATCGTCGGTCAGGGTCAGGCGGGCGCCGGTCTCGGCCGCGATTTCGCGGCATTGGGCGACCAGGGCCTCGTCGGGCCACTGGTGCTTGGGGCCGCATAGGCGCACATCCATGCCCAATTTGCAGCCGCCCACCATGAGTGAGTTGCCCATGTTATTGCGGGCGTCGCCCATGAAGCAGTAGGCGATATCGGGCAGATCCTTGTAGCTGTGCTCGGTCATGGTCAGCACATCGGCCAGGATCTGGGTGGGGTGGAATTCATCGGTCAAACCATTCCAGACAGGTACGCCGGCATATTCGGCCAGGGTCTCCACCGTGGCCTGGGCGAAGCCCCGGTACTCGATGCCGTCATACGTGCGGCCGAGAACGCGAGCCGTGTCCTTCATGGTCTCCTTATGGCCAATATGGGAGCCGCCTGGCCCCAGGTAGGTCACGTTAGCCCCCTGGTCGTAGGCCGCCACTTCAAAAGAGGTACGGGTGCGGGTAGAGGACTTCTCAAAGATGAGGGCAATATTCTTGCCTTTCAGAAGCTGGACCTCATAACCGCCATATTTGGCTGCTTTGAGATCGGCCGACAATTTCAACAAGAATTTAATCTCGGCCGGGGTGAAGTCCAGCAGTTTAAGAAAATTTCGATTGCGCAGATTGAACGCCATTTCACTATCTCCTGTCTAAAAACAATCTTCAAAACAAAACATAATCGTCTACGGCTCAGAGAGACTATCGATATAGCTAATCTGAACCTAGAGCCTGCCAGGGTTACCTCATTGACTCCATCAACTAAAACACGATACTGTCGGGGAAGAAGACCCCGATGCTCAAAACAAGAGCGTACAGTAGGAGCAAGATAACCAGGAGCGGCAAACAAAAGCGCAGCCATTTGTCATAGCGCACTCGACCCAAGGCCAGGCCGCCCATAACCACGGCAAAAGTGGGGTTAACGAGATTAAGCAAGCCACTGGCCGATTGGTAGGCGGTGACAATCAGACTGCGATCGACATTGGCCGTATCGGCCAGCGGGGCCATGATGGGCATGGAAACCGTGGCCAAGCCGGACGAAGAAGGAATGAGAAAGCCCAGCGGCAGATAAAGCAGATGGACCAGGTTGATAAAGGCCACACCGCCCAGGCTGCTGACGGCACTCTCTGCCCAAAACAAAATGGTGTCGATGATCAGGCCATTGCTCATGATAACGCTGATGCCGCGAGCCAGCCCAATGACCAGGGCCACGCCCAACATGTCTCTGGCGCCATTGATAAAGGTCTCTGAAATACCAGCCTCGCCCAAACCGCCAATAATGCCGATGACGATGGCAAAGCCCAAAAAGAGGGCCGTAAACTCACCGAACCACCAAAACCACGTCGGAAAGGGCAGGCCCAGGTCAACCCAGGGGATGACGCTGTAGATCATGATCAGGAAGGCGAGGGCAAACAAGGCCAGGATAATCTTCCGGCGGCGGTCGAATTCAGGCATGGCCTCAGCGCCTGCGCTTTTCAGGAAATGTTTTTCATTCTCTTCTTTTTTGTCATAAACCAGGGATTGGCTTGGATCATTCTTCACCTTTTCGGCATAACGTGAAACATAGATAATCCCGATGGCCGTGCCTACTACCAGGATGATGACTCGGCTAACAAGCCCGTCGGCGATGGAGATCCCGGCAAAACCGGAAGCGATACCCGTGGCGAAGGGATTCACCGTGGAAGCCAGGACCCCGATGCCGGCTCCTATCATAATCACCGCTACCCCGGTGAAGGCATCATAACCGGCGGCAATCATGACCGCGATAATGAGGGCATAGAAGGCCAGTGATTCCTCGGCCATGCCGTAGCTGGTTCCACCTAAGGCGAAAACGATCATCAGGATGACGATCATCCACTTTTCCCGTCCTTTTAGTGCTGTCGTAATCTTACCGATACCGGCATCGATCGCTCCTGTAGCCATGGTCATGCCTAAGAAGCCGCCGATGACCAGAACAAAGAGCGCTACATCAATGGCCCCGTACAAACCACCTATATTGTAAACACTGACGGAACCGTCATCGCCCTCTAGCCCATACATCCCGTTTACCGGGGCCATCAAGCCGTCGGCGATAATCTTTTGGGGATTGCCTTCTACCTCGTGGTAACTGCCGGGGATGGGTTCGCCATCTTCGTTTTTATCATATTGGCCGGCCGGGATAATCCAGGTGGCGATGACCACCAGGATGAGTAATAAGAACAAAACGGTGTAGGCGGTGGGGAACTTGAAGCCGCCCTTCTTTTTCCCGGCAGCTGCTTTTTTCTTTCTGTTCTTAGCCATTAAATAATCCTCCTTCTTTGAAACTGGTCTTCTTAACGACGACCGCAGCTGATATTGCGGATTTGCTCAAGTTCCGTTGATAATAGGAATGCCCCGCCCCGAATGGCCGCGGCCGCTTCGCCCATCGTAGCATTGCCGGGAATATCGTTAATGGCATCCTGGAGGTCATCCCAGGCTTTCTCGGCCTCCCTGAGCTTTGCTTCTCGTAAATCCCCGGCCGCATCCTGGACATCCTGCCGGGCCCCGGCAACCGCTTCACGATTCTCCTCGATTTCATCAACAGTGGTACTGGCGCTGACGCTCGTCAAGCTTTGTAAAGAATCACCATAGGCCACCAGGGCCTGGCAAAAATCTACCTGGGCTTCTTCCGCTGATTGAGGGATACAGCTGCTGATCAGGAAGACCAGGAACATGATGGCCAAGGCTAATATTTTGTTCTTCATCGTACCTCCTTTTGCTGAAATTTCTGCTATTCTACGATCTTAAGAAGGTCCCGGCGGAAAAGGAGTTCCGTCCGTGTGATCATGCACTCTTTCATAGTTGAAATTATCGACTTGCTCGGCGACCTTTCGGCCCGTAAGTACCATTTAAGGCGTACTCCAGGCTGTCGTCAAGGTAGGGAACTGCACCCTGGATGGCAGACAAGAGATAACTCTCAAACACGTTGAGATCATTGTCACTTTCATCCAGTGACAGCCAGGCGCTGTAACAGTCGTATTGCTCGAGCCAGGCGCCCATCAAAACAGATTTACCATAGCCGGCCGGCGCGCAGACAACTGTCAGTGGACGTCTTCTAACCAATTCCAGGCGATCGTGAAGCTCCGGCCGGCGCACATAATCCTCGATGAGAGTAGGCCGGAACAGTTTCGTTTGTAGAATCGACGGTAATGGACCGGTTACAGCCAAAAAAAGCTCCAATTTAGTGAAAAGTATTATAGTTTCATACGCCAATCTGGGCCAGTCACCTTGGCTGAACACCCGTGCGTTGCTTTTCAGCCGGCTTCAGTTTTACTGGCTACTCCCAGCCCTGGAAATAGCCGAAACGGGTATTTATTTTGGCATACTCATTCTCGACGCTCGACTCTTGGCAATCCAAAATCCCGCTAGATGCCGGCTCAAACTTCCGCTGGCCGGAATCCCTCGTAATTGATATGGGCAAGAATTGAAATGTTGTGATAAATTCAATATTAGCGTACTGAGTGGAACTATTTGTAATCATTTTTGGGACCGAAAAATCCGGCAGAAACCGAATCAAAATCAATCTTTGCCGGCGTGGCGTGGCTTTTGTATCATAACGGCGAATAAGTCGGTTAAGCAGTAGTCGTACTGGTCCAGAAAATAATACGATTCATTTAGCGATGGTTAACGAATGGCTATGACAGATATTAACCCCATTGATTCTTCTGAAAAAGCCGGGCAGCCGCCAGAGTTGGTCCAGCAGGCAGAGAACGGCCGGCAAGCCTGGCGTAGATTTGGTCTGCAATTACGGACCATCACCCCCAAACAATTTGCCCGCTTTGGGCTCGTTGCCGGAACTTTTATCGCGATTAGTTGGCTGCTGGTCCGTTCTTGGCCTGCCTTGATACCCTTCCTGGTTGGTATTGTCTTGGCCTACGCATTGTTGCCGGTCGTCAATGGCCTTGACCGGCTGATGCCCCGTACCGTGGCCGCCTTGTTAAGTATGTTGACCATTATTGTGCTGCTGGCCCTTTTTATCGCCTTGCTCATTCCGGCGCTTGTGTCTCAATACGAGCGCGTGGCGGCTATTCTGCCAGACAAGGAGCAGGTTCAAACATTGGTGAGCGACCTGGATAGATCCCTTGAAAATCTGCCTGCGCCGGTCCGCGAGACCGTGGTTAACTCGTTAGATCAAATTGCCGCCAATTCGCGAGCAAGGCTAGACGAGGCAACTCGTCATTTGCCGGATCTGATTGTTCGGGTGCTGCTACAGGCGATCAACATCATTGGCGCAATCCTCGGCTTGCTGGTGCTACCCACCTGGTTGTTAATTATCCTGTCAGAACAACGGAAAGGATCCGAGGCGTTTTACCGGTTCTTACCGGACAAAATCCGCGACGACTTGTGGGCCGGGATACGCATTCTTGACCGTTCTTTTAGGGCTTTCTTCCAGAAGCAGGTTACCCAGGGCTTGTTGACCGGTTTCTTCATGTTCGTGGCGGCTAGCGCCCTCACGGCTCTCGGATTGATCGAGGTGGAATATCCCTTGTTAATCGCACTCTTCGCCGGACTGATGGAGCTAATCCCTGAGATCGGTCCCATCATCGTGATCGTCGTGGTTGGTTTGGCTGGCCTGTTAACTTCGCCGGCGACCGCCGTGATCTACATTTTCCCGTATCTAATCATCCATCGCCTGGTGGGCAGTTACGTAGAAGGAAGGGCGGGACGCAAGGTAAGAGAAGTCCACCCGGCCGTCCTGGTAGTGGCCGTCGTGGCCTTGAGTGAATTGGGGTTATTCTGGTTGCTCCTGTCCGTGCCCATCGTGACCACCTTTCGAGATCTGTTCCGGTATGCCAACAGCCGCTTGCGAGAACCGGCCACACCGGCCGGGCTCATTCCCGATGAAGTTAGACCTACTATGGCCGCTGGTGAGGCCAGACCCGCCGCGACTCAGAATTTGCCGCTGGCCTACCGGCGCAACCGGGCTGCCCGATCTTCCGATGTGAGTCCGAACTCGCCATCCTGACAGATAACGATAGATAAAGCAGAAGGAATCGATCAATGAACGAAGAAATGGAAAGAGGGCCGA
>Ga0307377_10007296_pt1 | contig 11444 bp, 5 predicted proteins | sample TR3MG_FD_202535 | JGI IMG/M metagenome (GOLD analysis project Ga0307377, IMG submission 202535) | Soil microbial communities from Risofladan, Vaasa, Finland - TR-3 | ecosystem: Environmental > Terrestrial > Soil > Coastal area > Acid sulfate soil | place: Finland: Risofladan, Vaasa | collected...
TTCAAGTTTACTTACAGGTCTAACAATTCCTGTAGTGTTTACCGAGACGTTCAACGATTTGGGATACTACTCACCCTTTGACGGTTTAGCCTTACAATATAATGTTATTACTAACTTTTTGTATTCAGCAACAACAGCTAACAAATACAACATTACTTTATACAATACTTCAGATGAGTTTTATGGTGTTAACCAATTTGCAACATATCAAGTAGATTGGGGTGACGGTTCTAATGTTGAAAGTATGACATTATCGAGTATCACTCACAACTACCAACAAATAGAAGGCGATTACAATATTAAACTAATACAAACCAATCCGTGGGGAACGACAACCATAACTAAACCAATATCTATACCTATGACAGGTGTTACAATAGATAACCCTGAAGGTACGGTAACATTTGATTCACAAGGGGGAAATTGGTCGGGTACTTCATCTACATATAATTTTATTTTTAGTGGTGATGCTGAAAATACGGTACAAAAACAAATTACTTCAAATTATATTACAGTTCCTTATATAGTTTCAGGTTTTACAAAATCTAAACTAACTGACCTAAAAACTTATGGTAATCCACCTTATGACCCAACGGTAACAATTTTTAAAGAAGGACAAGAATATGGTCGTGTGCTAACCATAGGGGAGACTTATACATCATATACAATAAATGATGTCGTCTATTATGACTACCCAAATGGTAGAACATTATTTGTTTTAGAATCGTCAGGTTTTACTACAAATGATTTAGTTGCGGTGAGTTTAACCAAAGAAGAAAATTTATTAGACGTTGCAATGCAACCAGAAATCCAATCACAAATATTTATTGAAAGAGGTAAGAATTCGGCATTCGAAGGATTACAGAGACTGTCAGAAGTCGATAACATCGGAGACCTTGTCCGTTATGGATATGGTTTCTACAATATAAACGAAGAATAACATGGCGTTAGGAACATACGGAACAACAAGACCAGCAGACATGTCTCCTGAAGATGTAGAGATAATTTTAAATTATACTCCCTCAAGAGACGTTACAGAAAACTTTACACTGAAAAAATTGGATTCCGCCAGTATTTTAACACCTTATTTCCACAATAATCAAACGGGTGGTAATGCGGGTGTTGAGATTTTAGGTGGTCTCTATAATCTAAAATTACCAGCAACCGAATTTAATCAATTAGGTATATACACACTTTACATTAGACCTGCAGAGGTGAGAACTTCAATCACGGATTGTGGTGTTCTTTCTTCATTACCTAATGTGAAAGGTATTATCATTGATTTAAATAATGTTCCACAACAATATAGAAATAGATTCACGAACCAAGGTCTTGTTGGGTTCAGAATCGAATATTTAAATTCTGACGGTACAAAAGTTCCAAACTTTTATAGAATTATAACTTCATCGTTCTTTTGTGAACCTGTAGTTACCAATTTGGTTAATAGTTCACAAAAATCTATACGTTATAGATATGTGGATAGTGGAAGTGACTTAATGTTTTGTACGGTGTCACCAACAAGTGCACCAACAAACAAACCTTCAGCAACACCTTATATTGGTCAGCCAAATCAAAATATTATTATAACGAATACTTTCTTTAATCCGATGAGTATTGACATCCAAGTTGCAAATTACGATGTGGATACATTAGGAATTGCACTTTACGGTAATCAGACCAAGAGTATTGAAGACGGTATCTACACTATTTACGACACTCAAAATAACATTTACAAACAATACAACTTGTTTGAGGTTAGAGATGAGTTCAATAACTTATTATTTGAAGTACGTCAAGATAGAGGTGATAATATTGATTTTAGTAAAAACTTCTCAAACGTAGTTAATTAATGGCGAGTAATAAGTTTAGATATCCCCCCGCACCTGGTAATGGAAGTGGTACTTTTTCTGACGACATTGTTGGGTTACAAACTGTCGATGGGGGAGGTCTGACGCAGGGTAATTTTGAGTTTAGTACGTCTGTTGTTGAGAAGGTAAATAGAAGTTTCAACACGGGTGTATTCTCATCACCTATTAATTTAGATGATTTAAATGTTGGGGGTTTACTTGAATCGAGGATTATTGCGGCTAAGAATTACAGGGTATATCCTAACTATGACATTACGCAGGTCACGAACTTTAGTTTATATGGTTCGTTGCAGAAGAGGTTTAGTGCGTCTATCACGAAGATAATCAATTATTTCCCTGCTGCGATACAGGTTGACCGTTCGTATTATGATTATACGACTGCGAATACTGCCAATAATATCAGTTATGATATTGAAGAGAATTTAACGACATTTACCATTGATGTTACGAGGTTTAAAAATCCGTTTGACATTGACTATTCGGTAAATGCTGCGAGAAATATTTCGGTTCGACCGTTAGAGGTTAGTCCGTTAAGAAATATGACGGAACAGTACCGTAAGTATGCGGTTTATGTTAATAACATGGAGACGGAGTTTTTGGTTTATGATTTTACTCCGAGTACTAAGTTATCTGCGGGTACGGTTACGTTTGTTGTCGAGGGGGATGTATTTTCGGGTGTGTCTATTACTACGGATTCTATTGTTATTAAGCCGAGTAAATTTGAGACTGAGAAAGCGTTTCAGGACCCTTTTGATGAGGTTGAGGACTTCTTATTAAACCGATTGGTTAGTCCTAAGTATACTGCGAAGTTTCAGGTTCCAGTTTCTGATGATGATGGTAAGTTTCAAATCATCGATGAGTTGGTTACGTGGTCTATTGATGGTTTATGGAACCTTGATATTAGAACAAATAGGTTTGAGAACTACATCAATAAGTTAAACAAGATTGCGATTGATTTGGATGATTTCAAAACAAACTTAATCAGTCGTTTTTTAACAACTGCAGCCTTTCATGAGTTTGACACTCAAGACCAAAAGGTGGAGAAGGTGTTACAAATATATGGTAGAAGTTTTGATGAAACAAAAAAGTTCATCGATGCGTTGGGATACATTACATCGGTAAATTATGTTCCTAAAAACGATATTCCTTCACAATTATTATACAATTTGGCTCAAACTTTGGGTTGGAATACGGATATATCACCGATAACCAATGAAAATTTCTTGGAATCGGTCTTTGGTACTAAAAATCAATCCATTTACCCTGGTCAAACCCGTGATAAAACTCCAAACGAGTTAAATTATCAGTTTTATCGTAATTTAATTTTAAATTCGGCTTATTTGTTTAAGACTAAGGGTACGAAAAACGCCATTCAATGGGTAATGAGGTCTATTGGTGCTCCTCAAGCGTTGGTTGAGTTTAATGAGATTGTTTATTTGGCTGACGGTCCGATAAACATGAATCAATTTGAACAAAAGTTTGCTCAAATCTCAGGTGGAACATATAATAATGAAACTCCGACCTTTGATTCAACAAATACATTTAAGATTAGAGGAACCATTTATACAGGTTTTACAACAGATTCTGTCGTAATTGAAACTGATATTACGAGAAATGATATTCCTGTCGATAATGATGGGTATCCAACGTCACCTACAAACAATACCACATTTTTCTTTGAAAAAGGTGCAGGTTGGTACAGAAGTACTGAGTATCACAGGTCACCTGAGGTAAATCGTGTAAACGCCACCAAATATACGGGAACAAATCCTGATTCACAAACTGTTTTGGAACCGTTTACTTATGGTCAACAATATTTTGATAGATTTAGAGAGTTTCCTTACATGAATATGGGTTATGAGTTGACGAGAACTTATGACAACCAAAAATCTTGGCCAGCGGGACAACAATTAAGAAAAAACACCAATGCAGGATTCAACACGTATTATCGTGTGAGCAATGAAAAGTTGGTGATGAATGCCAAAAACATAGATTTATACCTAAACATGGGTCAAGGTCTATTGTATGATGTATGGGACATGTCAAGAAAATACGATTACCCCATACCAAACTCAGGGTTAACCTCACCAACACCGAGTGGTGTCGATTGGACGGTTATCGACCCTAAACCGAAAGAGAAAACCTTCTTTGAGTTTGCTCAAAGTTTCTACAACAACATGATTAATGTTAGAAACAGACAAACATCAAGTGATGGTAAAGGTGGAGGATATCCGACCCTTCAAAAAATATATTGGGATTATTTAAATTCTCAACAAGCAATGAACATTCCATCAAACCAATACACATACCAAAAGATGATTGATTATACTTTGGGTATTGGTGATTATTGGATGAGATTGGTGGAACAATTATTACCATCATCAACCATTTGGATGGGTGGACAAAAAATTGAAAACTCAGCCTTCCATAGACAAAAGGTCGTGTGGAGAAGACAAAGAGGTTGTGAGATTATACCTGTGAGTTGTGTTCCTTGTGAATTTGATGGACAAATTTTGGGTTACGATTGTATCGACCAAACTATTTCATGTGGTATTTATCCGTGGATTGAAGATAGTTCAACATCAACGGCAGGAAACTTCCAACAAATGTTGACGGATGTGGTAGCTCAAGTATCATCGGCATATACCGTATGTGATGCCAACACCATTATCAGTGATTGGTACGTTGACCTAAGATTGGACAACACCATATTAGTACAAGAAAAATTCTTTACAGGGTACGGTGGTAATGATGTACCAACAAATTCTGATTGGATAAATGGTTTAGATGAGAAATTAGAATACTTATACCAAGATGGTCTTAACTATTTTATAAATGGTAATACTATTACAATAGCGAATTCATCTTGTTATGATGACTTTACGAATAAACGTCTTTACTTGAACGTGGGGATAGATATAACAATTAATTGTCAATAATGGCTTGTTTTTCAGGTGTTACTACAGGAACTACGTGGGGATATACCGATTGTTGTGGTGTATTAAAAACGGGATATAATGCGGGTTTTAGTATTTGTTTAGATACTGCGTATTCATATTCAGGTATTTCTGTAACAGCAGAACCATGTTTTGTTACGTGTGCTCAGTTGGATGCGACGTTCTCAGTTACGGGTGTTTGTGAAAATGTTGGTAATGGTGCGGTTAGTATACAACCATCAGGGGGTGTTGCTCCCTATTCTATTTGGAATGTAGTTCCAGGTATACCAGCTTATTCAGGTGCTGCGAGTAATGGTCCGTTTGTTTTTACAGGTTTAACGGGTGGTACTTATGTTTGGCAAATTAATGATACTACCGCTCCTGATAACCAAGAACTTTTTGTAAATATAATAGTTTCTGAATGTTTTTGTGGTGAAGTTTATGATGTTGTTGGTACTACTTGTGGTAGTAACAATGGCTCATTTTATGTGAGTGGTTCGTCAACTTCAGCCCCCTACGATATTCAACTGTATAACGGTAGTACTTTTTATTCGGGGTATACTGCTCAATTTTTTCCATATCAAATATTAGGGTTACCAAGTGGTTTATATGATGCAAGAATTTCAGATTCAGGAGGTGCGACAGCACAAACTGAAACGGTATTGGTATCTGCGTCTACTGAATTAGATTTTGGTATTTGGACGGTTGATGCATCATTCTGTGTTCAAAATCAGGGTAAGTTGGCAGTTACAGGTCAGACGGGTGTCGGTCCTTATACTTATTTGTGGAGTAATGGAGAAACTACCAATACGATTACAGGACTTACACGAGGAACCTATTCCGTTACGGTTACAGACTCTTTAGGTTGTTCTACAACGAGAAGTCAGGATATTGTGGTAACACCACAATTAGGGTTGGGTTCGGTAACAGCATCAACACCAAGTTGTTTTACTTCAAATGGTTCATTAACATTTACAATCACAGGTGGAACACTTCCTTTTTATTATTCGGGTAGCACAGGTCAAGTAGAATATAGTAACTCAAGGACATTTCAATTAACAGGACTGACTAGTGGTAACTATCAAGTATCTGTGACTGACTATGATTTATGTAAACAAACATTTGATTCATACATAACACCACCGGGTGGTTTTGATATTGTTAATATCAATGTTACTAATTCAAATTGTAATAGTAATAACGGTTCTATTGGTATTATAATAAATGGTACATCGTCTAATAATTATGTCTACACAATATCAGGAAGTACTACGGGTGTAGTTCAAACGACAACAACACCATCTCAATCACAAACATTTTCAAACTTATCTAATGATACTTATTTGGTCTCAATATCAGGTACGGGTAGTAATTGTTTGTATTCGACAACAAAAACCATAACATCAACAGATAAGTTTACGGTGAATACTAATATCACTGGAACGACTTGTGGTGGTAATAATGGTGCAATTCAAGCCGTTGTTAGTTCGGGTTATACGTCACCTTTAGATTATATTTTAAGTGATGGACAACAAATTTTAGATTTCGCCTTTAGTGCATACACATTTGATGGTTTGTTACCAGGTACTTATACCTTAACGGTGACTGACAATGAAAATTGTAGTGTGACTAATTCAATTAACATTACAACATCTACGGCTATTGAATTTTCATTATTTGGAACAGATTGTGTTTCAGGAAATGACGGTACTGCTAGTGTGGTGGTTACGAGTGGTAATCCACCTTTCACATATTTATGGAGTAATGGAGAAACAGGTTCTACGATAACAAATTTATCAGGTGACACTTATAATGTTACAGTAACGGATAGTGATGGCTGTGCAAAAAGAAAAAGTGTAACGATAGTTTGTGATACTGCAATAGTAACCACTTATAGTGTTGTTGGTGTGTGTAATCAATTATTTACAACAACGACAAACACTAAGAGAAGTATGAAGAAAATGCTAAATGAAGGATTTTTGGATGTTACCTCAGGTAGAACTAACTGTGTATTAAATACTGCCGAATTTAATGCGGTGGTGTCGATTACAGGGTCAACAGGTTGGGTGAGTGGAGACACAGTTCCATTCTATACCGCAACCACTTTGAATTCAGTACCAACAGATACTCAATGGATTAATACTGTTGAGGGTATTTTAAATGGAATATCAGAAGTTGGTAGTGTTACTATAGATTTATTAAATAATACTATTATAATAAAATCAGACTGTGATGGTGATAGTGACCCGTTAAAGGGTGCTACAATAAAAATCCAATTACAGATAACCTATGATGTAAACTGCGTTACATAATGTCGTCAAAAATAACAATAAATTCAGTTTCAGGTGCTTCGACACCATATAATATATTCGTTTGTGATTCAAACGGAAATAATTGTTCTGTATTGACAACCGACGCTTCACCCACGGGAGACTTCACATTATCACCTTTTTTTGATGGTGCACCGTCAGTAATGTTAAAAATCATAGATAGTAACAATTGCGAATATTTTCAAATCCTACCCTGTCAATCTACATAATTAAGAAAAACCAATAAAATATCACGGATATTTTAATTTGTTAAAGTATTTATTATTAAAAAAGTAGATGGCGCAATTTATAGTAAGACTTACATTAGATTCTAATGCGATAGGTCCTTTTGATATATACTCAGGTTCGACTTCAGGAACACCAATAAAAGAAAATCAAACAAGGGACCAAATGATTGCTGGGGTGTTAGTATCACTACCAGGTTCTACTTTTGGTACTGAGTATACTCTTTCAGTTATTAACACACAAGATGGTTGTAATGACCTGCTTGTAACTCAAAAAGTCATAGCCTATATTGGTTACACCATTACTGTTAGTGTAACTGAAGGAAGTACTGTTGCGACATATAGTGTTGTGGCGGATGGTGCTGCCTCTGAAAATATTACTGTAAACTTTACAAATACTTTGGGTGTTACATCGGGAAATGATGTAGTATTTACCCCTGCGGTACCTATTTTAAGTGGTGCGACAGGAGGAACTTTAACTTTAAGTGCATCAACAGAATACTCACTTTTAGACGAGACTTGTGTAAATACAAATTTTGCTATTAGTGGTGCTACAGGAATTTCAACAAGACCACCAAAGTCCTTTATATGTAATTTCCAAAACATAACACCAACACCTACGAGTACACCTAATGTTACTCCAACTAATACTGCTACACCAACAAGCACTGCTAACGTTACTCCAACACCTTCGTCAACTCCGAGTGTTACTCCAACTCCAACGGCAACAGTAATAATAATAACACCGACACCAACAAATACTCCAAGTAACACACCAACTAATACACCAACGGGTACTCCGACACAGACACCGACAAGTACTGCGAATGTTACTCCAACTCCAAGTACATCTCAGGGTGCTACACCAGCGGTTACTCCAACACAAACGACAACACCTACACAAACACCTACACAAACACCAACGAGTACTGCGAACGTTACACCAACTCAGACACCGACACAGACTCCAACAAGTACTGCAAATGTCACACCTACACCAACAGGTACACCAACTCAGACACCGACAAGTACCGCTAACGTTACTCCAACACCAACGGGTACTCCGACAAATACGCCTACGCAAACACCAACAAGTACTGCGAACGTTACACCAACGCCAACAGGAACGCCAACAAGCACACCGACACAAACACCGACAAGTACTGCTAACGTTACTCCAACACCGACTGAGACTCCGACTAATACTCCAACTCAGACTCCAACAAGTACTGCGAACGTTACACCAACTTCAACGAGTACACCGACACAGACACCAACGAGTACAGGTAATGTCACACCAACACCAACGAGTACACCGACTAATACTCCTACTCAAACTCCAACAAGTACTGCGAACGTTACGCCAACACCAACAGGAACGCCAACAAGCACACCGACACAAACACCGACAAGTACTGCTAATGTTACTCCGACGCCAACGGGTACACCGACTAATACACCTACACAAACACCTACTCAAACACCAACAAGTACTGGTAACGTGACACCAACGCCAACGAGCACACCGACACAGACACCAACAAGTACTGCTAACGTTACTCCAACACCGACTGAGACTCCGACTAATACTCCTACACAGACACCGACAAGTACAGCTAATGTGACACCTACACCTTCTCAAACACCTACTCAAACACCAACGAGTACAGGTAATGTTACACCAACACCGACTGAGACTCCGACTCAGACGCCAACAAATACGCCAACAGGTTCACCTACTCAAACGCCAACTAGTACTGGTAATGTGACTCCTACACCAACGGGTACACCTAACGTTACACCTACACCAACAAATACTAGTACACCTAACGTTACCCCGACACCAACGAGCACTCCAAACTCAACACCTACACCTACTGCAACTAATGCTGGAGCTGCACCTGCGTTATTATTTATAGAACCTGATAGTAAGGCTGCAGATATAGGAACATACATATTTAATGGAGGTACACCATTGTCTAACTGGTATGGATTCACAAACAGTAGTGCACCTTCAAACACATCGGATATTGAAACTTATATGGAAATGTTCGCAACATCAGGTGTTACAGGATTACCTGAAGTATATACTGCAGATATACCTCAAACGGGTGGTGACCAATATAAGTTTGAACAAATTTTAGTACCGTCAGGAACGGTAAGTGGTAATGCGTGGTATACATTCTTAATTCCTCAAGATTCTATAGGGAGTTCATCAAATAGGGTTACCGAAATATTACAAGATACTAGTACTTCTTATAATAATACAATCACGACAAGTATAACATATTATGATTTAGGTTTGGTAAGTTACACTGGTAGTGTTTTTGCTAATACAGATTATAGGTTATACACATCCTACACTAGTCAGGACCTTAGACTGGATAATACATCAAATCCGTTATATTTTAAGGCGGGAACAGTAAGTTAAAAATTTTTATATAAAAAAGTAAAAAATGGCATTTGAATACAAAAACCCAATCTCGAGTTCGCAGTTAAACGGGAGCGAATCAGTTTCTAGAACTAAAACCTATGGTACTAACTTTAGTGTTTTACAAGTCGGTGGTTATATGGAGGTATATAACCTTAGTGATTTAGAATATACTATACCAAGTGAATCCACAGGTATTATTGAATTTAGTGGTAATAGTATTCCTATTCAATTTGCCAAGAGAACTCTACCATTTTTACCTGATACTTTAACTTTAAATTCTGATAATATATCTTCTGGTCGTAGGAGACTTGGTATGTTAGTATATGTTCATGAGACAAATAGAACATACCAATACCAAATAGACGATTATGAAACTTACTATAATGATGCAAGTGGTTCCACGAGTGAGGGTGAGTTTGGAACGACAGTGACAACATCTACGGCAGGTGGTCAGTCATTTATCAATCTATGGACTGGTTCAACCATTGAAGGTGTTAGTGGTGTAACAAGAGAAGAAGCTCGTTGGAGAGTATTTTGGGGTACTGACTGGCAAGTAACAGGTGGTACGGTAACATATGATTCAACAGGTACATTAGCCTTAGACTCAAATTCAGGTAATACAGTTAACATTACTGGATTTACAACAATTACTGGTGGTACATACAACAGTGGTACTACTACGATGACCCTTGTGAATAACTTAGGAAATGAAGTTACCGTTACAGGGTTTACCTCTAATACAAATATTGCTAATAGTGATTTAACATTAGATGGTGAAAGAGTAGTTAACCTTGATGGTAATAATTTAACATTCACGGGGGGTACTAGTGAAGAATTTACGGTAGTTGCAGAAAACATCATATTAAGTGCAAATACACTTGGTGATATATTCTTAAAAGGTGTTAGTTCTTCATCAGAAACAAATTACTTAGTTATTGATGGTGATGGAAAATTAACATACAACACTTCAGGTGGTGGTGGAGAAACTGCAATATCTGCAGTTACCTATAACGATGAGTGGGGTATTAGAACAGAATCAACAGATGCCACTTCAGGTACAACTAACCTGCCATTTATTACAGGTGGTACGTATTCATCGGGTGAACTTAATCTACGAATTGCTAATCAAGTTGAGAGTGATATATCAATTTCATTTGGTGGTGAAAGTTTGGATATATTTGCTACAGGTGGTACTTTAGTTAATGACACCTTAACTATTAATAGAAATGATGGTAATAGTTTTGATGTTACTGGATTTACTGACACGTATTATACTGGTAGTTCATACAACCCTCAAACTTTAGAATTAGATTTAAGTGATACTGAAGGAAATACATTAACAACAACTAACGTAACTGGTTTATATATTTCAGGTGGTACCTATAGCGGTACTACATTAACTCTTGACAATTCAACGGGTGGTACGGTTACAATTACAGGATTTACTTCGGGAACATCGGGTACTTCAGGAAGTTCAGGAACAAGCGGAACAGATGGTTCATCAGGAACTAGTGGTACAGACGGTTCATCAGGAACATCGGGTACATCAGGAAGTTCAGGAACTAGCGGTGCAGATGGTTCGTCAGGAACTAGTGGTACAGACGGTTCATCAGGAACATCGGGTACTTCAGGAAGTTCAGGAACAAGCGGAA
>Ga0307377_10007297_pt1 | contig 11441 bp, 15 predicted proteins | sample TR3MG_FD_202535 | JGI IMG/M metagenome (GOLD analysis project Ga0307377, IMG submission 202535) | Soil microbial communities from Risofladan, Vaasa, Finland - TR-3 | ecosystem: Environmental > Terrestrial > Soil > Coastal area > Acid sulfate soil | place: Finland: Risofladan, Vaasa | collected...
GCGTCGGCTCCGCCTTCTGCGCCGGCGCCGACCTCAACTGGATGCGCGCCGTCCGCGACTTCACGTACGAGCAGAACCTGGAGGAATCGAACCAGGTGGCCGCGGTGATGCGGCGTATCTACGACTGCCCGCTGCCGACCATCGCCCGCGTTAACGGCCCGGCCATCGGCGGCGGCGCGGGCCTCGTGGCCTGCTGCGACCTGGCGGTGGCCGCCGAGAGCGCCCGCTTCAGCTTGAGCGAGGTCAAGCTGGGCCTCATCCCGAGCTGCATCTCGCCGTACGTTATTAAGAAGATAGGCGAGGGGCCGGCGCGGGGGTTCTTCCTCACCGGCGAGCGCATACCGGCGGATAAAGCCCGGGCCATCGGCCTGGTGAACGAAGTGGCCAGGGAGGGCGAGCTCGACGTCGTCGTCGCGAAGTGGGTCAGCCAGCTCGTGACCTCGGGCCCCGTCGCGATCGCGAAGTGCAAGGAGCTCATCAGGAACGTGCCGCAGATGGACCTGGACGAGGCCGGCCCCTACACCGCGGAGATGATCGCGAAGATGCGCACGTCCGAGGAGGGCCAGGAGGGCATGGCGGCCTTCCTCGAGAAGCGCAAGCCCAAATGGGCGGAGTGATGAAGGCGAAGACGAACCCGCTGGATAAAACGTACCTGACACCGGCCGAGAAGAAAGCGGTGGCGACTTTCGTACGCGGGATTCGGAAGGCGCTGGGCGATGACCTCGTGGGCGTAACGTTGTTCGGGTCTAAAGTCCGCGGCGACTACGGCCCTGAATCGGACGTCGACTTACTCATCCTCTTGCGCGTTAAAAATTATAAAGCCGAAGATAAAATTTTTAGTATCCTCGTAGACGTGGAGTTAGCGACGAATACACCCCTTTCGCCTATCGTCTATTTCCGGCGCCGTTACGAACGGAGTAAGCGGTTAGGTTCGCCGTTTATAAAAACGGTGGAGGCGGAGGGGGTCGCGCTGTGAGCGATGAAGCAATAAGTTTAGCTCGGTGGCGACTCGAATCCGCTAAAGCGCGTTTGGCCGAAGCCCGCAATTCATTAAAGACCCGCGGTTACCCCGGCGCGATTAATAGAGCTTATTACGCGATTTTTACAGCCTTACGTGCCCTTCTCGCTTTGAAACGGATTGATAGTAAGACTCACCAGGCTGCATTCCTTTTGTTCCAGAAACATTACGTTAAGACGGGTTTATTCCCGAGGGAACTGGCCGAGTTAGCTAAGAGGGCGAAGGGAATTCGCGAAGCGGCCGATTACGACGATTATATCGAGGTTGCGGCGGACGACGCCCGGCGCGAAATGAACGCCGCGGCCAAGTTCATCGCCGCTGTGGAGAAGTTGATGGAAGCCGGCAAGGATGTTGAACGAGAAGGCGGAAAGAAAACGAAAAGGTAACGCGGAGGGCCAGGAGGGCATGGCGGCCTTCCTCGAGAAGCGCAAGCCCGGCTGGGCGGAATAAATGTTCGAAAAAATCCTCATCGCGAACCGCGGCGAGATAGCCTGCCGCGTCATCCGGGCCTGCCGCGAGCTGGGCGTGCGCGCCGTCGCCGTATACTCGGACGCGGACGGAGGTAGCGAATGAGTTTTATATATTGTTCCAAATGCGGTTCGGTAGTAACTATGGTACCTAAACCCGGTAAGAGTTACGAATGCCAGAAATGCGGCACCGTAGTAAAAACGCCGTCTGATTATGTTCCGAAAACCGTTGCCGACTATAAACCGTTTCGAACTTATATTAGATATCCCGCGTTAAAGACAATAACTACTGTTTTTCGCTTTTTGGGTTGGATTATAATCTTATTAGCCTGCATTTCCTTTTTCATTAGTTTAATTTTGGCTGTTAAATATAATAGCGGTTCTTTATTACTAACTTTATTGCTAACGAGTATCGTTTCGTTGATAGGAGGCGGGTTTTGGGCTTTAATATGTTTTGCTCTCGCCGAGAGTATCGAAGTATCTATCGATATAGAGGAAAATACCCGAACAGCTAAAGATATATTAGAATTAATAAAGAAATATCCGCGTCCTTCCCAATAAATCGTATCGTTGTTTACTTTCCGAGTTTAATATAGTCGTTTTATTATGTTCAACCGTCTCCTCATCGCGAACCGCGGCGAGATAGCCTGCCGCGTCATCCGGGCCTGCCGCGAGCTGGGCGTGCGCGCCGTCGCCGTATACTCGGAGGCCGACCGCGGGGAATTATACGAGGGTATAGCGGACTCCCTAGATAAGACCAAACCTAAGAGGGCGGAGTTATATGGCGGAGAGTTTTAACGAATTATTACTAACTACGCTTATTAATTCGCCACATCTAAGCGAGGAAATCGAGCGCCCTTTAAATAGACTTTTTTTAGAAAATGTCGGGACGTTTTTAACTACGAAAAATAGGATAGAGCGTAAAGAAACTGCGGTTCAAGCTATAAAAGAGCTTTGGACGATTTGGGAAAGACAAGATGCTTTCGTACCTTATTTAGAAAGATTAAAAACGACCGAAGTTGCCGCTTTAATATTTGACGAAGATAACCGGGACCATTTAGTACATTCTTTATACGTATATTTATTAGGCCATTATTTAATTAGTGTATCCGGTATTATAAGGGAGAATTGTTGGGACGACAAAGAGTACTTCTTGTTCGAATGGGGGATGACGGCGTCATTGCACGATATTGCATACCCTTTAGAATTACATAGTAAACAAATAGGAAGTTTTTTAGAAAAGGAATTCCCTGACGAAAAGGATAAAACCGTTTTAGGTTTTAGAATTACCGATGAGGTATTAGTTAGACTTAGCGAAGGTGATTTCGATTTATGGGATTATTTACGCAATTATTTTATTACGGAGTGCGGGATAGAGGACTTCGATATAAAAAAATACTTTGAGAGGGAATGTTCGAATAAAGGAATTATAAACCACGGTATTTTCGGTGGCCTATTCGTTTTAAGAAAGTTTCTTAATATGGGCGAATTCGATTCTAGTATTATGGATATCGCTGGCGCCATAACCCTTCACAATTTAGAAAAGGACATTCGTTTAGATTTAGAAGATAACCCTTTGGCGTATTTACTCGTATTAGCTGACGAACTCCAAGATTGGGATAGGCCTTCTATAGATAAGGACTTAATACCTCCAACTGGGGTAAATATTTCCGCATCGGGTGAAGAAGGAGAAGAGATTATTTGCAAGACGATCCTTCCTCGTCATATTATTGCCGAAAAGGAAGAACTACTAAGTAGAAAGCTAAATGATAAGCACGTTTTTATCGAGTTCCGCCCTGTTTTGCCTTATTGATGTTTAAAAAAATCCTCATCGCGAACCGCGGCGAGATAGCTTGCCGCGTCATCCGGGCCTGCCGCGAGCTGGGCGTGCGCGCCGTCGCCGTATACTCGGAGGCCGACCGCGCGGCCTTACATGTCGCTCGAGCCGACGAGGCCTACTGCATCGGCCCCGCGCCGCCGCTCGAGTCCTATTTAAATATAGAGAAGATAGTCGAGACCGCGAAAGAGGCCGGCTGCGAAGCGGTCCATCCCGGCTACGGCTTCCTGGCCGAGAACGGTGCCTTCGCCGACGCCTGCGCCGAAGCGGGGTTGGCCTTCATCGGCCCGAGCGGCGACACCCTCCGCTTGGCGGGCGACAAGCTCGGCGCCCGCCGGACGATGACCGCGGCCGGCGTCCCCATCATCCCCGGGATGTCCGCCGGCGCCGGCGAGGCCGACGACGTTACGGCCGAGGCGGGGAAGCTCGGCTACCCCGTAATGGTCAAGGCCGCGGGAGGAGGCGGCGGCAAGGGGATGCGCGTCGTGTGCGGCGACGGCGAGTTGGCCGAGTGCCTGGAGGCGGCGCGCCGCGAGGCCAAAGGCGCTTTCGGCGACGACACCGTTTATCTGGAGAAGTACGTCGAGAGGCCGCGCCACGTCGAATTCCAAATCCTGGCGGACGCGCGCGGTAATGTCGTCCACCTCTTCGAGCGCGAGTGCTCCATCCAGCGGCGCCACCAGAAGATCGTCGAGGAGTCGCCGTCGCCGGCGCTGGACGCGAAGCTGCGGAAGAAGATGGGCGAGGCGGCGTGCGAGGTCGCCCGCGCCGTGGGGTATACCAACGCCGGGACCGTCGAGTTTCTGTTGGACGAAAATAAAAATTTCTATTTCCTCGAGGTCAACGCCCGCGTCCAGGTCGAACACCCGGTGACGGAAATGGTTATAGGGGTGGATATAGTAAAGGCGCAGCTCGCGATAGCCGCCGGCGAAAAGTTGCCTTTCGCGCAAAAGGACGTGAGCCGGCGCGGCCACGCCGTCGAGTGCCGCATCTACGCCGAGGACCCGGCGGCGAACTTTCTCCCTTCGGCCGGCAAGATTTTGTTCCTGCGCGAGCCGCGCGGCCCGGGGGTCCGGTTGGACGGCGGCATCTACGCCGGATACGACGTGCCGGTTTATTACGACCCCATACTGGCGAAGTTGATTACGTGGGGCGCGGACAGGGAAGAAGCGCGGCGCCGCATGGCCGAAGCGCTGCGGGAATATGTTATAATTGGTATCGGAACGACGATACCGTTCTTGCGCGACGTTATCGACCACCCGGCCTACGTCGCCGGCGAGACCAATACCGGCTTCATAACCGACCACTTCGACGGTTGGCGGGAGGAGGTGCCGGAGGGCTTGATGGAGAAGGCGCTGGCCGCGGCGGCGGTGGCCGAGATGGCCGCGGGGCCCGCGATGCGCTACTCCGACGGCGGCTCGGGCCGGGCGGCGGGGGGGGGGCCGACGCCCTGGCAGACCGTCGGGCCGTGGGAGATAGGCCGGGGGGCGTGATTACTTAATACATGGAGTATGAATTCCAATCCGGCGACGGCGAATACGCGGTAACGGTCGAGAAGAGCGGCGACGGCTTCCGCGTCACGGTCGACGGCCGCGCGATGGAGGTCGACCTCGTCGCCGCGGAACCGGGTTGTTATTCGTTCGTGGCGGACGGCGAGGTTACGGACGTCGTCGTCGTGCGCGACGGCTCGAGGCGCTACGTCGCGGTGGGCGGGCATTCTTTTATACTCGAGGAGGGGGGAGGCCGGGAGCAGCGCGCCGCCGCCGCGGTGGAGGACGTCGTCGCCGGCATCCAAACGATTCGCGCGCCGATGCCCGGCAAAGTGGTCAAGATCGCCGCCGCGGAGGGCGACGCCGTCGAGAAGGGGCGAACCGTCGTCGTCGTCGAGGCGATGAAGATGGAACACCCCCTTACGGCCGCGGGGCCGGGCATCGTAAAGAAGATATCGTGTCAAGAAGGGCAAAACGTCGACGCCGACCAGCCGTTGGCCGAAGTAGAGATCGAGGGGAACGGCTAGGTTCGGCTTTATTTTTAATACCGCTTAAAAGAGGATGAAAATGGATTTCAACTTGAACGACGAACAGAAGATGATGCGCCAGGTGGCCGCGGAAATAGCGGACGAGCAGCTCGCGCCCAAGGCCGAGGAGATGGAGGAGAATCGCGAAATCCCGGGCGAGCTCCTCGCGTTCCTCGCCGAGCAGGGCTATTTCGGCATGTTCCTCCCCGAGCGATACGGCGGCGCCGAGCTCGACTTCGCCACGTACGCGCTGACGATCGAGGAGTTCTCGCGCGGTTCGCCGGCGGTGGCGCTGGTGGTATCGGTGCAGAACGCGCTGGTGGGCAAACCTATCCTGACGTACGGCACCGAAGGCCAGAAGGAGAAGTACCTGGCCCGGGTGGCCTCCGGCGAGTTGCTGGGCGCGTTCTCGATTACGGAAGAGGATGCCGGCTCGGACGCGGCCAACGTCCAAACGACCGCGGCGAAGAAAGACGGCGGCTACGTCCTCAACGGCCGTAAGCTATACGTTACCAACGCCGGCTTCGCCGGCCTCTTCCTCGTCGTCGCTTCCACCGACCCGGCGGCCGGCGGCAAGGGCTTGTCCTGCTTTTTAGTGGAGAGGGACGCGCCCGGCTTCACGGTCGGCGAACGCTTCGACGGGATGGGGATGCGGGCGTTGGACGTCCGCCGGCTCGAGTTCAAGAACTGCGAGGTGCCCGCCGACGCCCTCCTGGGTGCCGAAGGCGAGGGCCTCAAGATCGCGCTCGCCAGCCTGGACGGCAGCCGCATCGGCGTGGGGGCGCAGGCCGTCGGCATAGGCCAGCAGGCGTTCAACGAGGCCAAGAAGTACGCGGGAGAACGCGAGCAGTTCGGCCGGCCCATCCTGAGCTTCCAGGCCATACAGTTTTACCTGGTCGAGATGGCGACGCGCCTCGAGGCGGCGCGGTTCTTGACGCTCCGGGCCGCGACGCTGGCGGACGCCGGCGAGCCGTTCTCCGCCGAGGCCGCGATGGCGAAGCTCTACGCCTCCGAGGCCGCTAACTTCTGCGCCAACCTCGGCGTCCAGATCCACGGCGGCTACGGCTATATGAAAGATTACGTCGTCGAGCGGTTCTTCCGCGACGCCCGCGTAACCGAGATCTACGAGGGGACCTCCGAGGTGCAGAAGTTGGTAATCGCCGGAAAGCTTCTGAAAGGATAAACCCATGCTGGACTATATCGAGTACGAGGATTTTCGGGCCGAGGTAAAGGCCAAGGTCGACGAGATCGTCGCGCCTCACGCCGCGGCCATAGACGCCGACGACCATATTCCCGACGAGGTCATGAAGGCCATCGGCGAAGTCGGATGGTTCGGCGCCCTGGCGCCCGCCGAGTACGGCGGCCTGGGATGGGACACGGTCCGGTACGCCATTATGGTGGAGGAGGTATCGCGGGCGTCGGGGTCGGCGGGCGTCATGCTTGCGGTCCAGGGCTCGCTGGTCACCTACCCGCTGCAAAAGTACGGGACGGAAGAGCAGATAAAAGAATATATGCCCAAGTTCGCCTCCGGCGAAGTAATGGGTTCCTTCGGCCTTACCGAGCCGGGCGCCGGTTCCGACGCCGGCAACACCAAGACCACCGCCGTCCTCGACGGCGACGAGTGGGTCATCAACGGCCAGAAGTGTTTCATCACCAACACCAAGCGCGACTGGCCCGTCGTCTGCTTCGCGACGGTGCGGACCGACCCCGATAAGTCCAAGGGCGTCTACGGCGTCAGCTCCATAATCGTTCCCGTGGATGCGCCGGGGTTCAACTACGGCCGCAAGGAGAACAAGATGGGGTTGCGCGGCTCGGATACCAGCGAGATATTTTTCGAGGACTGCCGCGTCCCCCAGAAGAACCTGCTCGGCGAGGTCAACGAGGGTTTCAAGATCTTCATGGTGGCGCTGGACGCGGGCCGCATAAGCATCGGCGCTATGGCGCTCGGCCTGGGCCAGGGCGCGTTCGACCTCGCCGTCAAGCATGCGGAAAATCGCGTCCAGTTCGGCAAGCCCATCGGCACCAAGCAGGCCATACAATGGAAAATAGCCGAGATGGCGACCAAAGTCCGGGCGGCGCGCTTCCTAGTTTACTCCGCCGCCGCGCTTAAGGACGCCGGCCTCCCCTATACCAAAGAGGCCGCGATGGCGAAGTACTACGCCTCGCAGGTGGGGCGCGAAGCGGCCTACGACGCCATACAGGTCCACGGCGCGCTGGGGTACGATAAATCCTATCCGCTGGAGCGCATCTACCGCGACGTCAAGCTCGACGAAATAGGCGAGGGGACGAGCGAGATTCAAAAAATCGTCATAAGCCGTAACATTTTACAGCTTAAAAAGAAAAAATAACCGACGCGCCGGCGGGATTCCGTTATGGCGCCGACGGTGAAGCGAATGGTAACTATAAGAAAAAGAAAACCGCCGCAGTTCCTTAAGGAGGTTATCGAGCGGGTCGTCAAAGCGGCAAGCCCTAGCCGCGTAATACTGTTCGGCTCGCAGGCCCGAAACGACGCCGACGCGAGAAGCGACGTCGACCTGCTGGTCGTAGTTGAAAGCGTAAGGTCACGACGGGCGTTGGCGGCTAAAATCTATGAGGCGCTCGCGGATATCCACGTCCCGGCCGATGTCGTGGTAGCCACCGAAAACGATTTAAGGAAAAACCGCGGTGTGCGGGGGGCGCTGGTCAACCGGGCCGTCGAGGAGGGCGTGACGTTATATGCCGCGCAGCGGCCGACGTAAACTAATTGAAACGTTGATGCGGAAAGCCCGCGCCGATTACGGCGTCCTTTTAAAGCTCGGGTCGGAGCGCGACGAGTATGACCTCGTCTTCGGTTTCCATGCTCAACCGGCGATCGAGAAGGCGTTAAAGGCGGTCATTGCGGCTTCGGGCTTAGAATTCCCGTTAACGCATAATGTCTCGGTCCTTTTAGATATAATAAAAAAGGCGAAAGTGGAGAATAAGCCGACGGTATCCGAACCGGGCCTCTTGACCGTATTCGCGGTAGAGTACCGTTACGAGGATTACGACGAACCCCCGCCGGATATAGACCGGGCGAAGTTAACCGCGGAGGTTGAACGTGTTGTTAAGTGGGCTGAGGAAACCGTAAAAATCGAGGCCCCGAAGCGGCGGTGAAATGAAGTTCAGCTTACGGGAAATTGAAGATAAAGAGAACGCATCTACCGCGACGTCAAGCTCGACGAAATAGGCGAGGGTACGAGCGAAATCCAGAAAATAGTCATAAGCCGGAATATTCTACGGCTTAAGAAAAAGAAGTAACCGACGCACCGGCGGGGCTACACGGTGGCATCGCCGACAGGTTTTATGTTATAATATAGACAGGAGTATTGGATGGAAGAGAAAGGATTCACGGTCTGGTTCACCGGCCTGTCCGGAGCGGGCAAAACCACCGTCTCGAAACTGGTCGAAGAGGAACTCCGGCGTCGCGGCCGCAAGGTGGAAGTGCTCGACGGCGACGTCGTTCGGACCAACCTCTCCAAGGGCCTGGGCTTCTCCAAGGAGGACCGCGACACCAACATACGCCGCATCGGCTTCGTGTGCCATATCCTCAGCCGCAACGGCGTCGCCGCCGTGGCCGCGGCCATCTCGCCCTACCGCGCGATACGCGACGAGAACCGGAAGCTGGTCGGCGACTTCGTCGAAGTTTTCTGTAAGTGCCCGCTCGAAGTCCTATTGGAGCGCGACGTTAAGGGGTTATACAAGAAAGCGCTCGCGGGCGAGATAAAGAACTTCACCGGCGTCTCGGACCCGTACGAGGAGCCGCCGACGCCGGAGGTCGTGTGTAACACCGACGTCGAAACGCCGGAGGGGAGCGCGGCCAAAGTAATCGCCAAGCTGGAGGAGCTCGGCTACCTCGCGGCGCCGGGTACGGAGGGAGTATACTCCGAAGAGGAGGAGGAGAAAGTCCGCAAGCGCCTGGAAGCGCTGGGTTATATGTGATGGCCGAGTGCGAATACGTCGACCTCCACGTCCACACCACGTTTTCGGACGGTTCGTTGACCCCGGCGGAAGTCGTGTGGTTGGCCGTCGACGTCGGCCTGGCGGCGATCGCCGTAACCGACCACGACGGCGTGGACGGCAACGCCGAGGCGTTCGCCGAGGGCGCCCAACAGGGCCTGGAGGTCATTCCGGGCGTGGAGATAAGTTGCGATTTCACGCCCACCAACGTCCACGTCGTGGGCCTCTTCATCGACCCCACGAACGCCGAGCTGACCGAGGCGCTCGTCGACGTGCGGGAATACCGCAAGCGCCGCAACCCCAAAATATTGGCGAAGCTCGCCGACCTCGGGATGCACATCGAGCTTGAAGAAATCGCGGCCAAAGCCGGCGGTAGGACCGTCGGCAGGCCCCATATCGCGGAGGTAATGGTGGAGAAGGGGTACGTCGCCGATTTCCAGGAGGCGTTCGACAAGTACCTCGCCCACCACAAGCCGGCGTACGTCGGCCGGCGGCGCATCGCCGCGGAAGAGGGCCTTGCGCTGATTCACGGCGCCGGCGGCCTGGCCTTCCTGGCGCACCCCGGCGTCTACGCGCTGCCGCCCCGCATTTTGGAGAGTATGGTCTTCAAGCTCGCCCGCGCCGGCCTCGACGGCGTCGAGGTTTATTACGTCGACCACCTGCCGACCGATACCGCGTTCCTGAGGCGGCTTGTCGACGAGTACGACTTGTTGGCCGGCGGCGGTACCGACTTCCACGGCGCGGCTAAGCCCGGCGTAGAGCTCGGCATTGGCCGCGGCGACCTTAAGGTCCCCTACGAGCTGGTGGCCCGTATGAAAGCGCGTCTCGGCGTCCGGGCACGACGCGCGGCGATACGATAATGATAATAGCCGGCCTTCGGGCCGGCTTTTTAAATGATTTCGCCCCGACGAACGGCGGCATCGGCCGGGTAGCCGGATAAAGGATGCCGGGGTTTAGGCTTTCCCGGCCGCCGCTTTACGCGTAACCCCCGGCGCGAGGGCTCGGCGTCGAACCCGGGCTACCGCCGACGCGGGGTCGTTATTTGAAGTATTGTACCCGGTCCGTTCCTTCGTCCGTAACGTAGATTACTCCGTCCGGGGCGACCGCGAGGCCGTAGGGCTGTTCGAATTGGCCGTCGTTAGCGCCTTTCGCGCCCCATTTCCCCAAGAATTCGCCCGTGGACGTGAAGAACTGTATCCGGTTGTTCCGTCTATCGGCGATGAAGACGCGGCCGCTTTTATTCACGGCGATTTCCCAAATCCACTTGAACTGACCCTCGCCCGTTCCTTCGGAGCCCCAGCTGCCGAGCAGGCTCCCGGTGGGCGTAAAATATTTCACGCATTCGTCATAGGAAGCAGTCACGTACACGTTGCCGTCGGGGGCGACCGCGAGGCCGCTGCACTCCGCCACGCCGCCCCATTCGCCGAGGTAACTGCCGGCCGCGGTAAAATACTGGATGCGGCCGTTACCCGAGTCTAAAACGTATACGTTTCCGCCGGGGGCAACAGCTACGTTCTCGGCGTAGCGGAACTGGCCTGGGCCCGACCCCCTCGAGCCCCATTCGCCCAGAAGGCTGCCGGTGGGCGTATAGTACTTTATTTCATAATCGGTTGTGGCGTAGACGTTCCCGTTCGGAGCGACGTCTACCCCATAGACGCTGTAATCGCCCGTTACGACCCATTCGCCCAGGCGGTTGCCGGTGGGGCTGAAAAACGCCAAACCGCCGCCCTGCCCGGGGTACCAATATATAACGTAAACGAAGCCTTTGGGAGAGGCCGCGACGCCCATAGGGTGGTCGTCGCAAAGCCATTTTCCCAGGAAAACGGGGTGTTTTTCCTCTGCCGGCTCGGTGGGCGTCTCATCCGCGCAACCGATAAGGAATAGAAGAGCGCAACCTACGGCTATTAACCTGTTCATTTCTCCTCTCCTTTCCAAGCTATTGACCGGTTACTAAAAGCATAATCGAGCTAGTACGACCCTTAATCCCTTCGCCCCGCCGTACTTGGGGCAGCGGGCCGCTACCGCCTCCGGCGTAGAGTTTACTTTATCGGCCATATAAGTCCGCGGTATACCCGCCAGGTTCGTTGCCGATTAGCTAACCGAAACGATTACGGCTAAAATTACGAA
>Ga0307377_10007299_pt1 | contig 11438 bp, 17 predicted proteins | sample TR3MG_FD_202535 | JGI IMG/M metagenome (GOLD analysis project Ga0307377, IMG submission 202535) | Soil microbial communities from Risofladan, Vaasa, Finland - TR-3 | ecosystem: Environmental > Terrestrial > Soil > Coastal area > Acid sulfate soil | place: Finland: Risofladan, Vaasa | collected...
TACATCTTCCATACGATAGTTGTCGCCTTGACCCCAGACCAGGTGATGTCCTTGGAGACGATCTTCTTGAGCTTGCTGCTACTCTCCCACCACACAACAGCACTTGGAAAGACAGTACCAGTAACCTCTCGGTAGGCGCCACTTGAAAAACCTTCTGCAGGGCCATCGTCGATGAAATGTATGAGCTGTCGAATGACTTTGTGCTGCGCCGAGGTTATGCCGCTTGTTGCGAGGAGGTCTGTAAGTGTGACCTCAGACGTTACCACTTGGTCCTTGAAGGTCATCTCTCCGGTGGCGCGGGAGATTATGACGTCGTTGTCGCGGGTCCTGGTGACGTCGTCAGGCTCTTGGAGTTCAAAGCCGGCGGCTTCGATGACGTCTTCGAAGGGGTCGATGGGGTACTGAAAAGCGGGACCAGAGTCGGCGTCATCACCACCCAGAGCGGTGGATTCTTGCTTGATGACTTGGACCCGCTCTGGAAACGACATCCGCTTCTCCTGACAACATGGTGGGGTGAGGAGGCATTCAACCTCCTCACCCCGGTACTAACTACAGGGGGTCGCTACTACGCTGCGCGACGACCGCGATCAACGATCTTGAGGAAGAGGTCGGTGGCGTTCTTGGCGAACCCCATCTCGATGACCCTCTTGCCGCCGCTCGGGGCGGCGTTGTGGAGACCACCACCCGTCTTCAGGTAGATGCGGTCGCCCGCGGCGAAGCCCAGGCCAGTGAGTGCGCCAGTCTTGAGGCCCACGGAGTCCACGGCCACTGCGGCGGTGGACGCTTCGGTCGTCGCGGCGATGCCGATGACGGCGCACTTGGTGTCGGTGTCCGTGTCGCCGTTCGACACGGCTTCGGAGGTGGCGTCCACGTAGACCGGGTAGTACTGCGTGACGCCCGCGGTGCCGGCGATCCAGTCGGTCTCGATCAACGGAGCTTCGGTCGCCGGGGACGACGCGTGGGTGTGCAACGAGTCGGCGTTGCTGGATGAACCTGCCGTCAGGGTGTTGAGGTTGGTGGCAGTCACCACACCGGTGCTGGGGGTCTGGCTGGTGGCCACGCCACCGATCTCGAACAGGTTGGGCACACCCTTGACGCTGAGGCCCGTACCTGCTCCACCAACGTCGAGGGCGGCGGTCGAGCCGTCCAGGTTGATACCGAGACCACCCGTTTGACGGGTGATGCCGCCTGTGGGCTTCACGGCGGCGCGTAGTTGCCCGGAGGCGGTGTCGGCATCGAATTCCAAGCCCGAGGTACCGCCGCCAGCGCCGGCACCAGCAGCATCGGCGTCGGAGTCCAGCTCCACCTTAATGCTGCTGATGAGCTTCTTGAGGCCCTGGTCGAAGGTGAGCTGTGCGGCGCCACTGAACTGGGAGAACTTGATGGGGGTGGTGTCGAGGGTGATCGGGTCGGCCGTGACCATCGTCCAGCCCGTGTCGCTGTTGACCGTGCCCCAGGAGACGAAGACGTAGACGCCTTGGTGCAGCTCGGCGCCCGTGTCCTCTTCCGTGGCGCGGGTCAGCAAGAACTTCACGCTGCCGTCGTCGCCCAAGGTGGTGACGTCGTAGATGCCGTTGTCCACATCGGCAGTGGCGTCGTCGCCGCCCTGCATGGAGACGAGCACACGGTCACCGACCTCCAGGAGACGGCCGTCGATGGTGTTGGCGGCCGAGGTGCTGGTGGGGGCTTCGAGGGTCTTGCCCACGCCGGAACCCACGGCCACGTAGCCGGTCAATTCCGCGTCGGTCTTGGCCATGACCGATTCGTGGACGTCGAGACCAGAGGCCACGGCGTCGACATACGCCTTGTTTGCCAGGTCATCGGGGTCTACTGGGGCGCCGAAGTTCTGGGCGAGCAAACCACCGCCGTCGAGGACGACGCCGCTGACACCACCGAGAACAACTTTGCCGAAGACGACATCGTCAGTGTTGGCGAATTCTTCCGACGAATAGTCGGAACCGAAGAACAGGGGTACGCGCGTTGCCATGGTTCACTCCTTTTGACGTTACTTCGTTTTGACTTTGGACTTCTTCGGCACCCGCCGGGGAGTCCGAACTTTGGTAACGGGAGCGGGCCGCAACAGCGCGGGCTCCCCCTCTATAAATTGGGGTTGACCGTCGATGACCTGGTGCATTCTGCCCGTCAGGTCATCAATGGCGATGGTGTTGACCTTGATGTTGAAGGTGTCTTCGATGACTTGGTGAACGTCTTGGAGGGCGTTCTTTTTGGTGGTCACCTCCATGATGACTGCAGCCTTTTCCGCCATTTTCTGGGCGATTTCGGGATGCTTGGCGAGAAGTGCGTCCAGTTCCTGGGACACTACGCGCAGGCATAGATGGGTGTGTCGACACTCTGAGTCCAGAGCTCGATACTCCATCAGCAAGGCCTTGGGCAGGTAGTAGTACCCATCCTCGTCCACGGGGGCTTGAGGTGTGTTTTTGATGCTCGGCTTCGTCTTTTTTGCGATGCGTGCCATGTTGTGTCTCCCTAAGTATAGGACATCTGTTTGTGAAAAATTACCCCACTCGAATGGTCATGTTGGTAGAGAGCCCGAGGGCTAGTATGTCTGTGTTGAATGCTACACCTATGTGTTGGATGTGATAGCGCTCACCGGGTCCGGGGTCGGGAAAGTCGCTAGGAATCGTTGGTCTCCCCGTCAAACCCGTGAAATAACGCTCGCCTGCGGTGAGGCCGGTGTAGATGTTGAGGACGGGGCCGCCTAGTTGTACGAGGCAGTCGGTGAAGCCTTGCTTGCTGATGATGCTACCGATTGCGGGCATCTTTGACCGTTGCGCCGCATTCGCTCTTGCGACGAGGGTCGTGCCGGCACCTGCACCGCGCACGTAGACCATGTCTCCGACTTGGTCAGTCAGCATGCAGCTGGCGTTGATGATACCGCCGGCCGCTGTGCCAGACGTGGGCGCCTGCAACCGCATTCCATTCTCCCGTCACAGCGTATCATTTTCCTCGTCGGAGTAGATGCATGAAGTTTCTCTTCGTGGAGTCGTAGTCTGCGAACGAAGAGTTCAGGTACTCCTCCTGGAATGAAGCAATTTGGTCCTCGGTCACCTCGAAGTTTACCCAAAGTTGGTTGCCGGTGAAACGGTGCCCCGCTGTGGGGATCTTCTTCACGACCTTGATGTAGGTCGCTAGGTTGAGGTCGCTGATTTCTGGCATGTCATGGTCTCTCTGTTGGTATTTACGCAGTAAAAAGGGCGCGTCGGGGGAAGCACCCGTACGCGCCCAGTGTACTTCAACCAGCGGTGGTCCGGTTATCGACTGCGTCCCCGCGAACTGCGTCGATGCTTGGAGCTCGTTCCCGGCTCTTCCGTGGTGTTCTTCTCGGTTTCCTCTTCCTCACTGCTCTTGGCGTCTTCGTCTGCTTCAACAGACGTTGAGGCCGTAGCGGCTTCAGGAACTGACGGCGGGGGTGTGACAGGCGCTTCAGGCTCTGGCGTCGGCTCTGGCATCGGCTCGGGCGTCGGTGCGGGAGGCGGAGGCGGCGGTGGCGCAGCCTTCACGGGGGCCGGGGCCGCGGCAGGACCATCGAGGTTCACCGCTTCCAGACTCGGACTCTTGAGGTAGCGCTGGACGATGGGATGTCGCAGCGTGTTCTCATCCACGACGACAGCGGTGCCGGGCTTGGGGAAGAGGATGGGGACTCCGCGTACGTCAAGGACTTGTGACAAGTCCAGCGAGCCGTGCCCATTCCAGGTCAAGCGGTGTTTAGCCATGAACATCTCCCTTATGAAGAAAAGGCGCCAGGCAGTCGATAACTACCTGGCGCCTGTTTACTCCGTACGTCTACGCGCCAGGCAGCTGACCAACCTGGAACGCGAGGGTGTTGCCGATCCCGATCCCCGGAGCCGCGTAGCTCCAGAACTCGATGATGTCAGCCTCCTGCTTGATGAACAGGGTGGCGTCCTGCAGCAGGAAGAAGTTGCCCAGGAAGTTCTCCGGCGCGAAGACGTAGAACTTCTTGGGGTTCATGATGTCGCCCTTGATGGTGGAGACGACGGGGATACCCCAGAGCTTCTCCTCCTCCTCGACGCCCTCGTCGTAGTGACGGGACGCGACATCGTCACCCACCGAGGTGGCGGGCAGGTCGATGGCCTCGTAGTAGAGCTCCTTCGTGAGTGCGATCTTGCCGATGGGCTGACGACGGTTGACCATCGCCTGGAAGCACTTGCGGAAGGCGCTCGATGCGAACGACGAGGCGGCCGTGATCTGCACCGCCGCGTTGAGGGCCGCCAGGTCATCGATGGTGGTGATGAACTTGGTGTCCTCCTGGTCCGCCATATCCTTGACCGAGTTGTCGGACAGGATCTTGCGGATGTCGTTCTGGTACGTCATCAGCTCCCACTTGTTCTTGACGAAGCGCTCGGACTCGGTCTTGCCGAACTTCACCGCGTAGCGGGGGCCGCGGAACCAGGTGCGGGGACCAGTACCCTGGAAGGTCACGAAGGTGGCCACGGAATCGGGCTCCTTCTCGACGATCTTCTTGGGCTGGTCCGTGTTCTCGTCACGATCAATCTCGTCGTCGCCGAGAGTGATGGGGTTGATGATCTCGCGGGCGAAGGACTCCTGACGAACCTTCATGCGAATGAATGCTGAACCTTCGTCTTGTGCTTCCTTGATGCGACCCTCTTCGAGCTTGCGCACGAAGTTGCTGTTGATCAGCTGAGCCGAGACTTCCTTGGTCTCAGTCTGGTAGTTGGGCATCGTATCCTCCAAAAGCCTTAACCGGTGGTCCGGTTGTTATCAGGGTTGCGTTGAGTCGCCCTTCCCATTCAGGTTAGGCGGAGATGGTGATCGTTCCGTCCGTAGCGGAATTGTCGTACAGCACAAAGCCGATGATTTGGTCGGCGGCGGCGCTCACGACGGTGCCGTGCTGGGCGACCTGGCCGCCGTTGAACGTCACTGGCGTACCGGGGGTATACGTGCCCGTGGCGAAGTCGTCGGTCGTCCAGGCGATGCCCGTACCGGGCTTGACGGTTGCGCACTTCCCGGTGAACTCACCCGAGTAGTCGTCGTTGCCTTCGACCACGAGGTAGACATCGATGGGACTCGCGGACGTCAGGTTCGGGGTGGTGGCGAGGTTCACCACCGTCAAGGAGCCCTGGAGCTCTTGGGTGACGAGTTTGCCTGCGGCGAGCGTGACGGGGACGAGCGGCGATCCGGTCTTCTTGATGTCGAAGGGGATCGCCATCGCGCTACCGTTGGGGTAGCCGCGCGGAGTGTCGAATTTTGAATTCAGAAGGGCCATGGTGTTTCTCCTTTATGAACGAGGGGGCGACCCTCAGTGATTACGACATCACCCAGTCGAGGAATTGTTGGTCGCTCTCAGACTGAGTGCGCTGGTCCCTCGCGGTCTTCGTTGTGTACGCCGCGTCGTTGTTTGGGTTGTGGGCTTCCCCCATCGAGTCTGGGGGCTCAGAGTGCGGTGCCCGTTCCGCCAGCTTGGTGAAAAGACTGACGACGTCGTGGTCGGAGGCGGCGATACGCTCCAACACGGCTGGCGACAGTTCTTCGCCCGTAACTGAGGCGATCTTCTCACCGAGCGCATTTGCGACCTTGAGGCGCTCCTGATGGGCGACATCCTTGCGGCCCTGTTCGTCCTGATCGAGTTGCTCGGCGAGCTTCTCCAGGACATTCGCAGTACTACGCATGAGTTCGCTTGACATCAGGCCTTCCTCCCAAGTTTACGCTCCAGGATCTTCAGTCCGATGACGCCTCGGATGACCTGAGCGCACTTGACGAGCTTCTGCTGCTCGTATTCGGTCGCTTTTTGCCGCAGGTACTGTGCCAGTTTCCGGAGGTCACTTTGCATTGCACTGCGCCATAAAGCTATGGAGGTCGTCGTATGAGACCTCCGGGTTATCGTCGTCAACGTCTCGCAAGCAAGCTGCTAGCTTGTGCAAGCCGTCGGAGATGTCTGTGCGGGGTCGGAGAGCGCCCTGCAACAGTTGGTGTTCTGCGGTTTTGACGAGGCGTTCCGCATCGACTTCTCGCAACACCTGGGCTGCCGTTTCTCGAATCGAGGGGTAGGCGGTACGCATCAGTATGTCCCCATGGTTGGCATGTCAGGGAAGAGTCCGGTGCCGCGGGCGCCGCGGGCGATTCTTCCCAGACCCTGGATGACGTGCGGTGCCGCGATGCCTGCTGCTGCGCCAGTCCCGAAGGCGAGGTTGCGGGTCCGGAGACGCTGCTTCTCGGCTTCTTCGTTGGCGAGGTACTGCCCGCCGTAGTAGCCACCCGCGCCGGCTGCGGGGACGCCGGCTAGGCCGATTCCCGCCAGCGTTTTCAAGCCTGCACTCGATCTGGGCGCGGCTTGTGCGGCTTGTTCGGCCTGCTCGGCTATTTGTTTTTCCAGGGTGCCGATTTCTGCTCGATAGCCTGTTTGAGCGGCCCGAGCTGCGTCGCGTTGATGTAGAATTTGACGGGAAAAATCTTGTTGCTGTGCGAGAGCACGGGCCGCTTCGTCCTTTTGTGCGGCCAGGGCGGCTTCAACCTGTTTGGCTTGCGGGTTACGGAAACGCTCCAGGATGCGGCTACCGATTGAACCTTCCGGGGCCGCGCCATGAACACGCTTGGCAAATCGTCGCCCCATCCAGTCAAGAGCTCCCGCCTCTTTCGTTAGTGCTGCGTGAGCATCACGGAAGAGAGCGTCGTACTGCGCGAACGTTTCGGCGGTGTAGTGCATTTGCGGCTACGCAGCGGCGTGCTTGAGCACCGTGTTGATGTCCATGACGCCCCGGGCGTAGATGTCGCTGGCGAGTTTGTGGACCTGCCCCATGGTATCGGAGTAGCCCTTGTCGAACTCGTCCTGCGCTTCCTTGACGCGGGTCGCGTAGGTCTGTTGGTAGCCCAGTTCGTAGGCTTCCTTGACCAGCTCCGGATTCTCGCTGGCGAACTTCTGGAACTCGGGGTCTTGCGCGGCCAGCTTCACCGTGTCCGTGGTCACGGGCGCGTAGGCGTGGGCGGAAGCCGTCTTGGTCGGAGCAACTTGCTCCGCAGCAGCCTCATACTCCGCGTACCGGGCCATGAAACCGTCGCACATGGCGGCGCCGTAGATGGACGCTTGCTTGGTGATGGCGGCGTCCTCGGCGTTGCTGAGGTCCTCTGCCATCTTGAGCAAGTCTCCCTGAGGGGTGGCATACGACGGCGCGACGGCAGCGGTCTTCTCCGTTGTCGCCATGGCGTTCGTCAGTGCTTCGCGCAACGCATCACCGCTGACTGCGCTGGGCGCTGCAGGCGCAGACGCCGTCTTGATGGCGGTCTGCTCGGCTTGTTGGCTGTTTCCAAGACGCTCCATGATCTTTGCCAGTTCCATTAGGCCTCTCCGTTCGGACGAATTTCACACCAATAATAGGCGGTAGGGGTGGTGAACACAAGTTAGAATCAAAGCCTTGCGTACGCCAAAGTGCCTATTACGTCGGCGATCTTCTCCAGGTTTAGTGGCGTTTCTTTTATGCCGTCAGATGCGTGCTTGTCGCTCGCATCCATATACATCGTCAGTGAGAGATGCGGGTTGTGCAACCCGAAGTGAGCCTGTTTCTCGATGAGGGCACGGATGGGGTGATGAACCCCGGTTGCCGCCAAGGTGCGGTTGAGACGGGTGGCCCCCTGCTTGGTGAGTCCATACTCAAGACCCAACGTGTTTACCACGTCAAAGAGGCCCGTCTTCTCGCGCATCTCAGAGGTGACGGGAATCTGCTCGCCAGAGTCGGTGGTGTAGAGTCGCGGGTCACGTAGCCCCGTTGAGCCGAGGTACGCGCCAGCCCCCGCCAAAGGCAGACTGAGGAGCATGGCCCGGCCGGGCAGCATGTAGGTTTTGTAGGCGCCGGCCATGAGGGCACCGGCACCGGCGAGCCGCTTGATGTTGGCGTTGGTGATGGCATCGCCTGCGGCTTCGGTCGCGCCGCGCGTGGTTTGGTACTGCTCTCCACGGGGGCTCGTTACCGTCATGAGCTCGGTCTTGGGGGCGTCGCCGTGACGCAAGGACTGGGGGACGAGGCGACGACGGAAGTAGTCGGACCACAGCGAGCGTTGCTTGGCCATAGGCTCAAGAACCTCGCCGGGGACCGGGTTCTCCGCTGACGTTTTGAAGAGGGGCTCACCCACATCAGCGAGCAGCGACGGATGCTGTTGGAAGAGCTCAAACAGTTCAGACTGGAGCGAGACGAGGCGGTTCATCACCTCGGGGGGCACTTCGTGACCTGGAGCCGCCTTGGCCATGAATAAGCGCAGGAACTCGGGCGTCGTCGGCAGTATCCCCTTGCCGGAGAGCGCCTCAAGGCTGTCAGCTAGGGGGTACTTGTTCAACGGGGCGAGGTCGGCTGAGCTCAACTCTTCTGTGTTCTCGACGAGGCTTGGAAGCGTTGAGTCACGATACTGCTCGATGAGTTTGCCTTCAGGCGTGCCGCCGACGATGCCCGCCGGATAACCACGTACAACCTTGTCGATGACCGCGAGTTTCTTGGCGGCAGCACTCTTGTCGTTGAGGCTCTCGACGTAGTCCCCGAGGTCACGGGACGACCACAGCTCGTAGGGGCTGGAGACTTCCGCGACCTTCTTGAGCATGAACCCGCAGCGGTCGGCCGGGCGGATAACCCAGGAGCTGTCGAAGAAGCGTGGCTTCGGGTTCAAAGCACCGTTGCGAATGCCCGTGAGGGGGTCGAGGCGGTTCATCTCGAACTTGAGGTGGTCGCAGTACTGACGCCGCGTCGGGGCCATGTTGCCGCACTTGGTGCAGACGTCGAACTTTATTCGGCATCCCATAGATTTGGCGGGATACTCACCGTCAGAGATGCGCTGGACCAAGTCGGAAGCCAGGTTGTTGTCGAGGTCTTCAAGGACTTCGACGCGGTGCATGAACGAGTTCCAGAAAGCCTTGAGGACTTTGCCAACCGCGCGGCGGGGGTCCTTATTGACGTGGTGGCGGAAGACATGGCCCTGCTCGTAGCTCTGGTAGTGGTGCTGGATGCACTCGTCTTCCATGATCCAGGCGTCACGACCGGGGCCGTTCGATTGGCCGGGCTTGTAGGGATGCTCGTTGAAGCCGTCACCGTTGCGGTTCAGTCCGTAGTATTCGAAACTGCCCAGACCGATGATGAGTACCACGGTGCGGCCCGGGACGGGCTGGACGTGTTTGATGTACTCGATGGCGGGGCTGGCGCTGGCCTCTTTGGAGAGCGACTCGTAGCACGGTTTACCGCGTGGCCCCCAGAGGACGACCGGTTGGATCGTCGGTTCTCCCGTGGTGGGGAACCGGTCATCCAACATGATGATCTTGGAAGCCATCAGTCGAGCAGCTGCTGCAGGAGGTGAACGCAGTGCTCTGCGTTGAGAAGACGGTAGGCGCCCATCGCCTCTTTGTCATCGATGCTGGCAGCGCACTTCTCACCTTCTTCAAAGATGGCCTCCAGATACCCCACCGTGGCCAGCTGCTCGACCAAGTCAGTCGAGGCTTGTTTGACGCCGGGGGCGCCGCCTTGGCGGTTGAGCAGATGGTTCACGCCCATGAGCCCGGCGCTGACTCCGCCGACACCCAAGGCGACTTGCAGTGCTTTGTTGCGCAGGTCTTCCTGTTGTCGTGAGGCGGCTTCGTCAGCTTTGTTGATGAGGTAGGCGCCAGCTCCGGCGGCCGGGATGGCTGCACCGGTACCGACGAGGGCGCCCTTACCGACCTGCTTACCGGCTACCTGCGCGAGGGACTTCCAGTCGATGGCCGACTTCACCAGGCCCATCACGTGAAACGCGTGGTTGGCTTTGTGATGCAACGCGAGGGCGTCGCCGTTCTCTGCTTGCTTCTCGAATTCGGAAGCGCGGCCGAGCGCGTCCACGATCTGCTGGTACGTCTGCTGGTTCATGACTACCTCGCGAGTTGACGGGCGCAGATGAGACCTTCGAGCATGGCGCGCTTCTCCAGCCGGTGCTTCCACATGTGGAAGCCCATCAGGTACGCCGCCTCCTTGATGGTGATCTCGTCACGGGCCAGCGGGATGCCTTGGTTCTTGGTCATGACCGCAGCCACCTTGTGCATGTTGTACTTCAGGTTCGTGCGGGCGTGAGCGGACATCGAATTGATGATGTTCGACATGGTTATCTCCTTGGCGGTTGCTGCGGTGTGACGGCGTTCTCGGCCTCGGCAATCTGTTTGATCGTCGTGTAGTTTGGCCCGGTACCGTAGAGGGCCGTCTCACGGAGGAATGTTTTGACGGCGTTCTTGTCGGTAGCCAAGGTTGGCGCGAAGCGTACCATAGTGTGATACGCATCTTCTAGTTGCGTGGGATCAGCCTGCGCCAGGACTTCATCTTCTTGGCTGAGCTGATTGAAGATGCCTTTACGTTCGAGCTTGCTCGCGATGGAGCCGGGCGTGTCGAGGATGCGGGTGGCGAAATCGCCGAGGAGTCCGACGGTACTCTTCCCCATCTCTTTGCCGACGGCCGAGGCGTAGCTCTCCGCGGCGAGCTCGTCCATACGTACGCGGTCGGGGAGTCCAGCGATTCCGGGGTAGGCTTTTTCACGGACTTCAAAGCCGATCCGACTGAAGAGGGGGTCACCAAAAGCACCCAAGCCGAGCAACGAACCACCGATGAGGATACCCCCGGGGGTGAGCATCTTGCTGACCAGCCCCTCGTTGATGTTCTTGGAGTGGTCAGCCAACATCTTTGGTTTGATTTGTTTAGCTGTGAACCCCATTCGCTTCAAAGAAGCTCGGGTCTTTTCGACCTGTCGGGCATCTCGGCCGGCGGCGGTAAACGATTTTGCGCCACGGGCAACGCCGCGTCCGATACCGCGTCCGATATCTTTGATGATTTTCCCCGCTTGCACCGGTTTGAAAGCGGTCTTTTCCTGAAGAGCGGCGCGCTTCTCTAAGAATGTTCTCGCACTAGCAGTCACGACACTACCTCCAGGTTCAGTTCGGCGGGCGTCAAGGATCTCCGTGAGGTACTGACGATAACGGTCACGTACATCATCTGTCAGGTGCTCGGGGTGGAGGACGTCGGGGTTGATACTTCCGAGGCCGTACGCCCCGGCTGCTGCCACCGGGGCGGCTGCCGCCACGCCGTAGCCCACTGGTTTCCACGGAAACGGTCGGGCCTTCTTGACTACTGTTTTGACAGCCGCTTGAGTGGACATGAGCTACCCCTTGAGTTGGTCGAGGTAGCCCGCGACTTTTTCCTGACCTTCGTGAGCACTACGGTAGTTGTGCGCGGCTTTCAGCAGCTGCTGGAAGCGCTGCATCTCAGGCGTTCCGGAATCGATCACGCGCGCCATCTTCATGCGTGCGCCTGAATCGTAGTCCATCGCGGGCATGCGGAGACTCTGCCGTAGCATCTTCAGCGGGGCCACCGCGTCGTCGCCCCACTTGTAGAACGCGTCGAGCTCGAAAGAACTGAAGTCGGTACAGCCCACCTTGGTGAAGCCGGTGA
>Ga0307377_10007302_pt1 | contig 11433 bp, 9 predicted proteins | sample TR3MG_FD_202535 | JGI IMG/M metagenome (GOLD analysis project Ga0307377, IMG submission 202535) | Soil microbial communities from Risofladan, Vaasa, Finland - TR-3 | ecosystem: Environmental > Terrestrial > Soil > Coastal area > Acid sulfate soil | place: Finland: Risofladan, Vaasa | collected...
CTCCGATAGGTGGTCTATCCAACAACACTCTACCGAAGGTGCCGGTGCCTTTCCTCGTTTCGCAGCTCTCTGGCACCACTCCCGTCGCTTGCTCCCTACCTGTTACCTATGTATGGTAACTCAAGACGCTCTCATCCACGCTCTTCTTGACACCGCGGTTCGCCCTATGATAGGGTAAGCGGGCCGGTGGTTGAGGCCCGCCCGAGGTTTGGGCGGGTGTTCGCTTTTTCCCAGTGCGTGCCCGCCCAGGGACTTGTATGGCCGCTTCTCTATGATTATCGACGCACAGCAGATCAAGGCAGTCATCTTCGACCTCGATGGAGTCATATATCGAGGACAGACCCCTCTCCCCGGCGCCGGCGACGTGACGCGATGGCTTCAGGCCAGGGACTTCCAGACCTACTACTTCACGAATAACTCGACGAAGACCCGAGACAGCTACGTGGAGCTGCTGGCCGGGTACGGCGTTTCGACAGACGTCGACCACATCGTGACCTCCGCCTCGCTGACGGCCCGGTATTTCACCGACAACGGTCTTCTCCGGGCAACGGTGCTCGTGGTCGGCGAGGCCGGGCTCCCGGCGGAGCTGCGGGAGGTGGGGGTGCGAGTTGTTCGACGCAGGGGCCGGAAGCCCGTCGATTACGTGGTTGTGGGGATGGACCGCACGTTCACCTACGCCAAGCTCTACGAGGCGCAGCAGGCGATCCTCTCCGGAGCGACGTTCATCGCCACGAATCGCGATGCCACGTACCCGATAGAGGGCAACGTGATTCCGGGAGGAGGAAGCATCGTGGCGGCTGTCGCCACGGCGGCCGAGAAGGAGCCTCTCCTCATCGGGAAGCCTTCGCCGGAGGCGGGGAAGCTCATCACCCACATGGCCGGCGTCGAGCCACATGAGGCCCTCATGGTGGGCGACCGCCTCGAAACCGATATAGAGATGGGACGCCGGGCGGGACTCCTGACGAGCCTCGTCCTGACGGGAATCAGCAGCAGACAGGAGGCGGAGGCGCTGCCTCCCAAGAGCCAGGCGCACTGGATCGTCGACACGATCCAGCAGGTGCCGGACATCCTCGAGGGTCGCCTTGCCCTCAACGAGGGCGCACGATGAGCGGGCTGCCCCCGGTGGCGCTCACGATTGCCGGATCGGACTCCGGCGGCGGCGCCGGGATCGAGATGGACCTCAAGGTTTTTGCCGCACTCGGCGTCTTCGGTACATGTGCCATCACCGCGCTCACCGCGCAGAACACCGAGGGCGTACGCGGCGCCTGGGAGGCGCCGACCGAGTTCATCACAGCTCAGATCGCGGCGGTGCTCGACGATCTCCCGGTGAAGGCGGCGAAGACCGGGATGCTGTCCTCTGAGGCGGTGGTCCGAGCGGTCTCGGGTATCATACGGGAACGGAAGTTTCCATCGCTCGTGGTCGATCCGGTCGTCGTGGCGAAGGACGGCACCCATCTCCTCTCGGATGCGGGGATCGCGGCGGTTCGGGAGGAGCTGCTGCCGTCGGCGGCGATCGCCACACCCAATATTCCCGAGGCGGAGGCGCTGACCGGCGTGAGGATCGAGTCCGAAGAGGACGTCCCCGCGGCGGCAGCGAAGCTGCGGGACTTGGGGTGCAGTTGGGTGCTTGTCAAGGGCGGGCATCTCGGCGGGCCGGAGGTCGTAGACCTGCTCCTGGGTCCGGATGGCGAGCAGGCCCTCACGTCACCCCGAATCCCCGGCGGACCTTTCCACGGAACGGGCTGTGCGTTGTCGTCGGCCATCGCGGCCTTCCTGGCGCGAGGGCAGTCCATCCCCGAGGCCGTTCAGGCGGCCCACTTGTTTCTTCACACGCTGCTCGACGGGGCCCTCGCGCTCGGCAAGGGCGCACTGGTACTCCATCCGAAGTCACCAACGGCAGACGAGGGAAAGCACCAATGACGAAGTTCATCTTCGTGACAGGCGGCGTCGTTTCTTCAGTCGGGAAAGGCATCACGGCAGCGTGTCTGGGGCGGCTGCTCAAGGACCGGGGTCTGAACGTCACCGTCCAGAAGATCGATCCCTACCTGAACGTTGACGCAGGCACGATGAGCCCGTTCCAGCACGGCGAGGTATTCGTGACGGACGACGGCGCCGAGACGGACCTCGACCTCGGGCATTACGAGCGCTTCGTCGACCTCAACCTGACCCAGCTGAGCAACGTGACGAGCGGGCAGGTCTACGACGCCGTGATCCAAAAGGAGCGGGCCGGCGAATACCTGGGCCAGACCGTGCAGGTCATCCCCCATCTGACGGACCACATCAAGTCGCGGATCCGCGCCATCGCCAAGCAGGACTCGGCCGACATCGCCATCATCGAGATCGGGGGCACGGTCGGGGACATCGAAGGCCAGCCCTTCCTGGAGGCGATCCGCCAGATGCGCCGGGAGCTGGGGGCGGGGAACAGCCTCTTCATCCACGTCACTCTGATACCCTACGTCGGTCCCTCCGGTGAGAGTAAGACCAAGCCCACGCAGCACAGCGTGCGGGAGCTTCGCAACATCGGCATCCAGCCCGACATCCTTCTCTGCCGCACGACGCGCCCCCTGACGAAGGAGATGCGGGACAAGCTCAGCCTCTTCTGCGACGTCGCTCCCGAGGCCGTCATCGAGGGGCTGGACACGAAGTCGATCTACGAGCTGCCGCTCATCTTCGAGAGACAAGGATTCGGCAGCTTGGTTGCGAAGCGGCTGGGGCTCGACGGCCGGCCCGATCACTCCGAGTGGGAGAAGGTCGTCAAGGCGATCAAGAAGCCGAAGCGGTCGGCCACCGTCGCCCTGGTGGGAAAGTACATGGCGCTTCAAGATGCCTATATCAGCGTGACGGAGGCCATCCGCCACGGGGCCATAGCCCACGGAGCAGCGGTGGAGGTGACGCGCGTCGATTCCGAGGAGATCGAGGAGCACGGCGCCGCCAAGCTGCTCGAAGGGGTGCATGGGATCGTGGTGCCCGGAGGGTACGGAGACCGGGGAGTGGAGGGGAAGATCCAAGCGATCAAGTACGTGCGCGAGAACAAGATCCCCTTCCTGGGGCTCTGCCTGGGGATGCAGTGTGCGGTGATCGAGTTCGCCCGGCACGTCTGCGGGTGGAAGGACGCCAACAGCACCGAGTTCAGCGAAACCACGAAGCACCCCGTGCTGCATCTTCTCTCCGAGCAAGAGGGGATTACCGACAAGGGAGCAACGCAGCGGCTCGGGTCCTATCCCATGCGGATCATGCCGGGCACCGTCACCCGCAAGGTCTACGGCGCCGCCCGCGCCAACGAGCGCCATCGCCACCGCTATGAAGTGAACAACGAGTTCCGGTCCGAGCTGGAGGATCGGGGGCTCGTCACCGCCGGAGTCAGCCCCGACGGCAGCCTGGTCGAGCTCGTCGAGCTTCCCGACCATCCCTTCTTCCTCGGCAGTCAGTTCCACCCGGAGTTCAAGTCACGCCCGAACCGGGCGCACCCGCTCTTCCGCGAGTTCGCCAAGGCCGCGCTGGCATACGCGGGGAAGAGCTAGGCGTCGGTAAGGGCAGCGTCGCCTGGGGCGGCCGGCAGAGAAAAGGTCTGGCCCGGCGTCGGGGACATACGCCGGGCCAGTCATGGCGCGGGAGGGAGTTGCGCCGTTTTCCTATGTGTCCGCTACCTCTGGGGTTGGAGGCGGTCTAGGTGACCCCGTCGGCGAGCGGATTTGTTGCGAGGGTCACCTGGGCGATATGATCGTCTCTGTGGACGATCGCGGCGAGCGCAGGAGGGGAAGTGCAGTAGCGCCGCGGGTGACCTTGAGGCAAGATGCTTTCGAGCGGGCGGACGTGGCGCACGGGCCGGGCAAGAGGCGCGCGGGGTTCGGGGGAGTCCCATTCGGCCCTGAGCGCTGTCCGCAATTCACTCCTCCTTTCCATGAGTTCAGCGTCACACAAAAGAGGCTGCCGCAGAGGTCACACCTGCGGAAGCCTTCCTCGACTTCTCGCTGGCTTGGCATCTGCGGCAGCCTGGCAGTCCCAGTCCGCCTGGAGCGGACTCGACGCCTATCGGCGCCTATGCTGTTGTCCAACGTCTACTTGGTTTTCCAGGAGTCCGGCTTTTGCGCTGCTCTACGTCCAGCATTCTCATTCCACAAATGCACGGGAAATGTGAGATGCGATTTGGGGCATTGGCAATGGTCCGTTTTCGTGGCGCGGCTGGAGCGTTCGGCCAACGGGCGCGATGGCCGGGAACTACGGTCGCCTGTCCGGCTGCCGGCCGGACTCCTCCACTTCGGTTGGAGAGGGAACGCGGCGAGGGGGGCGAACGACTGAAGCGGCCGGCCAGATCCGGATCTCTTACAGCAAGGAGATCGACATGCCCCGGTATGCGATTGGGCTCGACTATGGGACCAACTCGGTTCGCTCGGTGCTGGTGAATGTCGCCAACGGGCGCGAGGTGGCGACCGCCGTTTGGGGCTACGAGCACGGGACCGAAGGGGTCATCCTGGGCAACGATCCAAACCTCGCACGCCAGCACCCTGCGGATTACCTGAAGGGCGGCGAGGCGGTGATCAAGCGGGCCTTGGCGGATGCGAAGGGACGCCTCAAGAGCTTCGGCCCCGATCAGGTGATCGGCATCGGTGTCGATACGACGGGCAGCACGCCTCTTCCGGTGGACCGGGATGGGGAGCCGCTCACCTTCCAGAGGAAGTTTGCGCGGGACCCGGCGGCGATGGCCTGGCTGTGGAAGGACCACACGGGTGTGGCCGAGGCGGAGGAGATCACGGCCCTGGCGGAGCGGATGCGGCCCCACTACCTCGCCAAGTGCGGGGGCACCTATAGCAGCGAGTGGTTTTTCAGCAAGCTCCTCCATTGTCTGCGCACCAGCCCGAAGGTGTTCGACGCGGCCTACACGTGGGTGGAGATCGCAGACTGGATTCCGGCAGCGCTGACCGATACGGCGGCTCCCGACAGGTTGACGGTCGGCATGTGTGCGGCCGGCCATAAGGCGATGTATAACGATGCCTGGGGCGGGTATCCCGACAAGCGCTTTCTGGCGAAGCTGGCCCCGAAGCTCGGCGATCTACGGGGTCGGCTGAAGGAGCAGGCCTATACGATCGACAGGGCGGTCGGCGGTCTGAGCGAGCAGTGGGCGAAGAGGACCGGGCTGCCGGCCGGCATCCCGGTGGCCGTGGGCGCTTTCGATGCCCATCTGGGCGCGGTGGGGGCTGGGATCTCGCCCGGGACGCTGGTGAAGATCATCGGCACCAGCACCTGTGACATGATGGTCGCCTCGCTCAAGGAGGAGCTGCCCGACATCCCGGGCCTCTGCGGAATCGTGCCGGAGAGCATTCTGCCCGGTTACTATGGGCTGGAGGCGGGGCAGTCGGCGGTCGGCGACATCTTCAACTGGTTCGTGAACTACGTGGCGCCGGGCGGCCCGAAGGTAGGGTCGCACGACGCGCTGAGCCGCGGCGCGGCGAAGCTCAAGCCGGGCGAGTCGGGGCTGCTGGCGCTGGACTGGAACAACGGCAACCGCACTGTCCTCGTCGACCAGCGGCTCACCGGGCTCCTGCTCGGCCAGACGCTCTACACGCGGCCGGCGGAGATATACCGGGCGCTGATTGAAGCGACCGCCTTCGGGGCGCTCACGATCATCAACCGCTTCGAGGAATACGGCGTCAAGGCGCGCCAGGTCATCAACTGCGGCGGCATCGCCGAGAAGAACCCGCTCGTCATGCAGATCTACGCCGACGTCACCGGCCGCCCCATGAAGATCTCCCGCTCCGCCCAGACCCCCGCCCTCGGCGCAGCCATGGCCGGCGCCGTCGTCGCCGGCAAGAAGGCCGGCGGCCACACCGGCTATCGCGCCGCCCAGAAAGCGATGTCCGGCCTCAAGCCCAAGGTCTACCTGCCGAATCGCCAGGCCCAGGCCGTCTACGCCGAGCTCTACGCTCTGTACAAGCAGCTTCACGATGGCTTCGGAACGGAAGAGTGGCGGGGCACGATGAACAATGTGATGAAGGATCTCCTGGCGATACGCACCCGAGTGAGGAAGTAGCGAGCACGACGACCCGGCGCGGCGGGGGGAACTCCTCTGCGGGCGCGCCCGGACTGCGGTGGAGAGATGCTGGAAGCACTCAAGAAAGAAGTCTGCGAGGCCAACCTGAGGCTGGTCGCCGAGGGCCTGGTGATCCACACGTGGGGCAATGTCAGCGGGATCGACCGGGGCAAAGGCCTCCTCGTCATCAAGGCCTCGGGCGTGTCGTACGATGGGATGGGCCCCGAGCACATGGTGGTTGTATCAATGGAGAGCGGTGAGCGGGTCGAAGGGGAGCTCAAGCCGAGCTCCGACACACCCACTCATCTGGAGCTCTACCGCGCTTTCACGGACATCGGCGGCGCCGTCCATACACACAGCCTCTTCGCCACAGCGTGGGCGCAGGCGAGACGCGAGATACCGCCTCTTGGGACCACACACGCGGACTACTTCTACGGGTCGATCCCCCTCACGCGGCAGATGAGCGAGGCGGAGATCAAGGATGCCTACGAACTGAACACCGGCAAGGTGATCGTGGAGCGCTTCGGCACGCTGGATCCCATGCAGATGCCGGGCGTGCTCGTGGTAAATCACGGGCCGTTCGCCTGGGGAGGATCGCCCGACGAGGCCGTCGACAACGCCGTGTACCTGGAATGCGTCGCCCGCATGGCGAGCGAGACGCTGCGCGTCGACCCCAACGTCGAGCCCATGCCACAGCCCCTGCTGGACAAGCACTACCTCCGCAAGCACGGACCGGATCGGTACTACGGGCAGGAGTGAGCCGCCGGCCGGGCTAGATCCACGGCCGGACCCGCCGCTTGTACTCCACGTAGGCCTCGCCGAAGGTCTCCTCCATCGCCCGCTCTTCCGGCGCGATGAACCTGCCGTTCATCAGCCATCCGAAAACTGCCACGATGACCAGCGGCGCCACACTTCCGAGCAGAATCCCGAGGCCGCCCAGCGCCATCACCATTCCCAGGTACATGGGGTGACGGCTGAACCGGTAGGGCCCGTCAACGATCAGCTCTGCGGATCGCTCGAACGGCTTGACCGTCGTGCGCCGCCGCTTGAACAGCTCCGAGCACCAGATGTTGATCGCCAGCCCGATCGCGAGCGGCACAAGGCCCAGATACGTGTGGGGCGGCCGGGCAAAGCGGGCGACCGGCAGGAGGAAATGCACCGCGGCCATGACTGCACACGAGAGCCAGAAGTAGGCCGGCGGCAGGAGGGGTCTTCGCTTCACTGCGAGGACCCCCTCGGGCACCCCGCCGGCGGAGGTGCGGGCTTCTCCAATCCGGCGCTCACGATGCCTTCTCGATGATCCACACGCCCCGGCCAGGCAGCTCGGTCGGGCCGGACATCTGCTGCCCGCTCAGCAGCTCGCGGCCGGCCATCGGGGTGACGTCAACCTTCACCGGCTCCGTGTTGTGGTTGAGGAGGAAGGTGAGGATCGTGTTTCGGCTCTTCCGCTGCGTGACCTCGACGCCGTCGATAGGGGCGACCACCGGCTCGATGCCGTGCTCCGCGCAGAGGTGGGCCACGAGCCCTTCCACGAACGTCGTCTCGGGATCGGTGGCGATGTACCAGGCCGCGCCCTTGCCGAAACGGTTGCGCGTGACGGCGGGCATGCCGGCGTAGAAGTCCTTCCCGAAGGTGGCGACGGCCTCGGCGCCCTCGGTGTGGATAAGCCCGTGCAGCAGGCCGCACTCGTAGCTGCCCTCGAGCTCGCCGAGCGCGCTCGCCACCACGATCTCGTTTTTCATCTCCGGGGGCAGCGCGTCGAACTCCTCCGCCCAGATGCCGAGCACCTTCCGCAGCGGCCCGGGGTAGCCGCCGAGCACCGCGCGGTCGTTCTCATCCACCATGCCGCTGTAGACGGTCGTCACGAAGGCGCCACCGGCCTGCACGAACTTCTCCACCTTCTCGGCGAAGCCCGGCTGAACCAGATACACGAGCGGCGCGACAAGCACCTTGTACTTGCTGATGTCGAAGGCCGGGCTCACGAAGTCAACGGCGATGCCGGCGCGCCACAGCGCGCCGTAGTACTTGTAGATTTGGGGGAGGTACCTCAGGTCCCGGCTCGGGCCGCTCGAATACTCCACCGCCCACCAATTCTCCCAGTCGAACAGCATCGCCACCTCGGCCTCGATGCGTCCGTCGAGCACCGACTCGCCGAGGTCTTTCAGCTCCTTGCCCAGCTCGGCCGACTCGCGGAAGACGCGGGTGTTCTCGTGGCCGGCGTGAGAGATAACGGCCCCGTGCCACTTCTCGCAGGCGCCTCGCGACTGGCGAAGCTGGAAGTACATGATCGCGTCGGCGCCGTGGGCCATCGCCTGATAGCTCCACAGCCGCAGCACACCGGGCCGCTTGAGGGAGTTGTAGGCCTGCCAATTCTGCTGGCTCGGCGTCTGCTCCATCAGCATGAATGGCTGGCCTTCCTTCAAGCCGCGCATGAGATCGTGTTGCAGCGCGATTTGCCACGGGCTAACCTGCATCGGAGGGTAGCTATCCCACGAGATCACGTCCAGATGAGGCGCCCAGGCGAAGTAGTCGAGCGGCCCGAAGTGCCCCATGAGGTTCGTCGTGACCGGGACCTCGGGGGTGATCTCCTTCAGGACCTCGCGCTCGAGCAGATAGCATTCGAGGATGCTGTCGGAGTTGAAGCGGGCATAATCCAGGGAGATTCCCTGGAACGCAGTCCTCCTGTGGGACATGTGCTCTGACAGCATGTTGGGGGGAACGATCTCCCCCCAGTCGTGGAAGGTGTGACTCCAGAAGCGCGTGCACCAGCGGTCGTTGACCTCTTCCAGGCTCCCATGCCGCTTCTGCAGCCACAAACGAAAGGCAGCCGCGCAGTTCTCGCAGTAGCAGGCGCCGCCGAACTCGTTGGAGACGTGCCACAGCAACAGCGCCGGATGGTCCTTGTACCTCTCCGCCAGCGCCTGCGCGAGGCGCTGCGCGTAGGTGCGGTAGGTCGGGCTGTTGGGGCAGGAGTTGTGGCGCATCCCAAACTTGCGCTTTCGTCCCTCGAAGTCGACCCGGAGAACATCCGGGTAGCGGCGAGCCATCCAGGCCGGATGGGCGGCGGTGGAGGTGGCCAGGCAGGCGTAGATATCGTTCTTCGCGAGGAGATCCAGTATCTCGTCGAGCCAGGCGAAGTCGTAGTGAGTTTCATCCGGCTGCAAATGGGCCCAGCTGAAGACGGGAAGCGTGGCGACGTCGATGTTCGCGAGCTTGAAGAGCCGCATGTCCTCATCCCATATCTCGCGCGGCCACTGGTCCGGGTTGTAGTCGCCTCCGTAGAAGACCTTGAGCAGCTTCGGGTTTATCACATCACTCACTCCGTGAACACGCTCAGCGATTGGGTGCGTCACACGGGTTCTTCTGGCTCGGGACGGCATCCCCTCCCCAGCGCCGACGCGCTGACGTGCGACCGATGGAAAAGAAGAGACAGGAGGCACGCGCCTGCCCAACGAAGAGCGCAGGGTAGAGTGAAGCCATGAGCCTGATGGGCGTCGATATCGGGTCGAGCCGGTGCAAGGCGGTCGTCTTCGCCGCCGACGGCAGCATGCTTGCCGAGGCCGCCGAGGATTACGCGCCGCAGTTCCCCGCGCCGGCTCGCGTCGAGATGGACGCCAATACACTCTGGCAGGCCGCGGCCGGCGCAATGCGCTCTGCGGCCGCGGCGAGCGAGGAGCCGGTCGAGGCCATCGGCCTCAGCAGCCACGGCGAGTCCTTCGTTCCCGTGGACGACTCGGGCGAGCCCCTCGCGCCGGCCATCATGAACGCCGACAACCGCGCGGTGGAAGAGGCGCGGTGGTGGGAGCAGCAGCTGGGCCGGGAGCGCATCTTCCAGACCACGGGCATGATCGTCCACCCGATGTACCCCATGCCGAAGCTCCGCTGGCTTCGCATGCACGAACCGGACCTGTTCGAGCGGGCCGCCCGCTTCGTCAGCGTCAGCGACTACGTGTTGCTCCGGCTCGGCCTCGGGCCGAAGATCGCCTATCCGCTGGCCTGCCGGTTCATGGCCTTCGACGTGCGGCAGCTTCGCTGGTCCGACGAGATCCTCGCCGCGGCCGAGCTTTCACCCGAGCGCCTGCCCATCCCGGTTCCGGCCGGCACGACCGCAGGCCGCCTATCCCGGACCGCCGCGGCCGACCTCGGGGTTGCGCCTGACGTGCCGGTGGTCGTCGGCGGGCACGACCAGCCCAACGGCGCGCTCGGCCTGGGCGCTATCGCGCCCGGCATGGTGACGAACTCGCTGGGGACATGGGAATGCCTGGTGGCCGTCGCCGACGAGCCTACCCTCGGCGCGGCGGCGCTGGCGGGCAGCCTCAACTCCTATTGTCACGTCGTGCCCGGCGCTTACATCACCATCGCCTACTTCCCGGCCGGGATCATGGTGAAGTGGTTCTGCGACACCTTCTGCGGCGAGGACGCGGCCGCCGCGGCCGCGCAGGGCGCCGGCCTCCACGAGTATCTGGAGGCGGCCGCTCCGGAAGGGCCGACCGGCCTGTGCATCACACCCCATCTGATCGGCACCGCGAATCCGCACTTCGACCCCCGCGCCACCGGCATGATCTTCGGCCTCACCCAGACCAGCAGCCGCCATCAGCTCTACAAAGGGATCCTCGAAGGCCTTGCCTGCGAGCTGGCCATCGTTTCCGAGCTGCTGGCCGACGCGGTCGGGCCGTTCGACCTGCTCAGATGTACGGGCGGCGGGGCGCGCTCGCGGCTCGGCCTTCAGCTCAGGGCCTCCATTACCGGCCGCTCGATGCAGATCCTTACCTGTCCGGAAGCCGTCTGCCACGGCGTCGCGCTGCTGGCGGGGACAACCGCGGGCGTGTACGACGACCTCGACCAGGCCGTCGAGCAGGCCGTGCGTGTCGCCGACACGATCGTCCCGGACGCGGCCGAGACGGCCGCTTACGCCCGCCAGTTCGAGCGATACCGTCACCTCTATCCGGCGCTCGAACCGCTGCGCGAGCTGTGAGGGGTGGGATCATCCGATGAGCGCGGGCGCTGACAGCAAGGGCCTTGCAGACCTCCCCCTCGCCGAGATCGTGCGGCGGGCCTACCAGCGACATATCCTCGTCCCCGCCTTCAACATCGCCTACCTGCCCCAGGTCGAGCCGGCCGCGACGACGCTGAAGGAGCTGGACTGCTTCGCCCTGCTGGAGGTGGCGCGGCCCGACATCGAGCGCTTCGAGGCGGAGAGCTACGCGGCCGTGGCCCGGGAGTACGAGCGGCAGGCCGATCCGGCCTACCTGCGGCTCCACCAGGACCACGTTCCGGTCATCGATGAAGAGCAGCGGCCGGTGGACTGGCGGCCGCTCATCCGCGAGGCGCTCGACCTCGGCTACGACTCGGTGATGCTCGACGGTTCGCGACTGCCGCTCGATGACAACATCGCGGTCACCAAG
>Ga0307377_10007303_pt1 | contig 11429 bp, 8 predicted proteins | sample TR3MG_FD_202535 | JGI IMG/M metagenome (GOLD analysis project Ga0307377, IMG submission 202535) | Soil microbial communities from Risofladan, Vaasa, Finland - TR-3 | ecosystem: Environmental > Terrestrial > Soil > Coastal area > Acid sulfate soil | place: Finland: Risofladan, Vaasa | collected...
CGCCCGCAAATCCGTCAGCGACCCGATCGGCGCCCCCTCCGCCGCCCGCCGCCGAATCGGCCGCCTCACCCGCCTCCACCCGAAAATCTCCCGATCCGTCAGCGCCACCAGCCTCGCCTCCGGCAGCTTGAAGCCCTCGTTCAGCGCCCGGTGCGAGATCACGATCTGCCCGCCCCGCGGCTCCCCCTCCGCCTCCTCCCGCACCATCCCCCCGACCCCCGCCTCGTCCAGCAGCTCGATCAGCCGGTCCCCCTGCCGCGTCGCGATCACCACCCTCATCCCCTGCCGCTGCCACCGCTCCAGGTTCATCGCCATCTGCCGGATGTCGCCCGCGAACTCCTCCATCGGCTGGCTCGACACCCCCACCCGCGTCGCCCCACCGCCCTCCGTCGGCAGCCCGAACAAGCTCATCTCCAGCACCCGCCGCCGCCTCACCCCCCGCCACGCCGCCTCCAACGGAAGATGCAGCGGCTCCGGCAGCGGCAGCAGCAGCCCCTGGTCGAGCCGCGCCATCTGAAGCTCCACCAGGTCCTTCTCGAACCGCTCATACTCCTCCGCCAACCGCACCGGCTCGTCCACCACGACGATGGCATCCTCCGGCACATAGTCCAGCGCCGTCGCCCGGTCCGGATAGAAGAACGGCAGAAGGTACTCCACCCCCCGCACGTACCCACCCTGCCGCAGCGCCTCCACCAGCTCCGCCGTCCGCCCCTCCAGCCGCTCCGCCTCCATATCCTTGCCCGTAGACCTCAGCCGCTCCGCCTGCCCCCTCGCCGCCTCCTCGATTCGCGGCGCCGCCGCCTCCGCCGCCCCCTCCGACAGCAGCACCTCCCGCGCCGGCAGCACCGTCAGCCCCTCCACTTCCTCATACGACCGCTGGCTCGCCGGATCGAACGCCCGCACCGACTCGATCTCATCCCCGAACAGCTCCACCCGCACCGGGTCCCGCGCCCCCGCCGGATAGATGTCCAACACCCCGCCCCGCACGCTCATCTGCCCCGGCGAATCGACCATATCCTCCCGCTCATAGCCCATCCCCACCAGCCGCGCCACCAGCTCATCCCGGTCCACCGTATCGCCCTTCGACAGCGCCGCGAACGCCGGCCGCAGCACCTCCGGCGGCAGGCACCGCTGAAACGCCGCCGCCGCGCTCGCCACGAAAATCCGCGGCTCCCCCCGCAGCAGCATCGTCAGCGCCCGCAGCCGCTCCCCCACCAGCCCCGCCTCCGGCGTCACATCCTCATACAGCAGCACCTCCAAAGAGGGGAGGAGCACCACGCGGCCCTTCTCCGGCGCGCCCCCATCCCCCGTCAGCGCCACCACATGGTCATACAGCTTCTGCGCAGAATCGCTCGTAGGGGAAATCAGGAACAGCGTCCGCTCGGACCGGCGCGCCAGCGCCGCCGCCACCAATGCCTTCACCGCATCGGTCGCGCCGTCCACGCGAACCCGGGAGGCGCTCCCAGAGAGCCCCTCCTCTATCCTCGTAAGGTCCGCCCACTCATCCAAGGCGGAAACGATCCAGCTCATCTCACCGAGTATATACCTCGCCTACACCACCGTCAACGCGCCCGCCCGCCGTTGCCGCTGTGGGAGCCCCGTCCTCGGGGCGACGCCGTTCTGTAGGGCGGGGACACCGATCCCCGCCGCCCGCTGTCGTTGCTGTTCTGTTCGGCAGGGGCGAGTTTACCCTGAGGACCACCGAAGGGCCTCCTGCCACCCCTTTGCCGTTCTTGGTAGGACAGGTTCCCAAGCTGTTAGCCGTTGTTTGCTCTTGGTAGCACAGGTTTTCAACCTGTGAAGGCGGCGCAGCCGCCTCCCCCCGGGCCGTTCGTCGTTCATGGGTAGGGGCGCACAGCTGTGCGCCCAACCGTCTGCTGTTCCCCGTTCTTGGTAGCGCAGGTTTCTAACCTGCGGAGGCGGCCCCGCCGCCTCCCCTCACCCGCCCTGTCAACCGGCCGTTCTTGGTAGGACAGACGCCCGGTCTGTCTGCCGGCCGTTGCCGTTCGTAGGGGCGCACAGCTGTGCGCCCAACCGTTGCCGTTTGCCGTTCCGCCGCAGGCCGGAACCTCCAAGGCAAGACACTAGCCCGATCCATCGCTCCCGGCGAACCAGTGCCGGCGCGCCGCCCGTGACCACGGCGGCTCCGGCTCTTTCGAGCCGCGCAGGTCCCACCGCCAGGGGACCTGGTCGCCGGTCTCGAGAAACCAGTCGAGCATCGCCTCGGCGAGTTCTCTCCGCACCGGCTCGAACTTCGGATCATCGATCACGTTTCTGACTTCCTCCGGGTCGCGCGTCAGATCGTAAAGCTCGTCTGTGTCGTAGAGCCGCCGGACGTACTTCCAGTCCTTCGACCGGATCATGACGGCCTTGCCGTGGCACTCCGGCTCATTCATCTGGACTCCCAGTCGCGCCCAGTAGATATTCTCCTCGGGCAGGTCCGTCTCATGCGTGTGCACCTCCTCCCGCCGCGCGCCGCCCTCCGTGAAGACGTGGTCCCGATGCTCCGTCGTTTCCCCCGCAAGCACCGGCAGCAGAGAGCGCGAGAAGTTCGTGTGCCCCACCTCGACGCCGCACGCCTCGGTAAGAGTCCCGAAGATATCCAGCGTCTCCACGAGAGCATCTGAGACGGCGGGGAGTGGTTCGTGTCCTGGCACGCGAATCGCCAGCGGCACGTTCGCCAGCACATCCTCGAACGTATTCTGAGCCTTCTCGGTGACCCCGTAGTCCCCCGCATAGTCCCCATGGTCGGAGGTCGCGACGACGATCGTGTTATCCCAGGCTCCGGTCTCTTGGAGGGCATCCAGGATACAGCCGAGGTTGTGGTCGGTCTTCGTGATCATGCCGTAATACACGGCCACCAGCTCCCGCAGCTCCTCCTCCGTCATCTTCCCGATCCGCATGCGCTCGTGCAGGCGCGGCAGCATGCGCGGCTTCCCCGCGAAGTCTACGGGCGGCCGGATCGGCAGGGGGACGCGGCCGCGGTCATACATCGAGTAGTAGGGCTCGCACACGGCGTAGGGCGGATGCGGCAAGCTCTGGTTGACGAGCATGAAGAACGGCTTAGAGTGCGGCCTCTCAATGAACTCCACCGCCTGCTCCGTGACGTACTCATCGCCGACCACGTGTTCGTGATTCTTCGGCACCTCGCCCCACAGGAACGTGTGGAAAAGACGGTGGCCCGGCTCCCAGGGGCCTCCGTGCACAACCTCCCTGTCCCCATGCCCGTCCACCCGCTCATCGCACGTCGCCTCCACCTCCCCCAACGGGATCATGTCGTTCTTCCCTCCCCACCAGACATGGTAACCGGCCTCCTTGAAGTACCGAAGAAGGTTCGGCTCGTGCCGCCTCAGCATGTGGTGCATAGTCCGATGGCCGCTGACATGCGGATACCATCCAGTGGCGAAACTGCACCGACTGGGAGTGCAGACAGGATCCTGCGTGAAGCAGTTCCTGAATCCCCCTCCCTCGGCCGCGAGCCGGTCGAGATGAGGCGTCTCTATCATCTGATGACCGCGGTACCCGACCTCCTTGCCTCTCCACTGGTCCGCAACAAAGAGAACAACATTTGGTCGTTCTTGTGTACTCATCTGCCTCCCTCCTCATTGTCCGCCGGCCGTTCTGTGGGGCATGGGCCTTATCCGCCTCTGGCGGCTTGCCACTGCCAGTGTAGGGCGGGCGTACCCACGCCCGCCGAGGCCTTCGGCCGTTCTTCGTGGGGCAGGAGCGTGTCTCCTGCCACCGTAGGGCAAGCATTCCCATGCTTGCTCGCCTTCCGTATGGCGGGCCCGCCGGCCGTTGCCGTCCCCCCTTCGTTCCTTCGGTAGCTTGCTGCCGAAGCGGTTTCGCGGGCCGTTCTTGGTAGGACAGACTCCCAGTCTGTCGGCCGTCGCCATTCGTAGGGGCGCACAGCTGTGCGCCCAACCGTTGCCGTTGCTGTAGGGCGGGGACACCGATCCCCGCCGGCTCCTGCCGTTGCTGTTCTGTTCGGCAGGAGCTTTAGTCGCCTCTGGCGACTTGCCTCCTGCCACTGCAGGGCAGGCATTCCCATGCCCGCCGCTGGCTAGGCCACGCAGTGGCCGCCATCCCGGTCAGCAGAACGCTGACTTAGGGACATCCCGGCCCGAAGGGCTTAGGGACCGTTCTTGGTAGGACAGGTTCCCAACCTGTCAGCCGTTCTGTAGGGCGGGCGTACCCACGCCCGCCGGCCGTCTGCTGTTTCGTAGGAGCGGCATTCCTGCCGCGATCCATCCCCGGACCCCGCACCGTTCCCCCTTCCTGGTAGGACAGGTTCCCAAGCTGTCAGCCGTTGGCCGTACAGTAGGGGCGCACAGCTGTGCGCCCGGCCGTTCCGCGTTCTTGGTGGCGCAGGTTTGTAGCCTGCGTAGACGGCGCAGCCGCCTTCCCTGCCGGTCCGTCGCCGTTCCCCCGGTGGCGCAGGAAGCGGCCACGCGATCCGTACCGTTCCGGTCGGACTCGTCTTGGCCCCCAAATGACTGCAGGGCACATCCGCCGAACGTCGAACTCGATTGACCCAGGAGGGTCCCTGTGCTTCCATTGCCTTATCATATAGTCGAAGGCTGTGACGGTTGAGCGAGCAAGCCTTATTCCGTAACCCCAAACGCCGGCCCCTGGGCCCGGGCATGAGCTGGTACGAGTACTACGCGGGGTACTCCGAGGAGTTCGTCAAGGACACGCTCCGCTTTCTCAGCTTGCCAACAGGTGCCACCGTACTCGATCCCTGGAACGGTACTGGGATCACGACCCAAGTGGCGTATGACGCGGGTCTCGCGGCCGTCGGGTATGACATCAACCCCGCAATGGTACTCGTTGCCAGGGCGCGCTTGCTTGACTGCACGGTAGCTGACAGTCTCCAAAGCCTCTGTCGCGACATCATCAGAAAGGCTGCGAGGGACCGGAGCGGGGATTACCTCCATCCCGATCCACTCGAGCTTTGGCTTTCTCCCAGAAGCGCGCGCGAGGTGCGCAAGATTGAACAGGCGGTGCAGCGTCTTCTCATCGACCACCGTGACCGCGTTGGCCTTTTCGCCAAGCACGGCTTCTCGGACGTATCCAGCCTAGCTGCTTTATTCTATGTGGCTCTCTTCCGGACTCTTCGAGAACTGCTTGTGCCTTTCCGATCATCGAATCCCACCTGGATCAAACATCCGCGGTCCAAGCCATCTCGTCTGCGGCCGAATGCCACGAAGCTCCATTCGCTGTTTCTGAGCCAAGTCGAGGGAATGGCCGAGATAGTGAGGCAGCGCCCATCGATTCTCGGTCAACGCGCCGGGATCCCTGCCCCCATCGTCGACCTCGGCTCCTCGATCTCGATCCCTCTGCGCGACGACTCAGTGGAGGCCGTGGTCGCTTCCCCCCCTTACTGCACGCGCATAGACTACGCTGTTTCGACTAAGCCTGAACTTGCACTGCTAGGCTGCAGTATGGGCGGCGACATCCGTGCGTTGCGCGACCAGATGATCGGAAGCCCGACCGTCACCAAGGCGACGCCACAGAGATCGTCGGACTGGGGCCCAACCTGCATGCAGTTCCTGTCCGCAGTTGAGACACACAGATCGAAGGCGTCAAGCACCTACTATCTCAAGACGTACCTGCAGTACTTCTGTCTGACATACGCTTCGCTGGCCGAGATCGGACGAACGCTCACGAACGCCGGACGTTGCGTCTTGGTCGTGCAGGACTCGCTGTATAAGGATGTACACAACGATCTGCCCCGCATCTACGAAGAGATGGGCGCTTCGCTCGGATGGAATCTGCTCCTGCGGGAGGACTTCAGCGTGGACAGGACGATGGCCAAGATCAACCCGCAGGCCAAACGATATGCTGATAACAGACAGACTACCGAGAGTGTATTAGTGTTCCAGAACTGAAACGGAGGGGCTAATGGCAGCCCAACAGGCAGACGGTGTCGACCTCATCAGCGCTATCGACCAGAGAAACAGGGCGGTGCGGACGCGGAGCCTGGACGTGTCGTTCAACGAGCTCTTTGACATGTATAGTGACGAGGAACTGATCATCAGTCCTGAGTACCAACGTTTGTTCAGATGGTCGGCTGACAAGCAATCGCGTTTCATCGAGTCCCTGTTACTGGAGCTCCCCGTCCCACCCATCTTCGTGGTGGAGAGCGAGGAAGGCATCTACGAGCTAATTGATGGCCTCCAGAGAATATCTTCCTATCTTCACTTCCGCGGATCGCTGCCTCGTCGCGAGGAAGAAGACGAGCTTTTCCCTCGCTTTCTCACTCTTACCGGCTGCGATATCGTAACCGAACTGAATGGCTTCACGTACGAAACCCTCCCGCAGGCCCTACAGATCAAACTCAAGCGCAACTTCGTCCGTATGGAGGTTATCCGCAAGGAAAGTGACGAGCGCCTTCGGTACTACATGTTCAAACGCCTCAATACCGGGGGAGAGAATCTGAGCGATCAGGAGATCCGCAACTGCGTGATCAGGCTCCTTGACAACACCTTCAATGAGCACATCATCAAGATGAGCGAGCATCCCGACTTCATGGAGTGCATCAGCAACATATCGGACGAACAACGGAATCAGAGGTACGACCAGGAACTCGTCTTACGCTTCTATGCGTTTAAGAACCATCGGGAGAAGTACGTTCACGACGTGGGCGACTTCATGACCGATTACATGGAAGCCGTCTCTGATCCCCAGATGCCGGATATCCACTTCGACTACGAGGAGGAAACGCGAGTTTTCGACCGGACATTCAAGATACTGAGGGCGACTCTTGGTGAGCATGCGTTCTCTAAGCTAAACCCCCACGGGAACTTCGTGTCCAAAGTCCTCTCGTACCATTACGAGGCGTTTACTCAGGGGCTCCAACCGTATATCGATCAGTTTGACCCTGTGGATGACGGCGCTATGAGGAACCTCGAACAGGCGCTGAGACGCATCAAGGCGGACCCACAGTTCATAGAACTCACAACGGGGGGCGGCAAGAACTACGCCAGGTATCTCGCTCAGCGGATCGAGGTTGTGGAGAAGGGCATCGGTGCCGCGGGATGAACCTAGCCGACATCCGCGCTCAACTGGAGGACGAGCTGACTTGGCGCCGCGACGAGATGCGGCTACTTGGCAACGTGTTGCCCACTCTGACCTCAGAGCCCGATCGGCAGCGTTACCGCAAAGCGCTCCTGGTGATGCTGTACGCCCACTACGAGGGGTTCTGCAGGAGTGCCCTTTCCATCTACGCCGACGCCATCAACAAGGAGCACATCGCGTGTGGCGAAGCTGTCACCTGCATCGCGGCCTCATCGCTGGCGTCGAAGTTCAAGGATTTCGAGAACTTCGAGCGGAAGTCGTCGCTGTTCAAGAGGCTATTGCCGGACGACACACAACTACATCGTTTCACGCGCCGCGCCGAACTACTTGAGGTTCTCGGCGACATCTGGACCCAGCAGGTTGACATCCCCATATCAGACGTAGTCAACACCGAGGCGAACCTATGGCCCATAGTCCTTCGGAAGATACTCTACTGCCTGGGCTTTGACCATGAGGCCATGAAGGATTTCGAGGGAGGCATCTTCCACCTCCTTAACTGGCGGAATGATATCGCACACGGGACTCGCAGAGATGGACTCGAGGATCACCAGTTCTCCGATGTAGAGAACGCCGCCTATGGCATCATGGATGAGTTGGTACGAGTGGTGACGGAGGCACTGGCAGCGGAGGCGTTCAGGAAGGCTCCAGCCGCGGCCTAGTGGCCCAGTCCTGGTTGCGTCATTCCTGCTACCTCAGCGGCGAGCTTGTTCTAAGCGCAAGCGAAGGGGTCTCGCAGCCTTACCTATTCAACGGCGGCTCAAAGACGCGTCGCCCCTGTCGGCTTCCGTCGGGATGGGTAATCCCGGCGCCCCCCACCGCCCTCATCCCCGCTAGCGCTGACCCCGGCCCCAGATATCTGACGTCAACCCCAAACGGGAGTGAAGGGGGAGTGCGGGAGCGAATCGCCGGGAGCTTGGCCTGAGCGAAGCGAACGGGCTCCCCCACGAAGATTGTCCGCCCGGCACACCAGTGCCGGGCATCTAATCTGCGCCATCCGCATAATCTGCGGTTCCCTCGGCCGTCTTCCCTTCGTGCCTTGGTGCCTTTGTGGTTCGCCCGGCCGTTCCAATCCGCGTCCATCCGCGTTCATCTGTGGTTCCCCCTGCCACCAATCCGCGTCCATCCGCGTTCATCCGCGGCCACCCCATCCGGCTTCCGACCGGAAGGCAACTTCCGGTCGCCTAATCTGCGCCATCTGCGTAATCTGCGGTTCCCTCGGCCGTTCCTCTTTGTGTCCTTCGTGTCTTTGTGGTTCCCCGGCCGTTCCAATCCGCGTCCATCCGCGTTCATCTGTGGTTCCCCCTGCCACCAATCCGCGTCCATCCGCGTTCATCCGCGGTTCCCTCGGCCGTCTTCCCTTCGTGCCTTCGTGTCTTCGTGGTTCCCCGGCCGCTCCTATCCGCGTCCATCCGCGTTCATCTGTGGTTCCCCCTGCCACCAGTCCGCGTCCATCCGCGTTCACCTGCGACTCCCCCCAAGGCCGGGGTGCAACCGTGCCGGCCGTGCCGTTTCGCGTGCCGTTCGTTCCGTTCGTACCGGCCGTGCCGCCCGTGCCGTTCGTGCCGCGCGTTCCGCTCCCGCCAAAGGCCTCTTCTCATGGGGGCTAACCAACCAACCCATTGCCGACGGTGCCATTTCGTGCCGAAAGCCGTTCCCATCGTGCCATTTCCCATGCCCGGCGCGTCCTTTATGCGTGCCGGCCGTGCCGTTTTCCGTGCCGTTCGTGCCGTTCGTGCCGGCCGACGGCCGGGGCCCACCTTGCCTCCCCTCGCCGCCGGTGTTATCATCTTCCGGGCGCTTCGTCGCCCACGGAAGGCCGGCCCATGTACACCATCGCCATCTCGCTCACGATACTGACGCTCATCGTCTTGCTCTTGCTCCTGATCGAAATCAGGAGCTACACCACCGGCCGAACCCTCATCTCCCGCCGCCGCCTCGTCCTCCGAATCATCGCCGGCCTGCTCCTCCTTTCGCTCTTCGCCGCCGTCTTCGTCGGCCTCTTCATTTTGCGCCTCACGGGCGCTCAGGCCCGCCCACAGCTGTTTCTCACCTACTGGTCGAGCTGTCTCCTCGTCGCCGTCGTCCTCGTCTGGGTTATGCTGTCCGACCTCCAGGAAGTCGAAGACCGCGCCAGCAAACGCCAGCACGAAATGTGGCGCGACATGGCCCGCTTCGTCGCCGGCCAGATGAATCCCGAGGACCAAGCCGAGGCCGGCCCCAAGGGTGACGAGCCCAAATGACCGCCGAGGCCGACACCCGCTGGATGCGGCGCGCCCTCCGCCTCGCCCTGCGCGGCCAGGGCCGGACCAGTCCCAACCCCATGGTCGGCGCCGTCATCGTCAAGGCCGGCCAGCTCATCGGCCAAGGCCACCACAAGCAAGTAGGGGGTCCCCACGCCGAAATCTGGGCACTCCGGGATGCCGGCGAAAATGCCCGCGGAGCGACCATTCATGTCACCCTCGAGCCCTGCTCCCACCATGGCCGCACCCCGCCCTGCACCGACGCCCTCATCCAGGCCGGGCTCGCCCGCGTCGTCGCCGCAGTCGAAGACCCCAACCCCCAAGTCAGCGGTAACGGCGTCAGGAAGCTCCAGGAAGCCGGAATCGAGGTCGAGGTCGGCCTCCTCGGTGACGAGGCCCGCCGCCTCAACGCCCCCTATTTCAAGCACACGACCACCGGCCTGCCGCTCGTCTCGCTGAAAGCCGCCATGAGCCTGGACGGCAAGATAGCCACCGCTGCGGGCGAATCCCGCTGGATCACCGGCGACAAGGCCCGCGCTATGGGCCATCGCCTTCGGGCCATTCACGACGCCGTGCTTGTCGGCGTGGGCACCGTGCTCGCCGACGATCCGCGGCTCACCGTCCGGGAGGCCCGCGGCCGCACTCCCCTGCGGGTGATCGTGGACAGCCGCGCCCGCACCCCGACCGGCGCCGCCATCCTCACGGCCGACGAAACTCCGCCCGTCATCGCCGTGACCGAAGATGCCCCTGGAGAGCGCTTAGAAGCCCTTCAGCAGGCGGGAGCGGAGATCTGGGAAATGCCCTCCTGTGGCGGACAGGTGGACCTGCGCGCCCTCATGAAGCGCCTGGGCGAGCGCCAGGTCCAGAGCGTCTTGGTCGAAAGCGGCGGCACGCTCACCGCCGGCCTGCTGGATGCTGACCTGGCAGATCGTGTATACTTCTTTGTGGCGCCGCGCCTCATCGGAGGCGCCGAGGCGCCCACCCCGGTGGGGGGCGCGGGGGTGGCGAAGCTGTCCGAGGCGTGGCGGCTGGAGAACATGCGGGTGCGGCGGGTGGGGGAGGACGTTCTGATAAGCGGGGATATCGCGCATTGAGCCGAGAGATATGTTTACGGGGCTTGTAGAGGAAATTGGGACGATTGCCGAGATCAGGCGAGGCGGCTCCATCCGCCTGGCCGTGCGGGCGCGGAAAGTGCTGGATGGCCTGAAGCCCGGGGACAGCATCGCCGTGAGCGGGCCGTGTCTGACGGTGGAGGAGATCGCGGGCGATCGCTTCTGGGCCTCTCTGCTGCCCGAGACGGCGTCCGGTACGACTCTGGGCGATCTGAGGCAGGGTGACCGGGTCAACCTGGAGCGCCCGCTGCGGCTGGGTGACCGGCTCGGCGGGCACATGGTTTCGGGACACGTAGACGGCATCGGAACGGTACGCGCGGCACGAACGGCACACGAAACGGCACGAACGGAACGCGAAACGGCACACTTCGGCACCGTTCGGCACGTTCGGATCGAGGCCCCGTCCGGGTTGGAACGGTACTTGCCAAACTTGGCATCGGTCTCGGTGGACGGGGTAAGCTTGACTGTTCGCGAGCCCGCGGGCCGGGAGTTCTCGGTCTCCCTCGTCGCCGCGACCTTGTCGGCGACGACGCTGGGGGACCTTCGGCCCGGGGATCGAGTGAACCTGGAAGTCGACATGCTGGCGAAGCATATGGAAAGGCTGCTGATGGCAGGAGGCAAGCTCCTGCCGAACGGGGATGTGGCAGGAGGCAAGCTCCTGCCGAACGGGGAGGGGCTGATGTCGTGGCTGGCGGAATCGGAGACGTGAGATGAGAGAGCAGGAGAGAGACAACGCGCTCGTTTCGGTCGAGCAGGCGATAGAGGATCTCAAGGCCGGCCGGCCGTTGATCATCATCGATGATGAGGATCGGGAGAACGAGGGCGACCTCGTGGTTGCGGCGGAGTTCATCACTCCCGAGATCATCAACTTGATGGCGAAGGATGCGCGGGGGCTGATGTGCGTGCCGATGACGCATCAGCGACTCCGCGAGCTGGACCTCCATCAGATGGTGTCGGACGGCGGGGACCGAGCGCTCCACGGAACGGCCTTTACGGT
>Ga0307377_10007304_pt1 | contig 11429 bp, 10 predicted proteins | sample TR3MG_FD_202535 | JGI IMG/M metagenome (GOLD analysis project Ga0307377, IMG submission 202535) | Soil microbial communities from Risofladan, Vaasa, Finland - TR-3 | ecosystem: Environmental > Terrestrial > Soil > Coastal area > Acid sulfate soil | place: Finland: Risofladan, Vaasa | collected...
TCACTCAACTTATTCGTGCGTAACATTGTAGTCGGGTAATTAGTGTTGAAGTTATATTTACAATTCGTTTGAGAAACATTTTCGTATTTAAAATTATATTCAGCTAAAAAGTCAATAACTTCTGTATTATACAATTCAAAAAAAGAAGTAATATCCCTCACTAATACCCATAATGATATACCCGATGGAGTTGTAATAATACTATATTGATACTGATTGTTTTTAACTTCGCCCAATTTAATAACCCAGTAAGATGTATCAACCGGAACACCATCAAGATGAACTGTTAATTTACCAGGTTCGGATACATTTTTATAATATCCATAACCGTTGATTTGGTCGATTTCATTATGTTTATCTATTTGTGTATTTATAACATTAATATTTCCATTATCCAAAAGTCCATAATCAGCTGTAATACAGGTTCCATAACCTTGAAAAATAACGTTTGTTGGCGACTGATATGCTTGTAACCAATGACCCAAATAACTTTGAATATCAAGTTGTGGAACAGTAATTATAACATTTTTGCTATTTACCAAAACAAAAGACAACAATACTAAATATTGAAATATCATTATATACAATTGTTATATAATAATCTTTATACTAATTCGTAATATTATTTTAAATCTTCAAGGGTTTAATGGGCGTTTTCACAAGTTATGAAATGAGAAAAGGTGTAAAATATTTTAAAGCATAACAGAAACATATTTAAAATTATTATATTTAATTAGATTATATATGGAAGAATTAATAAATGAAAATAAAATGCAAAAGACTGTATATTTTTAAAACAAGCTGCTGCTAAAAAATTAGGATATAATTACGAAATATGGGTTTATGATGGTAAAGGAAATATTGTTAATAAATATTTTATTATTTATCTTCCTGTATATAATACCTTTTGTAAATTATCACCTAAAAAATTTGGTTTGAGACCATATAGCCCTGGATATTCAGGTGTTTTCCAAAAACCCACAAACCTATTCTCGATTGCATTGTTTGTTATTGGTTCCATAGGTTCTAAAATTCCCTTTTCTTCAGTTTGAGAGAGAAGAATATAATTGCCAATAATTGTATCTGACTCCATTACCTGTTTTGGTGACATTCTTGCGAACCATTCAAATTTATTACGGCTTAAAATCTCCTCAGATGGAATTAAAATACCATAAGTACCTTGATATAAATCTAAATAATGATTTGACATTAAATCGTCTACAATTATTTGCTTTTCATCAACAGTTTTTGTACCGATTTCAACACCTTCTATCATATTTATTTTACCAGAATGTATTCTCTCTTTAGACCATTTATCGAACTCTCCTAAAAATTTAGTATCTGCTGTGTAGTCATGTGAAGCGGTGCGCTGAATAAAATTACATAATTCTCTAACAGTTTCACACTCTTTTGGAGCACCACAAAATGATAAATTTGGATAAAAGTCGAGATCAGTTGACGTAATATTTCTGTCAATAGTTTCGCAAACAAACATTTTCTCTCCTCTCGTTCCTTTAATATATAATTCATTTAAATCCTTAAGACATAAAAATGAAATAGGACAATGTAATCCTCCGTAAATATATAAAAGTTTCATCATTCCTAACATTCTCATATTAGAGAGAATAGGATCTGAAATAGAAGTCATGTTTATGTTCCATCCAGGTATTAATCTTTTAAATGATGTATCGTCTATAATACAAATTGTAAAGGATTTATCACAATTCTTAATAATACTTTTTACAGTTAAATATAAATAAGGCTGATTTAAATCAAATGAACTGCGAGAACCAAATGACAACCAATTTCTTGAGTTATACTCATAAGGAACATGAATCCATAAGATAGGTTTTTTACTCTTACCTAAAGTTTCGTCGTCTAATAAGTATTGTTGTATAGATTCGTATAAATCACTCTTTTCTTCTCTCGATATCTTATCTTCAAACCTTTTATACAAGACCCCTAATACAATTAAAATAAAAAAAAGTATAAATAGATTAGTAAATGATTTCATTTATATTATAATATTATATTTTATTTGATTTCTAAAAATTTTATTGAAATGTAATTGAGCAACAACACATAAAACATATTATGTTTTGTTCGCAACAAGTTGACTTTTTACAATCTATATTTGATAACCAAGAACACCAATCTAAACATTCACATAAAAGACATTCATTTTCAGCATATATTTTATATACATTCATTTCACTTGTTTTAAAGCAACATGGTTTTGTTTTTATAATTGGTTTATTATCTGATTCTGATAATGCGACAGAATGTAGACGACTTGTATACTCATCTTCCATAATATATTTAATTACATTTAAAATTAAATATATCTATTATTTCTTTGGATTTTGACTTAACCCATCCATCAAATGTTTTCCACATCTTGTAAAAAATTGATGTAATTGATCAGGATCTGAACCAGTTATCATATCGTCTGGAATATATGTTGAGTTTCCTTTTTTATAACATAGCAAAACTGGAATACCATTTACCATCTTTTTTGACTTTAAAAATGAATAAAAATCAAATGATTTATCGACATCAATATCAGCACATACTACTTCTGGAGGCGATGAAGCAAAAAAACCATGAACTGCTGACTTTATTGTTTTGCATGGTCCACACCATTCTGCTCCTAATTTTATCACAATAAGACCTGGATTATGTTGCAAAAGAGTCATAAAAGCTTGTCTATCTACTATTTCGCTAATAACTTGCTTTGACATATATTTATTCATTTTATTTAATTTTTGTATTTTAAATGTAAAACATTTAAATATAATTAATGTAAATATTTATAAATGGGAATTTATACAAATGGAAGTATTTTTGGAATAATGATGTATACTGCTGGTAGTGATCACGATGATAATATTATTACATTATTTACAAAACAATATGATATGATATTGAGTGATGAAGAAAAAAAAGAAGCATATACATTTTATACAGAATTAATTGATAAAAATGATATATTTTTTAAATTTTATACTGAATGTACTAGTACATATGATCTTAAAAGTAAAAATTATATGATGTGGCATCCAATGACATTAAAACAATTTTTAGATAATTTTAATATTTAAATTAAAATAAGTTACTATAATTTATTTTAATTTTTAATCTATAAGTTCTATTGATTTATCAATAAGTACATTTTTGGCTATTTTTCTTATTATTTTGTCTTCTTTTTCCAAGTCATTATCTCCTGAACCTCCTAGTGATTCAACTACAAGTTTGTTATATTGATCTGAAAATTTGGAATGATATTTTCCACAATCTGGATGTTCTTCTTTAAATTTTGGTATAAGTCTTTGATTTTTACATGCTACCTTTTTTATTACTTTTCTTAGTTTATTTTTGGATTCATTCTCCTTTTCCCATTTATCCTCATCTTTAATGTACATTACTTCTCTCTTTGAATCACTACAATGAACTGGGCGTTTATGTACATCCATTTCTTGTAGATTTTTTATAATAATATTAGATATTCCTTCTACATAACCCAATCTACCGACATTTTCTAAATCTGATAATTGAAGCTTGAGAGAATCTACAAAATCCATAATATTCATAGCATCTTTACATGTTTCGTTTAAGAACACATTAAGATTGAATGTTTTATTATGTGAATTAATGTGAGCACCTGTATTATTAATATTTGTTATTGTTTTATCCTTACATAGTTCAATTATTTGATTTTGAAGTTGATTATTCTGTTGTAGAAGAGTCATAATTATTTCCTTTTCATTTAAAGGACTATCGTCTTCAATTATAATAGTATTATTTTCTTCATCGTTTGAACAAACTCTTTTATGACTAAATAAACTCTGACGATGTTTGTAGTGTTTTCCACAATCACATTTATAAATCTTAGGCTTTGGGGCATTTTTGGGGCCTAAATTGTCAGTAAAAGTAAGTTGATCGTCAGGATTCTTATGTTTCAGTGTCATTAAATGACGTTTATAATCCTTTTTATTACACGTAGAATAGTCACATTTTTGACAATAAAAATTATTGGGATTTTTTGGGATAAAAATGTCAGACATTTGTAAGTATAATATACTTACAGAAAAAATCCCTAAATACTTTTTTTGAAAAATAATAAAAAATTACAGTCACAATTTTATAATTATTTTTTTGGTACTGAGACGCTAATTTTCAATTATGGTCTCACAATTGTATTTTTTGACATAAAATATCCATACTTTTAAAAAATGGACATAAAAAATGTCCAATTTTGATTTTTCAAAAAAACTTTCCCCGAAAAATTTAAATATTCGATACTACATATGAAGGGAACTTTTTAAGCGACTTTTTCTCATTTTTGAAGATTTTCCCTACATTTATGTAGTATATGCGGCTTTAAGTATCTAAATTATATTAATTTAAAATATAATTTAAAGAATTCAAACAAAATTTTTATACAATTTACTTATTAGTTCTCACAAATTCTTCCAGTTCATTAATGTCAATATGTGGCAAATTTACATGTGATTCCCAGAAATATTTACAATAAGCCCATACAAATGTACAGTCATTGCTATACCAAACGCTGCGATGTTTTAATAAATTTTGATACAATTTTTCAGGAAGAAATTGTAAACTTTGTTTAGGTAATACATAACAAAGCTGAACTAATTCAGTTACAGGATTTACTTTTTTATTTTGAATAAACTCCGTTTCAAAATATGGAATATATTTTAGTAAATCGCAAAATAAAGGAGGATAATTATGATTATAACACCATCTCCAATCAGGGCAACCAGTTGTATAATATTTCATGGTCCATTCTAAACCTTCCAAATAATTAGTACAAATTTGCTTTGCTCTTGCGTCGTCAATTTCAATATTAAATAGAGTTTTGTAATACCTTGCCTGCCAATTAGCCTTAAAAGGATTAATAAATTTCTCTAACGATCGTTCATACAATGGAATAGAATCAAACTGTTTAAATTTGTCTTCATCTGTTATGTCAGCCATTGGATTTTTGCTTCTTCTATCACGTAATTTAGCTTCATTTTTAAAATACTCTTCTTCATTATCAGCTAAAAATTTGACTAATTTTCTTACATTTTTCCAATAAATTATTTTACCATCTGTTAAATTTTCATTAGTGTTACCAATTGTAGCCTTATATGCTTGTAACATTTTATCAACCCCGCCAGTTCTAATATTTACAGAAGGAAAATGAGGCATGAAATCGTTTCCTAGGAAAAAGCATAAAAAAATATAATCATAAACGCGATTTTTTTGTTGTAAAGTTGTTAACTCTTGACCATTATTCATGTCTAGAGTAATAATCTTAGCTAGTTCAGGAATATCAATAACATATGTTTCATTAGGTTCAAGTTCAGAATTAATAGATTTAATAAACTCAGGGGTTTCTCTAAAAAGATAAATATTCTTGGCAATTGGTAAATGATTAATTGAAAGCATAATAAGGTCAGCATCTAGACCATATATAATAGTATTCTTGTCGCCAGAATGATCATGAGGAGAATCTCTAATTAAATCGAATAACTTATGCTCACCTTCTCCAGGAGAGTCACTTAAAGATATAATAATTCTAGAAGAACCGAATTTTGAAGAATCATTATAATATGAGTGAATTTTTTCATTTAAAGTTTTCATGAACACAGTTCCAGGTGTAATGGCAGTTGTGTTCCACGGATCAGGTTTAACGCCTTTAAAAATAGAACGTGATATATTATTTTGATACAATGATTTATACCTTCTGGATCTCTGTTGTTCTAATTTTGCGACAGGAGCAACACCATCAAAAGCAATGTAAATAATATTATTTGGTTTTAATAAATTAATATATTCATCAATTTTAACACATACTGCTCTTATAATTGTAATCATATCAGATTCAACTAGCTTAGAGAAATCAATATTATGAACAGCATCATAAATAATAGAGTTACAATCTAGGTAAAGATTATCGACTTTAATCGTATTAGACGATAATTTTTTTATAATATTCGCATGATTTTTGACGATATATGAAAAGTAACTAGGTATTCCCATTCTTTTAAGTTATATATTATATGTTACTATATTTAATATGTTAACATATATATTATATTTATTTACACCTTCATCGTTTTATAAATTCCTATTTGTATATAGTGAAAGTTATATAAAAGTAAACAATTATATTAACTTATTAATGAGCACCGAAGAAGTTATTCAAGAAAATAATAAATTAGATATAGAAATATGCGAAGAATGTAATGGTGAAATAAATTGTGAAAAAGATAGTATATATATTCTAACAAATGAGGAAAAGGAAAAATTATGGTGTCAATGTTGTTTTGAAGAACTTTGGAAAGAATATAGCAATAATGGTTGGACGGGTGATGACATAGAATATTATTTAGAACTAGAAAAGGAAGAAGAAGATAAATCTTTGTGTGAAAACCAAGATTGTTCCCCAATTCGCGATACCAAATTTACAGAGAAATGTTCAATTTGTAGTGGATATTTTGAGGACAATGGTGTAAATGATATTTATTTCTTAAGTGAAAACGGTGGCGTTGGTAGTTGTAATTTATGTAAGAAAACCCAAAACGTGTGTATTATGAAGGGAACTGGACAATATGTCTGCGTAAACGCTTGCGACGAGGAGGAAGAGGAGGAAGAAACATCGTAGTTATTTTATTCCATAAAAATCGGCATTTCAGTGAAGCATAGTAAATGAAAAAAGGTGTAATAAATTATATACAGTGGAAGACAATAAAATAATTACAAAAATACCATCTTTAATAGTTTAAGCAACAAAAATATAAATATAACATAATATATAAGAATATAATGAATGATAAAAATGGAATTGTTAAAAAAGAAATTAATCATAAATCAGCAACTGATGTGCTACCACTAGTTGAAAAGAAGATTGATTTCTTTAAAGATGTGATTCAAAAATCAATAATTCATGTTCAAAAAAATAAATTTCTTGATATTTTAGGCATTAGTGACGTAAATACTTGTATTGAAAGATTAGGAGATCTAAGTAAAAAAATACAAGAAGTATCAGAAAATAAAACTAATACAGATGTATTAATAAATAATTTACAACAAATAAATAATGAATTATCTAGTTTATTGAAAAGTTACGGTACTGACAGTTTAGATGATTTATTATTAATTTGTTTTGGAAATAACAGTAAAATTATGACTGAAGACAATCAATATGATAAATTCGAACTTCTTAAAAAATATTTTCATCCAACAAGCTACAAAGTTATAAATAAAAAGGATGATAATAAACAAAAAAAAACTGACGAATGTGTTGATGATAGCACAAACCTAACATGTTATGATGTAGTTTCATCATATAAACAATTTCATATGAAAGTATATGGTATTAAATTAGTAATCCATAATTTAGTATTAAAGAAAAGTTTGATAATTTTTGGAATTGTAGATGATATTGTTATTGAATTTTTAAATAATAAATATGTTACAAATAAACAGAAAAAAATAATTGAAAGTTTACCGCAAGATGAAGAGTTTAAATCAGAATCTTTTCAAAAATTTTTGTCAGCGTTAATTTTAAAGGATTATTTGGTTTATGAAAATGAACATGAAATTTACAGTAAATATGCTGGTTTCACAAGTCAATGTAATAATTTAAAACAAAAACAAATTTCACATACGGTTAAAGAATTTATTACGGATGATATGTTTAATAAAAGAAATACATTGATTCAACTTTTAATTCGTTCGTCAAATTATGAAAATCAATATTTGGCATATTTATTATATGATCTTCTCTCTAATGATTCAAATGGTAATGTTGACACGCAAGAACAAACCATACTATTTGATAGTTTTCCTTGGCCAATGAAGCAATTTTTTAAACAAGCCATGAAAAAGACAATACAGTATACAAATGAATTGTCAAATTTTGACATAAATAAAATACCAATTGAGCAACAAATATGTCTTTTAAAAGCAGCAGATTCTGTAAAAGAGAAGGCAATGATGAAACTTAAAGAAGTAAAAGCCAAATCAGAAGACTCGGGTTCAAAAGCCAGACAATATCTTGATGGTTTATTAAAAATTCCTTTTAGTGTATACAAGAGAGAACCAATATTAAATATTATGAATTCTATAAGAACACAATTTAAGAACGTACATAAAAAATACAATATTGAAAAATTTTTACCTGATATTCTAAGTAAAGAAAAATATACCAGCATGGAGGTTTTAAAATATATAAAAAAAATTCAAGGAAATTCAGTTTCAAATTCTAAAAAAGACCAGATTGAAAAAATAAAAGAATATTTATTAATTGGAGATAGAAATAAACTAATAACAAACAATAAAATTTTAGATGGAATCTTAAAGAAATATAATAAGAAATGTACAAAATTTTCACATTTAAATAAAGAAGGATTATCAGAAAGATCTATTAATCTTGTTGATTATTTTATTGAAGAAGAAAATGAAAATATGATAAATGATGTTATAAATGAATTTAATTCAGTAGCAAATATGAATCCTATTTTAAGTAATATTGAAATTAAAACTGACATTAAAAAAATTAATTCAAATATGAAAGAAATAACAGATTATATGAGCGAAGTAAAGACAACACTTGATAAAGCAGTTTATGGTCATGATAAAGCAAAGAAACAAATAGAGAGAATAATTGGGCAATGGATTAATGGCGAACAAGACGGCTATTGTTTTGGATTTGAAGGCCCTCCCGGCGTCGGAAAAACTTCGCTGGCAAAGAGAGGTCTATCTGACTGCTTAAAAGACGACAAAGGTGTTTCAAGACCTTTTGCGATGATTCAAATGGGAGGAGATAGTAACGGTAGTACCTTACATGGTCACAATTATACATACGTTGGTTCAACATGGGGATCAATTGTTCAAATATTAATTGATAAAAAATGTATGAATCCAATTATATTTATTGATGAAGTAGATAAAATAAGTCGAACTGAAAATGGAAAGGAAATTGTTGGAATTTTGACACATTTATTAGATCCGGCACAAAATGATTGTTTTCAGGATAAATATTTTACTGGAATTGACTTGGATCTGTCAAAAGCATTATTTATTCTCTCGTATAATGATGTAAGTGCTATTGATAAAATCCTTTTGGATCGTGTTCATAGAATTAAATTTGAAAGTCTCTCTCTAGAAGATAAATTAGTAATATCTAAAACACATATATTGCCAGAAGTTTATAAGAAAATGGGACTTGAAGATATGATAAAATTTGACGATGATGTCTTGAAATTTATAATCGACGAATACACATGCGAATCTGGTGTAAGAAAGTTAAAAGAAATATTATTTGAGATAATTGGAGAGATAAATTTGGATGTACTAAAAAATAATGATAAAGATCACGACTTTCCAATGTTAATTACCGTTAGTGATATAAAAAACAAGTATTTTAAGGACAAGAGAGAAATTATAATTAGAAAAGTACCCGATGAAAGTTTGGTTGGTTATGCGAATGGAATGTATGCGACATCATTAGGCAATGGAGGAACGTTACCAATACATGCGAAATTTTTTCCTTCAGAACAATTTCTAGAACTTAAGTTAACAGGTCTTCAACAAGATGTTATGAAAGAAAGTATGCATGTTTCTTTAACTGTTGCTTGGAATTTAACATCTGAAGATAAAAAACAAAAAATTCGCAAATTATATGATGGAGAGAATAATAAGTATGGTATTAATATTCATCCAGGAGACGGTTCAGTACAAAAGGATGGTCCAAGTGCTGGAGGAATAATAACATTAGTGTTATATAGTTTGTTGAATGATTTACCAATTAAAGCACGATTTGCTATGACTGGTGAAATACAAATGTCAGGTCATATTACGGCAATTGGTGGATTAAATCACAAGATTTTAGGTTCTCTCAAAGCAGGAGTTAAAGAATTTATTTATCCAAAGGAAAACAAGAAGGATTTTGATGATTTTTATGAGAAATACAAAGACGACGAAAGGTTAAAAGATATTAAATTTTATGAAGTAGACCATATTAGCGAAGCTATTGAATTAATTATAGAAAAATAAAAATAAAATATAAGATACACGATTTTATTGTTAAAAAATAAAAAATATTATTACTATTTATTATATGGATAGTAATAATCAAACAACGAAATTGGGAGGAGTTCCAGATGCTCCATTACAATTGTTTCAACCTATGAATATTATAATTTTTCTTTCATTTTTTAGTCCTATTATACTAGCAGTAAGCATTACAAGTTTGTCATTTATATTTCAAAATTTTAAAGGGTTAATATATTTAGGATTTCTTATTGCAGCATGTGTTGCTAGAAATTATGTTTACATGATGAGTGGATCAGCACCAGTAACAAGTGACAGAACAATATGTACTTCAATACAATATAGTAAATACGGTAATCCAACATTTAGTGCTTTTGTTTTTGCTTTTACTATAATGTATTTGTCGTTACCTATGTTTAGTAATGGAGCTCCTAATTTTTGGGTATTTTCTTCATTAATTTCTTATTTCCTTATTGATATATTTATTAAAATATATAAGAATTGTATTATAAAAATGAGTGATTTATTCTTAAACGTATTGCTTGGGTTAGCATCATCTGCTTTAATTGTTACATTAATGTATACAGGCGGTTCGGGTAAATATTTGTTTTTCAATGAAGTCTCAAGTAATAAAGATATATGTTATCAACCTAAGGAGCAGACGTTTCGATGTTCAGTTTTTAAGGACGGTACGTTAGTTGGTAACATTTAAAAAAAAATTTTTATAAATTTGTTAACATAAAATTTTATATTTAAATTATCTTTTTATTGTCTATAATATTATTAGGATCAATATTACACCACGAGTTATCAATCAATGAAGTTTTTGGTGAAATAGGTTCATTATTATCTAATCCCTTATCATATACTGTTTCTATAAAATCACACATGAAATTATATACTACCAGAGTGTAATTTTTTATTTCAGTAATAGTTTTTTGTAAAATATTCCACAAAGTAAATAACACATCATAAATAAAGAAGAAAACGGGTAGTATACTAATTATAATGCTTTGGTTCATTCTATATTATTATTTATATCATTAAATCAAATGATATAAATTGTTTCAATTTTATTTTTATATAAAAATTATTATTTTTAGATTTTAAACCTATTTTAGTTTAATTTGAACAATTTATTCAGTAGTAACTTCTTGAGTAACAGTCGCTTCGCTTACAACAACTTCTTCAGTAACAGCTTCTTCAACAACAACTTCTTGAATAATAACTTCTTGAATAACAACTTCTTCAGTAACAACTTCTTCAGTAACAGCTTCTTCAATAACAACTTCTTCAGTAACAACTTCTTCAGTAACAGCTTCTTCAATAATAACTTCTTCAGTAACAACTTCTTCAGTAACAGC
>Ga0307377_10007305_pt1 | contig 11429 bp, 14 predicted proteins | sample TR3MG_FD_202535 | JGI IMG/M metagenome (GOLD analysis project Ga0307377, IMG submission 202535) | Soil microbial communities from Risofladan, Vaasa, Finland - TR-3 | ecosystem: Environmental > Terrestrial > Soil > Coastal area > Acid sulfate soil | place: Finland: Risofladan, Vaasa | collected...
CGGTTACTTGGGGGGACGCTGTTTCGTCGCCGTTGTTGTCACCATTGCCGGCAGACGCGGCCTTTCCCTCTCGGTATTTCACCGCGGCATAGACCCGTACTTGAATCTGACGATCGCTGTATATTGCCATCCCAGGGGACGATTTTACCATTTCAATAATACTTGACCAACTCTCGCCAGCTGCGCGCATCTCTGCTGCCTGGTTATAAGTATTTTTTCGCATCACTTTTCCCTTCTTGGTTATACGGTATTACGTAAACTAATATCCTTCCAAAATACTGCTGTCAACTCCACTTTATGTAAACTTAGTGCTCGCCCGCGCGCGATATATATACGGGCCCCGGCTGACACTGTTTAAACGACGTATATAATGATACGCAAAGTAAATTTCACCAAGTGACATTGTTAAAAATGCAGGCAGTGGATCTCGGATTTTGAGCGCCGGTTACAACAGAGAGTCGCTGTGCCGCCCAGTATTATGACACGCTGCGTCAGGATAAACCAAATTGGCGCCGGTTTGGTCGGCGTCGTTTCGCCGGCCCACTTAGTGGGTGAGTGTCACCAAAGCTGTGGAAACCTCTTACAACTTAATGTCTACTAACAAAGTGGGGTACAATCCTTAAAATTAGGGAGTCGACTAACACTGTTTTTGAGGGAATTGCGCAACCAACAATTGCGAGTTACGGTTTATTATGTACGAATTTGTGTCAGTTTACCGTTTTACTATATACTTTTTATACCCCCTTTGTAAGTACGCGAAACAGCATTGATAATTTTTAGTATTAGTTTACAAAATGCTTTTTCAAAATAGCGATTGTTTCAAAATCGCAGTGTTATTTTGTACTAATAAAAGAACTTGAGTAATTCCGGCAAGTTAAGTATTGGATTATGTTAAAAGGTACTAATAAGGTCATGGTTTTTTTACCAACAAAAAACGATAAGTTTACCGAAAATTACAGACCGAGAACTAAAATAGTCGTACATTATATTTCTCAATACTTAGCTTACACAAAAAAGTACTACTCGGAAATTTTCCAACGATCTTATAGTAACAATAATCTCTAATATTATTAATAGTTTATATTTTTTTTAGCAATGCCGGGGTCGAAATCCAGAGTCAAACAAAACCCGTTTTGTACGTCAAACGTCCCCTGTGCGAGCGTACAAAAATTTTATCTAATACTACAAGTGATGCCAAGTAGTGTAGTGCTATATAGTGCTAGTTTTTGACGGCGGAAACGCCTCAATTCATGTGGTCTTAAGTAGGATATTATCCCACCAACTTATGTGCGCACACGCGTTAGGGGGGGTATTCGGCATTTTTTACGTAAATTGAACGGCGGCAGCCACCCTTTCCGCTGATTGCGGTGGGTTAGATATTATGGAAATTGGAGGGTTTCAGGCCTTCTTATTTACTAACCACGGGGTATCTCGTTGCAGTTTTTCCTTACCTGCGCGAGTTTCTGAACGTTTTTTCGTGGTACTTTTACCCGTGTTTTAAATTCACATGACACATTTTATACTGCTATTACAACCACTTAGAAAAACTGTCTCTACAAACAGTACTAATATCATCCACAATATTTCTAAGCACTTTTTCGCGATATCCACGGCTCAAATTCCCCGTGGTCGACCGCGCCTCAAAACCCCAATTGCCAAATAGCAACAAAACAACGTCCACCAACGAAACTAAAACCACATCCTCAGCGCTAGGCGCTAGCCCTGCGCACGTTGCAAGCACCTGCGTGGTAGCCAGCTGGCCACCAGCAGGTTTGAAACGCTCCTACGGCCTCTAAATCGCTCGGCCGTCCCCACGAACGGGGCACACTTTTTGAGAGTTTTTCAGGTCTTTTAGCTACTAACACGTTGATCCTTTTACCTTTTTTACCATTCCACCCAGATAGCTGTGCCCTAAATCACCAACAACACAAACTTTCCGAGCACGAAAACGATAGGCCACGTTACCAATTCCGTCAAGCCTTTTCCGCACCATTTTCAGAAACTCTTTTTTTACCGATAATCGACTACCGATAATATTATTATGTACACTAGGTATAACAGAAAATGTAAACTCTTTGCAGCGGACTCCTCTCACCCACCGATGACTCCGCCCTTGTAGCCAATAATGCCGCCAACTTCCTTCACCAACTTCTTCTCGAATTTCGCGTGTAATTCCCGGCTGCTAAAGCAATAGCAGTTAATTGTCGTTCCCACCTGGTCGACCATGTTTTGCGCCATATTTGAGTAAAGCGCCAGCTGCTTTTCGTCGAAAGCAGTCATGGGAATGATCCCGTGCGGCGTCGACATTGAAACGACGCCCTCCGCCCCGTCTTTTCGTGGGTCAGGCGTTACAAACGCCCATACCTTTTCCAGAGTGAACTTTTTCGCTTCTCCCGCTTTTTCGTCAGTCATGTTCTTCCCCTACCAAAAATAACAAAAAATAGACCGTAGAAACAGCGCCAACCCACCGGTCAGAAGACCGATCAATCCCGCCAGTAATCCGCCGGCGACCAAAGGCCCCCCTAGCGAAGCAATGGCCATTGACAAAGCTGGCCCACCGCTAAAAAGAGTTTGGGCTACTGCGTAGCCACCTAGATTCCCTGCCGCCGATGCTGCACCGATCATGGCGCCACCGGATACTGCTGTCCCACCTATCCCACTTAACGTTGCCATCATTGCTGGTGTCATCTTTTCTCCCAATTTGTTTTTACTCAGTAATTTACCCAGTAATTTGTTCAGTAATCTTTTCCAGTGCCAACCGTATGCTGGCCAACCGGCTTTGCTTGTGTCGCGTATTCGGTTCTTCTCCCGCGGTTTCGTCATAAATGTCGTAGGCCTTTTCCATCAGCGCCAACACTTCCAACTCAATCCCGCAGAGAGTCTCTTCTTCGGTTTTATCCCGCTCAGTGTTGGCCCTATCAATATCCGGCCGAGAGATAAAGTCTACGTCTTCATTTCCGCAGTACCCGCATGCGGCGTCACTTAGTTTCTCTGGGATCGCTAGCTTGCCAAACCGACCACAGTGTGGGCATAGATAAATAATCATTGAAACAATCTACAAGTTTCAACTCCATTTCCCAAGCTTTTCTTATGAATAAAAAAGAAAGCCCCGCAAAGGGCTTTCTTCTCCTTCAGTGGGGGCGCTGTCAGCACCCCCACCACTGGTACCACGCGCAGGCTTTTGCGGCTTTCGCCGCGGCCATCTCTTCCAGTACCCGAGCAGCCTTTCGCTGCTCGTATACTTCTATCTTGGCGCGGTTGTCCGCCACAATGGCGGCCCTCGCCCTGCGTTCGGCGGCTACGCCGCCGTAATATGCGCCTCCGATTAGCGCGCATATTATTATTATTGTCAGTAACAACCCGCCGCGGGCTTTCTCCACAACCGTGCGGCCAGCTTCGGCCGCACGGCTTTTCAATCCCGCCACTTCGGCGGGGACTTCTTCTTTTTTCTTACTCATACCGATTCTCCCTTTCCCCGGAAATGAAGTTAAAATTCCCCCCTCGCGAAGCAGAGACTAAAAGTCTCAATGACCAAAACTACAACACTATTCAGTGTGTATTGTCTTCCCCGCGAGGAGGAATCTCCATAAACCTCTTTTTACGCCGGGGAGCGAGAAAAGAGATCTACAGACTTCACTAACTTATACCGTATTTATACCCTGTTTTTTGAGGTCGGAAATGATGCCCCGAGTGACCTCGGCAAGGAAGGTAGCGCGGTCGAAACAGCGCCGGTAGAACAGTTCTTCGTTGGGTTCTAACTCAGCTCGCCCTCGGTCAGATAATATTTCCAGGCGGGCGTCTTCGAACTTGGAATACTCAACGCGTAGCATCTCTAGTATTGTTTTCCACTGGTCTACCGTCATCTTAAGATTTAACTCAACCATTATCGTGCCCATACTTCCGCAGCTTCTTCGACCGCAAGCGCTTCTACGTCGGCGCCGAAACGACGCCACTTTAACCAAATTGCCAGCTCTTGGGGGACACTGTTATCCCGCAAACATTCTTCGAGTGTATCAAGTTCTCGGTTGACTTTAAACCAAAAATACTTGTTGTCGGGGTCAATGATAAAATTCCCGCTGTGCTGCTTCTGTGCGGTCAGATGGAATATCTGAAGCCCTCTTTCCCCACTGAGGTAAAGCGCCGGCGTCCCTCTTTGGCCACACCGAAACAGCTTGGCCAATGACAACACTGCCGACGATGCCCGTACCCAGTGGACAAACTTTATCTTCTTTTCCTCACGCCGTTTTTCCGCGGCGATGGTAGCCTTCATTTTATACGCGGGCGACCGCTGCGGTACTTTCTTCTTGAACTGCTGTACATGCTTAAACGCTTGTGGGTCTTCTGTGTAAAAGTGAACAAAACGTGCGTGCTTCGGTACAATCCTATCGCAGCCCAGTGCCTTGGCGTTCTCCATCCCTGGGGCATTATTGGCAATCGCATGTGCGTTGATCAGCCCCGCGGTGTCAATGCCGGCAAGGTCAAACACGATGACATCGTCAGCGTGGTGATCTGGACGGTGCCAGAGGGCGCGCTTCATTATTCGCTCACGGTATACCCGCCACTTGGGTACGGTAAACGAATGCAGATGGGCGCAGTACTTCCACCAGTCTGGGGGCGCTTCCATCCCTGTTCGTTTGGCGTAGTCGTTACGGAGCCTTTTCCAACTGGGGTGCATATCCAGATCAGCAAGGACGCCGGCTTCCGCTTCTTTGCACATCACTATCAACCAATTATGATCAGCGTCATAGACTAGACCCAAGTCCATTTCCTTGATTTTATAGGCATAGCGTTCATCGGCTAATAGCTGGTACACGTTCCACGAACGTCCGCCGAACCAAGGGTCTTCGGGATCAAACGTAATGGGTCGGAAGAACAGGAGATACCAAAAGATGGCAGCCTCCTGCGAATCGATGGTAAGCCTGACGCTGCCGGCGCCGAACTCTTGCTGTAGTTTTACCAATGTCTTTCTTAGCGTGGACAGGATTTTCTGGCAGCTACGTCGAGTGATTGGTTTCGGGGTCAAATGCACAGGTGCGTCAAGCTTGGTATAGAGCAGCACGCGTCCCGTTTCCGGATTGACAAAGTCAATATGCATTTCCATATGCGTTCCTTTAGCTAAAATAAATGCGAGCGTAGTAAAAAGTGCCGCCGCCCACTCACCTTAGTTTGCGTGTGGGGGGTTCACGACAAATAGGTGAATGGGCGGCCGCTAGCTTTTACTCAGTCTTTACTCAGTCTTTACTCAGTCTTTACTCAGTCTTTACTGCATTGGCCAATTCGACCATTTCCTTTTTGATTTTTTGCTGCTTTGCAAGACGTGCCCGAGCGCGTGTAACTCGTGCTTGGGTCTTTTCGGTAATCGCGCGCAAAGCTTTTTGATTGTATTTCAGCTTCGCCATCTTTTCCAGCAGTATGCTTTCCTTGAGTGCCAGAGAGAAGCGGTCGTGGACACTGAACGGGGGGATGACCAAACACACGCGTCCGTCAATCTTTTGTAGATGACGGAATCGAGTGCCGGCTTTGTTGTGGTAGGCAATTACTTGCCCTTCACGTAATCCACCAACCCGCTCCACTTCCGCGTTAATGTATTCCTCCCGCGCCCCTACGAAACGTAGATCTACGCCGTCTAAGACGGCAGCGAACTTATCCCGTTTCATAGCCCTAACCGTGCCATTGCTTCTGAGAGTTGTTCGCGGGGTAATGAAAATGATATTTGTACCGCGTTGTCATTATTTCCGTTTCCATTATCCCCGTGTCCAAACGTAACCAAAAATTCGTTGAAACGCAACGTGTTAAACACGTTATACACTGGGGTTCTATGCGGTAGTTCTTGCTTACTCTGCTTACTCTGCTTACTCTGCTTACTCTGCTTACTCTGCTTACTCTGCTTACTCTGCTTACTCTGCTTACTCTTTCGCACAATTGGGGGAATATTTACCGGCGCACTGGTTACGTAGTGTGCTGCGGTAGGGATACTGTGGTCACCGTTGGCTAGTTCTTTGGCCTCCGCTATTGCTTTACCATTAGCCCGAAGTACTATGTTGGTGATTGAAAAGTATTGCAGCTTCTGTGACTCTTCCGCGAAATCTGGGTCAGCTTTGATTGTGTGAAGTATATCCTTCCGTGCCATCCCTTCGTAATGTAACGTTAAAACGCGTACCCGTAACTTAGAGGAATAGCGTATTTGTGTCCCTTTGCTCATGACTAGCTCCGGTATTCGATTTAGGATAGAAAAAGAAAAGAAAAGAAAAGAAAAGAAAAGAAAAGAAGTAAAATGTGCGGCCCCCAGGTGAGTGCAGACTGGCCTACCTAGTGCAATACCAAGCTGGACAGCTTTTCCCTAGATCACTTCCTGCACGAAGTTACAAAACGCCGGGACATTGCCCAAACCTATCACACCAACTGTGTTGGATGACCAACACTAAAAAGAAAGGTATTGCGTTTTGCGCCGCACAAACCAAAGACTAGTTTCTGCTAAGGATATTGTCAAATGATTTGAGTACCGCTTTGTTGAATTCCATAGCGGGCGTATCTCTATTTGTCGATAGGTATTCACGATACCCAGTGAACCCCGCAATGAATGAGTCCGTCATTCCCCTGCCCTGTAACTCTTGTTCAATGTCTTCCAGCGCCTTAGCAATCGCGCCGCCGACAGTGAAACAGTAAAACGATTCCGCACTGTCATCTACTGCCTTTAGATTCTCCAATAAAGCTTTTTCGAATGCTAATACTACTCGGCAGCTTTTCTCTACCGTATTGGAAATAATCTCATCGCTTAATTTTTTCATAATACTCCTTAGTGTGCTGCGTCTTCTTCCGCGAACCTCGCAGCCCAGTCAATTTCTGGGGTTTCAGTTTCAGTTTCAATCTCAACAGTTTCAGTTTCAATCTCAACAGTTTCAGTTTCAATTTTAACAGTTTCAGTTTCAACCGTTTCAGTTTCAATTTCGACTTCCTCTGTTATCCGTTTCTTCCCTTTCCAAACATGTTCCATTTCTGTTTCAATCGTTTCGCGTACCTGTTTTACCTGTGCCGGCGGTGGCCGCCGGTTTAGCTCGGCACGGTCTACGACGAATTGCTGCTGGCTAGAAGCTAACCCAACGCGCACTTTTTCCTGGTACTTTTTATACTTACTCAAGTAATCCCGGAGATACTTGAGTGCGTGGTCATTCTGCGGGCGCCTTTCGCGCTCAATGTCGGAGTGGAGTACGCATACCGCCATCATACCGCAAACACCGAGCATATTTGGGTCAGCGCTGACTACCGCAGCCTCTTTCTTTTTTACAAATTTATACTTCTTTTTTCTCATTGTCGTCTCCTACACATGCGTTTGTTTACCTCATTATCCGACGTTTATGCAAATGTTGGTAACCAACATCTTGACCATCAAAATTATGATGCGTAGCTAATCGATTCTGATGGCGGGGGTTCCGGAGCTGGGCGTACACATTATTTACGTGGTTTTGTAAATGATGTGTTGCCCGCTCGGAACTCCCTGCTGATCAGAAACGTTGCGTAAACAAATGGAGAGGGACAACAGAAAAAACGATTGCGTTCAATTACGTAAGTCGCCGCTCGGTTAAGGGCAGAGCTTAACCGGCGCGCTTTCAAAACGGGGGAACGGTGTTAACGGTGTTAGCTAGCTAATTGAACGTCTTTTTCACATCTTCCTTCTTTTACTGTGTAAATTGAGAGAGTTTTCCTTGTTACGTATTTTCGTGCGTGCTAGAAGACCTGTCCGCCGGCGCCCTCCCACCCAGCAATTGTTGTCGCTAAATTCTTTTGTAATTCGAACTGCGAAAATCCGCGGGCATCGGGCGAGCCTGTTCCCGTGAGGGATATAGCCAGTCGAAGCCACCAGGCGAGCCCGATGTCCGACTGCCTATTGTATGCGGTAACCGCATACTGGCATGTAAAAATGCGCAAAACTAACAAGGAAACGAAGTGCTATTCGTGTCACACCGGTGTTATTAAAAGCCCAGACAAATCACAAATTACCTTCCGATGCTTAGTGCGACAAGTGTTGCACACTATTGGGCAAACAGTTACATTGGTAAAGCATCCCGGAAATGCGTCCCAATAAAACTCTAAGCACCAATAGGTTCGTCTCTCACTCTCTTGAGACGGCGAGCGTCGTAACACCGCAGCACCGTCTCGATCACAATAAATACACTGCCCTTTTACAACGGAGTACGAAAGACACTTCAGTGCGAGTCCTGGCCATTGATCAAAGCAGTGCATACAACTTTTTCCTCGCCGGCCTAAATATTTATTCACTGGCATTGTCTTCGTCCTCTTCATCACCATCATCATCTTCGATAACATCGTCATCGTCTAACCTCTCGACCATGAATTCGTTGTAACAACGTTCGAGGGCTTCATCAATGCTGGGGGTTTTACTATTGCACGACGTAAAGACGCGGTCAGCGTAGACAACCCAAAAGCTCCGATGATATTCTACCCGCCCTTCAAATATCACTGAGAACTCTAGTGGAGAAGTTTGGCCATCGAAAACTTTTATCGCGTCACGGAGATCAACGCACCATCTTTCCTTAGGGATTTGATAACGCACCACATTAGGTCGGTGGCCAATTTGGTGGTCATTCGAGGGTATTGCCACAAGATACCCTTCAAATGCTTTTGCATTATAAATCTCTTCTGCCCTGTCCCGCACGTCCCATTGGTAACACTCGGAGGCAATGCAACAAAGAATACGTTTCCAACCGCAGCCCTGGTACAGTCCCTCATCAACGTGGTCAGGGTTCTGCTCTGTAATGTTAAGAACGGAGACGGCTTCCTTCCAATCGGTTGCGCAGGAATAGTCGATGACGTGCATGAGTTGGTCATACACTTCTCCATTGTCACGATAGGAAAATGCCTCCCAATCCTCGTCAGGATTCTCCTGGCACCATGCTTCTGCGTCTGCTTCGGTTAGCCATGTTTGCGCCGCATCTTCTACGCAGCTAAAATAATCATCGCGTGTCACACAACATCACCTCCTTACAAAAGAGAAAAAGAGTAAGCGGATAAATTATCTTCCACCATCTTTTACCGCAAAACACGGGGTTTTTTTGGAAAGAATTACCGGTAATACAGTGTGACTTTTTCGCCATTTTTTAGGTTGACGTTGACCCGTTGATCGCTTTGTTCGACGTTAATGATTTTATCCGGGGTGATATTGATTTCATCGGTGCCTGTAAACGCATCCCAGTAACCGGGAACTTTGCGTATCCAAAGATTTTGGTTCTGCTGTTTATACGTTGCGATGTTTGTTTGTAACACTACCCTTGGCGTCGTAGTGTCGTTGTTCGAACGTTCAGAAAGAATGACAACACGAACATCGTGTAGCCTGTCTTTACGCAGAGGAGCGATATCCGGCTTACGTGGTTTTTCTGGAATGGCTACGAATATCAGCTCCGTACCATTCTCGGCAAACCAAATAGCACGATACAGTTCACGCCCATCTCCAATGTACGCGGTACCAGGGAACAATGGCGCCAGCGGGGTCTCTATTTCTTTTTTTGCCCAGCGTGCCTTTTCACATTCAAGGCAGAGCGCCGGAAGACCCCCGGTGGTCATTAGCTTTTCTTCTTCCGCGGGTGGCTGGAAGAAGTTGTTACATTTTTCACAGTACATAAACTATCCTTCAGTACTGGGTTTCTTGTCTACCTCCGGCTTATCCGGCTCATCCGGCGGTAAACACGTGACGTCCTGACAGTCGGGAGAGGAACGCACTGCTTGAATAGTAGCAACACGCGTAGAAGAGTAAACCCGAACTGTCAGAGTGTCACGAAGTTTGATGCGTTCTTTTAGGCCTTTCACGGAGGGTATTATACTGGGTCAACAATTGGCTTGTCAAACGGGCCTCTATTATTCTCCATATCCGTTAAAGCCATACGTACTCGGTCAATGTCGTGGGTAGCATTTGTAAATGGCAAGCTGTTGACCAATTCACGTGCATACGATTTAGCATAAGGTGCATTAGGAATACAGCGAGTGTCTAAAAGCGCTGCAATTCCAAAATCATTTTGGGTACGCATGAGACGGCCAAAACCTTGTAATACGTCCATTACCATAGAGGGAATGTACAACTTTTCAAACCAACGATTATCGTTGTTCGTCGCCATCGCTCTTTTCTTAGCAGTAATGACGGGGTCAGTGGGTGACGGAAATGGCACTTTAGGAATAATAACCATGCGTAGCTGCGCGCCTTCGACGCTAACGCCTTCCCAAAAAGATTTAGTCGCAAATAGAACAGCGCTGGTAGTATTTTTAAACCAATTTTCCAATGCTGCGGGTGAAGCGCCAGGACTTTGTATTTCACAAGGATAGGGAACGCGTTTTCGTACTCGGTCATACAGTTCATTCATCTCACTACGTGCGCTGAATAACACAAATGCACCGCCTTTAGACGCGCGTAACAGCCGTTCAATTTCATCAGTTAATTTAGAGAAATAAAAGTCCAACGCCGTTTCTTTATCACGATATGGCACACCCTTTTGATTATTTGGGTGCACGGGAATATGCCGCGGAAGATAGAGTAACGTCCGACCTTTGTAATCAAACGGTGAAGAGGCGATAAACGTTTTTGCGTTGGGTACGCCCATGGCCTCCATGTAATAAGAAAAGTCCTTAGCTACGGTAAGGGTGGCCGATGTTTGGATACAGCTTTTTAATCGAGGATACAGTGAACTCTGTAAAATGGGGCCTAATTGAACAGGGGCATTGATTAGTTTGTACCAAGTTTTCTGGCGGGCGTCTACGGTAGAATCAACGTACAGTGCCCACCCAGGAGCATCGCTTAAAATATTCTTCGTAGCACGGATTAGACTTTCAACCCTGCTAATAGCCTTACGTAATTCATCGGGATTTATTTTAGCGGCGCCGGTTATTTCCCCTACACTTGGGGAACTCGACTCAGCTGGTACTTCGGTTACTGGATTTGCAGTGCATGCTTCTTGGTAGAGTAGTTTATCTTCCGTATCTATTGCTAGATCCGCTAAAAATGCTTGGTCGCTAATCGCGGCGTCTTCGCTACGGGCCATTGCAACCAGTGGCTTCTGTAATCGCTCCAAGGCTTTTGTCATTCCATTAAGGTCATTACGCAAACCTATACTGGTTGCTAGCGGCGCCTGGAAACATTTTGTAGCGTGCTTTGCCAACCCCTCTACAACATCAAATAGTGAATCGCTAAGATTTCGTAAATCCTCCATTGCGCCTTTCGCCTGGTCATCCCGCAAAGCTTCTTCTGGGATAATATCCAATAATTTTTTGACCACGCGTTGAGAAATAGCGTCACCGAGTGCTTTACGAAAGTAGTCTTCGGCTTTATGCGCTTCATCCATGATGTACACCGCATGCGGTGGCAATATTTTTCCACCTAATTTAATATCGATGCCCACCATCATATGAAATTAGGTGGAAAAATA
>Ga0307377_10007307_pt1 | contig 11428 bp, 10 predicted proteins | sample TR3MG_FD_202535 | JGI IMG/M metagenome (GOLD analysis project Ga0307377, IMG submission 202535) | Soil microbial communities from Risofladan, Vaasa, Finland - TR-3 | ecosystem: Environmental > Terrestrial > Soil > Coastal area > Acid sulfate soil | place: Finland: Risofladan, Vaasa | collected...
TATAAATTAAGAGATTTATGGAACGCAAGACATCCTGACATTAAAATTACATCAAATTCTCCAAAAGAAATTCATCGTTTTATAACTGAAAAACTAAGTGGTATTTGTAATAAAGAATCTTGTTGGTTAAAACAAAAAGCAGAATTTGGTGTTTTACAAAGCGATATGGCAGATTCATTTGCTCCAGAATCTCCTGCCGAATGGAAGAAAAATCCAAATGAATGGTTATCAAGTATTGATATTATGAATGTAATGAAACAATATGAGAAGGCTTATAAATGTTTTGATTTTATAGGTCCAACGCCTATTGATTTTGATACAAGAAAGTTATATGGAGAATGTGTATGGGATGAACTTTGTAATTTTAGTCTTGAAGATCAAATTAAAAACGGGAAAACAAAGATAGGAATTATTTTTAATACAGATCCCCATAATAGACCAGGTCAACACTGGATTTCAATGTTTATTAATATAAAGAAAAAAGATATATTTTTCTTTGACAGTACCGGAGATAAACCTGTACCTCAAATAATGAAATTAGTTAATCGCATTAAAGAACAAGGGTTAAATTTAAAGAAAAAAATTAATTTTAAATTCGATAGCAATGAAGGTATTGAACATCAATACGGTAACACAGAATGTGGTATTTATTCTCTATATTTTATTGTTCATATGCTTGAAGACAAAATGACAGATCATTATTTGAAAAAACATATATTAAAGGATGAATATATGAATAAATTTAGACATATTTATTTTAATGATTCATTATAAAACGTAAAAAATATATAAAAATAACATTTATAATTATATATTTAATGAATATCAATAACTTTTTACATAAAGAAAATCTTAACACTCTTTGGGATGTTATCAGCGACGAAGATATTTTTAAGTTTCTTTCAAGAGATATTCAGAGTAAAATAGCTGAATTATTTACAAATAATTTTAAAGGATTTTTTGAAATAGAAAAAACAAAAACATCGTCTCTTGTTGATATAAATAAAAAATATATTATGCTTATTTTAAATCATATTAAAAAAACTTATATTCAACAAATGCCTAATAAAATAAAAATATTAGATGAAACGCCCTTAAAAGAAATAATTACAGCTGAAGAACTACATAATGAACGCAAATCACAATTTGACAAAGATTTATTTAAACGTCAAGAAGAGTTTGAAAATATAATGACTGTTAAAACACCACCTGTACCAAACTTTTTAGATAAATATGAAGATAAACCAATTGGAGAGATGGATAAAATTATAAAAGACATGACTTCAAAAAGAAATTATGATGTCGAACAAATAACAAAAAATAGTGTTATCGATGATAATTGGTTAAAACCACAAGAAACATCAATTAAGTCTGAAAAAATAACAAAACAGCCTCCGCAAATAAATGAAAGTAGATTTAAATATTTAAATCTAGATAATCCAGAACAGTCTCCTACAAAAAAAAATGTTACATGGGGAAGTAACATAGAAACATCTGATTCAGAATTAGAAGAAAACTTATTTAAAAAACTAAAAAGAGTAAAACAGCCTGAAACAGAATTTGATAGTAATATATCTTTAACTTTTGAAGAAATAAATAATAATGAAAGTAGTGAAGATAAAATAAGGGTCTTACAGTCAGAAGTAAAATTGTTAAATTCAAAATTGGACACAATAATTGAGTTATTAAAAAAATAACTAAATAGATTCTTCCTTTTCAATAAAAACTTGTTTAGAAATATTTTTAATGATTTTTTCTTCCTTTTCAAAATCATTATCGCCATGTCCTCCCATAGATTCCACAATAATCTTATTATACTGATCTGAAAATTTGGAATGATATTTGTTATAATCTGGATGTGTTTCTTTAAATTTAGGAATTAAATTTTGATTTTTACAAGTTACCTTTCTAATAACTTTGTGTAATTTTAGTTTCTCGTCATCTTTTTCCCATTTATTCTCATCTTTAACATACATAGTTTCTCTCTTTTTATCAGTACAATGAACAGGTCTTTGAGTAACATCCAGTTCTTTAAGATTTTTAACGATTATGTTAGAGATACCTTCAACATAACCTAATTCTCCAACACCCTCTAGGTCAGACAATTGTAACTTAATTGAATCGACAAAATCCATAATATTCATAGCATCTTTACAAGTCTCATTAAGAAAAAAATTAAGGTTAAATGCTTTATTATGAGAGTTAGTATGAGTAGTAGTATTATTATTATTATTATTATTATTAATACCATTTTTTATAACCTCCATAATCATATTTTTAAGTTCAGAATTGTCCTTAATTAATGCCAACATTAATTCTTTATCAGATGGTTCATCTTTTTGAGTAGTAGAATCAATTAAGTTACAATTTTTGGAATGCTTCCATAAGCCATTTCTAGATGCGTATTCTTTATTACAATTTTCGCAAGTAAATTTAGAAGAGCAGAATTTTGGCAGAATTGTGTTCCCATTTGTCTCTAAAACATCACCTATTCTGCGTTTTTGATGTTTTGCTGACAATAAATGGTCGTCGTAACTACTTTTTTTAGACGTTCCGTAATCACAAATTTTACAATAAAATTTCGGGCAGAATTTTGGCAGAATTTTGTCACCTAAAGTTTCCATAAAATAGAGACAGATTATATTTTTAAGTTTTAATAAAAAAAAATACAATCACAAAATGAAAATTATTTTTTTGGTGATGTGACGCTAATTTTCAATTATGGTCACAGAATTGTATTTTTGACATAAAATATCCAAGGTTTTCATTTTTGGACATTTTTTTTGTCCAATTTTGAAATTCATAAAAACTTTCCCCGAGATTTTTTCACACTTTTATATAATAAATTGAAATTCCTACTTAAAGAATTATAAAGAATCATTTATACTATTAATTTTAAAACTTTCTCTCCTCGTTCATTAATCTCATATGTTCCAACTTTCAATGGCTGAACTGATGAATCTTCAAGTGCCTTTTTATACGTCTCTTTATCATATAGGTCAAGTACATCCTTACTTTTTCTTCTATATACATATTCAACACCATTAATTGTAATGTCTTTACCAACCCATTCAACTTCTACTTTATTAGCCCTAACAGTTGTATCATTTTGTTGTTCAGCGTAATCTGGTACATAAGCATATTTTTCATTTGTTGGATCGCCAAAATTAACACATTTACCGTTTGAATAAATATAACAATCGAATGCTGATTCCTTAACTGCGTCTGTAAGTTGGGATGTTAAATTAGCTTTAATTTCTGATATTTCAAAAAGATATTGGTCACTTGTAATAGGAAATCTTGGTATTGCCTTGCTTAAATCTTTTCTCTTTAACTCAATAGCTTCATCCGATTTTAGTTGACTTTCAGAGAAAATCATTAGATAAACAAAAACTTCAACAGTTTGAAGCGCTTTTGGTAAATCTTTGTGACTACAAATGCGTCTGGCGCGTCCAATAACTTGCTCAGATCTAACAGGATGCCAATATGGTTCCATAATATGAACGTACCTTGTATTTCTTAAGTTAATACCTTCCGAACCAGATGATGTAATCATGAAAATTTTAATAACTTCGCCCATGTTATTGTTACGGTATTTTGATTTTAATACACTACCAATACTTTCAGGAATTTGATTCCATTCACCATTATAAATATGTCTTAACATTTCTTTTTCTTCTGATGTTTCGGTACCTGTATATAAGGCATATGTAGGTTTCCCTTCATCTACTTCAGGAATATCAATTTCCCAGACATTTAAATGATTCTTTTTAATTCTGAATCTAGCAAAACCATTTTTCTCGAGAACTAAACTAAAAATTCCAATACCTTCAGCAGTTCTAAATTGACTATAAACTAGATGTAAACCTTGATGATCTGGGTCATCGATATTTTCTAACATATGTAAAAATTTAGGACTATATGTTTCAAGTGCTTCCGGTGTTAAGAAATCACTTGAATGTTCTTCAATATTTTTAATAGCTCTATCTAAGCGTTCCTTATAAGAGACGCCGCCAATTGCGTCAAGAATTTCATCGCCTTCAATTTCACCTTCACGTTCATCTTCAACATCTTGTCTAGATTCAATTCTAGTACCTTCTTTAATTAGTTGTGCCATTTCAGGTATTTGTTCAACAGGCTCCAAGGGTTCACCGAGCTTTTCGTCTGTCTTTGCTTCTTTTTCATCTTCTTTCTTTTTATTTCTTATTGGTATGGGTCTATCTGGCATTATAAAATTACAAAATAAACGAGAGAATATACGATATGTTGATGCCTTATCTTCAAATAATTCTGCTGATCCAGTTTTAGGTTTTTGTTTTTTCTCTAACTCTCTCTCTTGTTTGCGCGCACTTTCATAAATTTTAAATTGTACATCACTCATTGGTATTCTAACTATGTGATAATCTATTCCTAATTGCTTATTATATCTAGGTAATAAACTTTCTTGAGCACTCTTGAAATAAGACGATAATCCAATAATACGTCTTTTTAATGCATCAACATTTTGTAACGACTTATCATTTTCATTAATATATCTAGACATAAAAGTGTTAAAATCATCAGGTAAAGCTTTTTGGTTAATAATTTGGACACCTTGTGGGATAATATCAATATCATTTCTTTTCAAAATAGATATAATCTTTCTCTCAAAATCATCATCAGATGTAAACTCAGTATCAATTACTAACTCACCACTTTCTTCTTTTTTAACATTAGATACTCCTTGATATCCAGATTCCTTTTTAATCTTATTTTTAAAGCCAAACGGATTTCTTGTAACAGTTAATATTTTACTAGAAGAAGAATAATCGATATAATCAAGAGATTTCTCTCCTATTAACATTTCGGAAAGAGAATTTTTATCTATTTTTTTATTAGTTTTAACATTTAAAGGTATTTTCCAGGTTTTAATGTAACCTCTTAGGATATTAAATAATATAGCAAATTCATTAGGATAATTAATAACAGGCGTACCAGTCAATAATATAACTCTAGCATTTTTAGCTCTTAACAACATGTAATATAATTTAGTTGCTAAATTTAAAGGGGTTTGTTCGCCAAATATGCTGTCTTCTTCTAAAGGTTTTGCTTCTTTACCTTCCTCTTGTTTCTTTTTCTTTTTTTCCTCTCCTGTAAGACCCTTTTCTTTCTTTATTTTATTAACAATGCGACTGATTAAGTTATGTGCTTCATCTATGATAACAACTGAATTGTCAAAAATATTTCTTGTATAGTTAGACGTCATTTCAGCTAAGCGAGTTGAACGTAACCCATTATAATTAATAAATGTGTATTTTTGACGGATCATCTCATTTAATTGTTCTTCTAGAACTTTTTTATCAGTATCACTAAGATCACTATAATTTGAAGGTTTTTTAACATTAATAAAAAAAGCACCTCCGTGTCTGCGAATATATTCTTGTGGTAAATTTAATAAAACAGATATTGTTTTAAGAGCTTCTTGATTTTCAACAGTTGAAATCCATTCCCAATATTGATTTCTCTTGTAAAGAAGATCTCCGCATTTTTTAAGTTCTTCAATATAGTTAGCACGTAAAGACGCAGGTGTCATAATAATAACGCGTTTAGAATCTTTCATGCCTTCTGCGATAGCAATAGATGTACAAGTTTTACCTGAACCGAGACCATGATATAAAAGTAATCCTCTGTAAGGTGTATAGAGATTCAAATAGTCTCTAACAATCTTTTGATGAGTTAATAGAGAGAAATCGGTGTTAGTTTGACCAATAGTATCACATGATATACTCTCTTTATTCTCTTGTATTTCTTGACGATAAGGTTCAAACAATGAGTTGATAAAATTTATAAATATCTCTCTGTTGTTCATATAATAACTTGAAACTTTGATTATAACAGGTGGCAATTTTTTTGGCAAACGTTTTGTTAGGTCAGTATCTCCAATTTGAACAAGAGTTTCTGGACCAAGAATAGCAACACCCTTTTCAGGTTTTTCTGTAAGTCTTTTCTTTTTCTTAGGAGCGATAATTTGTATTGATTCATCTTCTTTTTTCTTAGGTTTCATAATAAATTCTTCAGGAGACTCGTCTAATTTATCTTCTTCAAAGATAACCTTCTTTTTAGGTTTCATAATAAATTCTTCTTCTTCTCCGGGTTCTAACACCTTTTCTTCGCCTTCATCACCTTCAATAATAAGAGTTTTTTGTGATTCTATTTTTTTAACCTTCTTACCTTCGGTAGTAGGAACTAAAGGTACAGGTTTGAAAACCTTTTTCTCTTCAGATATTTGAACATTAGGTTTAACTGTTACTTTAATTTTTTTACTTTCCATTAATTTCTTAATAAGAGCTTCGCGATCATAACCTTTTTCAGTTTCATCAACAATTAAAGGACCCGTTTGTTTTTCTTCATCATCGCTTTCAGATTGTTCTAATATTATTTTTTCAGAAATAGGCTTATCATCTTCTTCTTCTTCTTCTTCAACTTTTACTGCTTTTATTTTTGGAGCTCTAGGTTTTCTTTCTCTTTTAACTCCTTTTATAACAACAGCAACTCGTTCTCTCTCTTCAACATTTGGTTTAATCATCAATTTTTCTTTTAATTTGGCTAAAGGATTCATTGCTTATATAATTTAAATATATAAATTTTTATTATTTAACAAATGGAAAATAATAAATCATTTATATCTGCTCTTAATCATGGTCTTATTGAGCGCACACGGTCGTAGTAAAATCCTTTTTCAAATATAAGATAATATTTTCTTTATACAGTTTAATGAAAATATTAAATTTCTAAGAATTTTAGTGCTTCATTACAAGCAATTTGTTCGGCTTTACGTTTAATTTTATGTTGACCTTCGCCCATAAATATTAATATTTTACTATTTTCTAAAATAAATTCATGAACAGTTTTGAAATTCTTAAAGAATGAAAAATCAACAGCATCTTTATGTGATACATTATGAATAGCTTGACCTAAACAGATATAAACTCCCATTTTGTAACCAAGATCAATATCATGTTCAATTTCTAAATAGTGCGGTGTTACTTTGAATTCCTTTTGAATTTTAACTTGTAATATATTTTTATAGTTATCATCATTTTGAATAAGAGCAACCCAATCTATATGTTTTTCAAATACATTTTCAATAAATTTTTGTGCCATTTGGAAACCAGGTCCAGTTACAAACATGTTTTGAAACCAACTTTCATCATCTTTAACAACAACCTTATTGAAATCTAAAAAAAGCGCACCAATAAACGACTCGAATAAGCAGCCAAGTTTCTTTAAATTGGTTCTTATTTTCTTTTCTTCAGCATGTTTTGAAATAATAAGCCATTTATATAATCCCATTTCGAGAGCAATTTTACCAATTGCTTCATTTTTTACAATAGAAATCTTCTTTTCAGTCATAAAACCTTCATCGGCTTTAGGAAATCGTCTATAAAGCAAGTATTTTGTAACGCATTCTAAAACACCGTCGCCTAAAAACTCAAGACGTTCGTTTGATTTGCTGCTAAGTGGCATACAATCTGATGGACGTTCAACTATAGTTATATTTTGTTGAATATTTTCAAAACCAGGTCGTTTAGTGTAAGAACGATGAACAAAGGCACGTTCATAAAGCGCAATATTATCGATTGTAGTAGGTAAGCCATATTTGGAAAGAATAGATTGAACTTCGCTCAATGTAATCTTAACATTTTGAGAATTATAAGGATTAAATACCAATCCGTCTTCGGTCTTAATAATATCATCATCTCGTAAAATTTCCTTATTGTCTGTCATTTGTATATATAAATATAGTGTATTGACTTTATATCTTTTATAAATATATTTAAACATATTTAGATAGGTATAGGTATAAAATGTCACGTGTAAAGAGCTATTTGTATATAATTGAGTTTAAGGATGGTGATGAAAAAATAATGAGTAAAGAAAGTTTAGAACAATCGGTTGATGATATTTTTAATGAAGTAAGTAAAATTGTAAAACAATATAGGCTACATAATGAACCTAAAAAGAAATATAATATGACGCTATTTACAGACGAACATAATTTTACGTCCGAAGAATATATAGAGCATTATCGCGATATGCCAAAGGAAATATGGGGGAAAGATTTTTTAGAAGATTTTGATATTGAAATAATTAATATGTTTAATTAAGGGTATTTCATAATAAAATTACAATAATATTTAGAATAGTTATTCAAATAATTAAAAAAAAATAAAATATTATTGTAATTTATAAAATGGTTTACATGTCAGGATCACGCAATGCACGCAATCAAGCGTCAATTACAAATAGACCCACCTGTGGTGGTAATAAGAAGGCTGGTACTGCCCCTCGAGTTGGTTGGTTTTTATCTAGCAACCCTATGTTAATGGGAGCTCCACAAACTACTCCTCAATACAGTTTCTGTGTCTCTAGTCAACGCTGGCCTATATCCACAACTATTCAAACACAGAAGTATGGTTACCGTGCTACAATTGGTGGTGTTTAATATATTTAATTTTTAATATTTAATATTTAATATTTAAAATGATTTAATAACAATTTATTAAATTATTTAATAACTTATGATAATCAAAGTTGATATACGAGAAAATGATCTTTTACAAAAAATTAATAATTTAGTTACAACAGTAAACTCGTTTAAAAATATTACAATTAAATCTGAAGTATTACCTATTGGTGATATAATTATTTGTAATGACAAAGAATCAAATCTCGGTTTAGAACCTGTGGAAAAATTAATAATTGAGAGAAAATCAATATCCGATTTATTGGCTTCGATTAAGGATGGAAGATATGAAGAACAATCCTATAGATTAAACGGATTAAATCATCATAATCACAATATTATTTATCTTGTTGAAGGAGATGTAAATAAAAATAATTATTTTAAATCGCGAAATGATAATGAAAAAATGATGGCATATTCGGCCATGTTTTCTCTTAATTATTACAAAGGGTTTTCAGTTTTTAGATCTTTTTCTTTAGATGAAACCGCGACAATTGTATGTAATATGGCTTATAAATTAGAAAAAGAATTATCATCAAGTAAAAAAGCATTCTATAAAAATAATGTACATCCTAGTATTGAATCTAATATTGAATCTAATATTGAATCTAATATTGAATTTAATTTAGAAGTAAAATTGGAACAATCTGAAGAAGTTCAACAACCTGATATATACCAACAATCAGAAAAGGATTATGTGAGTGTTATTAAGAAGGTTAAAAAGGAAAATATTACACCAGATAATATTGGTGAAATTATGTTATGTCAAATACCTGGAATAAGTTCAGTCACTGCCTTAACAATTATGGATCAATATAAAAATATTCCAAACTTAATTAAGGAATTAGAAACTAATAGCGATTGTTTAAAGGATATTACTTCAACAAATCCAAAAGGACAAACTAGAAAAATAAATAAAACAAGTGTAGCAAATATTGTAAAGTTTCTCTTGAAAAAATAAAAATATAATATATGAAGACAGAATTGATGAATTTATTCTTATTTATTGGTATTAGTTTAGTTGTATATTTACTATTTAGAAATTTTAACTATAACAATCAGTACAGTTTAATTGAAGGTATGACAGATGCTTCAGGAACTGCTGCTGCGCCCACATCTGACAATGGAATTGCTGGAAATGCGCCTTCATATGGTGCGCAAATAAAGGCTACTACAATTAAATTACAGGATACATTTTTAATTAGTAAATATCGTTCAGATTATGAGACAACTATTTTAAATTTGGATGACCTAGTTGATAATTTAATGCTAAAAACTGTTCTCTCTATAGACATTAGTAATCCTGTTGACGATTTAAAAAAATTATCAGAAATGAATCAGGCAAAAATGGCATTAAATAATGTTATGAAATTTGTTGATAAACAATAAATCAGCTTTTTGAAAAAAAATAAATAATTATAATAAATATTGTTCATTATAATTATACCTTTGTTATTATAGTTTGATTTTACCTTTTTAAGGTAGAATTTATGGTATATAAATTTGTACTTCATCATCTTTGTAGTATCCTTTATCAACTAAATCTTGAGTATATTCTGCGCCTCCCCAATTAGGATTCATAGGGTCAGGACTAATTTTTGCCTTTTCTGATGCTATATCCATTTCATCTAAAGGAGTTGTAGTTCCAATGTAATAACTAGTTTGATCATAAGCAGGATATGAAGCTTGATTGTACGGAGGATCATTTCTAGTAGCATCAACTAAAAGAGTAGGATTCGGATACGCATCTTCACCGATTGGTTCCAAAGCTGTTTCCATCATTGGGGTAACTTGAGACGCTATTCCGATTGGTGCTGCGGCAGATGGAGGTAATCCTGCTTGTGGTTCAGAAACACTTGGTCTAGATTTGTAAACACGATTACCTTGAGTGTCATATGTTTCTTGTAAAAATAGAACAGGACATCTTATATTTTGACTTCTCTGCCAATCCAAGAATTCAGTATAATCTTCTAAATTATCAAACTCTACGGGATTAACTCCAGGAACTTGAGCTAATTTTGAGTTATATAAATAAAATCTTGATCCTTTTTGTATTAATAAGTTGGGACATCTAGGGCCGGTAGATTGATTATTTGTAAAACCATCAATACCACTATCTCCATTCTTTGCGTAAAAATATAATCCAATTAAAAAAACTAATATTAATAAAAAGATAATTGTTGTCATTATATAATATACGGATAAAAATGTTATAATTTTATTTTCTATTTATTTAATATAATGGTTTATCTTGATATTAATAAAAAAAATTTTAAATCGAATGGTAAAGATTTGGTTAAAGAATTAGACCATCATTTAGGTGGTAAAGGTAAGAAAGTTTTTATTTTAATTTTTATGGAAGGATGTGGTCCTTGTAATGCTACACGTCCAGAATGGAAAAAAATGGAAAATGTGTTAAATAAAGATTATTTGAACAGAGAAGATGTTATTATTGCTTCAGTTGACAATCAATTAGCAGAAGGACTTAAACACCTTAAGTCTAAACCAGCTAGTTTTCCGACTATGAGATTTATAACTAATTCTGGCGAAGAAGTTGAAAATTATGAAGATAGTAATATTAGTAACAAAGATAGAACAATTGATTCATTTGTTGAGTGGGTAAAACATAAAAGTGGCGATAGAAATATATCTAAATCAGATGGAGAAAATTATGTACCACATAAAAGACACAAAACACATAAAAAAATACATTATGGAGGAACTAGGAAAAAAAGAGGTGGTAAATGGTCTTTAAAATATAAACGTAGTATTAATTGTAAAAGACCAAAAGGTTTCTCTCAAAAACAACACTGTAAATATGGTCGCAAAAAATAAATATAAACTATAATATTATATTTTATATATCAGTCAATTATTAATTGAGTTAACTCTAGGATTATTAGCAGAGTTATTTTTAGGTGT
>Ga0307377_10007308_pt1 | contig 11426 bp, 19 predicted proteins | sample TR3MG_FD_202535 | JGI IMG/M metagenome (GOLD analysis project Ga0307377, IMG submission 202535) | Soil microbial communities from Risofladan, Vaasa, Finland - TR-3 | ecosystem: Environmental > Terrestrial > Soil > Coastal area > Acid sulfate soil | place: Finland: Risofladan, Vaasa | collected...
GGAACCCCGAACCCTTTTCCAGGCTGAGCCGGCGGCTTGCTCGCCATTCGCCACTCTTTGCCCTCTGGCTGTTCGTTTCCGGCCGTTGGGAGCGGTGGCGAGGCCGGAGGAGCTAGAGAAGCCCCTCAACGGTCTCAGCGGCGCGGAGGTACGCCTCCGCAAAATCCCAGTTCGCGATATTTCCGCCAGCTCGGCAAGCCCAGAGCGGTTTGAACGCGGTGTTATTCGCCGCGAATGCACTCGGCGAGGGGAGCTTTCCGGCCGCGGCCGTCCACGCATAGCGTTGCGTGACTTCGATGCCGTCGATCATGCCGACGAGGTAGGGATCGAAGTTGCTTGAGCCGGTCACGACGCGGAGGCGCCAGTCGTGATACTCGGTGACGTCCGGCGTGATCGTCGGCGCGAGCAGCTCATTCACGACGTAAGGGCCGGCGCCGGCCAGGCGCGAGCGGAGGCTCACGGCGCCGGGGCCGGTGGGGCCGAACATGACGCCCGGATTGGTGACCGGCGCGGCTTGCGGGCCATTCATCTCCGAATTGGTGCCGCAACAGATTCCCACGCCCACGTCGCCGAGCAGCGCCGCGGTTGGCGCGTCGAACCGACACACAATCCCGAAATCGAAACAATTGCGCGTCATGCTCACGACGCCGCCGGGGCGTTCCGTGAGCCAGCTATAGACGGTGGCGCCGGGATAGAACCACGCGCCGCCGGTCGCGCCCATGTTGGCGCGCGTGATCGCGATGCCGAGCGAGTTCACGACATTCCACGCCGCGGTATTCTCGATCGAATTGGTGACGCCGATGCCGGAGGACTGCCCGAGTCGCTGCAGAAAGCTCGCGTCGCCAGTGCCCATGCCGAAAGGCCACCTCAGGTCGAGCGTGCGCGCGGCGCCCGGCGTTTGCACCTGAGCGGGTGGCGTGACGGAGCTGGGCCGGAGTCCCATCAGGCGCCCGCCACGGTGGCGCCGGTGGCGCCCGGCGTCGCGACCACGATCTCCACCGTCACGCCGGGCATCGCCGCCGGCACCGTGTAGAACAAGCCGAACGAATTCGTATCGGGATCGTCGGGCGCGAAGGAGAATGGCCGATCGACGGTGATCGCGTCGCCCTGCCCGAACGCGAGGCCGAACGAGGCATTCGTCGGGAAGTTGAGCGAGAACACTTCGCCGATGAGCTGCCCAGGCGGGACAATCTGTGTCCGATTGGGGTTCGCCACGGAGAGATTGATCGTGTGCACGCGGTAGCTCATGGCGTCACCTTGCATCCTTTCGGTTGCGGCACGCCGACTACCTGTAAGCAGGTGATCGAACGCAATTCGACTTCGACCGCCGTGAGTCGCACTTCGATCGCCGAGAGCTGTTCGCCTACGTGCACGTCATGCACGTAGCCGTTCACCACGGCGCCGAGCATCATCGCCCCGAAGGCGAGCGCGAGCGTTTCTGTCGGAGGGGTTCGAACTGTCATTTCCCGTCACGTAGAAGGAGGAGGAGCACCAGCACCAGCAGCACCAGCGCGAAAGGTTCCGCCGGCCGCGACCCCCGCCGCGGCCGGGTTCGCCTGTACCCAATCCACGAGCGCGGTATAGCCGTTCGTTTGATCGCCCACGAGCGCTTGACGGCGGTAGCCGTAGACGCCGCCCGGATCATAATGCACATGATCCGGCTCGATCAGCAATTGATCAAAGAGATCGACCGTGCCGGCGTTCTGCGCCGCGGCGAATGCACGCGCGACGCCGTCGATCGTGGTATCGAGCGGCACGAAATCGACCGCTTGCGCCGTGAGGTGTCGGCTGTTCACCACACTTCCCGCGGTGTCGGCGTTCGCCGATGCCGAGCGCCAGAGCGAGGTCAGGCGCAACCGCCCGACGCCGAGCGCGGCGCGCAAGGCTTCGAGCGCGTCGAGCGTCGCCTGTGCGTTATCCGCGTAGAACGTCGGAATGGGCCATTCGGTGTCGGCCGCCACTTCCTCGAGCGAGAAATGTGCTGTGCCGGTGAGCATGATCAGCCCCCCCACGAATGCGGGTCGCCGCCACGTTTGCCGGAAAGTTCCATCCACAAGAAGAACCCGACACCGGCGACGGTGAGGATCGCGGCACCGACGATGAAGTGCTCTAACCCGGCGAGCGAGGGGAGGCCCATCTTTTCCGCGAGATTGTCGCCGCCGGTAAACGCGGCATTCTCGAACTTTTGCCAAAGCGTCATCGATTGCGGCGCGTCGGCGATCGCGTCGCTCGGCGCGAGCACGTAGAACCATTGATTATCCGGCGTCGGCTGTTGCGGCGCCGTGACGTCGAATGCGTTCGCGTTGAACGCCGCGGTATACTGTGCGGGCGCATAGCGCGCGGCCGGCGCCCCATACGAGGATGCGTAAATCCCGGTCTTGAAGGGCCAGATAACGGCGATGCCGCCGGCCGCGTGCACCGCGGCGACCCATGCTTGAAAAGGTCCCATGTTACCGTCGGCGCATCAGGGCGTTTTGACGCCGCGCGACAGCAGCACGGCGGCGATGATCGCCGCAATGAGGCCGAAGCCCAACCACGAGGGGGGCCCCGCAGTCGAGGGAGTCGCCGCCCGCGCCGTCGTGCCCGGCGTTGTCGGCGCCGAGCCGGCGGGTTGCGTCGTGCCGAGCACCGTCGTGCCCCGCACCACGGCCGGGCGCACGCCGGACGGCGTGAGGGGAAGCGCCGCGAGCTGAGACACAATGTCGAGCGTCGCCGGATCGGTGCGGTTGTAATCGCCGGTGGGATGGCCGGCGCCCGGCATCGAGAAGTGAATGCCGTTCACCAGCAGCTCATTGAGCCCGAGCTGGCCGTCCTCGTGATCGATCATGCCGCCCGCGGCGACGGCTTGATTGTAGAGGCTCGGCACGGCCGCCGCCATCGCGGCGAGCACGGCCTGGTAGAGTTGCTTTTCCGCCGCGGCGCCGACTTTGGTGGACGTCCAGAGCGCGAGCTGAATGCTGGTGACGTCGCCGTAGAGCGCGCCGGTGAGGTACGCCTGAGCGCGCGCCTGTCGCGCGCGGTCGAGATCCGTGGTGCCGAAGGTGCCGCCCTTCACCGACACCGTACTCCCTGAGACGGTGAAACTTCCCACGGAGACGAGATGCGGCACGACGGCGAGCGCGAGCGCGGGCGCCTGTTGCGGTCCCGGCACCGTCGAGGCCGCGCCGAAAATCGTCGAGAGATTCATCAGAGCACCACGATAGCCGCAATGATCGCGGCGATGATCGCCCACAGCAGTGAGCGCGACCTGCCGGCGGCCGGTGTCGCCGCGGCCGGCGTCGCCGCGGTGGCGAGCGTCGGCGCGGTGGCGGGGAGCGCGGGCGTAATGTCCACGGCGAGCACGCCATCGGCGCGCGTCGGCGTCGCCGGCGCGCGATCGGCATTGAGCGAGGGAAGCGTGAGCACGGGGCCGATCGGCTCTTTTGGGAGCACGGCGCCCGGCGGTGTGGCGTAGCTCTGCACGACGGGCGCGGTAACGGTCGCCGCCGGCTGTTGCGTGACCTTCAATCCCAGCTTTGTCGCCGAAGCACTAGCGCGCGCGGTGGCGGTTGCCAGGTCTTCGCCGAGATTCGCCATGCGGCCCGCGATACTGACCGCTTCACTAGGCTCGAATTGCGTCGTGCCGCCGTTCACCTGAATGTTATCGCCGAAATGCGGGCCGGCCGGGTTATACGCATCGGCTAATGAAGTTGCCCACTGCGCCGCGCCACTGGACGCCGGAAGTTCATTCTGCGCCACAAGGTGCCCGGTCGCGTCCCAAAAGAGCATATTCTTATTGGCGTCGAATGCGTACCCCTGCCCGCCATTCGCCGCAACGCCGGGCGTCGTGATGATTGGCCCGACAAAACCCTGAATCTGGCCTTGTCCTCCGATGCCGGTGATGTTCGGCAACCAATCAGCGCCGTCGGGAATCCGCGAAATCTGGCCGGGCGGATAGGACATGTTCCACCCGTAGTATGCGCGAAGTGATGCGGGCGTGAGGAAGGGTGGGCCGCTAAACACCCCGCCCTGCTTGGTCGTGAGTGTATCTGAAATGCCGGGTCCGCCTTGCTGAATGGCGTCGCCCGGCCGGGGATACGGCTCGGCGAGAATCTGTGCAACCGGCACCAGCGCGCCGGCCGCGTTCCAGTAGAGCGGCGACCCATCGGCTGCGGGGATCGGTTGTCCGTGTGCGTCGATCGGATAGGCACGCGCGCCGCCATAATTCCAGCGCGTCGTAACCATACCGAAACCAGTAATCGCCGGGTTCCAATCGACGATTTTTAGGCCGGTCATTCCCGTGACGTTGGCCGGCCCGTAGGGGGTGCCCATTACGCCCCCACCCGCACGGTATGGGCCGCGACGTCCACCGGAACCGGCGCCAGTGCCGGGTGCCGGTACGCGTGCCGCGTCGGATCAGCGATCGGCGCCACGGGCCCGGCGGTGGGATGCTGAGGGGGTCGCGCGGTTTCGATCACCGCGGCATGAAGGAGCGCGTTCACTAGTCCCCCCGAAGAAGTAGCACGGCCGCCACCAGGACGACCACGAGCACGATCGAATTCTGTGAGATCCACGCGATCGCGCTCGGCGTACTCCCTGCCGGCGCGACCGCACCGCCGACGCCGATCCCGGTCTGTTGGATCGCGCCACCTACGGCGGTGCGCACCTGATTGACGTTCTGCGCCGCGGCTTGCTCGGCGGCCGTGAGAATGTTCTCGCCGGCCGATTTCGCGACCGTGAGAACATTCCCCCAGATAGCCCCGAGCGCGCCCACGTGCCCCGCCTCTTAGACGGGGATGGTGAGCGGTTGCGTGAGCTGTGCATCCGTCCACAGCTCGATGATCGTCGTGCGGATCTGCGAGGTGCCCGTCCCCACGAGCGACTTCTGACAGTTCAGCTCGAAGCGGAGGTTGGTGTCCTGATTGGGATTCAGGCACTTGGCCAGCCGGCCGAAGGTCTGGAAGTTCAGCCCGAGATGCGCGTCGCCGACGTTGAACGTGGACGCGCCGCCGAACTCGAACTCGGAGCCCGCGATCAGATTCTCCCACGAGACGTCAGCGATCCACTCGATCGCATCGCCGCGGAGCTTGAGCGAATTCACGATGTCGGAGACTTCGCCGAGTACGGTGTCCTCCGGGGAGACCACGATCGACCGGATCACGTACGGCGTCTTGAGGAAGATCGGAAGCGCCGCATTCGTGCCCGGCACGGCGTCGATCTGTTGCCGGATGTGGGGAATGAAATACGGTTTGATCGTTTCGCCGGCGTCATAGCCGTGCGTCACGTTCACGTTGAGCGCGGTGAGCGTCACCGTGCCCCCAGCGCCGGCGGTGGCGAGCTTGTCGGCGCCGCCGGATGCGGCGAGCCTCACGCCGACCTCCAGCACCTGCCGCGGATCGTGCTCCATGAACGCGGTCTCGCGCGGCTGCAGCGCGAAGGGATGCGCGAAGTAGATGCGCACCGACTCTTTCAGCGGATAGGCCGCCACGGCGAGCGCGGAGGCGCGCACGGAGGAGAGTGAGCTCGGCGCGGCTTGCTCGGAGAGCGCGCGGAGCACGCGGCCGTTGATCACGGCGACGTCGCGCCCGTTCTCCTGCACGTGGACCTCATCGATCGCCGCCCACAGCGAGCCGCGGTTCAGGATCGCCGCGGCCGGATTGGTGACGACGTTCAGGATGCCGGAGAGGTCGAGCTGCACCCAATGCGATTGCACGGCATTGATGAGCCGGCTCGATACGCGCTGGCCCGCGATCGGCGCGATGATGGGGCGGGCGAGCTTCTGGATTCGGAACATGGGGCGGCGCCTCCGCTACGGCTTGAGGGAGGCCGGGATCGGCAAATGCTTGACGGCGATGCCGATGCCCACCACGAGGATCACGAAGCCGGCGAGCTGGCTGTAATCCATCGTGCCATCGGCACCGTTGAGGAATTTGAACATAGGAGCCCTCTTGGAAGGTTGGACCGGCGAGCGGTTGTGTCACAATGACACCGCCCCGCCATCCTGTCAATAGCTGACGGAATGACGGGGCGGCCGGCCTGGTCATAACGCCGGCACTCCCTCGCAGTCTTTCGGTTCCTTTTCGGGCGCCAGCTCCGCTAGTGAATGCGGCTGGCCACGTAGCCGCCGGCTGCCCCGAGCGCGACCCACCGGAGCGCGCCCACGAGCCGCGCGAATCCTGACGGCTGTTCGCCCGCGACCGCCCGCGCTTTCTGTTCCCACCCGAGCGCGAGCGTCGATTCCGCGGCGAAGCGCGCCGAGCAATCGCGCATTACCTGTCCGCACGCCTGAATGGTCGAATCGGCGAGCATCAGCGTCGCCGCCGGCACCCTCACCGTATCCGTGCGGGCGAGCGTCACCGTGTCATGCTGCAGGATCTCGGCGAACGCGGTGTCCCACCGGGCCACGTAGCGCACGAGGCGCACGGTATCGACGCGGGCGGCGAGCCGGAGCGTATCGACGCGCGCGGCCGTGCTGGCGAGCGATGCCGTGAGCGCCGCATTCCGTTCGCGCTCGGCACCGATCGCGCGCTCCGAATGATTCCACCAGGCGACGCCGCCGGCGAAGCCCACCACGGCGACGGCCGGGAGCCAGAATTTCCGCGCGAGCGCCAGAAAGAGAGCTGTCATTAATGGGGGTCCTCAGGTTGTGGCGCCGGGGCGCCGGGGAGCTGCCCGTCCTCATGCTTGTGCTGGCGATCCTGATGCGCGAGCGCCGCGTGCGACCCCCACACCGTGACCGTCGTGCCTGAGAGCCAGACCCACGCCGGCGCCGGGATCGAATGCCAGATCCCGGCGCCGGTGAGCACGAAGCCGAGCGCGCCGAGCACCAGCAGCGCGACGCGCACGAAGGTGTCAAGCGTCATCGTAGGCGCCGCGATCTGTCCCGAGCAATTGATCGGCCCCGTTATAGAGCCGCACGCGGCCGGTATCCGCCTCAAAGGTTACATACTCATACTGCCCGAGCGCGCGCGCGGCATCGGCGAATGCTTCCCCACCGGCGCCGGCGAGCCATAGCACGTCGCGCGGCTCATGCTGGCGAAAGGTCACGAGGGCATCGGCTTGACTCGATAGATCCCGGTGGCATTCCGCCGGCCGGCGCGTCGCCGCCAGAATGTTGATCTCATAATGCCGCCCGCGCTGGATCGCCGCGCGCACGCCGGGGTCAATCCCGGTGTTATTCGGCGCCCAGAGATCCACTTCATCGCAGACCAGCGTCACGCCGCGCACCGCGCGCGCGTAGCCGGTGACGCCGCTATCGCTCGGCATGAGCGCCGTTGCGACCCACGGCGCCTTTTCGAGATCGTCCGGGCGCACCACGATGCGCCAGCGCGGGAAATTCGAGAACCCGCGGAGCGCATCGAGGTAATCTTCGCGATCTTCGACGATCGCGACGCCTTCCCGGCCGCTGCCATCCTCCGCCGGCTCGCCGTGCAAGGCATCGAGCACCACGACGCGCGGGCGCGAGATCGTCGCGCGGCGGAGCAGCTCACTCTTTCCCGAGCCGCGGCGCCCCACCACGAGCGCCACGGAGGCGCGGGCGAGCGGGTTCGTGCTGTTCACTGCGGGTCCTCGCCCTTCCAATCATCACCGTGCGGCTTGATGCGGTCGATGAGCCGTTCCAGCAGCTCGAAGGGGTCGCGCTCCGCCGGCACCGGGGCAACGCTGATGGCGCGATACGCGAGCGCATTCAGCATTCCCGAAATGCGGGGCGGTGTCGGAGGTGTCTGCACGGGCCAGACGCCCAAACAGCACGCCTCTATGAAGCGTGCGATCCACCGCACTTCATCGAGCGTTAGCCGCCCCCCCTGACAGTCTCGCCCCATGTCATCGGTGAGGAGTTCCAGCTCTGCGCGTTCGTTCATTCGGCCCCCGTCGTGATTGGTGAGGTGGCGACCGGCGTCGCCGCGGGCGCCGGCGGATCTTGCACGAGCTGAGGACCGGCCGCCGGCGCGGCGCCGCCGGCGTGATCGATCTTCTGGCGATCGCGAATGAGCTGCACGGTGACGGTGAGCGCGACGCCGGCCGGCGCGACCTTGGCCAGCGTCGCGGCCCACGGCGCGAGCGCGGTCGCCCAGGCGCCCGCCAGCGCATCGACCTCCGGCTCCGACAGCAACCAATGAGGACCGTGCGCCGCGGCTTGGCGGCCGAACCAGTAGCGCACGGTGAGGTCGAGCGGGCCGCGGAGCACGTTCGCCCCTTGCTCCACTTGGACCGCCGCCGAGACGGCTGTGGTGGCGCGGAGCTTTGCCTCCGCCGCCCGAGCGCGAGAGCGCCATTCGTCTTTGGTGGGGCCGGCGCCGCCAGCGCCCACCGGGCGCCCGCGTTTCCGGGGCCGGGGCCGCGCCTCCTCCTCCTCGCCGGCCGGCTCGCCGATGCCGAGCGCATCGGCCGCGGCATCGAGGGAGTCGAGCGCCTGATGATTGTCGGCCGGCACTTCGGCCGGCGGGTTGGCCTCGTCTGACGACGCCGGCTCTGGTGCCACTCTCTTTTTCACCCTTCCCCCGCCGGCCGGAGATCGACACTCACCCGCGCCTGGCCGCCGCACTTCTCGCACGTGCCGTCAAAAAGCATCGCGCCGAAATTTTTGATCCGAATGACGAGCATTTCCGAGACAACCGTGGTAAGCGTGATGGTGCCGCAATTCGGGCACTCAAACCTCGCGCGCGCGTTCTCCGGCGCCTTGCTCACCCACGCCGGCCGCTTTTGGTCTGTCATTTTTTGCCCCTCCGGGCCGCGTTGAGACTCCGGGATCAACGTAGCACCGTAATTGGCCGCGGGCCAGTAGAAAGAGGAGCCGGGCGACGGTGAGCGGCCGGCGTTGCGCCGGCACATGGCCGGCGCCGTCCGGCCAGCCGGTTATTTCATCGTCGGCGCGGGCCGCGTACGCAATCTGCCCGGCGATTTCCTGCAGGCCGGCGAAGGTCTCGGCCGGGATCGCGAGGTCATGCATGACGTCGCCCGGCCGGCGGAGGGAGCAATCGCCCACCTCACCGGCGCGCGGATAGTAGCCCTCAATTCGGAAATGCACGTTCCCCTCCTCGTTTGGGTAATGGGGTGTTGAGCTGGTGCCCGAACATCGACCGAATCGCGACCGCGTTATCCGGCCGGCCCTGATTTTCTCATGCTCGCCCGATAGTAGGCCACTTGGACGTCGGCGACCTCCTGCACATCGGCGTCAGGGACCGCCTCATCACCGGCGAGCGCCATCAGCGCCGTTTCCAGCGCCGGCGACTGGCGCACAATGTGATTCCACTCCCACGCCGGCACGGTGAAGCGGAAGCGCGGCGCCTCCGCCAGTTCAAGCGCGAGCTGAGAGTCGAGCGCGCCGGCGTCGGTATCCTCGCCGCGGAGTCCGTAGCGCTCGCGGAGCCCGTGGGAGTATGAGATCTGACGGGCGCCCCGCATTCCGGCGCCCCATTCCATCCACCACGCGAGCGCGCGCCTCAGCTCGCGATCGGTGGGGAAGCTGCCGAGCGCGAGCTGGCGAAGGAGCTGCCACGGTGTGAAATGGCCGGGCATTCGCGCGGCTTTCATCGTTTCCGATGCCAGCTCATCGGCCCAACAGATCGACGCCTCCGCCAGGTACGACGCGAGCACGGCGACTTTCAGAATCACGCCGCGCTCGCGTGAGGGAGCTTTCAAGCGATCGGCGCCGGCCGGCATTCCCTTCATCGGGCGCACCACGGCGCGGGCCCACCGGGCATAGAGCCATTCCGTGACCTCGAGGAGCTGTTCATCGCTCGCCGGTCGATCGACGAATAAGAGCACGTGCAAGTGAGGATGCCACCCGTTAGCGCCGCCCACCGTGACGTCGAGCGCGCGCGCGAAGCCCACGAAGCCGAGCCGGGCGCACATCTTGAGCCACGGTTTCCCGGTGATGCATGACCGCCACGCGTGCGCCACGTGCGCCCGGAGCGGTTTGAGCGGCATTCCTGCCTCATGGGCCACGGTGAGCGTCACGTGATACAGCTCGCCGCCGGCGGCCCGGTGTTTGGTGGCGAGGAGATCCAGCTCCGCCGCCCGTTGGCGCCCGATGCGGCTCGCGCACGTGGGACACTCCCATGGGGAGCCGCATCGCGTGAGCCCTCGCACGTGCACGCGGCCGGCGTCGCCCCGCCACAGCTCGGCGAGCCCCTGTTCATGCCGCACCGAGCCACAGCAGCGCACCGCGGTGTGTTGCGTCGAGCGCCGCGCCACTAGGCTCATCTTAAGCTGTTGCTCTTTCGCGACTTGCGCCGAAACGTCCGTTTGGCGCGCGGGGGGGGGGGGTCGCATTATTCCGTGTAGTTACCAAGCGCTCGTGAGACAGCCCTCATCGTCAACAGGAAGGACGAAATACAAGGACCGCCGAATAGAATGGGGCACAATTGGCCGCACCAACAAACGTTATCCTACCGGGAATCCACCGAACCTCATTCGCCTTCGCAGCAAATTCGATCCACCACTTTTGCCCGGTATGCGAAGGCACCAGACAAACCACGAGCGCCCCACCCCTAGATTCTTCATACGATCGCTTGATCCACCGATACAAATTACGGGAACCGTACGGAGGATTGAGCCACACGCGTTCGCCGGCCCAGCACTCCTTGAAAGCGTCCCGAGAAAAACGCGAAAGCTTAGCGGTTTCCTCTGTCGCGGCTCCATCTAATGTAAAATCAAACTCTGCGTGAAGCGGCCCGAAAACGCTCTCAGGAGTGCACCAGTCTTCCCGCATTGCCCGCACAGACATAGCCGGTTGACCTTTAGGCATGTTCGCTCCGCCAGTGATCCACCACGCTCCGCACCGCGTCGTGCGAGACCTCGAACGGCACCAGCACCCCGTAGAGCCCGATGCGACCTATCCACGGAGCTTTTCGGCCGCATCGATCGCGGCGATCGCGGAGCGCGCAATCCCCTTCACCCGTTGGGCGACTGTTTCCGGCGCCGGCACATCGAACATGACGCCGCCGGCCCGCTGGTGAGCTTCCAAGAGATCGCGCACGTCTCCGATGGCGTCCACCAATTCCGGATCGGCCGCCCGGTGTGCCGCGGCTTGCGCGAGCTGGAGCCAGCAATCGAGCGTTTCGCACCGGGCCGGGTCCATGTACACCTTTCGTATCGCCATTGCGTCCTCGCGTGAGGATGAGCGGTCAGAATATCCGACGGCGCGCGGGCGCGCAATCAGTGTCCGGGCGACACTCCGAAGGAACGCCGAAAAGCTCGAGCACCGAAGGAACCCCGAACCCTTTTCCAGGCTGAGCCGGCGGCTTGCTCGCCATTCGCCACTCTTTGCCCTCTGGCTGTTCGTTTCCGGCCGTTGGGAGCGGTGGCGAGGCCGGAGGAGCTAGAGAAGCCCCTCGACGGTCTCAGCGGCGCGGAGGTACGCCTCCGCAAAATCCCAGTTCGCGATGTTTCCGCCAGCTCGGCAAGCCCAGAGCGGTTTGAACGCGGTGTTATTCGCCGCGAAT
>Ga0307377_10007310_pt1 | contig 11424 bp, 15 predicted proteins | sample TR3MG_FD_202535 | JGI IMG/M metagenome (GOLD analysis project Ga0307377, IMG submission 202535) | Soil microbial communities from Risofladan, Vaasa, Finland - TR-3 | ecosystem: Environmental > Terrestrial > Soil > Coastal area > Acid sulfate soil | place: Finland: Risofladan, Vaasa | collected...
TGGACATTAAGAAGACCATGAGCCATTACTTCTCGAGCAGTGCCTTGTACAGCATTTTCTGTAATACGACCTGGGATTAATGCAAGAGTATCCCATTTCTTGGTATAAGAGTTAATACCCCAATGTACAATTGTGGGAGTTGTACCCATATGTTCATAACCTTTGACATACCGATCTTCTAAATGTGGTTCCATGTAATAAATAGACTTACCAGAAGGAAAGCGCATTGCAAGCCATTTAGTGCCATTAACTGTAGCTATACCAGCTCTCAGTCTTCCACACTCTTGAGTTCCACCACCATACACCACACGATACATCATTAATTTTAAATTTTTCCATAGATCAACATTGAGCTTATATTTTTCCCGATAGGCTCCTACAGCAGCGAAAGCTTCTTCTTCAGATATAAGTATGTTATCTTTTTCGCATGTGAGTTTAAACTTCTTACCACCCATGCCGTATCCACATCCAAGTATGATCTGCTTACCCATTTGTCTTTGAGCTTTACTCACTTGATCATAAGGTACATGGTATCTATGCGAAGCCATGTCTTTATACTGATCAAAACCCTCACGAAAACGTTGTAATGTAGCTATATCTTCAGCATACCAAGCTAGAAGACGGTTTTCAATAGAACTATAGTCTGAGACAATAAGTTTCCAACCAGGAAAGGCTTTGATTATGGCTCGTATTAAAGCTTTACCTTTACCTACGGGGTCTTCTATTGGTAAGTTTGCTAGAAAAGCTTTGATGGTCTCTTCTGGATTATCAACTTTAGCTCGGGGTAAATTATGCATCTGAAAGCCCGAGCCTTTCCATCGTCCCGGTGCAGCCCCATGAAAGATAAGGTTATCAAAGACTTGACTCTCATAAGCCTGATCCATGATTTTTTTGAATTTAGCAGTGGAGGTTCGGCCAAGCTCTTGTCTAAGCTCTAATACTCTTTTTACTAAAGGTGGAATTTTAGGATTTTTTAGAGCTTTTTCAACAGTCTCAGCTTGAAGGTTCTTCATAGGATAACCCTGAGTGTTACACCAAGCTACGACTTTAGCAACCTGGGTTATCTTCTGAAAAGCATAGTCACAAAGTTTGGGAACTTGTTTCATCTCTATTTTAACATACTTGGATAAATATGTTAAGATGGCTTTAACAGCAGGCATGTCAATAGGTAAACCCTCCTCGTTCATCATAGCCGTCATTTTCCAAATTCTTTGCTCTTGTGGAATAAGATGATCTCGAGGTAATTTTTTAACTGCTTCGCGCATAGCTTCTACGTCACGAACACAGTAGTTATAGAGCTGGGCAAAAGTAGCTTTGTATACTGGATCAAAAGGCATAGGTTGCTTGCCATTTTTATCTGGCGTACAGCAAATCTTAATTAACCGATTGCCGTCTGCATCTTTTTGCATCTTGATTTTTAATACAGCGCCAACATCTTTTAACTTACCAGGTAATGTATAAGTTCGGCAAATTGCAGCCGTATCCACCATCTGGTCCAATGATAGTACTGGCCATCCAAAGTCGCTACACCCTTTAACATTCCATAAAGACCAGTCAAATTGAGCATTATGAGCATAGACAGGACGGCCGTAAGAGACATGACCTATTATACGTCCAGGAATAGGCATGGTAGGAAGCCACAACTGGGCAGGTTCATCATCAAAGGCATAGCCTAAGCAAAGGATCATTGTAGAGGGATGATAAATATATTTCTTGCGACCTGTGACTCGAATGGGCATCTCAGAATAAGACTCAAAGTCTATCCACAATTTCTCCATTTATTCTCCTCCATCTTCATAAATTACATATACCTTGGGATTATTATCCATAGCTTTTATATCTGCTACAGTATCAGATATTATAGCTTGAAGATCTTCTTCTGTTTCAGCTTGAATAACTATTTTGGCTTCAAACATGTTGCCTCCTTTAGAAGCTAGGGGGCGCCGATCCCAGTCGAACAGATCATTGCTCCCCTAGTGAGCTTTACATAATAGGCTCAGTTTTTGAATTTCGAGCAGCGACTTGAGCTCTTTGTTTTTTCATAAATGCAGTTTCAGCTCGTTCCACTTGACTAAAGGCTTCATTCCAGAGTCTTTTGTAGACTTCATCCATATCCTCCCCCTTGGATATGATTTCAGTGACTCTGGTATCAAGTCGAAGAGAGTTATAATTACCTGTATTGATTGTCCGGCCAAAGGTAACAGAAATCTCTCGTTTTGTCCCTACTACTTTATCGACAGCGGCATTAATTGCTACCTGAACACTAGGATTTAACATGGCCTCCTCCTTATGAAACTATATATTCTACAATTACGTCATTTAGAAAGTAAACCTTGAATCGCTTGGGTCGTTTAAAAGGAGACTTTGAATTGCTCAGTAGTATACCGCTGGCTGAACTTTTATCTCGGTCTTCTAGTTTATTGGTTTTTGAGTACTTTTCTATGACTACACGCACCTCATGTAAATAGGACTTGAGAGTTTCAGGAAAGAGACCAAGTTCAGCGTCACGTGAGTCACGTGCACCACTCAACAGGCAGATAAGACCTTTAGGAAAGTGATCAAAACCTTGAGTCCATTGTGCCGGATTCGTAATGATACCTCTTACATCAGCCCAAGAACCAGGATCTAGTCCCCATTGTGTTGATAAAGATCCTGAGACATAGAGATACATAGAGAATGGATTGCGATATTCTAAAGAATCCCACTGCAAAATAGGCGGAGCATCAGGACAAGCTGCAGTGGTTAAAGCTGCAAAACTTGACAAAGCTGAAGGAACATGAAACTCTAACTTTAGGGCTTTAGGAAGTATATCCTCTTTAAACTCAGTTAGTCTTACAGATTCACCTTTCGTAACAGCAAGAGTATTCTGTTGAGACTTTCGAATACTGGCAAAGAGTCCTTCTCCCGGGTCATAAGGGATCTCTTTGGGTAACCAGAAGAAGGTAGGAATCTCGTCAAACCTGGCATACCTTCGGCGAAATGAGTCCCGTATGTGAAGCTGGTTAACAAGAAATTCAGCTCGGTCAATAGCCCCTTCTGAGGGAGCTGCTTGGGGTCGTTGGTATTGTGTGGGACTCATCTTAGCTTCGAACTTCTTTATAGCTGAGTCAAAATTTAAACCTGAACTTAAGTCATCAAGCAAAGAACCAAGCACTGAACTTCGAGGATGGCAAAAACCAGGGGGAGCTAAAGCTACAGCTTTCCAAATAATGTTGGCTCGAAGTGATCTATTTTTTGCAATTTGCTCGTGGAGGTCAGCTAACCAAATGAGAGGTCCCATGATTTTTTCATTTCTGAAAACATCAATAACTTCAAAAGCTGTACGAACTTGATTAACTAAACTTTGCGGGAACTCTCGAATAGCTTTACGAATATTAATGTAGTCTTGCTTCTTTTCTGCCGAAGCTTGACTAGCATTTTTGACCAAGCCTTTGTAGACGTATTTGTCAGGGAAGTCTAGGGCAAAATGACGCCATATTCCAGTTACAGCTTCACCCCATAATCGATCCTCAGTATAAAACACTCCTGTGATCTTACAGTCTTTAAATGCTTGTTCTATGGCGAGGACAGACTTGACTTCTATGTCTTCAAGAACATCTGTTGAGTCCCAAAAAGCTGGGAAGATTTGACCTGCATCAATTATTGCTAAATGCCCGTATCGCTCAATGAATTTCCTGCAAGCATTGCAGTTATGATATTGCCTTTGATCAACTGGCTTTGAATACAAGTAGATATCCCAGAGTTTATCCTTTAAATCTGTGGTAAAGAGGGCACCACCAGTAACATCCAATGCTATATGGAATCGGTGTTCCATTCGCTGGACATACTGTTTATATCCCTCATCATCATGATTGCCAATAATAGAAGTATCATGGGTAATCATAGCTAGATCTCCTTTTTTAACCGGTCCATAAGTAAACCGTAAAGAAGGGCATGATAGTTAACAGAGTCCATAAGCTTCTCATTAATGAAGTCAATAGAAAGTTCATTCGGACATTCTTCAGTCATCTTGACAATATCTAAGACAGAGACAAGATGTTTTTTCCATTGACCTTTGAGGGCTTGTTCTGGAGTTTCTCCGTCTACAGCACCGCATCGTTTGAAATGGAGCAACCGATCATGTTGATCATTTTGAGTATAACCTCTGCCCTTCTCCTCCAAAATACTTAAGCAATCAGAAAAGAAAGATGCCGCCGTTTTACTAAATTGATTCGTATTCATAATTGCCTCCTCCATCTACAAAGTGTATTTTTTAGGTTAAAAACACAGGGAGCTGTTACACTCCCTGTGATTCTCTTAACATTGCTGCCTTACATCAAGGTGCCATCGTCCTCTTGTGTGCCGGTCTCATCATCCCCTGTACGGGGTTCATCAGTGGCATAAGCAGCGAAAGCATCTTCGGCTTTCATCCGGCCGTCAAGCCGTTCGCCATCGTGGATGAACATGACATTATTCAGACCCCAACCAATGCCGCTGTTACCACTATTTTTGTATGGGAAAGGATTGATGTCAGCTCGTACAAAACAACCTGCGTAGACCAAGTCATCAACCATAGCAGGTTTGCCCCTTTGGTCAACAATACCCGGAGGATCATTTGAACTGCAATTAACAAAATAATGCCCTTCGTATTCTCGGCCTGAACGCTCACCTGACGCAAGCTCTTCATCCCCATCGCGCAACGGCTTATACCGAAAGGGCGGAACTTTGTTATTCCAGATTTTTTCTTTTCCCCGTGCTGTTGCAGCTGCAATAGCATTCTGAATCTCTTTGACTCCTTGGGTATCCGACTTGGGAATCAATAGACAACAAGAGTACTTAAGAGCGCCACTGGGATTAGCCTTCGGAGTAATAAGATTTGGATACGAGATTCTACACTTTGTTGTAATCATGTTATTTTCCTTTTTTGAAGTTTTGCGTTTTGTTGTTTTAGCTTCTTTACTTGTCTTCCTTGGTCCTCCTATTCATTGCAAGCTATTGCAGCATTAGCCCACATAGTGGCTTCTCGGAGTTTCCTGATAGCAATAGATTTTTCACGGCTATCAGGACAGAAGTCATTCATGAGCTGTGCCAGTTCTAACGCTTCAAGCCGAAGCGTCTCATATTTCTTTTGCTGGTCTCCTTTGGGTGGGTGATAAGTGAAATCATGTTTAAGCTGAGCAAAATCCATTAGTCCCCCTTTGTTTTCTGATTGTAGCCCTCAGTTATACGTTTGATGTTGACTTTCATCTTGTTTTTATAGGCTTTAACGACCTCCTCAGCCGTTAAGCCTACGCAAAGAGCTTGATCAATCAAAAAGAAAAGACAGTCAACCCATTCATCAGCAATCTTTTCTTGACTACCCACATGTTGTCCACTTACTGGACGCCAAGGTTTCCAAGGAAATTCATTTAGGAACTCTACCTGTTCCACTTGCATAGCAACAATATAGTTCCTAAGAATTACCACACGTTGCTCTGGCGATAATTTATTAAAGTCATATCCCATTTCTTTTTGATATGCCTTTATTTCCCCAAATAAGTCTGCAATATCCATTTGTCAACCGCTCCCGTAGTTAATGAAATGTAAGCTGGGCACTCTTTTGGTCTAAGGTGACCTTGCTTGCATCTTCCGTCCATCCAACACATACGATGAACTAAATCAAACAGCTCGGGAAAATGTTTCTGGCATAATGTAAGTACTCGCATAGAGAAAATAATCATTTCTTCACAGTTACGACAGCAAAGACGATGACGAAGAAAATGAATAAGAGATCTTGCATTAATTGTCCAAAGGTAATTAACAGTTGCTGCTGAAGGTAAAATTTGCCGGGCTTCTTCTCGCGGGAGACCCATTTCCAAATACATTGTATACTCTTCAAAAACTGTTTCAATAATTGCATTTGGACTGTTAATAACGTGAATAGATGGGATTTTTACAACATCTAAAAGTCTTTGAGACACTGCGCATGGATAATTTGAGTAGTCTTGGTAGTGCTGTGAGCCTGAGGTAGGAGAAGCCATTCGCTGGCGGGTAATCTGTGCAAGAAAAGATCGAGAAACTCCTTTAACCAGGAAAGTATAGAAGACGTGTTCAAAAAGAGATGTATGCTCAGCGTCAAGAAGAAAGGCACACTGCTTTTTAGTTATAGGTTTGGTAGACACAGAAAAATCACTGGACATGGTGATAGTCATTGCAAGTTTAACTTTATTCGCAGGATTTGCTGAAGCCTCAAGAAGAGTAACTTCCATATCTTTATAAGATTGAACTCTTGCCATATACTTGCCTCCAAAAAGTGGCGCCCAGGATACTCACCATCAGTAGATGCTCATTGACAACTACTCGATATGTTTTCTGCGCTGGGCGCCTGTGGCCACATTACCACATTGTTACATCAACTCTTCTTCATTGAGTCCCTCGGGGGTTTCGAATTCATCATCCACACCCTTATCGAGTTCATCCTCATCGACTTCACCATTGGGTTCTTCACCACCTGCTTCAGCGATTTCAGCTTTAGCCTTTTCCAAGGACGGGAGGTCTGCCAATTTGGCCACATTGCGTTTGATCTTAATGGAAAGCAAGATGACATTGGCCGCGGCCTCGGCAGCATTATCCGCCAGGTCTTCATCGTCCGGATCGGCTTTAGAATCAGCAGAGTACTCTTCTGCTTTTTCAGCCCAGGTTTCTTTCTGCTTGGTCTGCGTGGCAATGGTCTTGTACAGAGCAATGGTCTGTTCAGCCGGAGTTTTCTTCGACACTTTTGTGGTTGAAGCAGAGCGAGAAGCCTTGTCTGCTTCCCAGGCTTGGAACTCTTCTTCGGTGGCCATCTTGAGAATGCGATCAGCCATGTCAGCATCCAAATCATAAATAATATGATTGCCCATCCACCGAAGATACGTCATTTGGGATGAAACGCCTGCAGTGGTGATACCCAGGGTACTGGCGATTTCAGCCTTGGTGTACACGCCTTCTTCAATCATGCCTTTGACTTGGTCACGCCTGCTTACTGTTTTGTCTTCACTCATGATCTGTCCTCCTATTTAGGTTGGGGGTTGCGAGCAATTATTTGCTCATTATTTAAATTCATTATAGCATCAAAATGTCGGGTTGTAAATAGTTTTTTTCAATTTTTCAATCTTTTAGTGGGAGTTTTCTTTTGTTCTAGTATTGCCTTTCACTTATAATGTGGGTGTTTAAAAATGCGGGCTTAGTCTTCTGGTCCTTCTACATATTGAGCAAACTTTTCCTCCGCTGTTTCGAAATCCAGTGGTGGTCTCTTGTCACCCATAGGAACCAAAGTAGGCTTTCCCTTTGGTTTAACAATGAGACCTGTGAACTCAGGAGATTTCTTAACTCTAAGACCTACTTTCTTTTCTGCTTGAGCGGGAGAGATAAACTTCTTGGTATATAGGTTGTTCTCATCCAAGAACTTAGCCATAACCTTCTTTGCTTCTTCTTCTTTTTCCCATTGTCGAATGCTTCGACCCTCAACTAATTTATACCCAGGAACTTCTTTTCCATCTCTAAGCTGGTTAAAAGCCCATAATTCGATATCTGACATGTAGGCCTTTAAATCTGGAATAACCTTCAATAAACGAACTATTTCTTTCACGTCTACATGAGGAAGATCAGCATGTAGTCTAAAGACTTCTGACGCTGCTTGATCTGCTTGTTCTTTCCTGGCTGGGCATACTTGTTTTGCTGCACACCAGCGACAAGCTTCTTCTGAAGGATTCAACTTGGGATGTTTTGAAGCGACATTAATTAATGCTGGAATAAGATCACGCAATAACCAGCTAGTAAGTTCTCCAGGATTAGTTTCCAGAATTTTGATTCGGTCTTCCGAGTAAAGTCGAGGTTGAGCAATAACAAGAAAAATAGTATCAAATAAACCTTTCTTTTTGAAAGACCCAAGCTTACCAGCAGCATAGGCTTTTATCTGATCAGAGTCTGGAAAGACTTCTATGCCTTTTCCAAATTTCCAGTCAATGACATATAAAAGTCGTTGATTGGGAAAAACATAAGTGAAGTCTAAAATTCCATAAACATCAGCTAAAGCATCACATTTAGTAACTTGAACAAAAGGTGCAAGTGATACTTTAGATTCTGTCTGATAATATGCATCTGGATCATTATATGTCATACCTAAAGTAACTATATAATCCAGGCATTCTTGAATAGCATCCTGATGTCCATCCTCTTCTCGTAACTGGTACTTAATACAAGTTTCCGGTGATAGTGTGAACTCCCCGATGTCAATACACTCTTGAACAACTTGGTGTAACATTGTCCCTTCATCTGCATATCCAGAAGAGTCTTGAGTTATATGTTCGCTCATTTCAACACTTCCAGGACATTTAATAATTCTAGGGAGTTTACTTGGACTGTACTTTGCGTGAATCATGAGGCCTCCGTCTCATTTAGTTTTTGGGTTATTTCTATTACTTCTTCCTGCAGTGGGTATGTCTCGCCAATACTCGGGCTTTGAATAATCCTCATCATAGTTCTTTTTTCTACTGGGGTCACAACCATTGGGGCATTTTTTGCAACTATTGCAAATTCTAGTGCCACAATATAAGCATCTTTTCATTAGTCTTCTACCTGGGCTTTTAAAAAGCCTACTGCTGTTTTAATATCAGGAAAGTATTTTCCACCAGCTCTTCTAACTTGTTTTCCAACAGCATTAAGTATGAGCTTTTGTTTTGGTGTAAAAAATAAAAGGTTATTAGACTTGGGATTATCTGGAATAACATCATCTACAAAATCAAAATCATGTGCAACAAAAATTGTTTGGGGTGATATAGTTAAAAATGTAAGTGCCTCAGTATCTCTTGGGGTTATAACAAATAAAGTCCAATCAGCTTCTACTGGTTTTGTAAACAACTTTAGCCATGTTGGAATTTTGTAAGGGGTGTCAATATAGCAATGATACTTTGTCATATCTAGATAAGTTATAACTCCATGTTCACGCCATCTTGAACCTTTCATTGACCCAGCCAATTTAACATACAGCACAGAATTCTCCTTTAATCAAATATCCAATTGGGAGTATGACATTGTGGACACCAAAGAGTTTCTGTTCCATTAGGACTTGGATCACATAACATTTCTGGTAAGTTTCCTTTCCATCCACAATCTTGACATATAATTTTTGTTTTACCATTAGGACCTTTAGTCCAATCAGGATTTTCTTTGGCTAAAGGTATTGCGTTTTTTGGGCACGCCATTTTTACCCTCTCCGTCTTCGTTTTCGTAGGTGGGATATACACCAAACAAAGTTTATACTCATGAATATTCCCAATATACTAATTGTAAGAACATAAATATCTGATGTAAGTATAACAAGTGATATTAATGTGACTAATATACATCCGGAAAAAATAAAAGCTATATGATGTAGTTTCAATCTTTCTCCTCCTTTTTTAATATCTCAAATACATAATCATCTAATCGTTTTTGCATTTGTTCGTAAATAATTCCTCTTTGTTCTGGGGTTAATTTAGCCCAAAGTTTAGACTTTATACGAGGAGTAGGTTTATCTTCCATACTGAATTAATCCTTTTTAAATGGAGTCCCCAGGCCAGGGAAATTAACCCAGGGACTCCATAAAGCGGGTTGAGGAGGCAAGTAGTTATGTCGGGGGAGATAACCGCATTCTAATCCGACTTCCTGTCAATTCAGGCCAGACCTCAACTGGTATCGACGCAAGTGCATTAGCGCTTTTTCCCGCTGGCCGTATCTCCTACACCAGCACCCTGTTGGGCAACCCGCAAATTCAGCCATTCAACTATTTCATCTCGTAACTTTTCATCATTGTGAACTTCAATCTTATTGAGATGACCGTCTATATCAATCCCAAAAGTTTCACAAGTGTTTTCGTTTTCTTGGTAGTCATTACCCTTTTCAATATTTTTCATGTTTTCTCCTAATTAACTTTTATTTTTATTATATCACCAGATTGCTGGAAAGTAAACGATTATTTTTATTTTTAGTCGGAGTCGGAAGTCTCGGCCGGTGATAGTGTTTTCAGTTGTTGCTGGAGCTCCTCAATCTGCTGCTGTAAAACTTTTGCCTTAGATTCTTCTGATTCTGTAATTGGATCTGTATCCGAAATACTACGAAGAGGTGGCATAAGATAATACTTTCTACCCCCACTAGAAGTTGTCCAAGGCTCTTTAAAGTTGGGTTTTGTTTTTAACCAAAGATAAAGAGACATTCCGCATTCTCTAAAGAGTTTACTATTTGAAGGCATGTGATCCATACCACAAGCATTACGTATTTGCTTGAAGGTTTGTTTATTCCAAAACTCTTTAGGAGCAGTTGTATCAAACAGATCTTCAAGTAACTCAGCAAAACCCTCATTCTGGATAAACATATTTTGATTGTTGATAAAATTTTGTATCTTTAATGCAATTATATCTAATGGATTTTTTGAATCAATATCTATCCACCAATCTTCTTTCTTTTTATAGTAAGAATAAATTTCAGCCCACAATTGATCTATATCTAACTTATGCTTGTAAGTAAGACCTTTAACCGCCATGACAAAGAACCGACGATTTCCTGAGGCATCCTGTAAAAAGTTTGTTTTATTAGTTGAACCAATGAATACAGTTTGTCTAGATCTTGTTGTTGTTTGATCACCATAAGGCAAAACTATTTGCTCAGTTGTTTTATCCAAGAAAGCTTTAAAGTCACTAAACATTTGGGGTTTGAAAACTCGATCAATCTCATTAATATTACAGATAAGTGTTGCAGTTAATTCCATTGTAAGTTTTACCATGTCGGATCTAAATGCAGATATTTTAATATCTTTATCTGCTGCACAATAAACTCTTAAGTCTGGTGGGAATAGACTTTTAACCCATAAAGTTTTTCCTATTCCTTGAGCTCCTTGAAGGATTAAAACTAGATTAAGCATGTAGGAATGAAGAGGAGAGGCGTGTGCAGCAGCAACAGTTTGTATGAGCCATTTTCTGAGGAATAGCTTGTAAACCTTATGATAAGCTGGAGGTGTATTGTCTGCAACTTTGATTGTCTCCATCAGTTCATCAAGCCGAGATACTCCATCCCATTTATCTTGAAGATCATCAAAGTAATGTTTTATCGGATGAAATGTATTTGCTGTAGCATATGTATGAAGATAATTCCTAATTTTTCTAGAATTAAAAACAGAAGGAGGAACACCAACACGAACCATATCACCATGGATAAACTCAGCAGCAGCGGTTAAAGAAGTAAAATTGCTATTTGATAAACTCCAGTCCGTCATCTTCTTTTCAGGTGGAGTAACTTCCACACCATTTGAAATACTATTAAACCCAACTCCAAAATTGTAGTAATCCAAATAAGTTTTAAAATTCTCTGCTGTGCATAAAGGAATTCCTTTGGATGTAATATCAGGAAATTCTAAACGCTGAGCTTTAGCTAAAGCAATTAATGTTGCTA
>Ga0307377_10007311_pt1 | contig 11424 bp, 5 predicted proteins | sample TR3MG_FD_202535 | JGI IMG/M metagenome (GOLD analysis project Ga0307377, IMG submission 202535) | Soil microbial communities from Risofladan, Vaasa, Finland - TR-3 | ecosystem: Environmental > Terrestrial > Soil > Coastal area > Acid sulfate soil | place: Finland: Risofladan, Vaasa | collected...
AACTGATGATGGTACCGTTCGGGAGCCGCATCTTCAGCCTCCGAGAAATCATCACGCTTATAAGCCTCCGCTGGGCCTATTACCCGGGGATCACGACTTCCTTCGAGGTGTTCCCGAGCACGATTCTCGAGTCGTATAAGATCGCCGATGCCGCTGGCCTGAACTCGCGGCGATTGGCGGCGGCGATCGCGGGCGGCTTCGTACTCTCTCTCGCGGTGGGACTGGTCGTCGTGCTCACCGGCATCTATCACTATGGCTGGTTCGGGTTCGGCTTCACGCAGAGCGGATGGCTCAGCAACGTGGGCGGCTATGGCGGGGGACAGATCGTCGGCTTCCTGACCGATCCGCGCTATGCATCGACCGATATCAACGGACTGCTCGGCCTTCTCGCGGGCGGGGTAACGGCCATCATACTGGGGCTGCTCCGGCTGCGTTTCTGGTGGTGGCCTTTCCATCCCATAGGGTACGTGGCCGCCAACACCTGGGGCCTTCAGCTCTGGTATCTGCCGTTCTTCATCGGCTGGCTGGCGAAGACTCTCGTTGTGCGCTATGCGGGTCTGCCGCTCTACCGCCGCACCATTCCGCTCGCGGTCGGGCTCATCGTCGGGGACCTGGTGAACAGCGGCCTCTGGGGAGTTCTCAGATTAATCAGGCTGGGAGCTTACTAGACTCGCACGAGATAGCCGGCCAATGTATCGCGAGTGCAAAAGACTGTTGGTGGCGGTTGCAGCCTGCTTGTGCTGGGCTGGGATCGTCGCCGCTAGCGAAGGAAGTGTGTACATGAGCGACAGTGAGAGCAGCGGCATCCTCGAAGGACCTGTGGCGGCATTGCAGCCGTTCACCTCCCTACAGGCTGCGCTGGACGGGCCTCGCAGCACGTTCTTCGGCGTTACGCCGCAGAGGCGTCCCAGAGACAAAGGAACGCGCTACACCGCCGGAGGAGTCAGTGGGGCGGAAGAGCCGTCGACCTTCCACCTGAGCTTCGAGGTCACGAACAACCGGATCCTTTGTTCGCTGACCTCGACCGGCCTGTTGAGGAACCCTTGTATCTTCTCTCGCCGGGTCCCCGCCCATCGCCGAGGACATAGGTTCATGGGAGAACAGCTCCTGGGGGGAAGCCCCTGGTCGTTCCTCCTTCGGCGCAAGGGCGAGGAGCCAGTCAGCCTGCACTCGACCCACGGAGTCAGTGTCGAGTTGCTGGGCGATCTCTTCCCTCTATTCACCTACCAGTGTGCCGGGCTGCGGACCCGGCTGCTCGCGTTCGCACCAGCGACGGACGGCCCTTCGTCCGTGCGACCGCGTGCGATTCTGGTCATTGTGCAGGTCGAGAACCCGGGCTTGGAGGCCATTGAGGCAAGCCTGATCGTCCCGGGGGTACGCGAGGTCGGGGATGCTGACCGGCGTTCGGCCCTGTCTGCGCCTGTCGAAAGCCCACATCCGCGCTTCACGGAGAATCCAGTGCCTATCGAGCCCGGCTATGAGGCAGTCATGTGCCTCGACCACACCACCTGGTGCCCGGTCTTCCCGGAGCTGAGCTTCTCCCTGCCCCCTGGTGGACAGAGCATCTTCGCCTTCGCCTTCCTCCTCGGCGAGACGCCCGAGGAGTTGCGGCGGACCGGCGAGCTTCTGCGCACCCGGAGCACTCTCGACTGGCTCAACCAGACCTGGCGTTCGCGCGCCGAACGGTACGGCAGGCTTACGATCCCCGATGGCCCCTACTACGCAGAGAACTACTCCCGGCTCGTTGAAGAGGGCGCTTCCGCGCTTATGTACACGGACGATGGCCTGTTATGGACCGGAGGTCCCAGCGGGTTCTCTGATTACGCCATGGTTCTGTTCGAGCCGCGCTTCGTTGCTGATATCATTGCCCAAAGCTTATCTGGATTCCGACCCAGGAAGCCGGGCGAGTCGCCTCCGGACGACCTGACCTGGTCGCTTGCAGGCTCGGTCGGCCCGCTGCCCGACGTAGCTCTCTACTATCGCATGACAGGGGATCGGGCATTCTTCCGGCACCACCCGGAGGTGCTTGCCTTCGCGCGGGAACGCCTGGCCGACATCGTGGACACACGCCAGGCAGAGCCGTACCTCTTCCCCTCGAAGATGCTCTGGGACGGACCCTCCCGGGGTGACTATCACACGGGGTCGAATGTGCTTGCCTGGCTCTCCTTTGCGGGCATGGCACGGCTGGCGCGCGAGGTCTACGACGAGCCCCAACTGGCCGACGACTGGGCGGATATCGCCGCGGCTGTGAAGCGGGACATCCTGCGCTACTGCGTGGGTGAAGGGAGCCTTGGCCCTCGGTTCTACGAGGGAGCGAATGAGGATGGAACGTTCGTAGCCGGACACGACGGCGAGGAAACCTTCACGATACTTATGCCGTATTTCGAGTTCTGCGAGGCCGACGATCCAGCCTGTGTGAACCACGCAAGGCTGGCGCTGTCGCCGGAGAATCCTCTCTACATACCAGAGGTGGACGGGATCGCCTGGTCAGGCGGACGAGACAACCGGACCATGGGCGCCCCTCCTCCGCGGGGCGCGACCACGCTGCCTGGGCAAATGGCCATGTTCGCGGGGGCGAGAAGTGAAGGGGAACTGCACGATCGTCTGGAGCAACTGCGCGGGCTTACCGACCTCGATGGTTCGATCTGGTGGTGGCCGTATGACTATCCGGCATTGGATGCCGCGCTGGTGCACCGCCGAGATGTAGCCGGTTGCGACTTGAGCAAGTCCGGCTATGCGGCTGCGGTTTATCTCTGCTTGTTCATCAACAACATCCTGGGGCTGAGCGTGGACACGCCAGCTCATCAGGTATCGCTGCGACCGTTCTGTCCCTGGCCCGAGTTCAGCTGGGAACGCTGCCGGCTGGGCAACTCCATCTTCGACTTCGGCTACGAGAACCGTGACGGTTGTGCGCGGGGCCTCATCGTCAACCGCAACGACGGCGCCTTCGATGCCGCCATCGAACTCACCCTCCCCGACGGCGCCGAAGTGCGCGAGGTCAGGGTGAACAGGACTGCCACCGACAAGGCCTCCCGCACCCGGCGCTTCGGCCGTCCCGCGGTAAAACTCAGCGAGCACCTAGCCTCAGGCGAAGCGTTGCGCCTGCAGGTGACCTATTCCACTGCCGGCGGCGACTGACAGCGCCGTCCGGTCCGAGGTCAGGAGACCAATGGAGAATCGCACTATGGACATGCAGTCGCCTTCCGGCCCTCAACTGTTCGCCTCGCTCGCGGAGGCGCTTTCGGCCCCACAGAGCACCTTCTTCGGCCTAACCGAGGGTCGGGCAAAGCGCGCCGAGAGCCACTACCAGTCTGTGAACAACCACGTGAGCTTCGATGTTTCGAACAACCAGATTCTCTGTTGCCTCTCAGCCAGCGGGCTTCCCGTGAATGCTTGCGTGCTAGACGACGTCGTCCCCGGCCCCGGCCTCTTTGACAGTCTCCCCGGCGTCCTCGCGCACAAGGAACTCATCGGCGGCGGACCCTGGCCGTTCTCCCTCCGGCTGGGTAGCGAGGAGGCAGTCTGCCTTCATGACCTCCCGGATGCCTCTGTCGCTCTGCTGGGCGACCTCTTCCCGCGATTCACCTTCCGGCACCAAGGATTGCTGCTGCAGTTACTTGCATTTGCTCCCACTGGCAGAAACGAGGGTGCAACGCCCCCGCGTGCCGTGATTGTCGTGGTACATCTCGACAATGAAACCGAGACTGCGGTGGAGGGCGCACTGCTCGCTCCGCCACGGGTGCCGGATCTCTCTGGTGTCGACGGCGAGCCCTCTTCCCAGGAGGCCATCCTCTGCCTTGACGGCACTGCCTGGAGTCCGGCCTGTCCCGAGGTCAGCTTCCGTCTGAAGGCTGGGGAGAGCGCGAGCTTCGCCTTCGGCCTGCTTCTTGGAGGATCCGGAGAGGAACTCCGGTACACCGGTCAGTCTCTCGCGCAGGACTCCGCGCTCGGCTGGTTCAACCAGACCTGGCAACATCACGCTGAGCACCTGGGCCGGCTCTCCCTTCCCGATGCCCCCTACTACGCTGATGCCTTCACCCGCTTTCGCGAGCTGTGCCGCCAGTCCGTTCTGCGCCAGCCCAACGGCAAGTTTGGAGGGGGCTTCTGGGGCAGCGACTTCATCGGCGTCTCTGCCTGGCCTAGCGCCAGGATCTGGAACAAGGATAGCTTCCACGCCATGCTGCCCATGGCCATGCTTGCCCCCGACCTGTGCCGCGATGCGATCCCCTTCTTCCTTCGCTGGGGGCTGGCCCAGGCGCCCTACGGTCCGGCGGTTAGGCGATTCCCCAACGCCAAGCGCATTACCCACTCCCTGGCGAACGCTCTCTCGCCACTCGTGCTCGCGGGCGCCTACTATCAGATGACCGGCGACCAGACCTTCTTCCGCTCTAACCCGGACTTCTTCGCGGGCGCCCGCGACCTGCTGCGCGCGGTCCTCGAGAGCCGGCAGGGGCAGACCTTCCTCTTCCCATCCCTGTACATCTCTGATGGCGAGTCCAGGGGAGACTACCACACCGGATCCAATCTTCTCGCATGGTACGCCTTCACTCGCATGGCTCGCCTCGCGAGGGAGGTCTACGATCACCCAGCGCTCGCCGACGAGTGGGCCGAAGTCGCTGGCAAGGTCAAGGACGCGCTGCTCGCCCATTGCGTCGCCGAGTGCTCGCTGGGAAAGCGGTTCCTCGAGGGCGCCGACGCCGACGGCACCTGGATCACCTGCCATGACGGCGAGGAAACCGATGTCGCGCTCATGCCCTTCTACGGCTTCTGCGATTCGGATGACCCCGCTCTCCTCAACCACTCGCGACTCGCGGTTTCTCCACATAACCCGTTCTATGCCCCCGGCCTCGAAGGCATCTGGTGGGGCGAGCATCACCAGCCAGCCGCCACTTTCCCCGGCTGGATGACAGGCCTCGCTGGCGCTTCGACGGAGGACGAGGTGACCCAGCGGCTGGACTTGATCCGCCGTCTCACCGACCATGACGGTTCCATCTGGTGGTGGCCCTACAAGTACCCGGAAACCGACCCCGCCCGGGTCCGCCGGCGCGATCCCTGGTTCACGTTCGAGGTCGACGGCCAACAGCAGGAGATCGGGCCGGGCAAGTCCGGCTGGGCGGCCGGCGTCTACCTCTGTCTCTTCGTGCACAACCTCCTCGGTATACGAGTCGACGTCCCGGCTCGCCAGGTCTCCCTCAGGCCCTTCTGCCCCTGGCCCGAGTTCACGTGGGAGGGTTGCCACCTTGGCGACTCGCACTTCGACTTCGCTTACGAGCGCCGCGAGGGCCGGGTCATCGGCCGCGTCACCAATCGCAACGACCAGGCCGTTGAGGGCCTGATCGAACTCACTCTCCCCGAGGGAGCGAAAGCGGCCGCCTCTAGACGCAACGGAGCACCGGCCCGGGATGTCGAGCACACGCAGCGGTACGGGCGGCCGTCAGTCCGGGCCGCCCAGACGATCGGTTCGGGCGAGAGCTTCGAGCTCGAGGTGGATTACACGAGCGGATAGCCGGACCCGACGGCCCGCGTTCCCGGTATAGAGCACGCCCAATCCGCTGAAGCCCGGCGGAGCGGGACGTCTGAGCTGAGGAGAAAGCCACATGGACGCGCATAGAACTGACGAAGCCTATGACCATCTCGCGCTTCTGCCGGAGGATATGCAGTGGTGGCGGGATGCCAAGTTTGGCATGTTCCTGCACTGGGGTGTCTACGCCATTCCCGGCCGCGGCGAGTGGGTGATGTTTGTCGAAGACATGGACGTGGACGAGTACCGCAAGCTCGCCGACCGCTTCGACCCCAAGGGATTCGATGCTCGCGCCTGGGCGGAAGCAGCGAAGGACGCGGGGATGAGGTACATGGTGCTCACGGCGCGGCATCACGACGGCTTCTGCCTCTTTGACAGCAAGGCCAGCGATTTCACGAGCGTCAAGACGGCAGCAGAGCGCGACTTCGTCGCCGAATACTGCGAGGCATGTCGCGAGGCGGGCCTCCGCGTCGGGATCTACTACTCGCCAATGGATTGGCGCTTCCCGGGCTACTTCTTCCCGCGTAGGTATCGCAGCAGTGCTGAGGCCATGAAGGAGCAATGCTGGACTCAAGTGCGGGAGCTGATGTCCGACTACGGCCGCATCGATATCCTGTGGTACGACGGCGCGTGGCTCGCCCTGGGGGGCATCGGTTTTGATTGCGCAACGCGAGCCTGGCACTCCACTCAGGATGTTGACACCAATGGCAGTTGGCTCTGGCAGCCCGAGAAGCTGAACGCCATGGTGCGGGAGCTGCAGCCAAAGATCGTGATCAATCCTCGCTCAGGCTGGCGCGGAGACTTCGACACACGAGAGGGTTTCGTCGGCGATATGCAGACCGATCGGTCCTGGGAGCAGTGCGACACACTGACCGGGACGTGGGGCCACATTCCCGGCGCTCCTATGCGCTCGCTACGCAACTGTATCCAGCTTCTGATCGCGGCCGTAGTGCGCGACGGAAATCTGCTTCTCAACGTGGGTCCAACCCCGGAGGGGACCATCGAGCCACGCCAGGTTCGTCGACTGGCGCAGGTGGGCGAGTGGCTGGAGCACTATGGAGAGAGCGTCTACGACACGCGCGGCGGTCCCTTCGTGGCGGGCCCATGGGGGGGGGCGACCTGCCGTGGGAATAAGGTCTACCTTCACATACTGGATTGGCCGGAGGACTGGCTGATTCTCCCTTCTCTTCAGGAGAAGATCGTCCGGAGCCGGAGCCTGACCGGTGCGACAGTCGATGTAAGGCAGATGGAGGAGACGATCGAGGTGTCCGTGCCCCCTCCGGATCGTGATGCCACGGACACGATCATCGTGCTAGAGCTACAGGGGTCGGTCACCTGAGCGGACCTCTGCCGCCATCTTCCCTACAGCGACGGAGAGGAACACAGGAGTAGCTTATGGTCAAGGAAGTGTGCGTGCTCCCCGCCTTTGCATGCGAAGCCGTCGATCTCGGGGAGATCCGGGCGTTCTGCTATCAGGGCAACGCCGCCGCAGAGATTGGGAAGCGAATCTCGAAGGAAGACGCCGTAGGCCTCCTGGAGTGGATGCTGGCGGTCCGTTCCTTCGAGCAGATGGTCATATCGCTGAAGGACGGCACGGTGAAGCCGTACGAGGGGTTCTCCTTCACCGGTGCCACCCACCTCTCCATTGGCCAAGAAGCGGTCGCGGTGGGCACGATGGCCGCCCTTCGGGGAGACGACTACATCACCTCCACTCACCGTGGACACGGTCATGCGATCGCAAAAGGCGCCTACGCCCTCCGGCAGATGGAACCCGAGGAGATCGCCACCTGGATGGGCGAAAGGTACACCAATCAGCCGAAGGAGGAGCTGCTGGACCGCGCGCTTCGGCGTCACCTCATGCGCACGATGGCGGAGCTGCTGGGCCGGGAAGATGGCTATTGCCGCGGGCGGGGCGGGGGCATGCATATCGCCGACTTCACCGTCAACCACCTCGGAGCGAATGCTATCGTCGGCGGCTCGCTGGGCATTGCGACCGGCGCGGGCCTCGCGGTGCAGAAGCTCGGCGGTGATCAGGTGGTGTGCTGCCTCTTCGGAGATGGCGCCGCGAACAACGGCATCTTCCACGAGTCCCTCAACTTCGCCGTGCAGGATCAGTTCCCGCAGGGCCTCCCGGTCATCTATCTGATCGAGAACAACCAGTACGGCATGACCGGTCAGCAGCGAGGGGAAATCTGTGGCCTGGACTTCCTCGCCCGCCGCGGCGCCGCCTACAACGAAGAGAACATGCATGCCGAGGTCGTCAATGGGATGGACGTGTTGGCTGTATGGGATGCCGTCGGCCGCGCCGCCGAGCTGTGTCGTCAGGGTCAGGGCCCCGTCTTGCTGGAATGCCTCACGTATCGGTATATGGGTCATTCTCTCAGCGACCAACGCGTCAAGTACCGCACCCTCGAAGAAGAGTCCGCGTGGAAGGCCTGCGACGCGATCGACTGTTATCAGGCGCAGCTTGTGGAGGCGGCCGCCATCACCGACGACGAGGCCGCCGCGCTGCGCGAGCAAGTCGACGCGCGCATTCGACAGGCGCTTGACGAAGCACTCAAGAGCCCCGAACCCGACCCCGCGACGATTGAGGAGGGCCTCTATGCGGACACCACTTCGGAAGATATCTCGCCTGAACTGAAGACCGGCGCGCTGCTGCGTCCCTTGCGCCAGTATCGTCGCGACGGACAGGGACGCATCATGTACCGCCATGCCATCTGCGAGGCGCTGGGCGAGGAGATGCTGCGCGACCGACGGGTCATCCTCTACGGTGAAGACGTGGCAGACTACGGAGGCGCTTTCCAGGTGACGGTCGGGCTGATCGAATCGTTCGGCCGCGAGCGAGTCTTCAACGCGCCCATCTCGGAGGCTGCCATCGTCGGCACGGCCGCCGGCGCGGGCATGTGCGGGCTCCGGCCGGTCTGCGAGATCATGTACATCGACTTCATGCCCTTGACCATGGACCAGACCGCCAACCAGGCGGCGAAGACGCGGTACATGTTCGGGGGCAAGGCGACGCTGCCCATGGTCGTGCGCACCACCGTCGGCGGCGGCAAGGGGTATGCGGGCCAGCACTCACAGAGCCTGGAGGCCATGCTCACCCAGGTGCCGGGGCTCAAAGTCATCGCGCCTTCCACTCCTTACGACGCCAAGGGCCTGCTCAAGTCGGCCATCCGGGACGACAACCCGGTCATCTTCATCGAGCATCAGCTTCTCTACACCGAGAAGGGCGAGGTGCCCGAGGAGGAATACACGGTTCCCATCGGCCAGGCGGTCGTGCGGCGCGCCGGCAACGATATTACCATCGTCGCCTACCTGCAGATGGCTCAAGTGGCCCTGCAGGCCGCCGACCTGCTGGCCGCAGAGGGCATCGAGGCCGAGGTGATCGATCCCCGCACGCTCATTCCGTTCGACGCCGAGACGGTCGCTGAGTCCGTGAGGAAGACCGGCCGGCTCCTCGTCGTCTGCCAGGCGCCGAAGACCGGCTGTTTCGGGGAGCACATCATCTACCGCTCGCAGGAGATCGCCTTCTCCGGCATGAAGGCGCCCGCGCAGATCTGTGCTGCGTACGACATCCCGCCGCCTATGGCGCACACGCTCGAAACCGAGAACCGCCCGAGCCCAGAGAAGGTGGCGCGCGTGGCGAAGTCGATGATGGATCGCGCAGGTGCATAAGGTCCTGGATGACATCGTAGTCCTGAGTGCCGCGCGCACACCCGTCGGCCGCTTCCGCGGCAGCCTTTCGCCGTTCGATGCGATTGACCTGGGCGCGTCCGCCATCGGTGCCGCGGTCGAGCGAGCTGGCGCAGACGCGGCGGCTGTCGATACGGTGAACATGGGCATGGTCGTATCCGCGGGCTACGGGCTCGCGCCTGCCAAGGCCGCCGCGCTGCGTGCCGGTCTCTCCCCTGAGGTCCACAGTCGCGTGGTCGAGTCTGTCTGCGGCTCCGCCATGGACGCCATCGGGCTTGCCATCGAGTCGCTGCTCGCCGGGACCGCCAAGCTCGCCGTCGCCGGGGGCATGGAGTCACGCACCAACGCGCCCTACCTTGTCGGTCCCACCTTTCGACGCAGCAAAGGAGAGCACAAGCGGGGTGACCGGCTCCGGGTCACGCGCGCGGGAGCCTATCGATTCCAGCTCTCCGAGAACCCCGAGCAGCAGTTGGAGTGCACAGGACTCGTGGACCCGACCACCTACGATGGGCTCTTCTGGCCGGCGGAGAAGAAGTTCATGCGCCAGTACGCCCTGGAGTTCGCGGCCGCGCACGGCATCAAGCTCGACGACGTCAATCGCTGGTCGGCCGAGAGCCACCGCCGCGCCAAGGAGGCGACCGAGCAGGGTCTCTTCAGCGAGGAGATCGTGCCCTGCGGGGAGGTGGACAGAGACGATCTCGTGCCCTACGAACGCCTGACCCGGGAGCTACAGGAGAACCCCGCTGACATCGCCTCTCTGTTCAACTCCTCCACTCCCGCCGATGCGGCCGCGGCGCTGGTCCTGACAACGGGAGCGTACGCACAGCGGCTCGGCGCTAGGCCCGTGGCGCGCGTGCTCGGCTACGCCCGCCTGGATGGACCTGCCGCGGAGTACCTCGTCGCGCCCGTGCAGGCGGCCCAGCTGCTCCTCCGCGAACTCGAGGGGGCGGGTCGGCCGGCAGAGTTCACCATCGCCGAGGCAAACGAGGCCTTTGGCATCCAACTGCCCTTGTTCCACGACGCCTTCCCTGGAGTCGAGATCAACGTCCACGGCGGCGCGGTGGCCCTTGGGCATCCGCTCGGCGCGGCCGGCGCCCGCATCACGACGACGCTGCTCTATGCCATGAAGCGATACGACCACAGATTGGGCTTCTCGACCATCTGCTACGGCGGAGGCGGAGGCTACGCTTTTGCGATGGAAAGAGACGTCCGATGGATCCTCTGACCACCACACACGCGTAAACGAGTGAAGCGGCGCTACCCGCAAGACCGACTCTTCTCGTATGTAGCGCCAGTCCGCCGCTGGAAGGAGGTTAGTGAGTCAGAGATGCGGAGAGCCGTGATAGGAAGATTGAGGCCTGTATTTACTCGGCGGGCGATGTGAATCGAAGGATTCCTCGAACCCAGCACGCCGTGCAACTCATGGGTCCGGACGAGCTTCGGCTCAACTTGGCGAAGCCGGTGCCCAGGCCCGGCCCACACCAACTGCTGTGCCGGGTGGAGGCGGCGGGGCTGTGCTTCTCCGACCTGAAGCTGCTCAAGGAGTTCGACCGACACACCCGCAAGTCGGAGATCGTGTCGGGCCTCGACGCGGGAGTGCTGGAGGAGATCCCGAGCTATGTGCCCGGTTGTGCTCCGACAGTGCCGGGACATGAGGCGGTGGTGCGGGTGTGGGCGGTCGGCGAGCGGGTGACGAGCGCGATGCCGGGTGATCGGAGGCTGGTGCAGACTGACTACCGCTGGCTGCGAACGGCCTCCTCGAACGCGGCTTTCGGCTACAACTTCGAAGGAGCGCTCCAGGAATACGTGCTCATGGACGAGCGCGTCATCACCTCGCCGGAAGGCGAGTCGATGCTGCTGCCGGTGCCGGAGGAGCTGTCGGCATCGGCGCTCGCGCTGGTGGAGCCGTGGGCGTGTGTCGAGCAGGCCTACCTGGTACGAGAGCGGCAAGGCTTCTGCGCGGGTGGCAGGATGCTGGTCGCCGGTCCGACAGAGCCTCCGGAAAGGGCGCTTGCAGAAGCGCTGCGGCGGTACGGGGGGCCGGCCGAGATCATCTGGCTCCCGCAGCATGCGCCGCCCCCAGGTTTGGCCGCTGGGGTCCGACGCGCGGCCGGTCCCCAGGCTATCCCCGATGGAAGCTGTGATGACATCATCTGCTTTGGGGCCGATGCGGGACTCGTCAAGGGCCTCTTCCACAAGCTGGCACCGGG
>Ga0307377_10007313_pt1 | contig 11422 bp, 15 predicted proteins | sample TR3MG_FD_202535 | JGI IMG/M metagenome (GOLD analysis project Ga0307377, IMG submission 202535) | Soil microbial communities from Risofladan, Vaasa, Finland - TR-3 | ecosystem: Environmental > Terrestrial > Soil > Coastal area > Acid sulfate soil | place: Finland: Risofladan, Vaasa | collected...
ATAAAACTTAGACTTAACACTGAAATTTGGCTCAATGCCATCCGACTTTGTTTTCATAACTTCTCCAATTTTTCTCTATCTTAAACAGATAGGACAATATCTAAATGAATGTGTATTAAAATAACTAGTTTTTAATCTTACATCACACCAACAACAATATCCAAGAGAACAATCATTATTCGGCATAACTTCTTTTTTAAAATCAAAAGAAAAATTTTTATTAATATAAAAATATTCCCATCTAATATATTTTCTATTATTCATAATAAAATCTATTGATAAATTTTGAAACTCAGAAATAGTAATAGGGGATAAAAGATGTTTGTGCTTTTCTATAAATTCACTTGATAGTTTTTGATATTTTGAAAGAAAATATTTATCAATGTGAACTATATATTTTTCTATAAATTCCTCTGGTAATTTTTCCCACCTAAGAATATGCTGGAACCCAAAACTTTTCGCCAAATCTAACAATTCTTTTTCATTTTTCATTATTTTACCTTAAACACTTCGGACAATATCTCATATACACATTAAAAACTTTACACCCTTTTAATTTACTATCGCACCAACAGCAATAATTAAAACGATCATTATTAGGAATAACTTCTCTTTTAAAATCAACAGAAAAATTCTCATTTATAGAAAAATATTCCCATCTAATATGTTTTTTATTATTCATAATAAAATCTAATGATAAGTTTTGAAATTCAGAAACTGCAGATAAAGGCAACTGATTTTTATATTTTTCTATAAAATCCATTGATAATTTTTGATATTTTAAAGTAAGAAATTTATCTAATCTATTAAAATATTTTTCTATAAACTCTTCTGGTAATTCTTTACGACTAACAATAAAAATCCATCCAAAATTTTTAGCTAAACTTAACAAATCTTTTTCATTTTCCATGACATTTTTTAAACTTTACAGCCTTTCCGTTTATTTTTTTGCCACAAGGGCAAGGATCATTACGGCCAATTTTATTATTACCAACAGCCCTATCTGTAATAAGAATTCCTTCAAGATGATCTATTTCATGAGCAATAACAACCGCCTCAAAACCAACCGCCACAAAACCATCTGGCCTAAGATCATCCTTAACAAAAATTTCTCTATGTCTAAGCGTATTAAATCTTTCACCAGGGAAACTTAAACATCCTTCATCTTTGTTAATAAATCCATTAATACTATCAACTATCTTAGGATTAACTAAGTTTATAGAAACATTTTCAAATCTAACAATAGCAATTCTTTTATTAATTCCTATTTGAGGAGCAGCTAACCCAACACCATCATTTCCTAAATTTTTCTCTAAGTCCATAATAATATTTTCTATTTCATCAATAGAAACATTAACATTCTTTGTTCTTAATTTGGAAACATCCGTAATTATCATTTTGGCTCACTTGGAAATAATATTAAAGATATTGAATTACCTTCAACTTTGGCTGGATCAAAAATAGAATAAGGCCCATTAATCATATTCAAAAATTTATCAAGCAGGTTTTTCCCAGTAATAAACATATGTTCCTGTTCTCTCCCTTTAAACCTTACCAATAACTTCACTCTATTTCCCTCTTTTAAAAATTCTTCAACATGTTTCGCTCTATATACTAAATCATTAACTCCCGTATTTGGCCTAAATTTTATTTCTTTTGTTTGTTGTTGACGCTGAGTTGTATTCTTTTTCACCTTCTTAGTCTGCTCATACTTCCACTTCCCATGATCCATTATCTTACAAATAGGAATCCCTTTATCATTTTTACTTACCTCAACTAAATCTAACCCCAAACTAAAGGCTCTGGAAAGAGCCTCTTTCAAAGGAACATTCCCCAAGTTCGATCCGTTCTCATCAATCAACAATACACTATGGAACTTAATCTGATGATTAACATTAGTATTTTTCTGCATTCATCTCCCTCTGTTAAAAAAATTGCTTGTTATTTTGTCAATAATTTCTAAATCAAAATAATTCTTACCAAACTTTTCAAGTAAAAACTTTGAAGGCATAGAGCAAATCCTCTTTGCCTTATTTAATATTTCAATGTTTAAATCCGTTGGAGGATTATTATAAAAAGAAAACTCTCCACGATTATAAAAAAATATAATCTCTTTGTTTATATCCAAAACTTTTTTAGATATTCTATTAGATAAACAACTTACCAATGTCTTACCTAATAATAAAAATCCAAATCTAAAAGAACCTTTAATTCTTTCAATAACAGGAATTAAATATAATGTGAATTTAATATCTTCCTCAACCAATATTATATTCTTAGCATCATTGGACCATTTTCCAAAAAATCTATATGGTGCCCCAATAAATTTAAAAGTTTGTGGCTTGTTTTCAGTCAATAAAATTAATTCTGGTTGTTCTTTTAATTCTACTTTCTTTCCCTGAACAAAACAAGAAAACATTTCAAGTTGTTCTTCATTAAAAGAACTTATTAATTTATTAAATTCATTATCTTCTAAACCACCATTCAATACAATAAATTCTTCATCCGTTTTTGGATGCTTCCTGAAACTCAAATATAATTTTTTATTAAACAAATCACATTCTTTTAAATAACCAACATATATACGAACCCTTCCACATCTGTTTTTACTTATCGTGCCCAAATATTTTTCATTATCTACTTTAGTATTAGATAAGTATATCTCATTATAATTATATCCAATATGAATAATATCTCCAAACTCCATTTTATTCACTATCCATTGAGGAATTTCAAACCTACCATCTAAATTTGGGGACAACTCATATTGATATTTTGGAAATAAAAAATTCTTTATTATAGGAACATATAAGCTCATAAAAAACTCCATAAAAAAACTCGGCCACTTTTACTATGACCGAGTTTTTTAAGAATTAAAACTTGTTTTACATCGGTTGAGGATCCGTATCATCAGGATCATCAGCAACCATAGCCTCAGTCGTCAACAACATAGATGATACTGAAGCCGCATTTTGTAGAGCAACTCTAACAACTTTCTTAGGATCAATTACTCCAGACTTAATTAAATCTTCATAAGTGTCCGTAGCAGCGTTATATCCAAAACCACTATTTTCATTTTCAAGAATTTTTGAAACTACCATGTCCGGAGAACCACCAGCATTAGATACAATCAATCTTAAAGGAGCCTCTAATGCCGAAAGAACAATCTCAGCACCAGACTTCTCTTCTTGATTTTCTAACTCAAGGATTAGTTTTTTAACCACATCTTTACATCTAAGCAGAGCAACTCCCCCGCCAGGAACAATCCCTTCCTCAACAGCCGCTCGTGTTGCGTGCATCGCGTCTTCAACACGATCTTTCTTTTCTTTCATTTCTGGTTCAGTAGCGGCCCCAACCTTAATAATAGCAACACCACCAACTAATTTTGAAAGCCTTTCTTGCATCTTCTTCTTATCATACTCTTCATCACAATTCTTTATATCATCTCTAATTTGAACTACTCTATCTTTAATATCTTCATTTGATCCACCACCACCAATAATAGTAGTAGAAAGTCTATTAATGATAATCTTCTTTGCCGTTCCTAAATCCTTAAGCTCACATTTCGTTACATCAGTTCCTAAGTCTTTTGTAAACATGGTGGCACCAGTCAAAGTAGCAAGATCTTGGAGAATTTCTTTTCTTCTTTCCCCAAAACCAGGAGACTTAACGGCACAACTATAAAGTGAACCTTTTCGCTTGTTTACAATTAAAGTTGCTATGAAATTTTGGCTATAATCTTCAGCAATTATTAGCAATGGCTTTCCAGTTTTTGAGACTTCTTGAAATAATGGAACCAATATATTAACATCTTCAAGCCTATCTTCATGAATTAAAACATATGCTTCACTATATTCAACCTGACTCTTTTCAGCATTAGTGATAAACCAGGGTGATTGATATCCACGGTCGAACAAAAGTCCATCAGTTACTTCCAAATATGTATTCATTTGGGTAGATTCATCAATAGTAATAACTCCCTCTTTACCAACCTTATCCATTGCCTCGGCAATTAAGTTACCAATTTCTTTATCATTGGCACTAATAGAACCAATCTGAGCAATCTCTTCCGAATCTTGAACAGGCTTAACTAAATTATCAAGTTCCTCTACAACTGCGGTAACTGCTTTATCAATACCACGTTTTAAATTGATTGGATTATAATTTGCCTCCAATAATTTCAAACCCTTATTGTAGATTGCCTGAGATAAAACCGTTGCTGTCGTTGTCCCATCACCAGCTTCATCACAAGTTTTTTGGGCAGCGGCCCTAACTAACTGAGCCCCCATATCTTCAAACTGATCCTTAAAAGAAATTTCTTTAGCAACCGTAATACCATCCTTAGTAACATGTGGTCCCCAACTTCTATAAAGAGATACATTTCTACCTCTTGGCCCAAGAGTTACATTAACCGCATCTGCTAACTTATCTACACCGTTTTTAATCGACTTTCTTGCTTCCGTACTAAACTTAATTATTTTTCCAGCCATTATTTACTCTCCTTTAAAATCTTTTGCTAAACTACATAACAACTTATCTTCTTCTGAATAAAAAGTAAAGATCTTTTTAAATCCTTCCTCATGCGAAGGAGGGATAATATTCTTACTCATATCTCTCATCACAAAACCAGGAACTCTTCTATACTCTTCTCTTGATAAATTCCTAACTTGAGCAGTCTTAACCGAAACTACACAATAAAAAGCAACAGGAACATAATTAAATTCAATTGCTAAATTAATATATTTCCTCCTAACTTTTGGGGAAATAAATGTAGCATCAAATACAATAGAATTACTTCCTTCTTTAAGCGCTTCCCTTAATAATTTATCCGCCTTCTTCCATGCTTCCTTGGCCGCTTTAGGCGTCCAAGGATTTTCTTTCGTATATCCTATAAAATTATCAGGGGAAATTATCATAGCACCTTCATAATATTTTTTAATTGAAGTCGTTTTCCCTGCCCCCGGTATCCCTATTACTAAAATTAAATTATTCATGCTCATCGGGCTGTTCATACTATCACCTTTCCCCACTATAAAATTAAAAAGTAAATGATAATGCTGACCTAACAAAAGTAGTATTAGAATTACTTATCAATATTTCTCCATTACATAATTCAATTTTCACATTAACAATTGTGTATTTACTTAAAATATCACTAGGAATAAATAACCTACCTTGTGAGTTAATTTTTAAACATTTTTCATCATTCAAAAGACCATCAGTAATAATCTTTAAACTATTATTATTTATTCTAACTACTTTAACAGAATCCCCACTATCTAACGATAATTCTTTTAAAAATTTAGGAGGGATTTCTAATCTTCCATCTCCCCTAACTTGTTTGAAAACAACTATAGTATTACTTGAAACAGAATTAGTTGTATTAGTTACAGGTGGAACACTCGCTACATTATTAATCTTAACAGATACATTTGTCTTTGGGACATCAGCAACGGATTGCTTAGGAGGAATAGGCGTCTGGCCTACATCAGCATAATCATATATATCATAATTAAGACCATGATATAAATATGCTTTACGGTTCATCCCTCCAACGAATACATCAATCAAACTTCTTGTAAACCCTAAACTATCTAACTCCCCATTATTATATGACTCTCTAACAAGACTAGCAATATCCCTATGGCGCGTTGCGCTAAACCCCTCTACCTTTACCGTATTACTTACATCTAAACTGGTAAACGGCTTATTACTTTGACAAAATCTCGTAACTACTTCTAACACTTTCTCTTCTAAAGTCATTTTCTTTCTCCTTACATGTTTGTTTGAAATTCGATAATATACTTTAACTTATGTTGTTGATTAATTCCTGATGGCCTATATATCATGTTTTCTGAATTATACAATCCATTGCCAGGAATAGCATAAACACTATTATAACCTTTTGGTGGCTCTTTAAAAAATCTTGAAGCCTTAACTATATACGGATTTCCTACTATAACATCATTTAAAAACAAAAACACTCTATCATTTTTTGAAGAGCCAGACCAATAAGCACCTTTACATCCACAATAGTTACAACTTTTGCTACTGTTCTCGGAAAAATATAGTGAATCTCCATACATAGAACCAGTATATACTGCTCCTGATGGCCTAATTAACAAACCTCTTGTAATAATACCGACCATATTTTGTGGTCTAGTCCCATGCCATAAAGGCCAAACATTAGCCATTCTAAATAATTCTTTTTCTTCTGTTTGTAAATCATTCCTATTTAAATTTGTATATTTGGGTTTTTCTCCCTTTCCATTAACTTCTGTGGCTAATCTATTTAGTGTATTATTAAATAAATCAACTTCCCCATTTCTTTGTAGTCTAAATATATTATATATATTAACCTTTCCAAGAAATCCGTGGTTCTTGGCCCTAGTCTCATGAAATAAATTAACTATCCATTTATAAACAGGATCCGCAGGATCCATCCAATCCAAGTTTGAATTTAATTTTTTGTATTGTTCATCGATAGATATTCCGCCGTCCAAGAAAGACTCGACATTTTTCGCATCCAAAAAAGTATCAAGCGTATCATGTTTAGTCATAATACGATCAAGACTATTTAACCTAAGACTATTAGGATCTATTTTATGAGGTAATACATGTGGAATTAGACTATAAAATTGTGAGGTTAACTGATCAAAAGACTGGTCATCTGTTTTCAATTTAGAATTTATCCTATTTTTACAATCATCTAATATTAAACGACCTTTATCAATCTGCTCTTTTGTAAGTTGGCCTAGAGGACATTTAAGAGTCATGGTAATAAAATTACCAGTGGCACCAAACCAATTTGACACTAACCTTTGAACTTCATTATGTAAATTTGTTTTTTGTTTTGTTTTTACTTCAACTCCGGTCATAGGCTTCTTTATTTCTTTTGCTTTATCAGAGCCAACACTAGTGATTGCTAAATCAACTTCTCTATATGGATCTTTTTTCCTATCTCTTTTCTTTCTTATCAATAATTCGTAATCATTTATACAAGCAGATTCAGATGAATAATATCTATATTCTTTCGCTGGTGTTTTGCCAACTCTACCATACATAGTAAAAATTCTTGCTGTTTTATCCGGGGCCACTTGGATTTCAGCATGGTAGAATTTATTAGAATTCTTAATAATATCGGTGCAGTTCCCTTCCCATCTCTTAGTAACATTATAGTTTTCTGGAAAATACGGTAAACTATGGACCCCTAACTTCCACACTTTCATTTCTTAACTCCTTTAAATTACTCTCCAATTTTCTTTAACCAATTTTCTTAACCAACGGTCAGCAAATTTATCAGCATATTTTTCGGCAACTTCTTCAACCGCCCATCTTGGATCATTGGCTCCAAATTTATTATAAGCATATATATGACCTATCTCATGTAATATTATACTTAATATGTGAACGTCTGGATCACATATATATATATGAATTGAACTATCTTCAACATTACAAAAGCCTATAGAATCTTTATAATAAACTTGCTCAGTTAATTTTTTTAATTTTTTATATAAAACTAACTTAGGTTTAGGATAATAATAAGGTAATCTTTTGGTTAATTGTTTATATAACTCTTTAACATATTTGATATTTTTATTAATATTATTAATATCATCCATATAAAAGCCTCCAAGACTCTTATGGTGATACTCAAATATTAATAAAAAAGGGAGAGGATCATCCAACTCCCTTTCTTATTCTTTTAATTGTAATTTACTTTGGGGGAGACTTTGTTTTTATTTCTATTCGCTTAGGAATTTTCTCTTCTTTTTTAGGAATAGTAATTTTTAATACTCCTAAATCAAAAATGGCATCAATTTTTTCTTGATCAGCACTCGAAGGTAGTGTATAAGTTCTTACGAAATTTCCATAAATTCTTTCAGTCTTATAATAGTCTTTTCTATTACTTTTTCTTTCCCCTTCCAACCTTAATACACTATTTTCAACTGAAATTTTGATATCATTTTGATATACTCCCGGCAAATCAACTTCAATTAAAAATTCTTTCTCTGTCTCTTTAATGTCTGATAATGGCCTCCAACCATAAGAACCTACATTAAAGAAATCATAAACTTCTTTTTCTAATGACGACGGTTTCCATAGTGTTAACATTTTGTCCTCCTTTGTCCCCTGTTACGGAGAAATTATGAAAATAAAATTGTTTAATGATTATAATATAATCACTATGGAAACCGTGTCAACAAGAAAATTTAAAAATTATTGTTCGCTGTAAGCCATAGATCTCCTAGTATCCCAAGCCTTTTTCGCTGCCTCACTACGCTTATTTGTATCAACAAACGAGCAACATTTCTTTTTGGGACAATTAGTCGGTTTAACAGTCTGGCCAACTTTCTTTACCCTACGTAAATTACGGAAATCAGTAATACAATTTTTAACCCAAGAAGGTCGCTGACTCATCTTTGCTAGATGATATCGAAGAGCATACAAGAAAACAAGAGCCGGAGGCTCATCCATAAAATCATTAGGAATAACATAAACACCACGACACTTACTACTAGATTCCTTAACTAAATTATGACGAGCACGACTAATACCAATCTTACGGGAAAAATTATCCTTTGGAGAACAAAAAGATACACCATAATATAGTTTACCATCCAAACAAGCACCACAAACCGTAGCAGAACCATCATCAAGTTTATAATGACCCCAAGTAAAATCATCAACACAAGTCAATTCATACCTATCATCAGTATCACCAAAATTAAAAGTTCCATCTGTTTTCAAAGTCTTCATTTTTTTACCACCTTTCCTTTTAGTTTTTCACAATAATCCAATTTACATTTGCCACCACATTCTTCTACACACTTTTTAAATGCGTAAAAACGAGCCTTATCTTTGTTTTTATTCCAACTATAAGTTCCACATTCTTTCCCAGTAAACCAACATACCCATTCTGCTTGGGCCACAAAAGAATAACACAAAATAACCATAACAATCAAATACTTCATTCTAGTTTTCCTTTCAAAGTTGAGGGCCAATACCAACATTTATTAATAATCCACCTCCCGTATCTATCCCCACTTGTGGAGATATGTATAAGTTTGTTAATAAAGGTAAATAATATCCTATGTTTAAAGTAATAGGAGAAAAAGAAACTCTAGCGGCTTGCCGCTCTATATCATACCCAAGACCAAATCTAAACATTCTAAACAAGGAATCGACTTTCGTTTCCCCATAAGAAGACAAACTTAATCCTAAGTCCACTCCCATAGAAAATAAATTATCTCTCCCAAATCCTTCAGCAAAAGTATAAACCTTTCCACCAACAAAGAAATTTAAATCTAATATAGGATTGAGCCAATACATACCTTTACCAATTTTAGATTGAATATAATCAGAAGAAGTTAGTGATATTGGAAAATATTTGGAATCTCCAATAGAATATTCCAATTTATTATAAAAAGTTAATTGTCCACTGTCTTTCTTTCCTACTATATTTATTAAACGATAATTTCTTTTAAACACTTCATAGGACCAAGGCTTTGCTAATGAAGCATCAAATTCTACTTTCGCTACTGTTGCCTCATTTTTATCTTTAATATCTTTTATTTGTGGGTTCTTTGTATAACTATGTATATCTATTAACCTTCCATCTTCACATTTTTCAACTTTATTTTCTGGACCTTTTGAATCTGAATTTTCAAATTTAGAAATCTTTTTATCTAATTGTCCAACTGTCTGGCCAACGGCAAAAAGTTTAGAATTTAATGTCTTTAAATCTTTTTCTAATGCTTGCAAATCACTTTTGGTTAATAACTTTTTTAACTCATTGTTTAATTCATCCTTATCAACCCACTTATTACTTCCTCTAATTAGAGTATCAGTAAGTTTTTTAAACTCAGTAACTTCATTTGCTAATCTTGAGTTCTCATCTTTTATAGACCTCCAAGCAAAATATCCAAAGACTAAAAGCGTTAATATTAATACAACACTAATAAATAGTATTATGGAATTAAATTTACTATTCACTATTACAATTTTTTCATCAGCCATATTTTACCTCAAACATTTCGGACAATACTTAGTTATTCATAATTCTAATAATTTCTTATATCTAGATGTTAAATCTCAGTCCATTTTATATTTAAAATCTACAATCTGTTTTTTTATCTAATAGTTCGCAAAACTCAACTATTAATTTTACCGCATTTTCTAAATCATCCAATTGTATTAATTCTACTGATGAATGCATATATCTATTGGGAATACTAACTAATGCTGTTGGAATTCCACCACATTTTGTAAATATTGAATCAGCATCAGTTCCTGTATAATTAGGAGAAATTTGTTTCTGTATAGAAATATTTGTATTTTGCGCTGCTTGTTCTAATATTTCGTTAACTTTTTTATGTATTGAAGAGCCAATAGATAATACTGGACCGCCACCTAATTTACACTCTCCGTGTTTTTCCTTGGGAATATCAGGAACATCGGTTGCGTGTGTTACGTCTATTGCTAATGCTATATTTGGGTTAATATTAGAAACCATTTGAGCACCCAATAACCCATTTTCTTCTTGAACAGTGGCGACACCTATAACTTTAATATTATAAATATTTTTTTCAGTTAATTTCTTTAACACTTGTGCTACTACCCAAGCACCCGTTCTATCATCTAAACCCCTTGCTGTAATTATATTATTAGCCAATTCACAGTAAGATACATCCAATGTAATAATATCTCCCACTGTTACTAACTTTAAAGCATCTTCTTTATCTTTCGCCCCAATATCTACAAACAAAGTATGTATTTTCACTTCTTTATCATCCGGAGAAGATAAGTGTAATGGCCTCCTTCCAATCACACCGTTTACTGGACCGTTTTTGGAATGAATAATAACACGCTGCGAAGATAAAATAATATCTTCTATGCCCCCAATTTTTGAAATATATATATATCCCTCATCATTTATGTAATTTACCATTAATCCAATTTCATCAATATGTCCACATAACATATTCACCATCTGGATTAAATACAGCAAATGAATTACCATAATGATCATTGTCAATGCTTAACTTATTATTAACATCTAAATTTTTTAAATATTCTCTCCATATTTTACTGTTTTGTTCTTCAAACCCAGATGGACTAGCAGTATTAACCAATTCTTTAAGAAAATTAAGTTCTATTATATCCATTTTATAATTCTCCTTTATTTATATTTTACCTCAAACAGTTAGGACAATAATTAATTGTTTTATTTTTAATTGTTATTATTTTTAATTTACTATTACAATTATAACAACTATTTCTTCTAATATAATTTGCTATATATTTCTCTATAAATTCTTCTGATAATTTTTGATGCTTTGATATAAGATGCCAATATACTTTATCTTTATATTTCTCTATAAATTCTTCTGATAATTTTTGATGTTTTGATATCCAA
>Ga0307377_10007314_pt1 | contig 11422 bp, 12 predicted proteins | sample TR3MG_FD_202535 | JGI IMG/M metagenome (GOLD analysis project Ga0307377, IMG submission 202535) | Soil microbial communities from Risofladan, Vaasa, Finland - TR-3 | ecosystem: Environmental > Terrestrial > Soil > Coastal area > Acid sulfate soil | place: Finland: Risofladan, Vaasa | collected...
GTCTCAGAAGAAACGCCTCTATAATGTATATTTAATCTAGTTTTTTCTGCAAAAGATTTTACGGTTTCTTCCAAATATAAATTCGAATTAAATAGAGGGTCATTAGTAATAAAATCGAACAGGACAATTTCGTTAATGTCAACACCATACACCGTGAATGATCCGCTAATTCGCACTTCTTTTATATTATTCTTTTCGGGTGGTTTTAATATTTTAATATGCGAATGAATACGTTTAATAATAGTATCTTCATTCACATTTTCTTCATGAGGAGATGTTAGGAATACCTTTATTTTTCCTATACCAGACTTCTCTGTTGATGGAATATATGTAATCGTAACTATATTAAAAGACTCTTTCTTTCCATATCTAGCGTCTCTAATAGTTTCTTCTTCTGTCAAATCTGAACCCGACCAAACATTTAAGTACATTGTATGGCCTTTACTTGCTTGAGCAGATGTCAAAGTAACATTATTATAATTTGGTCTCTCTTCAACTGAAATACCCTTATAAATCTTATAATATCTCTCAATGTCTTCTGTATGTCCTTTAATTGGCAATATATTATATTGTACAAATGGAACTATGTAACTTGTTTCGGCAGAATTAAATATATCTGGAAGAGGATTAACTCCTGGTTCAGTATCGTATTCGTATATAGCCGAAACAGAATCCATTTCAATACCACTGTGGTGCACGGGTTTTATTTGTTCTAATTCATGTTGAGACGTGACAACAGCTGTAAGTTTAGCTACATCTTGTTTATATTCAAGATTGAATTTAGGAACCCATTCATTGTTATATTTATCTAATATTTGTGTCATACTTGTATGTCGTGTCGGATCCTTAATTTCTTCTAAATAGTCATTGATTTGTTTCAAAACTGCAGGATTATCTATTCTATATTCAGGCAATGCATTAAGCCATATTTCTATATATTCTAATTGTCTAAAACCATCCACGCGTATAGTATTTGTTAATATTTCTCCTATATCACTCAATGTTAAATTATTATTTTGTAATACTAGGTCTCTAACAATTGCGAATATTGTAGTAAAAATTACATCTTCCTGATCATCGAATTCAAACATATCCAAAAAGACATCGTCAGTCGATTTCGGTCTGATTAATACAAAACGTTGAGGAACTCCTAATTCAACCGCTTTCTTATATAATATAGTTTTGCCATTATCATATATAGAAGGTTTAGTTATTAGACTAATATCGACCGGATTTTGGCCTGACGATAATGAGATACTTTGTTCTGACATTTTTACGAGTTGAAATTTTATTTTTTAGTATTTTACTAATATATTTTGTATATGACTATACAAAATATTTAATTATGTGTATGATTCTTTGTCCTGTTTTTGAATTTTCTCTATAATTCGATCACACGCACCTGAATTTTTATGTTGTTTCAAATATCTATGACGTAGAATTTTGCCACATCCATCACACATGACATGGCTTTTTGATATATTAATTGGTCCATCTATATTACAATTTATGATTGTTGGAGTGGGATCATTCACCGTTATAGGTTGATTTTTATATATTCTATTAATAGAACGTTCTATATTTGCCCAAACTTTTGGCATTGATACAATCTTTCTATCTGACATAGTTGTTTTTCTGATATTTATTATTTCATTTGTTCATCGAATTTTTCCTATTTACAACATAATGCTTTTAACTTTTTATTAAAAGTTAGATCTCCATTTTCAACATCGATAAGATTATCAATGATAGGACCAACTAATGTAAGTAGTGTCAATTTGAGATCATTATCCCAAGTTTCTTTCGCCAGTTTAGGATCCTTATCAAGTTCGTCAAATATTAAATCGATAATGAGATTGACAGTATCTATTATGAGACGTTTCTTATCTGAACCAGCAGTCTTTTTAAGACGACCTATATCCGACATCATAGAGGGCACAATCGATGTAGAAATCACAGTAATTACGTATGGTATAGCCTTTTCTTTTTCTTTCTTAATTTGTTTAATAATAGGGGTTATACGATTTTTATATTCTTCGAATAATTGATCAGCAGTTGTCATACGTCCGTTTTAATATGGGATATAATTTTACCATAATTTATGGTAAAATTATTGTCTAGGAAAATACTTAAATTCCTTGAGAGTCCATTTTTCATATGTTCCGTCATCAAATGTTCTGATAATTTTTATAGGTAACACACGTTCATCGAATTCTTGAGTTGCGATTTTAAGGGCATCTCCGGACTTTAAAAGTTCAGTCGAAATTGTTGATGGGGCTCCTAAAAATAATTGCTTTGAGCGAGCAGATATAAGTTTGGATTTTGCTAGTCTGCCTATCACCGGTTTCGATTTTCTTTCGTCACCCGTTCGTTCTTTTAATTTGTTAATATCTTGGGTTATATCAGACTCCTGTATCTCTTTTTCATAATCTACCTGAACTACTTCAAGTATATCACCAAAAATCTCATCATCATCGTCTAAATTTGTCATTGTAACGATATTACTTTATTTTTGGTTGTCTTTTTTTATTCAATTTCCTAATTTGCATCTTTTAACAAAATCGATGCACATTTACAAAATGTGATAAAATACAAATGGGGAAAGATGAATCCCACTATAAATAAAACGGATGAAACAACCGCAGAAATAGAAGTTTCAGTAACATATGACGAAGCTAACAAATTAAGACGGTTATTATTGTCAGGTATACCAACTATCGCCATAGACGAAATTACCATATTAAAATCCACAAATAGTAAAATAAACGATATTTTATCACAAAGACTTTCACTTTCACCTTTTTGTTATAATAATTATCCTGTGTCCTCATTAGGAACTACATTGGATTCTATTTTAACCATTAAAAATGATATTCGAGAGGATAGAATTATTACTACGAAGGATATTATATCAGACGATCAATGTAAGCCATTGTTTAACACGTATCTTGTATATGTAACATCTATGCAACAAGTCGATCTTAGAGCTACGTTGAAAATTGGTATTGGGGTCTTCCATGGGAAGTGGTCTCCAGTTACAATCGCGACATCAAACAAAACAGATAGAGGATATAAAATCGAGATTGAAACGCTTAGAGGTATAGATCCTGTCGATGTCATGAAAAAGGGTATAGAAATGTATAACGATGGACATACACTAGAAAAAATAGAGAAAAAATATAGGGAAAATTTTATGGTATCTGACTAATATTTTATTGATGTTGTCATCAATAAAATTATACTTGAGCTGAATCTATTAGTTTAGAATAAACTGCTAAAGGTATACGTTTTAACGGAACTGTGTAAGGTATTCTTATCAAACAAATATCATTTTCATTACACACTTCAACCTTAATATTATCTCTATATCTTTGCTCATTAAACTGTTTTTTAGTACATCTCGTAAAATTGGGCCATTCATAATGTTGTTTTCCATTATATTCAATAGCTATTTGAAGTTCTTCATTATAACCATCTAATTCTAGTGGATAATTTGTTTTTGGATTTCTTAATCAAGTAGGTCTAACTTTCAAAAATTTGTAATTAGGAAATATCAATTCTAAAAATTCAATGCAGTGTCTTTCTCCTAACGAAGCATAACTCCCTTTGTTTTCAGGAGGAGTTAACCATATTTTAGGAAATTTGGGAAATTGTGGTATAATAGATAATATATGTTTTTGCTTATTTTTAAGATATTTTTTAGCTTCGTCTATTGACATACCGTTTAATTTTGTATAAGTGTCGTTATTTATTTGTTTAGTATCCAATCCCATACATTCGTCTAAATTTATTTTTTCCTTAATAGCTCCAGGTTTATATATTCGTTTTACCGTTTTGTTAGAGCATGTATTCTTAGTATCTTCTGTATCGTAAAATAAACAGCATAAAAGTAACGTTGTAGTTAATAATAACAATATTGGTATATATTTGTTCGTCATATGTCTTTCCTTATGTATTATTTTTTTAATAGAAATTAAGTACACTCATAAACGTATCAACACAATTTAAGAACGAAAAAGATAGACACTTAGTAGGTCGGTATGGTCACAAACTCAAAAAGAATAAGAAAATTACTTCCTAATTCGTCTGTTTATTGGAAATCTTGAAATAGTTAAAATAAGTCTTGTAATAATTTTCCTATTTTAGATACTTTATCTGTAGATAAATCTTGTCTTAATTCTATTATAATTCCTAAACCATCTTTCTCAGCAATTTCTACTTGTATATCGTTTATTGAAGATCCTAAAAGAATATCGACTAGAAAAGAACTGGCTAACGAATTATATACTTTTTTAAGTAACGTTTTATTTGTAGATTTCAAAGGAAGTAATATAATATCGGGATCATGCGATAAATCCCAATTTTCACCGTTAGCGAATGTACGAATTTCCAGTATTACAAACGGTTTAATCATTAATTTTCTTAATTCGTTTCTCATGGGACTATTTCTCCATATCATTCTATTATTATCACATATCATTCTGGGATTTTGAGATTTAACTAACACAGATCTTGGAATTAATGTTTTGATGGTCTGAGCAAATTTATAAGACGAAGGATCGCATATAGGATCTAATATTTCAGAAACTACACATACATGAGGTACTGCGATAATTATATTCATCAAGAATGTAATTCTTTTTAAGTACTATTTTATTTTGTTTTAACATTTGAAGTATCTCAAATTTTCGAAAGCAAAAAAGGATGAAATAATGATAAAACTTTTTTAATTCAAAATATACTTCAAAACATGGATCTTTGGATTAGAGAGCACTTAAATCAGACGAATCCCAACAAGGCTTCCCATTTTTATGGACCAACAAAGAGTTACATCAGTGTTCCTTTAGACGATCAACAAAGATTTTGGATTTATTATTGTGATACTATTAGGAAGGGTAAAAATCCATTTCTTTTTGAATGTATTGGAAACAGAGATGATGTTCAATTGGGATTTGATTTGACACTAAAATTTGAAAGATTGCAAGTGCCTAGCAAAGAAAATGTCGTTACTGATCTGATAGAATCTATCGACAATTATATTCATCATATAATTGGTGTAATTCAAACTACTATGAAACATTATTTCGTGCAATCTCAACAAAATAGTGAATTTATTGCTGCGTATATGAGAAGAGAGGATGACTCTCTTTTGGTTTGGAAACCTAACACAGTAGTATATGCTGGACGCATTATATTTCCTTATGCACGCATTCGAAAAGAATATCTTACTAACTTTCATCATTTTATATTGAATCAACTACAACTGAATGGTGGAAGTCCAGACAAATTTCTAACAATTTCTCCATTGAATGGTTTGGATACACTCATCAAGACCGTATCTGATAATATAAATGAAATGTATGGTTCTTCTGCAGACGAAGATGTGCCTCCTTTTAAGTTACATAAAATGTATGGGTTTTTAAATACAGACGTGATTAACTCCTTAGAATTGGATACGGTGTTTACTCCAACACTTCATTCATCGGTTTCTCAAGGTATTTTACCGCCACACATATTAACTTCGAAAATACTAGATTATTGGTTACCGTTGTTCTTTTCTGCAGGATTTTATAATACACCTTTGAAAGCTCAAGATGGTTTATCGTTGTCTAAAACAGAAGCACCGAGGATTACTTTATCGGTGATAAAAGAAGGTGGTGAATCCGTTACAAATCTCGAACGAGCTAGATTATTGTCTACATTGTTGTCTAGAAGAAGAGTTGAAGAGTATTGGTCGTGGTATGATATTGGTCAGGCATTACATTCAATCGATTCTGGTAAAGATGGACTTAAATTATGGCAATGGGTAACAGGACAGTCAGATTTTAAAGTAGATGATGATTGTGAAAACATATGGTATACTTTTAACGATGATAGCGAAGTAGATATCGAAACATTAGAATATTTTGCATCTAAAGATAACAAAGAAAAACATGATAATTATAGAGAAAATGATATCAAGGAAGCTATTAATATCGCAATTAAAATACAAGAACACACACCTATAGCTAAAGCATTCAAAGCATGTTTTCCATACGATTTCGTGTGTTCAAATTATCAAAGTGGTTCGTGGTATTATTATGATAAATATAGATGGTCGCATATTGATGGTGAGTCTATTTTAATGTGGTATATAAACGAAAAATTCCAACCTAAGCTGGAACAAATGCGAGCTGATATTGCAGTGAAAATAGCAAATAGTAAAGATAAGGAATTTAAAGATAGAAACGAAACACGTATACAGATGATAGGTGAACTTATTAAGAAATTATCTCGTAATAATTTTAAACAGGGATTGTGTAAGGAGCTTAAGATTTATTATCATAACCCTAAGTTTGAACATCATATTAATATGAATTCATATTACACAGCCACTCCGTCCGGGATTATTGATCTTCGAGGAGGTGTGGGAACCGTTCGTCCAGGTAAACCGCAAGATTATATTACAAAAACGACTAGATATCCATACCCATCTACATATACATGGGAAACTCCAAACGTCAAGAAAGTGTTAGAATACATAGCTCAAGTATTTAGAAATATATCGCTAAGAAAATATTTTTGGAGATTGGTATCGTCTTTGCTATTAAGTGGCAATAATGATAAAATATTCCCTATATTCTCAGGTGGGGGTGATAATAGTAAAAGTATACTAGTAAGATTGATAGAATCCGCGTTGGGTAATTATGCAGTGAAATTACCAACTTCGTTAATTACTGAAAAACGAACTGCAGCAGACTCTGCTACACCAACGTTGATTCATTCTCGAGGAGCCAAAGTCGCATTCTTACAAGAACCCAATCCAAAAGATAGTATTCAATCAGGTACAGTCAAGGAACTTACTGGTAATGATAGTATTTATGTGCGAGATTTATTTCAGAAAGGTGCTAAAATTGTCGAAATGGAAATCACAGTTGTTCCTATATTGATCGCTAATAAGATTCCGGTAATTCCAGATTGTCAAAAAGCTATATGGAATCGTACGAGAGTTCTTGATTTTTTATCTATTTGGACTTCTGACGCGCCAGACGATGAAATGGAACAATTTAAACAGGGTATATTCAAAATAGATACGTTTTTCGACCGCAAAATATCCTCGATGGCACCAGCTTTTCTATGGATTATGGTTCAGAAATATGCCGAATATTATGAACATGGACTGAATGATCCTAAAGAAGTATTGCAGGCAACTGAAAATTTCCGTGTTGCTAACAATTACTATATTCACTTCACACGCGATTCTGTCAGACAGGTTATCAACGAAGAGGGAGTTGTGGATTTATCTGCTTCTGTAACGTTGGACGAATTATTTAACGTATTTAAATCGTGGTATAAAGATCAACAATTTGGAAATAAAATACCAAACAAAACAGAATTCAAAGAAAATATAGAAGGTATATGGAAAGAAAAGGCGGATTATGATAAGAAATGGTATGGTATTCAATTGATTAGCCAAGCCAATACCCTTGGTTCGTTATTGTCTTTTTAGATTAATATTATTCAATCCTTTGATTGAATAATAAATTATGATTTGTTGATATCCGGTGGTTCTATATGTCTATATAAATTTATATTAATTGTATATGGATATGACGTGGATACTTCCTGTTGTGTGTTAACTACTTCTTTATCGATGATGTCTGAAGATCTGGATCTTCTATGATGTTTTGATTTCTTATTTATTTCGATTGGATTACTCCTTTTTCTCCAATCCCCATCGACAGGCCTTAACCTAGGACCTTTCCAAAAATCCCTTTTTGATGTTGGTACCAATATGACATTTGATGGTTTTTGTGGTATACTAAACTTGCGAGTATTACTAGGAGGATCTTCGGGCAAATAACCTTTATTTATAAGTTGTTCCCTCGATAAGAACACAGTATCGTCGCTATGTTGAGAACGAAATAGCCATCCGTGCTTAAATTTTCTCACGATATAATATTGTGATAAATCGGTCGGTATTTGAGACCATTCTTTATATGATGACATATCGCTTCGGGCAGTCATCTTTTCTTCAAACACAAAAAAAAATATGTTATCATATTTTCTACAACTAAATTAAAATGTTTAAAATACTTTCTTTTAGTTACGACGTGTTCAATAATACTTCGGGATAGGGTAAAGAACTCCGTTGTTTGTATGAGAATTTAAATTCTCACACAATGATCTATGTTAAACTTATGAATAAGAACAAAACTATCTAAATATAACAATGAGAAAAAATTTTCACATTTAGGTAGACGCTCATTTTGGCAAGATTTGTTCCTTTTCTAATTTATCTTTTGCTTCTATAAGATTTTTCACACCACCTACAAGGAACAGTATATGGTTTTTATCTTGTATAGCTTGTTTTTTTATTTGAGCTGCTTCTCTTTTTGCTTCTTTTATAATGCGTGATGCAGAGATTTTTGCATCTTGGATAATTTTCTTACTCTCTTCTACGTTTTTCTTAGCATCTTCCTTTATTTTTTCTATACTAAATTCCTCATTTTCGATATAAACTAGGTATTCTATAACTTTATGAATATTTGGTCGAATATCACTGTCTGATTTATTAGTATACTCAAACATTAATTCTTTCCTGAAGTTAAGATAGTCTACGATGTTTATTTCTTTGTCTGTCATTCTTCTTTAGTTAATGAATACTTTGTTATTATATGTTCATATTTTGAAAAATTGTTGTCTCTGATATCAAAAAATGGTTCCTGTTTGTAATAAGATATCGTAGGCCAAAAATGTTGTTCTAATTATGAATATAAATTAGAACAAATGTGTGAGTTAAAACTATTTTCAAAAACATCTAAAGATTATAAACAATACAAATGTCTGAGAGGAGCTATTATTATATTGGAAGGTAGTATAGGTGTTGGTAAAACCACATTAGGTAATAAATTATGTGAATTTTTAAATAAAATAGGTCTTGATGCCCGCTTTTACAAAGAATTTGTTAATGAATCATTGCTTAAATTATATATTAATAATATGAAAAAGCATGCATTCTCATTTCAATCAATCATGGCTAGAGAGCGTAGACATATTTATTTAAACGCTGTTGAATACTCAAAAACTGGAGGAATTTCCATTGTGGATAGAGGTTTAATAGGTGATTATGTATTTGCTAAAATGCAAAAAGATAAGAATTTCATTGATGACGATGAATGGAAAGTATATGTTGATTTAGTAAGTACAGAACTTCCAGAACCTAGCATGGTATTATATATGAGAGCTATTCCCGAAATTTCATTCTTGAGAATGAAACATAGGAATAATGAATCAGAGAAATCGGGATATACGTTAAAATATTTTGAAGATTTACACAAAACATACGACGAAGTGATTAAGAATTGTAAATATAATCACACAACATTAGATTGGAATAAAGATTTGCAAGAAATAACAGATGATAAATGTCGTAGTGTTTTTGATATTTTATTGCAATTGCAATAATAAAACTTTAAGAAAATTATAATATTATGAAAGACAGAAGCGATGTTTGGTAGAGGAAAACCAAAATATATAAAACAGTTTCAGACAGACTATACTTTGAAAGAACGTACACAAATAGCTAATAATATATTATATAAATACGATAATTTAATTCCAGTTATTATAGCTCCTGTTAATAAAGATAATATTCCACAAATTAGAAAAAATAAATTCTACGTTCCTAGAGATAACACTACTGGATGTTTTATGGCACAATTACGAAAGCATATTAACATTTCGAGCATCACATCATTGTTTTTATTTGTAGGAAATAATATCGTTCCAATGAATTCTATCATGGGTATGGTGTATGATAAGTATAAAGACACTGATAAAATATTATATATAGAATATTGCGATCAAGAAACGTTCGGTTGAAATCTTCATTTATAAAATGAAGATTATGAAAATACTTGAGAAATAGCCTCCTTTATTTGCACGGGATCGCCTGAATATTTTTTGGTATACTCTCCCAATATATAAAGTTCAGACGCACAATCATAACAATGACATTGTTTTTCGGGAAATTTTACACCTTCTACATTCTGGAAATATGTAGTCCGTTTATATATATTATGATGAAACAGTACGCTTTCATATATCGCATTATCATAAATAGTAGAACTTCGATTATCTGTAACAACTAATCGAGTTTCGGTAGACGTTGCTCCCACCCACGGTTGAATATATATTGTACCCTTCAAATATATAGTTTGTCCTGGGGTATATGGTAGTTTAAATTTCAATAACGATGCGAATGGATCAAGTATTCGAAGCCATTTCCATTGATTCATCATGTCTTCTTCTATCAATTCGTTGTTTTCCTTACTAGATAAATCCATTTCAAATCTACGAACATCACTAATAAATAAAATTCGTTTGTTACGATATTTAGATGCCAATACTTGAGATGTATGAATTGTGAAAAATTTCTTATGTACTTCACGTTTATCTGTAGTTTTTATAATTCTGTCGAAATCACCCGGATCGTATAATATGAAGTATAACGTAGGAAACAATATACTTAGAAGAGTGTGATGTGATCCTGACGCAGCACCTGCATATATAATAATATCATTATCTTCTGCATATTTTGTAAGAAATTCTATTTCCATAATTAATAGTTTTCGTTGGCCAAAATGTAAAACAGTTTTTACCTCAGCTGTACGTCGTTTATATTCACTTCTAGGATAGGTCTTGTCATCATTAATATCTAAAATATATCTATCAGATCCCTTGAGTCGCGAGTCTTTTAATAGTGTTCTACCACATACATATACTTGTCGTATATGTTCATTTTCAATAAATGTTTTTAATTCATCGCCTTCTAACGATGCTTTAGTCTGTTCTAATTTTCCAACATCTTTAATTCGTTGTTGTTTGGTTATTACTGAACCGGGTTTCGAAGTACCTCTAAATCCCCTAGGTTTAGAAGTTGTCATGTTTATATTTATTTTCTATTTAACGATCTTATTTTTAATCAAAGTTATTAAAAGAATTTTTATATAATTAAAATGTCCTCGATAACGTTTTATCCTTTTCATTGGTTCGAAGATAAAGCATGGAAATCTGTTCAAGTTTTTGGTAGACTTGAAGATGGCAAATCTATATATGTTCGTGTCGGATTTAGACCCTATTTTACTATCAGATATAGTGATAACGTGGACGGAGCCGATATAGATGATTTTAATTTGTTCATCGATGATGAAACACCTATTTTAAGTAATGATAAAATCCAAGATAATATATATCGTTATTATGTTAAAGATAAGAACGATTATTACGAAGCTATTAAATTTTTCAAAGATAATGAAGAAGTTGACATATTGGATAGATACCAAAATATTAAAAGTAAGTTCTTTTCAAAATATCAAATCCATCCAGGAACGTGGGTTAACGCGACAGATCTTAAAACATTATCTTACACGATTACACA
>Ga0307377_10007315_pt1 | contig 11419 bp, 17 predicted proteins | sample TR3MG_FD_202535 | JGI IMG/M metagenome (GOLD analysis project Ga0307377, IMG submission 202535) | Soil microbial communities from Risofladan, Vaasa, Finland - TR-3 | ecosystem: Environmental > Terrestrial > Soil > Coastal area > Acid sulfate soil | place: Finland: Risofladan, Vaasa | collected...
GTGTTGATCTGACAGAGATATTCAATTCAGTAGCTAACAAATATGAAATAGATTTTTCGGATGTCCAGGGGCAGGAGAATGTTAAGCGTGCACTGGAGGTAGCTGCTGCCGGAGGGCATAATATTATAATATTATATACTATTCTATTGTTTAAAATCCCGATGTTATATTATTGTTATTCAGGAATGTAATAAAATCATCTTTGAAATAGTACCTCCCAATTATGAATTTAACAAACTTGCAATTTAATGATTCAAAACAATTTAAAAAGGAGGAAGCTATGGAAACAAAAATCATTATCAATGCGTATGGTAAGCCGGTGAAAATGGTCAAACAAGATCTGCCGGGAATCTTTGCCGGTGTCGATTCATGGATAGAGCAAGGTGCTTACGATGCAGTTGAAAGGCAACGGGTGGCGGAGGCATGGAAACGAAAGGAACAAAGAGATAAACGAAAAATGAAATTGAAACCTTATTGATTTTAGGAACCCGACTGTTTCCGGTCGGGTTTTTTATTTGCACAATACCGGAATATTTCCGAAATTTGTTATCAGCAGCATTTCCTATCATTTTCGGGGCTTGCCCTGAATCATATTGCAGCGAGACACTTCCTTTTTAGCACGAGGGATTTTTCAATATGGGGATGCTGCTTTTATTTTAAATCATGAAATCAGTGCTGACTATCTTATAATTTAATTATTAATCTCGAACATCAACTGTTAATATTTCATAGAAAACAATATTTTTAATACCATTATCTGTTTTTAGTTCAATATCAGTAGGATATTCCTCATCCCATACAATTCCAGCCTCATCAAATACTAATCTATCAACTTTATAATCAACGACATAACCTGAAATTATTTGATTGTTTTTTAATGTGATATTTAAAGCAATGTTTGAAGACCTATATTTCAAAATTTTCTTTATTTCATCAAATTGTATTGATGGTATAGTAACTGGATGATTTTTATACTTAGTAGAAATGAATTTAGGTGATTCCATAACAATATTATTTTATGTGATTAAGCAAATTAAGAAATATTTCCTAATATTACAATTATAGCAGCATTTCCTAACATAGTACTACCAGCAGACATGTAGTATTATAATACAGGGAGACATATTTCCTTAGTAGCACAAGGATTCCAACAGAAAATGCTGCTTCTTTTTTAAATTATACTCTATTAAAGTTCCATCCTAATTTTTCTGCAATGTCATAAGGAGATCCATTAATTGTAAATTGGCCACCAGAGATTAATCCTAATCTGGTATTCATTTCCATACCAGAAATTGATTCAACATGTGCTGGATTAACAAAAAGTGCACACTCGTTTGAGTTGTCATCAATGTAACTTAACTTAACAAATTCCATTTCTTTAAATATTAAAATTATTCACAAAGGTACTGAATTCTAATTTAATCATTTTTTATACTCTACTCCTCTTAAATTGTTTAACTTAGTATTATACATTTCAGCTATGGAAAGGGTCAAAACATATTTAACTTTGTTTCTACTTATTCTTTCTTTTCTTGGATATTCCTATTATAACTACAACAAAAGGGCTAAGGCAATTAAAACGGTTGAAGTATTTCAACAACATCAAAATTTTAAAAGAATTTGGCATCTAAAGGAAGGCCATTTTAATATATTTGACAGGATTCTTGGTGAAAAAAATCAATATGATTTCATTTTTATAAGCCCAGGAACATCTTTTTATTCTAACGATAATAAGTATTGGGTTCATGCGTGTAGTTGGAGTGATCCATTAAATGCCAAAGAAATATATTATTATACAATTAAAAGAGATAGCAATCTAATTAAAGTGTGGTATAATGATTTATTTTGGGTTCCTCAGGATAGTGATGTTTTAATAATTGACGAAATCAAAGGAACTGAGATTGAACGAGTTGATAATTGGATAAAGAAAGAAGGAAAGAAGGAACTTCTTCCATATATTGAATGATACAAAGTCATCATAAAATTTTACCCCTAGCATTAAGTTGGTAGGGGTTTTTTTATGTTCTACAGTTCCGGGTACTGCGTACGTTAAAAAATCTACCAGTTTTGAACACTGTTTAAGCCATTATCTCCCTCCGGCCTGTATAAACCCTTGTCCGAATGTTCCCGAAAGCCGAAAAATGGTTGAATTTGAAATTGAATTTTTGAAATTTTTATATCAGGGGTTTTTAATCCTATTTATATATGTTGTCCTATGATAGTTTATTTGACCTTTCCCCGGTCTATGAAGGGGAATGTTTTGAAAGTAAAATATTTTTCTACGTTCTAAAAGACGGCATCGGCAGCCGTTCAGTTCCCGAATGCGCCGGATGGGACAGCCCTCTGTCTGTCAACGACTTATCATAATGATTCTAAATAGCATGGACGTTCTGAAATAATTCATTTTCGGCATTGCCGTTCATAGGTAATATACGATCTTCGTATTGTTGGTTAAGTCGTTAACCAGCTGAGTGTTGCGAGGATCAACACCTACGCAAGTGCCGTAAACACTGGAGGGGATGGAGTAACCCGCCAAAATGTATTTCTCCTAAATCCTTAAATAAAGGTGAATAACAACGGATAAGGCACGTTTCAGACGTATGCCGCAAGTGCAGCCTTATTCACCTATAACAAATGGTAAACGTTCATTTACCAATTAATTAATTAATCATTATTCACTAATCTTTATTTATCATGGCAACAAGTAAATCAACATCCAAGGCTCAGTTAGCTACTGACAAAGCTCTTTCTAACATTGCTAATGCTACTACAAAGGAAGCAAAGGACAAAGCTATTAAGGACGGTGCTAAAGCAATCGTTGAAACAGTAAAAGAAATTAAACCAACGATGTTTACCCGGATTCAGGCCGTTGGTATAATTATGAAAGCTAATCCCGATGCTACCAAAGAAGTTATTTGTAACAAGGCTGATAGCTTATTTATTAAGAAAACAGCGTCTGCTTCAAATATCAAAGAGACTGAAACGCAATATTCGAAAGCAGTAAATTTCTTGAAAGGATATAATTCAAAGTAATCATGGAGACACGGTTTATATCCTATTATAGAATCAGCACCCGGAAGCAATCCGCTTCCGGGTTGGGATTAGCAGCACAAAGGAACAGCGTAATGAACTATATTAAGTTTAACGGTAATATCCTTGTCGCTGAGTATACGGAGCAGGAAAGCGGAAAGAATGATAAACGACCAGAGTTATTGAAAGCTATCCAAAAGTGTAAAGAACTGGATGCTATACTTTGCATAGCTCGTCTTGACCGCTTATCACGTAATTTATCTTTTATTAGCAACCTTCTTGATTCTAAAGTCCGGTTCTGTTGTGTAGACATGCCGGATGCTACTGAATTAACAATTAGCATCTTTGCTAGTCTTGCTCAATGGGAAAGAAAGCGGATTAGTGAACGTACAAAGGATGCTTTACAAGCTAAAAAGAAAAGGGAACCGGATTGGAAGCCCGGAACTAATAACTTTACTGATGAAGGATCAGCCAAGGGACGTGCTACCATACAACTTAATATTATCAACGATCAGGCTGTCCGTCATGCTTATCATTTTATTAAACCTTTGAAGGATGCTGGATACAGCTATCAAAGTATTGCAACTATGCTAAACGATGAAGGATATAAAACAAGGACTGGTTGTAGCTTCTATGCTAGCCAGGTTCATAGTATATGGAAAAGGTTTGAAGTGAAAGAGACATGAGACATTGAGCTGTTTGGTCAGCAAAATTGAATAAATTCACGATGCTATCTATGATTTTTGGGAGTGCTCCCTACCTTTATTTGGAATATCCCCTATCAATGGGACGAGTACATCATATATCGTACTGAGCTAAGGGACGTTAAGCATATTTTTGGGGGAGTAATTTTACCCCTTTTGATGATTTGGAATAGTTTAGCGGAAATTGAGCCTAATTTATTGATAATTAACATATCATATTATAAGAGAACTTATCTAAAAATCCTGATTTTCGATGAAAAATATATTTATTCCCTAAATTCATATAATTTACCTATCATACTATTAATCTATTTCCTATATATTATCTATCTATTTTATATTTATTTCCCTTTCCTTTTCCCTTCTTTCGTACTAACTAGCGGAAATTGATTATATAGTATTAATAATCAGTAAAATAGAGGGTAAATAAATTTACTTTATTTTTATATCAAATCCTGTATGTTTATGATACGTCCGTTTCATCACTTCATAAAGTTTATCACGGTATTGTTCTTGTACGATAAAGCTATCATGAATACATAATATCGGGATATTTTGTTTTGCAAAGTAGTTTACTACATCTAGAGCAATTTTGGAATCTTTATTCATTATCCGCATTCCGGTATCTTTCCCCTTACAGAAATATTTGGCAATAGGTTCATGAGCGATTTTAAATTTATCTATCAATGTCCTAGCTCTTGTAATACCTATTTTAACCAATATCTCTCTTTCGCTAGAATTAAGACGTAACCAGTTATTTGCGGCTTTCTCTGCTGTTGTTTCGTCCTTAGCATTTAACATACATAACAATATCTCTTTTAAAAACGGTCTTAGTTCCGGCCTTCTATCAATAACACTATAAGGATCACGGCGACATTGAATCCCTTCTTCAGCATAAAGTAAGTTAGGATGAAGGCCACTGTAATCTAATTCAACTATTGAATCCCCATTAATTGTAATTTCTTCACGTTCTTCACCGGATAATCCCTGATAGTGCTTAAAGCCTCTTGTATGTAGTCTTCCATACCAAGTAAATTTCTCCTTAAAAATAGCCAACAGAAACGCATTAAGTTTATAATCCTGGTATCTTATATCCGCTTTACTGTTAACTAGGTTTAAACGTGTTAGAATCGTGCGAATTCGCCAAGTTTCGGCTGTATCTTTATATTCCTTTAATTTTTCTTTGGAATCTTTAAGAATTACCAGTTCAGTTGGTTTGTATATTACTCCCAAATTATATTCTGGAAAGTAATCTAATAGTTTATCAGTTGCAGCGATTCGGGTCATCCTTGAACCTTCTTCAATGTAATATCCTTTTTTCATTTCAATAAATTTTTCTTTGTTTAATACGGAAAGCAATTCCTTAATGTTGGAATAACTGGAATTGTTGTATCGTGTCTTTTTCCAGTCCTTTTCAAATAATGAAATGCTTATAGGTTTTTTTATCTGATCAAAGAGGTTAGCAAGTAGTGTTTCAAAATCCTTTTGTTTTTGTTCCTGCTTATATCCTCCTTGTAGTTTTAGCGACTTAAATAATTGATCTGACAGAATTTTGAGTCTATTATTTAAGAATTTATCAGGATTATATTTAACTGCATCTTGCCAATAAGCTCCTGATTCCTTATATCGGGCTAAATCTTTTAACGCTGTTAAATATACTCCCTTCATTATTTCCCTTTATCTGGTTACTTTTCCGCTTCGTAAAAGAAGTCCGGGCGGATTGGTAGGAAAAGGAGACCAATCTTTTCAGCGTCGACAGCCTAGCCCGGACAGATTTATTTTATGAAAGATCAATCATTTAATCAAATTTTGTTCTTTTTCTTTTAACCAAAAACTTGTCACAGTTCATGCAAGTTATTTTTGCTTCAGTGGACAAGTCCCGGATTATCTCATGATTTACTTTTTTAGTTATTGTATATCCAGCATCGAAAATAATCTCATTCAATGTTCCACAATGCGGACAAGCTATGAAGTGAGAACGGATCATACACTGATGATGTTTTGTTAACCATGTATTTTTGGCTTCTATTGGATCCTTATTTTCATCAATTTCAATGAAGGTCAACGGTTTATCGTAAACCTTGACGAGTTTTTGATTTTGCATCGGTTACTCTTTGTAAAAACTTAGAATGTTTCGGAGGACAAAGCGGTTGATGACATACCTCACAAACAAGACCTTCTTTAAATGCCGCTTGTTTCGTAATCGGTTTGTTCTTATCATAATAAACAGCTTCATCCTTTACTAAGCAGGTGAGGCAATAAACTTCAGATTCTTCACCCCTGTATCCTCTTATTGGGGTGCTTGTGTTTTTGACTTTTCCCCACGCACGGGGTGATAATGTTCTTTTCATATTTTCTAATCTTCATCATAATCATAACAAAGTTTTGCAGCGCTGTCCGTATGACCAGCCTGTCCTATAATGAGGGCTGTATTTTGATATCCAGTACCTCTGTCGGCACTTGTACCTGTAACCTCAGTACTGGTTACGTTTGACCATGCTTTATCTTGAGAGAGGTCAAATTGGGAACACTCATAATACTTCCAAGTTCCGTCACCGTTGTCGGATTTGTATGTTATAAAACCATTACTATTTGAGGATGAACCTACTGCGTAATTATGGGCAGTTGAGAAGTGTCGTACAGGACGAACATGGTCACCAGTTCCCTTGTTAGTTGCTTGATAAGTTCCGTTCAGCATGGTCGTTTCATATGCTTGTGTAGAATTATATTCTGTTGACGACCAATAATAATCATCATCGAACCAGCCAATACCACCAGCTCTCAAATTATCATACATGTCGTCAAGTTCCTGTAAAGAAGGTAAATACCACCAATAAGCAGTTTGTAATTTGCTTGAACTTGAATAATCACTTTCATCACCCATTACTGCCTTAACTCTATAATAATACACTGTATTTGCTGTTAAGCCTGTCACACTATAAACGTCAACAGTATCAACATCAAGTCCGTTATATCCGGCAACATGACTGGAAAAATCGCTAGCAGTCGAAACATATAACAAATACGATTGTGCGCCTCCTTCAATTTTACTCCAAGTTGCTAAAAAATGAGTTCTGCCAAGGTAATGAGCATCACCTATAACTGGTACAGGTACAGGAGTTGGTGTCCCTCCATAATTCCTAAACTGGCGTTGATTGTAAATTAAGTGACCAGTTGAGTATAAAGCAAAATAATAGGAATCAAACTTAGAAGTTACTGCTTGATCAAATAAATCTACCATATTAGAATTAACAGTATATGACGCCGGAGTTGTTGTACTTACTGTATTCCCGACTCCGCTAATAGTAGAGGCAGAAGCAAATTCTAATCCGAGTAAATTACTTGTAGCTGTAAAGTAACCACTTCCAGTATTTACTAAGGTAACATCCGGGAAGGAAGTAGCGTAATTAGTTACAAATAGCGTTACTGTGGTTTCATTATCGTCTAACCATGTCATTACCTCTGAATGACCGTTGATAGTCACAGTGCAGTTTGCTGCAACAGTACTCTTAAAAAACGTATCTGTTTGACCAACTCCGTCAGGCCTAACAGCATCTACAATGTCCCTTAAACCGAAAGTCAGGGTATTTGGTACTGATTGCCCAAAAGCACCTATGAAGATGCATAAGAATAGAATCAATAATTTTAGTGTTTTCATAGCTTTAATTTTCAATTTAGTTTAGCGATATTATTCACTTTTTGATCAATAAGCAGGATTAGTTCCTTGTTCAATCGTATATCCTCTTCCAGTTGCTTCTTGATTTCCACCCATCGAGTTGAATTACTTGCCAGACGTGTAATTGCTTCCTGTAGTTTCTTATTGTCCTCCATAGCTTTATATTTTTTCAACCTTGACAGCTTGATAAGTATTCGGCTTGTTGTGGCTTTCGATCACCTCAAATTTCACCCTGTCGTCTTTGCAGATTGATAAGCTTTTCAACCCCGTATAATGAAAGAAATATTCAGCTTCTGAATTCTGGTCTTTGATAAATCCGAATCCTTTTGCTGTATCATAAAATTTTATTTTACCTGTTTCCATTTTTATATAGTGTTTATTGAAACTTTAAAAAAGGGGGTGGCGCATAGAACATCCACCCCCAGTGAACTAACCAGTTTTACAATTATGGAAACCAACGCTATTCTTCTGTTTCTGTTACTTCTTCAGGGATTGTTTCTAAATGGTTTGTAACACCTTCGGGCCACTTAGGAAGTAAGTTTCTGGGAACTTTTCTACCTCCTGAGAAGGAAGTATAAAATCGGGGAATTTCTTCACCTTTCTTTTTTGCTTCCTCCTGCATTGCTTTTAATGTTTCAGCATCTCTTATCTTCATATCTTCTTGCCAATCCGCAGCAAGTTGACGAAAATCTGGAACGGACATCCCGTTGAAGGGTGAGCGACTGTCCCGGATTATCATCACCCCTCTTACTTTTTCTACTATCTGACCGTCAATCTCAACAAGTACACCATCACGAAGTTGACCCGTACAAATGCATCCGTACCGCAACACAGCTTGATCATCTTTATCCTGTTCAGTATTTGCCAACGAATCTAGACGTTCCTGAATTTTTGCAAGTTCCTCCGTATATATATCAAGCCGGGCTTCTAGTATCAATTTTTCTTCAAGCATGTTTTCCGGCATTTGGTCTTCAGACGGGACTTCCAGACCTTCGTTGATAGCTTGCATTTGTTTTGAACGCCAGCGTTTCTTAAATTCCTTTATCTCTAATTTGATTGCGGGAATTTTGGCAACATAATCCACTCCTTTTCGCTTGTAATTTCCTTCTTCATCTTCTCCAATGAGTTCAATTTTTACGGCTTCTAAATTTCCTGCATCAAAAAGTATATTGTGTACTGATCCGACTCCAAGACCACTGGGGCCGGGTCCAAGTATCTGCGAATTATTTTTTAGCCGCAAATACTTTCTATCATAGGCGGGTTGATCACCTGTTGGATACCTTCTTTTGCTCATAGTTTTATAGTTTTATGGTTTAATTAATTTTCATTGAAAGAAGCAGGGAACAAAGGTTCCAAATCTGTTTCCTCTTGATCTTCTTCAATTTCCCTTGTCCCCAAAGGATATAAAGGTTCTAGCTGATCATCATCGTCTTCAGAATTGTTATTCTGTGCAGTTCTAGTCATACCACCGAGGTATCCCGACTTATTTATGATAATAAGTCCACCTTTTTTTGCTGTTGTTGTTTTCATTTTTTTCCTCCTTTTTATTTAGTTATTATTAGTTCTCCTTCTTTTTTTTACATCATTCTCATTGTTTGAAATATTTATCTTTTCTTTTTCCTGTTTTTCTTCTACCATCAGGGAAACCAGTGTTTTCAGATATTCATTTACCATTAACAAAAAGGACTTTTGTTGTTCGGCCTCTAATCCGCTGACATTAAGTAAAGCTTTGCGGAGTTCTTGTTCAGCTGACTCCCAGGATTTTTCCCGGACAGGTTTTAATCCGCAAGTCGAAAGCCAGTCTATTTTTTCTGCAAATACAATTTCAATTCTTTTGCGGACGTCTGATTGAGGTATTGTTTTATGTGTTTCAATATTATTAATGGTTGTTTCGGTAAGCTCTGTTTTTGAAGCTAGTTGCTTTTGAGTTATACCACGAGTCAAACGCAAAGTCTTTAAATCTTTCATAGATTCAATTCTTTAGTTGATTAAAAATATGGTCGAGGGATTAAAATCACTTGCACGTCTAGCAAGCAATCCGGGGACTTAATAACAGAAACAAAATTACGAAATTTTAACGTAAACTCAAAATAAATCTCAATTCCCTTACCCTTAGTAATACGTTGTCAACGTGAGAAATAGGGCTTAAAAAAAGTTATTAACTGTATATAAATAATTTAACTAATTTTACATATCATGGACTCAATTAAAGCTTACAGCTACATCAGATTTTCTACACCTGACCAAATTAAAGGGGATTCTTTAAGGAGACAAAAAGAAGCCTCTGAACGGTACGCAAAGGAACACGGTTTAATTTTAGATGATAGTCTGAAATATCAGGATTTAGGGTTGTCAGGTCGCAAAGGTATTAATAGGATTAAAGGTGCATTGGGGACATTTTTAACAAATGTTGAATCCGGTAAAATTGAAAAGGGCAGTTATCTCTTAGTAGAAAATTTGGACAGGCTAAGCCGGGAACAAGTTGATGATGCTTATGATCAGTTTAGAAGCATCATCAAAGCTGGTATAACAATTGTAACCCTACAAGACGGAATGAAATATTCCACGGAAAGCATAAGAGCTAATTTTACACAACTTATTATTAGTATTACTTACATGGCTAGAGCTTTTGATGAAAGCGAACGTAAAAGTCAGCGAATTTCAGAAGCTTGGGAACAGAAGCGACAAAACGCCAATAAAGGAGGCCTTAAAATGTCCGCTAAAGCTCCGTTGTGGTTACGGCTGTCCGAAGATAGGAAAGTGTTTATTCCCATTCCGGAGGCCTGTAAAACTGTGGAATTAATTTATCGGTTGAAGTTAGCGGGGAAAGGATTAGAAAGTATTGAAAAGGAATTAAATCAACGTACAGACGTTTGGAAGCCTCCGTATAATAAAAAGCGGAAAACATCAGGTTGGCGAAAATCATATATTGCTAAGATTCTAAAATCTAGAGCTGTTATTGGCGAATTTACACCCCGAAAAAAGGGTGTACTAGAATTACCAATAAGCAATTATTATCCACCCGCTATTGATACAGAATTATTCTACAATGTACAAGCTGAGTTTAAAGGAAAGTTTTTAGGAGGCCAAACCGGAAAAGCAACAAACCTATTCACTCATGTTGTTCATTGCGGAATATGTAAAGCCCCGATGCATTTTATTGATAAAGGTAGTTCACCTAAAGGAGGTCAATATTTGCATTGCGATAATTCCCGCAGAAAGTTACAATGTACCGCCAAATCCGTTCGGTACGATGAATTTGAGAAATTGTTCTTTGCTAATTTTGAGGAATTAAATATTTCAGAACTTTTACCGGATAAGGACAAACAGATAATTCAAATAAACGATCTAAAAAGGAAACAGGTATCAAATAATGAAAAGTTAAAAGAACTTTCTGACCAATTGGAAAACTTAACAAATGCTATTAGTGAAACTAAAGATGAAAGAGTAAGGACAACATTAAACAATAGACTTATAAAGCTTTTTGATGAAAAGGAATCCATAACTAATTGGGATAACGCAATTACAATGCAATTACAAGGCCTATTAGAGGAATCCAAAAGAATGACTTCAAATATAAATACCGCTAAAGAGGTATATAGTTTAATTGAGGGATGTAAGGATGAAAAAGAGCTGATTGCATTACGTTTGAGGCTTCGCATGGAAGTCCGGAAATTGATAAGTACTATTGAAATTTATCCTTTAACAGAGGACTACAAGCAATTTGAGGAAGTTGAACCTGGGATTATCCAAACAATGCGAAGTAAGTATATTGACTATGTTAGGATTCGTTTTAATGGGACTAAAAATACAAGGGTGTTATACTTAAAGAGTGGGTTTGAGATAGTTTAAATACTAGTATTTAGAATAGTATATAACATAATAATATTATGCCCTCCGGCAGCAGCTACCTCCAGTGCACGCTTAACATTCTCCTGCCCCTGGACATCCGAAAAATCTATTTCATATTTGTTAGCTACTGAATTGAATATCTCTGTCAGATCAACAC
>Ga0307377_10007317_pt1 | contig 11416 bp, 16 predicted proteins | sample TR3MG_FD_202535 | JGI IMG/M metagenome (GOLD analysis project Ga0307377, IMG submission 202535) | Soil microbial communities from Risofladan, Vaasa, Finland - TR-3 | ecosystem: Environmental > Terrestrial > Soil > Coastal area > Acid sulfate soil | place: Finland: Risofladan, Vaasa | collected...
TACCTCCGTGTCTTCCGGGAAATGTTGAAATGGAAAATATATCTTTTCTTTTTCTGACTCTCCCAACTACTTTAATTATTCCTTCTGATATCTTATCTGATACTATAAGCATATCCTCAGCAGGATAATAACTAAATTTAATATTATCACCCTCTACTCTATTCATTATTTTTGCGATGTGTTGAATTTGTTTTGGTGGTGGTGGAATTATTTTAAAACATCTATATTTCTGTTCTCTGAACGCTTCTTGAACATAATCAGCATATGGCCAGCATACTCTACTACATGAAGCGTAAACTAAGCATTTTTTTGTACACGGAAACTCTAATCTTTTGTAGTCCATTTTTCATTCCTTGAATACTTAACAACAAAAGTTATGGTATCATTTGATAGCTTCCCATGATGTTTCCGTAATATATCAAGCCAGTCAAAAAAATCCGAACACCACTTGCTACAGCATGCCTTAGTTAGACATCTGTAGCAAGCGTGTTTGGTCGGATCAGTTAGGCTTGGCTTCTGATTGGGTCTAGAAACTCTATATTTGCCCATGATTTCCTCGTTCCGTCGAATATCCACAGCTCCGGAAGTCCAGTTTTATCATTGTCCAAATGGAAATGAATTTGATCTTCATCTACTCGAATATTTACGGTTCCAAAGTTTGGATGAGTTCTTAACTGGTATGGCAACTGGATTTTCAACTTTTTGATCTCGAAATCTGTTACGTTTAATGTTGGTTTTGACATATCTTCTCCTTTCTAAGTTAGAGATTAACACCAATGTTGCGAAGAATATAATAAGCAAAAACTGCACGCACAGCGCCCCTGTATAGAATAGAAGGGTCCGTATTAGAAATCGCAATATCTCCATCTTTACTATCTCCTTTGTCCTCTTTAATAGTTTTGATTCTGGCAATGAAAGTTATTGGATTGATGGATCCTTTTTTAATAACCTCAACTGTTATATGAGCATTTCGATAGTCCTTTTCATAGATATGATGGGCATAATTATTTGTAGTTACAACCCCACCAGTATTGAAATTCTTTTCAATGTTTTCTATGAGAAGTTCGTATCCGCCCGATTCATACTGCGCAGTAATGGACTTCAGTTGATTTTTAGTTCCGAATACATAATATGTTTTTATGATATGCTTTTCACCATCATACATGTAGAATGGGTGGCATACTCCTCCATCACCACATTCAAGAGTCCATTTTCCAGATGCCTCCGGTTTATCATAAAATGTATTAAGAGTTTTTTCCACAGTCTCAACTGACTTTGTCCATGGAATATTTAAAGCATCAATATACTGGTCCTCAAAATGATAGACGGTTTGATTTTTCGCCTGCACAATAAATATTCCAACGAATAACGAAAGAATACTTGCTGTAATTAGAATTTTCTTTAACATAATTTTCTCCCTTTATTAATTTATTAATTATATAGGAATATAAATATTCCTTTAACTTGGGTCAAATACTGTTGTTCCTTCATGACAAACATGACAAAGCGGCCGGAGTTTAATTCCACAGCCATAACAATCAGGACAAAAGTTTTCACCCACCCTTTTATTTGGAGTACTGATGTATGTTTTGGTACCTCCATAGTCAGATAGTATAGTGACTGGACCTTTTTTATTACGAACATAATTTATAACATCATGTAAATTGATCATATAGTTTTCTCTTTGAGTAGCCCTGTTTACCCAATCTACTATTCCCGATCCTCCACATCTTAAACATATCACCGCTGATCTGATATATTCATAGACATATTTTATATCTCTATGCTCATGATTTATTTTATTGAATTGCGAAAGTGTCATATCATATATGAAAAATATGTAATAATTGATACATACTTCAAGACCTTCAAGATTTGTATTGTGGGCATGGGTAGGGCTGACATACTTCCATTGGGTAATTCGGAGTGATTTCTTTTCTAGCGGGATTAAATCAGATCTTTCTGATTTTTGAATCAGGCTGGACATTAGTTTATAATGTATTCGGGTTTAACTTTGAACTCATAGTGCTGTTTACCATAGTCAGTGAGATTTATAACATCTTGAGCACTATGAATTATTCCTTCGTTAGAAAGTTTTCTAATGAGGGAGGAAAATTGAATGGCATCAATATGACATACTTCCATCAATTTTATTTTTCGAACTGGCATTCCTACGGGGTCACCTGTTGTACTTGCTATACGCCACAGATGATGAAGAATTAATTTCCTTTTAGCAAGGACTTTGTGATCATATATAATGATCCCAATTAAAATCACAAGGGTGATTATCGCTAACGCACCGATCATTAATACTCTCATTATTCATTCCTTTCGTTTTATTAAAACATTCGTGGTTCTAAAAGAACTTGTCTCCCACCAGTGGGATCTGAACTTTCATTATCTCTAATTACTTTATGCTGTCCTACTCCTGAAACATTATCTCTAACTCCACAGTTAGGACAAACACCAGCTTGACCATGAGCTGGGACTCCTTTTCTTATTTGTCTTTCAAACTTATGACCACAGTTCGCACAAATGAAATTCAATAAATAATGATTTGCATCTACTTTTGTTTCAGACATTTTTTCTCCTTAAAAACTAAATTCATACTTTTCAATAATTTATATATATAGAACTACCCTATAAAACCATCCTCAATTGCAAGACCATAAGCGATTGATAATGGAGTTTCTTGCCCAAGATAATATTCTGCTTCAGCAGTCTTAGAACCTACGTAATAATCATCTACCTCGTGCCCATACCTTGCAATAAATGTATATTCAAATCTTGGATCATAAGAATCTCTATAATAACAGTCAAATATTTCATACCCTATCATAGTACTTCCTAAAAATGTCAGCCCAGGTTCATGGTTGTAATAGTTCTGGACTCCAGCTTCTATTTCCATATCTTCATCAATAATTCTGAACTTACATTTTGGGAGATATTCAAAAGGAAACTCTGGAAATAATTCTATCAATTCATTTTCTATTATATCAGCAGTCTCCTTTATAAGAGAATGCTTTACTATTGGATCCCATACACCCATGAGATAAACATCAATCTTCTGTGGAAGGGTATCTAAAAGATAGTCTCTTGCTTGGATAAAATCTTTAACTAACTGATCCATCTCGGTTACCTCTAGAATCAATGTTTTTTATACATCTATCAACCAAAGTTTTTAATCTATCAATATTCAATTTCATTTTTCTCAGGCTGCCTTCATCAACTTCAGTATTTTTCAGAATCTTTATTATTGATTCAGCTTCCATCATACTAAAATAGTTTCTCTCTTTCTCAGATTCATACATGATTCCTCCAGTTATGTTACAATTCTATCTACAGTAAACGTAGATTCTGATGCAGTTTTTTCATCTTGAATAGATAAATCAGATTGATGGGAATCTAGAGCAGCTTGATCTATCCAGACAGTAGTAAAAGTTTCTACATAATTTCCACCAGATATCTCTGCCACTGAACTTATTGAGATTAAATTTCCGGATAGAACTGATCCATCTACCAGTGTTTCTGTGTCTGCACCATAGACAGAACGAACAGCAGCTGAAAAATCAGCAATAGTCGGATAGTTTTCTACAGGTGCACTAATTGTAGTTGTTAAAGTTACACTCATTTTATATCTCCTCTTAAAATATTTATTAATACCTAACAGACCCTTCCATAAGACTCAAGTATATTTTCCTTCTTTCATTGTTCATTTATGATAAAATATTTATAGTATTTTGTTCTATATATAGTTTCTTTTTAGAATCTAACACCATTTAATATTTTAGATTATCTAAATGCAGAGAGCATTGACAATAACCATCTGGCATTTCAAATGGAATTTCATATTCTATATCTTTATGTTTTAAATTAAAGTATCTTATATGACTCTGTGAAGCAAGTATCACATACTTAGAATCTGAAGTAACATCAATCGCTGAGTATCTATTTGGATTATCAAACCCTTGGGGATAAAACTCATTTAGGAATTTTTTTAAATTCTCTTTCTCACCAACAATATTTGGACCTATATCATAATAAAAATCTAGTTCCATATTTTGTACATCTATAGAAAATATTCTATTAGGAAATCCTATTGCAATTATATGAGGATTGTTATCTTTAAAATATAATCTATGAGTTGGAAATCTATATGCAGTTTCATGTGTCCAAGAATCAACTACTTTAAACTCATCATCTATTAGTTTAAATTTATTAATGTATGCAGTATCTGTAAAAAATATATTAAGTTTACCAGCATCAGTAAAAAGATATAAAATGTTATTACATACGGAATAGAAATCATCTCCATGTTTGTCTAGATGTGAGGGGTTTGAGCCAATACATTTAAGTTGCTGCATTTTTTTAGTTTCAAGGTTCCATATTAATATGTCTCCATCTAAGTATTTACACCCTATAACTTCATTTTCAGTTCGATCTGTAAATGTTTCCCCGAAAATATGGCAATTTGAATTTACAAATGATTGAATCTCTTCTGGGCTTTTGTTTTCAAGATTGTTTTCTTTTTTGAAGTATTTATACAAGTTGTCATTTATCACTTTGTATAGAGATTTGCTTTTTACACTACCATCCGCAGATAAGAAATTGTTTTCCAAAAATCCAGTAGTCATTAGATGTTTTCCATATCTTACAACTTGGTGAGATGGTTGCTTGAAAATTTTATCTTCAGCTATATAATGAACCTCTTTAAGATCCATTGATATTTTATAGTATCTAGTCATACTTTTATCTTTTGACATGAACGACATATAAAAATAGTTTTTATCATCTTCATCAATCGTTGGAGTATGAGAAGTTAAAAATGCATCTTTTAATCCAAGATCTTCTCCAGTGTAAAAATCAAACCTTCCTGTAAAATTTAAGTGAGTAAAATAGGGTTTATTTGCAAAAAACATATATATTCCCCAAGGAGATCGGCATGCAGAATGTGGAACATCTAAATCATCCATTGGAATTTCATAATACGTCATACTTTTTTCTTTAGAATTAAAAATAAGATACTGTGGATAACCCTTATTTTTTAAGTCAGTCATATATACGAGAACAAGATTGTCTGCACTATTAGTTATGGATATAGGAACATCAACCATTTCTTTTCTTATGTTCGCTTCCATACTATCCTCCAAACTGCTCTATAGTCCCTTCAAATAAATTTTCAACAAAGGGTTGATTGTTCCCAATCTTCCCCCTCATCCAACAGGGTTGAGTTAATACTTCACATATTTCTATGTATCTTTTCCCTTGAAGGAATTTATAACAACAATTCCTTCCTTCACATTGAGGATACAGCCATCCAGCACTAAACACTCGAGAAAAATCTTTTTTGGTAGCTAGCTTATTTACTAATAGATAATTAAGAAATTCATTTGTTGAATAATGTTTTTCCTGTGGAATATAGTCTCCAAGGTTTGCTTGAGATCTAAATAGAAGCGCTTGAACAATTTCTTTATATTTATCTCCCAATTCAAATATCTCTTTGATTATATGTTCATTTATTCCTTTAATGATAACTACAGATAATGCTACTTTATCAACTGAATATTTTTGAAGGTTGTCTAATGCTTTAATCTTAAACTTATAAGCATTTTCATCATTGAATATTATTTGATTTAATTCTGGGTCCGTTCCACCACTAATTGGTAGATGGATTCTCACTCTATTTTCATGACAGTAATCTGCTAGATCTTTAGCAAATTTATCATCTTTTCCTATTCTTTTTCCATTAGTTGAAATATAAGGGAGATGCCCATGTTTGTTTATTATTTTTAAATAATCGAAAAAGTGTGGAGATATAGTTGGTTCGCCACCAACCAAAATTACATGGACATTTTTCTTTGGAAATTGTGCCAATGCTTTGTCTAAATAATATGTGTCTATATCATCAATATCATATTTACTATAACATACATTACAGTTCATATTACATGCTTTACCAACGTCGCAAAATAGAACTGGAAAAGGATTGTCTTTAAATTGATATCTCTTTATTTTTTGCATATTCACTCATCTCCCCAAAAAATGATTTTGTTTTAAAGTTTTCATCTAATTTTCCTCTTTTCCAACACAAGGCAGCCCCCAATGTTGCAAACTCAACAAACGATACTAATAATAACTTATCATATGTAAAATGATGGCAGCACATCCTACTCTTACATATTTCAAGTAACTCTGGAATATGTGAGGTGTAAACTGTGTTACTTTTTTCAACATCAAAATACATAAGAAATAACTTATTTAAAAACTCATCCATCGTATAAGGCAATGTTTTAACATGTCTTCCTATATTTCCAGATGCTCTAAATTTTAAATATCTTATATTTTTTCTATATTTTGAAGCATGGTCAACAAATTCTCCGATTACATGTTCATTTAATCCTTTGACTATTATTGCAGACAAGGCAACTCTTTTTATATTAGCTTCGAGAAGATTGCTGATTGCTTTATTTTTCCATTCTATACAATCTTCATTGTCTATAAGTTTATATGCATCAGGATTTGTCCAGCCACCATTGAGAGTTATACACCACACTCCTCCAGATCCAAAATTTTTAATATCTTTTATAAACTCTTTATCCAAAAATTTCTTACCATTTGATACAATAGTTGGTAAATGCCCATATTTTTTAGATATTCGTAGGAAATCAAAAAACTTTGGATGGATTGTTGGTTCTCCTCCCGCCATTCTGAAAACAACACGATGTGGAAGCTGTTTACAGACTTCTTCAAAATAATCTAAACTCATATCATCATCTTCTCTTCCTTCCATATAGCAAAAGTTACAATGCATATTACATCTAGATGTTAAATTTACATAAATCATTTTGAAGGGAGTTTCACTTACTTCATAAGCTTTAAACTGTTCTTCCATGTTTCAACTTCTCCGTCGCTAAAATTATTGATTTTATAGAGAATTATATACTGAGATGTATTATAAATTTCATACGGGCCTCCCAGACATATAAAATCTTTGCATCTGTCATATTTTGGGACTCCAAGTTGAAATCCCTTGCCCTCAGAAGCTCTTTTAAGCATTAAATATAAAGGTTTCATATATTCGTTCATCAAAAATATCCCAGCTTTGAATCCTTTTTCCTTTGCCCAAGATATCTGTGGTTCTATAAAATATTCATGTGTAAATGCTTTTCCTTTAACATCATTCATTAGATAGGTTCGTTTGCATAAGACAACAATATTTTCATCATAACGAACAACTGCACTTACAGCAACTATTTTATCATCTTGATAAAGAAGATATAACATTCCTTTATCATTGGAATAATCAAATTTTACATAGGTTCTATACAAAAGACAACTATTGTTGTTTTTCCAATCCTTATACTGCATATTATTTATAGTTTGTTCTACATTTCGTTTATCTGTTCTTAATTCACTTACAGCTCTCACACAAAAATCATGTATATCATCAAAAAAATTCCAATAGTTTTCTCCAACCTTCACAAGACTAAACATCAACATCCTCCAAATCACATAGATCAGTAAAATGCATTTTCTTCTCCTCTGTATAATGAATGATTATCTCTTTAGCTTTTTTATTTAATTCAAGTTGTTCTTTTTTGAGTTTTGGGGTGTATCCCAAATAGAATGGTCCGGAGTAATAGTCTCTATCAACTTCATGTGTTTTAAAAACATCTGTTCCTGGAAAAGCAAATAGTCTATGTATGGTTACTCCGCATCCCTCAGATCCAGGTACACTCTTCATAAAATTTTCTAATGCTTTAATGTCTGAACTTATTAAATTATTCCATCCAAGAACCATAGAAAAGAAAAATTTTGAGTTTGCTTTGTGTAAAACATTGAGAATTTCCAATACAACCTCTTCTCTGAATCCTTTTCTCATCAATTTCCACATTCTGTTTCCCGGCAATTCAACGCCCATTCTAAATTTGATTATAGATAGATCTTCTTTTATATTTTTTAATGCGTTTAGTTCTGGTAGCGATGGCCTTAAAAATGATCTATATGGTCTTTTCTCATTATAAGGTAATGCTTTAACAACATGTGATATTTTATTTGGTCCAAGTGCCTCTGTTCCCAGTCTAATTATCATTGATCCTTTTCGTTTTATATCTTGAAACTCACATTTTATATTCTTTCTTTCCCTCACCCTCGGAACATGTCTACTTTCTGTAAATGTGCAAAAAGTACATTTCCTCCAATAACACATATTATCTATAGTGTAAGAAAAATTTATTAGTTCATCATCTTTTATGGTAGATGGTATATCTAAATTCCATCTACCCGAGAAGTTTTCAACTCCAAACCATTCTTCAACACTTTTCTTTGTGATAATCATGTTGTTTGGAGTTTCATAGTCAGTCACTAACCCAGTGGTTACAACTGGTCCTCCAGCTATAAATTTAACATCTGGGTATCTCTTTGCCCACACAAGAACTCTATAAAGCTGACTAAGATATGATACGCTTATATAAGCAGTACCTTTACTTATTGGAAATTCAGAGGAGTATTCAATTTTATCTAAATAGTCATGAACGTGATCCATCCATATAAAATCACCCTTGCTTTTACATAGATCATAAGTATCAGAGAAGCCATTGCCTAATTCAAATGATAACATTCTATCTATTTTTGAATAGAATTGAATAAATAATGTGTCCAATTATTCAACCTCCATGTTACATTTCATTTATATATATTCCCTTTTCTATAGCATAGTTTGAAACTATTTCTTTAGATCTCCTATTCAAATCTAACTGTTTTTCGCTTAATTTTGGATAAAAACCTATAAAAAATGGTCCAACTCTTATCTCTTTTCCTCTTTTATATGTTTTACTAACTTGAGTGTCATTGAATGCTATTAGTTTATGAAATTTAAACGCAACCTTATTCATTTCATCTGGTAAGGATTTTAAAAAATCTTCTAAATCAATTAAATCCTGTTCAATTAGATTGTTCCATCCAAAAATTAAAGTCGAACATGAGGGAAGGTTTTTTTCTGTTAAGAACTTAAACATTTCAACAACATCAGTTTTGTTATACCCCTTTCTCATATATTCCCACATTCTTTTGTTAGGATACTCCAATCCAAGATTAAATTCTACCTCTGGAAATTTTTCAATAGTTTTTAAAGCATTTAACTCTCCAATTGCTGGCCTCATAAATATTTTGTATCTTCCTATTTTACTTATGCTTGACAAATTTGATAAGGGCGGAAATGTTTTTTTAATCATAGACGGGGATATAGCTTCGGTATTTAGTCTTATGATTAATTCTCCATTATAATTTATGTCTTTAAACTCAAAGTTCATTTGTTTTCTTTTTCTAATGTTAGGAGCATGTCTGTCTTCTGAAAAAGCACAAAATATACAATTTGCCCAATAGCAGTAGTTGTCTAGCGTATAAGTAGTATAGACCACGTCGTTGCTTGGAATTTCTATTGGAATGTCGATTTTCCAAGGATATGAAAAGTCTTCAATACCAAAATATTTTTCAATAGATCCTTCATATAATTTTAAATTACTTGGCATTTCTACAGAAGAAAAGTTACAAGTTACTATTGGTCCTCCAATAATAAAATTTACATTTGGATATCTTTTTGCCCATAAATAAGTTCTATAAAGATGTGTTGTATATAGAGCTGATATGTATGCAGTACCTTCGTTTATTGGAAACTCAGTTAAATCTTCATTAGTATCATACTTGTCAGTTTCAATATCTTTATCATGATAAATCCATATTATATCTCCTATATTTTTACAAAAGTCATATGTATCAGAAAACCCATTTCCCAGTGAGTATGAAAATGGGTCTACAATTCTTGAATAAAATTGGACAAATACTGTACTCATGTAGTCTCCCATAAAGACATATTACATCCAACTTTTCTCTTTGGTATTTTAGAATCAGCAGATGATACACATGATTCGGAAATACATTTCTTTATTTCAGGATACAATTTAAATCCTGTTTCTATATTACCTATTGGTTCATCACTACATGAATATGATCTTTTTATGCTACCACATGGCTCTCTTATAATAATACTTCTATATCCTGATGAACATTCCCATCCTTTGAAGCGATTAAAGTTAAAAGAGTTGAACCTCTCTGCCTGATCCATATACCATTTAAATCCAGTATCGTCCATCAATTCCACCTGCATAATTGATTTTGATCCGTCTGATTGAGGCATTCCATTGTGTAAAATTGCTAATTGATCTTCAGTATATCCTTTAACTACATGACTAGCATGAGGATCACTTTGTGGTTTTAAAGTTACATTTAACCCCTTGTCATAGAAGTATTTAGCTATATCATATAGTTCATAAAACAGCTGTGGAACCATAACCATATTTATAGTTATCTTTATACCATGTCTTTTTAAGAACAATAGTTTATTTGCAAATACACTTTTATCTGTAACATATTCTCTATGCAAACTCGCTGTAATTGATGCTCTATCAAACTCAACTGCCTTGTCTACATACTTACCAAACCATTTAAATCCACGTGACAAATTAGTAGTCATGTGTATAGATGTATAGTTACCCATATCATCAGCAAGCATCTCTAATATTTCAAGATATCCTGGATGTAATGTTGGTTCGCCACCTGACAAACTAAAATGAAATGAATTGAATCCTCTCGCTCTTGCTTGCTTTTTAATTTCATCAATAGTATATAAGCACAATTCTGTTGGTCTATGGTCGGGTTTATCAGCTCTCCCGTGAGTCCAACAGTAACTGCATTTATAGTTACAATACCTTCCAAGCAACCAACTAACTGTAAACATATCATTATACAACATGCTAATTTGTCCAACTCTATCTATTTTATCAAGAGGGATTTTTGTAAAATCATACATTAGCATCTCCTATCAATTCATATAATTCAGGTATGTAATCTTGAAGCTTCTGCCCTCTTATTTCATCAAGTTTATTTGTATATTCCCAAAACTTATCAAACCTATGAGAATAATCCTCTTGAAACATAAATGAAACATATTGATCTAATAATGCTTTAGCTTCATCTTTATTTTCATTAAATTGCGCCTTAACTAATTCATCAGCTATTTTTATCTTAACTTCAAGTGGGAACACTTTTGCACTTAAAAAGTCAGGTGAATGTAATGGATGAAGAGATGCAATTGGTTGCCAGGCGGCGGCATTAACTCTTTTGAATTTTTGATCTTCTTTCCATTTGAATATCTCTGGTAAATGTAGGATATTCATTGCCTGAACTGTTATTGCAAGCCATATCTGAAAGTTTCCATCCGCTTCATCGAGTTTTCTTAAATTAGACTCTATCTTCTCCCACTTACTTGGGTATCTGATATAATCATTCACCTTACCCACACCATCAATGCTTGTACCAATTTTTATCATTTTGAATTGTTTCCATATGTCCCACGCTT